>Ga0209965_1000012_pt1 | contig 71178 bp, 72 predicted proteins | sample SalPon2_B_H2O_MG_FD_185707 | JGI IMG/M metagenome (GOLD analysis project Ga0209965, IMG submission 185707) | Salt pond water microbial communities from South San Francisco under conditions of wetland restoration - Salt Pond MetaG R2_B_H2O_MG... | ecosystem: Environmental > Aquatic > Non-marine...
CGCCGGCAGGTTCGGCCGCCTCGCCCGGCTCGTCCTCAACCGTCTCGTCGCCGATCGGTTCACTCTCGTCGACCGCCTCGTCATCGACCGCCTCGTCGCCGGCAGGCTCGTCATCGACCGACGCACTCCCGCCGCCCGCGTCTTCCGCCTCGGCGCCGGGGGCCTCCTCGACTGCCGCCTCGTCCGCGCCCTCGTCGTCGTCCGCGTCGGAGCGCTCGGACTCGCGTTCGACGGTCACTTCCGGGTCTGTCTCCTCGCGCTCTGCGGGGTCGCTCCCGATGCCGAGTTTCGCTTTGATCTTCTGTAGTAGGGCCATTACGCGAAGGTACGACCGTGGGATATTTAAAAGCCGTCGCCGCCGCGGAACGCCTCGCCGCGTCGCGTCCGGCTGCCGCCCGCTCCCGGCGAGGCCGTCCCGCCGGCTTATAAGCGTCACCGGCGCGAACGGCCGGCATGGACGCTCTCAATCCGGTGATGTGGTCGGTCCACGTCGGCTTCGCGGTGCTGTGGACCGGCAGCGTGTTCTTCGTCGCGACGGCGGTGCTTCCCCCCGCGCTCCGCGGCGACATCGACGGCGACGCGCTCGGCTCGATGGTCGACCGACTCCGGTGGATCACCCGTATCGCCGCGCTCGCGTTCCTCGCCTCCGGCGGCCACATGGCCGGCACCCTCTACACGGTCGAGTCGCTCACGAGCACCGGCCGCGGCCACCTCGTCTTGACCATGATCGGCCTGTGGTTCCTGATAACCGGCCTCGTCGAAGCCGGCAGCGGGAAACTCACAGACGGTCTCGACGCCGGCAAACTCCGCGAGCCGGCCCGCGACGCGAAACCCTTCTTCTACGGCGCCGCCGGGCTCTCGGTGGCGCTCGTCGTGACGGCCGGCCTCCTCGCGAGCCCGACGCTGCTGTAGCTCGGTCGCGCCCCGCGACCCCGCCCGACTACTCCAACTCCGCCCGCAGCGCGGCGTTCATCGCCTCCACGGGCGCGTCGGCGCCGGTCCAGATCTCGAACGCCTCGACCCCCTGGAACAGCAGCATCCACGCGCCGTCTATCGTCGTCGCGCCCGCTTCGGCAGCCTCCCGGAGGAGCCGCGTCTCGATGGGCGCGTACACGGCGTCGAGGACGGCCAGACCGCCGTGGAGGTGGTCGGCCGGCACCGGCGTCGCCTCGGGGGCGTCCATCCCGACGCTGGTCGCGTTGACCAACACGTCGGCGCCGGCGACGCGGGCGCCGAGGTCGTCGAGCCCCCCGCCGGTCGCGCCGGGGACCGCCTCGGCCAGTTCGACCGCTCGCTCGGCGGTGCGGTTCGCGACGTGGACCCCGGCGCCCGCGTCGGCCAGCGCGAACGCGGCCGCCCGCCCCGCGCCGCCGGCTCCGACCACGACCGCCTCTCGTCCGTCCAACTCCACGCCGTGGTGGGCGAACGCGCGTTTCACGCCCTCGGCGTCGGTGTTGTGGCCGCGGGGGCGGTCGGCGTCGCCGGACCGGACCGGCCCGAAATCGACCGTGTTGACCGCGCCGATCCGCTCGGCGAGCGGCGCGGGATCGACCGCCGCCAGCGCGTCCTGTTTAAAAGGAACCGTGACGTTGAGCCCGGCGACGCCGAGCGCGCCGGCGCCGTCGATGGCGGCGACGGCGTCGTCCGGGGCCGGCTCGAACGTCAGGTAGCGCGCGTCGATTCCAAGCGTCCCGTAGCCGGCCTCGTGCATCGGCGGCGACAGCGAGTGGCCGACCGGGTTCCCGATCAGTCCGTACACGTCCATGCCCGCTCAGGCGGCCGCGACCGACTAAAGCGGCGCGGTCGGTCGGACGCGTCACTTGCCGTCCGTCTCTCGGTCCGTGTCGATCACGTCTTCGAGCGTCTCCGTGCCCACGTCGCTCGCGAGTTTGACGCCCACGAGCGACACCACGATGCCGCCGACGATGAACGCCGTGAGCTGCTGGACCGGACTGACGGTGAGGCTCCCCATCTCGAACGCGGGGAGGATCGACTCCTGTGCGAGAAAGTAGCCGGCGAACCCGCGGACGACGAGCGCGACCGCGGCGATGACGAAGGGGAGGTTGAGGTACGGGGTGCGAATGCCCTCGTCGCGGATCAGCTCGTCGAGCAGTCGCCCGACCGCCGCCGTCACGCCGGCCACGGCGAACCACGGGACCGCGGTGTAGACGAACTCGACCGCCTCCACCAGCGCCGGCGTGTCGTTTAATCCCGACGCGGCGAGGAAGCCGAAGAAGCCGCCGACCAGCGCGAGCCCGCCCGCGACCACGTACGTCACGATCGACACCTGCCCGGCGTACAGCGCTTCGCGTATCCGCTCCGGCATCCCCGCGACGACGCGGTCGATCGCGAGTCCCTTATAAAGGAGCGCCCCGCCGAGCAGCCCGGCGACGCCCGCGATCGCCTCGCCGGCGGAGAACCAGTAGAACAGCGCGGGCACTAAGAGGAGCGCGATCCCGAACGGGACGAGGATCGTCGACCGGAGCTGCTCGTCGGCGAGGAACTGCTTGAGCAGGTAGTAGGTCGACTCGATGTCGCGGGCCTGCCGCACCACCACCCGGTCGACCGAGTCGACGGGAATACGCGACTCCACGATCGGGAGGACCCGTTCGTCCTCGGCCGAGTCGACGACGACGATGGCGGCTCGGGGGTCGTAGCGGTCAACGAGGTCGTCGAGCTGGGCGGCGATCGAGCGGTCGGCGCCCACCGCGCTGTCGCTTTCTGCCGAGACGACCGCGACGACCGACTCCTCGCGCTCGTCGCGGAGGTCGCGAGCGACTCGCAGCGATTCGAGCAGACAGTTGACGCTGGCGTCTTCGGGGTCGCTCAGGCCCGCGTCGGTGACGAGCGAGCGGACCGCTTCCCAGCCGGCGACCGGCATCGGGACGTTCGTGGCCCGGCCGATCGCCCCGGAGCGGTCGATACAGATGACCAGCGTCGTCACGTGCTGACACTCGATCCGACCGGATAAAAAGTTCCCCGTCGCTCACCGTCGCCCGAGGGCGCCGTCGCTTATCGCAGTTCGACGTCCACGTCGCCGCCCTCGTTCGTGAACACGCTCGCGACGCCGCTGCCGGCCGCGAACGCGACGCGCTCGGCGCCGATGCCGAGCCGCTCCGCCAGCCCCCGCTCGGGCGTGAACTCGCGAATCTCGGGCTCGGCGTCGATCAGCTCCGCGAGTCGGTCTTCCACGTCGTCCTCCGTCCCGAGCTCGTCGACGAGGCCGATTTCGGCGGCGTCGGTCCCGAGGTACACCCGCGCTTCGGTCTCCCGGATCGCGTCCGGGTCCATGTCTCGCCCCTCGCTGACGGTCTCGACGAACTGCTCGTAGTAGCCGTCGATGATCCCCTGGAGGTACTCGCGCTCCTCCTCTTCGATTTCGCGGAGCGGCACCCCGGCGTCTTTGTACTCGCCGGCGGTGAACTGCTCGTAGGAGATGCCGAGCTTGTCGGCCAGCCCGGCCGCGTTCGGGCGAGAGCCGACGACGCCGATGGAGCCGACGAGGCTCGCGTCGCGCGCCCACAGCTCGTCGCAGCCGCTCGCGATCCAGTAGCCGCCGGACGCGCAGGTGTCGGTGGCGTACGCCAGCGTCGGGCCGTCGAAGTCGGCCGCCGCGCGCCGGATGTCGTCGCTCGGGAGCACCTCGCCGCCCGGCGTGTTGAGTTCGACGACGAGCGCCGCCGCGTCCTCGTCGTCGTCGGCCGCCTCGATCTGCTCGACCACGTCGTCGGCGGTCGTCCCGCCGGGCCCCGAGAGCGGCGAGGGGCGCCCGCTGTTCCGGCGGATCGGCCCGGAGACCCGTACCTTCGCGACGTTGTACTCCTCGCTCTCGCCGAACCGCCCGCGGGTGAGCCGCGAGACGATTCGCCCGCCCGCCACCGTCGCCGTCGCGCCGACCACGGCGGCCGCGAGGAGAGCCCGCCCGTCCGACCGCGCATCGCTTGCCATACCGTCGAATGGAGGCCCGTCGGTTTATATGCTATCGCTGCGGGCGAGGCGCGGCCGGCGGGCTGGGCGGTTTCGGCGGCTTGGCCGAGAAGATGGGCGGTTTCGGCGACGCTGTCGCGGTGTAGCGAAAAGGCGGAAAACCGCTCGGTGTCCGAACTTACAGCAGGCCGGTCTTCTGGAGCTTCATCAGGTCCTCGGTGTCGAGCGTCTCGCCCTCCTTGAACTTCTGGTAGATCTCCTCGGCTTCCTCCTTCTCCTCTTCGCGCTTCTCGGCGCGCTCGTCTTTGCGCTCCTTCTCCTCTTCCTTGTCGAGTTCGCGCAGGCGCTTCTGGACGCGCACGAAGTCCTCGTGGTGCTGGTCGGCGGCCTCCTGGGCCTCGACGAACAGCTCGTGCATCTCGTCGGCCTCGTCACGGATGTCGTCGGCCTCGCGGTAGGCCTCGATCATCTGGTTGTGGTGTTCCTGGGCCTTGTCCGCGAGCTCCGTCACCTTCTGGTGGTGCTGGGACGCCTCGGACCGAACCTCCTCGGCCTCCTCGACGAGGTCGTCGAGCTCGCTGGTGTCGTCGACCTTCTCTTTCTTCTCGGCGAGCTTCTCGCGTTTCTCGTCGATCTTCTCGATGAGTTCGCGCTCGTCCTCGGCGTCGAGAACCTCCGTCTGCTGGCGGAATTCGAGGTCTTCGATCTCGGATTCGAGCTCCTCGATGGACTTGCCGGAGCCGAGCTCCATGTCCTGTTTGAGCTCCTCGACCTCGTCGAACAGCTCGTTGGCGTCGGCGTTGAGCTCGTTGCGCTTGTCCTTGTGTTCCTGGACCTGCTCGTTGAGCTCGTCGCGCTTCTCGCGGTGTTCCTGCGCCTCGTCGACCTTCTCGCGCGTCTTCGCGTTGAGGTCGTCGCGCTTGGAGGCGCGCTCGGAGGCCATCTGGTTCAGCTCGTTGCGTCGGTCTCGCAGCTGTCCGGCGCGTTTGATGAGCTGGCCCTTCGACCCGTTGTCAAGGTCGTCCTCAGAAAGGTCCACGTTGTCCGCTCCGTCCATCGCCTCGATATCGTACTGTTCGATGACTTCTTCTTTCGTTACCATTTTTTATCTCTCCATCACCGCTCCGGGGGTAGCGGGCGCTCGCCACTGTGCGTCAAGCCGTACACAAGAGCTCCCGTTCATTTCAGCGTGCGATCCCACCAGCGCCGGAGGCGTTCTGGTATCAAACGATACCACAGGCCGACATATAAATACTTCGGTGGATCGGGTGTAAGACGGTAGCACGGGCCGTCTACTCCCCGATCCGTGATTACCGATCACATACCAACCCGTCAGTAGCGAGCCGACAACCGACCGCTCGCAGGTCACACCGTCGCGCAGCCCGACGCGTTCACGACTCACCCCGCCGACTCGCCAACCGCGTACGAGAGCACGATACCGTCGTCGAGCCGCTCGGTGTCGACTAATTCGAGCCGCGGGAACGACTCAGTGAACCCCTCTCCGTCGGCGAGCGTCGGGGCGTCGCGCCCGCCGATAACCATCGAGCCGACGTAGAGGTGTAGCTCGTCGACGAGACCGGCGTCGAAACACGAGTAGATGATCTCGCCGCCGCCCTCGACCATCAGCCGCCCGACGCCACGGTCCGCGAGCGCGTCGACGCCGGCCGCGAGGTCGACGTGGCCGCCGTCGTCGCCGTCAGCGTCGGCGCCGTCGCCGCCACCGTCGTCAGCGTCGGCGCCGTCGCCGCCACCGTCGTCAGCGTCGCCACCGGTGCGCTCGACCACCACCACCTCCGCGCCGGCGTCGGCGAGGGCTTCGCGCCGGGCGTCGGGCGCCGCCTCGGAGACGAGCAGGTAGGTCGTCGCCGCGTCGTCGAGAATGCGGGCGTCGGTCGGGGTGCGCCCGGTCGAGTCGACGACGACGCGAGCGGGGTTGCCGGCGCGCCCGTTTCGCAGGCGTTCGACGCGCCGGGCCTCCTCGTCGAGCGTGAGGTGCGGGTCGTCCGCGAGGACGGTCCCGACCCCGACCAACACCGCGTCCGCGGCCGCCCTGACCCGGTCGACGCGGTCGAAGTCCTCCGCGCCGGAGATCCGTAGCTGCTCCCGGCGACGCGTCGCGAGTTTCCCGTCGACGCTCTGTGCGGCGTTGACGACGACGTGCATACGAGCCGGTCGTACGGGCGGGAAATGGTCGTTTCGGTCGCGGCGGTCGGCGTCTCACTCGGTCGCCCACAGCCACGCCGCCACGACCGCCGCGAGCGCGAGCGCGGCGGCGAGCAGCCCGAACGCGAGCCGAAACCCGGTCGCGTCGGCCACGGCGCCGACCGTCGCGGGGGCGAGCGCTCCGGCGCCCATCAGCAGGGTCCGAGTCACGCCGAGGCCACCCCCCGCGAGCCGCTCGGGGAGCGCCTCGACCAGGTACGCGCCCCGAACCGGGCGGAACCCGTGCGACCCGAGCCCGAAGGCGACGACGAGGGTCCCCAGAACGACGGGCCCGGATCCGGCGCCGGCGACGACGCCGACGAGGGCCGCCGCCGCGAGCGAGAGGGCCGCGACCATCACCGGGAACCGCCCGAGCCGGTCGGAGAGGTCGCCGGAGACGAGTTGGACGAACGTGACCGCGAACAGCCCCGAATAGAGCAGGTTCGCGGTCGCGGTCGACAGGTCGGCCGCCCGCGAGAGGTACAGCGGGAGGAAGGCGACCGCCCCGTTGTAGGCGAACGAGAAGGCTATCGTCGCGAGGACGAACGCCGTCAGCCGCCGGTCCTCGAACAGCCCGAGGTAGTCGCGCGCGCTCGGCTCCGGCCCCTCGCGCTCCGGCCCGCGGTCGGTGCCGTCCGGGAGGCGCTTCGGGACGTGCGCGACGAAGACCGCGGCGAGCCCGAGCGCGGCGGCGCCCGTGACGACGAACAGCCCGCGCCAGTCCGCGCCCGGCAGCCGCGAGAGCATCGCTTCGAGCGCCGGCGGCGCGGCGAGAAAGAGGGTGACGGCCGCCGGCGCCGCGACGCCGCCGAGCGCGCCGAACGTGTCGTAGGCGCCGAGCGCGCGCCCGGTCCGCGCCGGGTACATCCGCGAGAGCAGCCGCACCGCGACCGTCTTGTGCGCGCCCGTCCCCGCGCCGATCACGAGCATCGCGACCGCCAGCACCGCGAAGGGGGTGTCGAAGAGCAGCGCGAGGGCGCCCGCACCCGCCACGGCCGCCCCGGCCGCGATCACCCGGACCGCGCCGACCCGGTCGGCGACGGCGCCGCTCGGGAACTGCAGCAGGGCGTAGACGGCCATGAATCCCGAGAACGCCGCGCCGACGGCGGCGTTGCTCACGCCGTAGCTCGCCTGCAGCGGCTCGAAGAGCGGAGGGAACGCGTACCGCACGAACTTCCCGAGAAACCAGACCAGGGACGTGAGCACCAGCACGTCGTACTCCCTGGCCCGGCCGAGGTTCATCGCTCGTGGCTACCCCGGTGACGGATATAAATAACTGGGACCGCCCGGATGCTGCCGGTCGCCGACCGGCCGAGCCCCGTCGCGGTCGACACCGTTTTTCCGTCGCCGCCCGACCCACGCACCGTGTCCGACCCAAGCGCACACCACGTCGGGATCACGGTCGCCGACTTAGACCGCGCCGTCGACTTCTACACCGAGACGTTCGACTGCGACCTCCTCTCGGAGTTCGCGGTCGGCGGCGACGCCTTCGCCGAGGCGGTCGCCGTCGACGACGCGTCGGCCGAGTTCGCGCACCTCGACGCCGGCGACGTCGTCTTCGAACTCGTCGCGTACGACCCCGCCGCCCCCGGCGAGGCCCCCGAACTCAACCGCCGTGGAGCGACGCACCTCGGCGTCTCGGTCGACGACGTGGCGGCCTTCTACGCGGACCTCGACGACGACGTGGAGACGCTGAGCCCGCCGCGAACCACGGAAAGCGGGACGACGATCCTGTTCGTCAGGGACCCGGAGGGGAACCTGATCGAAGTGCTCGACGCCTGACGCGGTCGGCCCCAGTCACGTCACTTCACTCGACGTCACTTCACCTTCGTGCCCGGCCCGGCGTCCTCGTAGGTCGTGAGGAGGTCGGCCTCCTCGCCGGCGGCCAGCACCATGCCGTTGGACTCGACGCCGAACAGCTCCGCCTTCTCCATGTTCGCGAGGACGACGACCTTCGTCTCGGGGAGGTCGTCCACGTCGTGGAGCTGTTTGAGCCCCGCGACGATCGTCCGGGTCTCCGCGCCGAGGTCGACGCTGAGTCTGAGGAGGTCGTCGGCGCCCTCGATGGCCTCGGCCGCCTCGATCCGGCCGATCCGGATGTCCAGTTCCTGGAAGTCGTCGAAGCTGATGCGGTCGTCGCTGAGAGGTTCGATGTCGGTCATGTCGGTGTCGGTGTCGGTCATGTCGGCGTCGGTGTCGTCTGCGCCTTCGGCCTCGCTGTCTTCGTCGTCCGCCTCGCCGCCCTCGTCGTCTTCGGCCGCCTTCACGCGGGCTTCCAGCTTCTCGTTTAACGCCTCGACGCGCTCGTCTTCGATCTGTGCGAACAGCTCCGTCGGCTCGGCGAGGTCGCCCGTCGGCCCCTCGCGGGCCGCCTCGACCGTGACCTCGTGGACCGAGCCGTCCTCGCCGAGCTGCTCCCAGAGCCGCTCGGCCTTCTGCGGCGCGATCGGCTCGAACAGGACCGCGATCGCCTTCGCGACCGCGACGCAGTCGTGGATGACCTGCGCGGCCTCCTCGGGGTCGTCGTCGACGAGCTTCCACGGCTCGCTCCGCTGGATGTACTCGTTCCCGAACCGCGCGAGGTCGGTCACGGCGTCGCCGACCGCGCGCACGGAGTAGTCGTTGACGGCGGCCGCAAACGCCTCGATCGCCGCCTCGATCTCGGCTCCGACCTCGTCGCTCGTCGCGTCCGCGATGGGCGCCTCGTCGTAGTTGCGGTGCGCGAACAGCAGCGAGCGGTAGAGGAAGTTGCCGACGGTCCCCACCAGCTCGGTGTTGACGCGGTCGCGGAACTTCTCCCACGAGAAGTCCACGTCCTGCTGGAACCCGCCGTTGGTCGCGAGGTAGTAGCGCAGCGGGTCGGGGTGGAACCCCTCGTCGAGGTACTCGTCGGCCCAGACGGCGCGGTCGCGGCTCGTCGAGAACCCCTTGCCGCCGAGGGTGACGAAGCCGCTCGCCATCACGGCGCGGGGCTCCGTGTGGTCCGTCGCCTCCAGCATCGCGGGCCAGAAGATCGTGTGGTGTTGGATGATGTCGCGGCCGATCACGTGGACGATCTCGCCGCCCTCGGGGTGGTCGTCGCTCGCGCCCTCCTTCCAGGCTGCCTCCCAGTCGAAGGCGTCGGCGCCGACGCGCTCGGTGTACTGCTTCGTCGAGGAGATGTACTCGATGGGCGCGTCGACCCAGACGTACAAGACCAGATCCTGGGAGTCGGCGGCTTCGCCGCCTTCCCGAGGCGACTCCGTCGCCTCGCCACCCGGCATGTCGATCCCCCAGTCCATGTCGCGGGTGATACACCAGTCTTGGAGCCCCTGCTCGATCCACTCGCGGGGCTGGTTGCGGGCGTTCGAGGTGCCCTCAAGCCGGTCGAGAAAGTCGGAGAGGTAGTCGGCGAACTCGGAGACCGCGAAGAACTGGTGGGTGCGCTCGCGGTACTCGGCGGGGTTGCCGGTGATCGTCGACTCGGGGTCCTCGACCTCGCCGGGTTCGAGGTGGCGCTGACACCCCTCGTCGCACTCGTCGCCGCGGGCGTGTTCGCCGCAGTACGGGCAGGTCCCCTCGACGTAGCGGTCGGGGAGATACTGGTCGTCGACGGGGTCGTACGCGACCATGATCTCCTTCTCGTAGAGGTGGCCCGCCTCGTCGAGGTCGCGGACGAGCTGTTGGGTCACCGCCGTGTTCGTCTCGTCGTGGGTGTGGCCGTAGTTGTCGAACTCGACGTTGAACTCGGGGAACGTCGCGGCGTACTGCTCGTGCCAGTCGAGCGCGAACTGCTCGGGGGAGACCCCCGCTTGCTCGGCGTTGACCGCGACGGGCGTGCCGTGCATGTCGGAGCCCGAGACGAACGCGGTCTCCTGCCCGAGCCGTTCGAGCGCGCGGCTGTACACGTCGCCGCCGACGTAGGTGCGGAGGTGGCCGATGTGGAGGTCGCCGTTGGCGTACGGCAGTCCACACGTCACCACCGCCGGGTCGTCGGTGGGGAAGTCGTCGTGGCTCATGTCGTGTGTATCGAGGTGTGTGGATACAGGCCTAAAGCCCGCTGGTTCGCCCCCGTCGCGGCGCACGCGCCCCGAGCGCCTCGGACCAGCCTGTGCGACGACGCCGGCCCTCGAATTATCACTCGCTGTGACTTCGACCAGTCTTTTAAATAACGAGCGGGCGACCGTCCGAGCGAACACGAATGCACTGGCAGACGACCCCGTACGTTTTCCTCCTCTTTTTCACCTCGTTGACGGCGCTCGCGTCGGGGCTGTACGCCGTGGCCGCGGTCGGTCGGGGCGACCGAACGCCGACCGTCCGGACGTTCGTCGCGCTCTGTGCCGCCGGCTCGCTGTGGGCGGGCACGTACGCCGTCCAGATCGCGGCGCCGACGCTCGACGCGAAGATCGCGGCGTACGGTGCCTTACACCTCGGCGCGGCGTTCGTCGGCCCGATCTGGCTCGCGTTCGCGCTGAGTTACACCGGCCGCTCGGCGTACCTCACCCGCACCACCGTCCCGGCGCTGCTCGCGGTTCCGGTGGCGCTGCTCGTCGCGTTCCCGACGAACCCCGCGTCGCTGGTGTTGACCGACGTGTCGCTGGTCACGTCGGGTTCGACCGCGTTCCTCGCAACCGGCAGCGGGCCGCTGTACCAACTCAACCTCGCGTACACCTACCTCCTCGTCATCGGCGGCGCGGCGCTCGTCATCGGCGAGTCGATTCAGTCCGGCGGCCGGGTCCGGCGACAGGCCGGGCTGATGGCGGCCGGGGCCGTCGTGCCGCTCGTGTTGAGTTTCCTCCACCTCTTCGCGCTCGGCCCGTTCGGCGCCGTCGGCGAGGTGAACCTGACGCCCGTCTCGCTCGTGGTCTCGACGGTGTTCTTCGGCGTCGCGGTGTTCCGATACCGGCTGCTCGACCTGACGCCCATCGCGTCGCGGGTCGTCCTGACACAGATCGGCGACGGGGTCGTCGTCCTCGACACCGACGGATCGATAGTCGACGTGAACCCGGCGACGGAGCGGTTCCTCGGCGAGCGCGACGCGTTGATCGGCACCTCACTCTCGGACCACGTCCCCGAGTACGCGGGGCTCGACGCGGCGGGCTCGGCGCTGGTGACGGTCGAAACGGACGACGAGGAGGCGCACCTCCAGCTGACGCGCTCGCCGCTCGACCGCGACGGGACCCAGTACGGCCACGCCGTCCTCCTCCGAGACGTGACGGAACTCGAACGGCAGCGCCGAGAGCTCGAGCGGAAAAACGAGCGGCTGGACACGTTCGCGTCGGTCGTCTCACACGACCTCCGGAACCCCCTCGCGGTCATCGACGGGTACGCCGACCTCGCGCGCGACACCGGCGACCCGGCGCACATCGACGTGATCCAGGACACGGCCGCACAGATGCAGGAGTTCCTCGAAGAGCTGCTCCAGCTCTCCCAGCGCGGCGACACGGTGACCGACCTCCAGCCGGTGTCGCTCACGGCCGTCGCCGAGGACGTCGGCGACGCCATCGCGGACCCGGACCTGACGGTCGCGGTCGCCAACGACGTGCGGCTGACGGCCGACCGAGCGCGGCTCAGACAGGTGCTCGACAACCTGTGCCGCAACGCCTGTGACCACGTCGACGGCGCGGTCTCGCTGACGATCGGCCCCTGTGCGGACGGCTTCTACGTCGAGGACGACGGCCCCGGCATCTCGCCGGCGGACCGCGATCAGGTGTTCGACGTCGGCTACACCACCCGAGAGGAGGGGACGGGGCTCGGCCTCTCCATCGTCCGCGACATCGTGGAGGCGCACGGCTGGTCCATCGCCGTCGCCGAGGGGACGGGCGACGGGGCCCGGTTCGAGGTCACGGGCGTCGAGACGCGAGACGTCGCCGAACCGGGCGCGGACGTCGAGACCGAGCTGGACATCTGCTCGGTGCCGGTCGACCGGCAGGCGACGGACTGAGGGCCAGCGCCGAGCGAGCGGGGGCCGACCCCGACGCGGTCGCTCCGGGATGTCGTCTCAGATCAACTCGCGGACGATGTCCGCGGCGTCGGCCGCGGTCGGCGCGAGCACGTAGGCGATCGGTTCGACGCCGACGGCGCCCGTCTGGTACAGGACGAGGGTGTCCCCGCCCGTCTCCTCGGCGCTCTCGACCGCCGCCGCGACCGCCTCGCGCGTCGAGCGCTCGGGGTCGAACGCGACCGTCGGGTGGTCGGCGGCGAGCGCCTCGACGGTCTCGGGCGCGTATCGGACGTTCACCGCGCCGCGGGCGGATACCCCGGCCTCGCGGGCGGCGAGGAGGACGCTCGCGACGTGCTCGCTCACGCCGAACTCGGGCTCGCCGGGCACCATCGCCCGCCCTTTCACGTCGACGAGGCGACCGGGGACGGCCGCCACGTCGTCTATCGTCCGCGCGTCGTCGAGACACTCCGCGACGTTCGCCCCGACGTTCGGGATGAGCCCGGCGAAGCCGGAGGCGTTCGTGAGCGTCCGGAGTCCGCGCCGGACCGACGAGCGGACCCGCTCGCGCTCGCGGAGACCGCTGTCCGGGTCGTGGACGGCGAACTCCACGTCGGCGTCGGCGAGCGCGGGCATCGCCTCCTCGTGGAGGTCCGCGAGGAGGTCGCCTTCTTCGAGCCGCCGGATCAGCACCTCTATCTCGACGAGCGCGGCGACCGGGGTCAGCTCCTCCGTCGCGAGCCCCTCGCCCACGCGCTCGACGAGCTCGCGGACGCGCTCGTCGGCGACGATCCGGTCGTGGCGAGCCACGTCGCCGTGCGCGTACTTCGAGACGGCCGACTGGGAGATGCCGAGCGCCTCGGCCACCTCGTGTTGGGTGAAGCCGCGCTCGCGGAGGTCCTCGGCCAGCATCGAGCGCACCGTCGGGAGGAACTCGTCGACGACGACCTCCTCGATGAACCTCATCGGTCGTCCTCGGCGGGCGACGACCGCTCGAACTCCGGATCGGACCCGATCCGCGAGGCCTGCGGGCCGTCCTGGTCTTGGTACTTCGAGCCGCGCTCGACGCCGTAGGGGCGATCTGCGGGCGATTTGAGTTCCGTGAAGATGAGCTGTGAGACGCGCATGCCGGGCGTGAGCGCGACGGGGGCGGTGCCGAGATTCGACAGTTCCAGCGTGATTTGGCCGTGGTACCCCGGATCGACGATGCCGGCCGTGGCGTGGATGACGATGGCGAGCCGGCCGAGCGAGGACCGGCCCTGCACGGTCGCGAGCAGGTCCGGCGGAATCTCGACGCGCTCCGTCGTGGTGCCGAGAACGAAGTCGCCGGGGTGGAGGATGAACTCCTCGCCCTCGGGGACGCGCGTCTCCGTGACGTACTCGCCGACCTCGTCGGCCTCGGTCGGGTGGATACACGGGATGTTCGTGCGCTGAAACTCCAAGAAGCGCTCGCCGAGCCGCAGGTCGACGCTCGCGGGCTGGACCTGCTGGTCGATATCGTCGAGCGGTTCGACCACCAGGTCCCCCTCCGCGAGGCGGTCGAGGATGTCTGCATCCGACAGGATCATGTCGGGAGAGGCGGTCCCGACCGGGATAAAAACTCCCAACTCCGCGGGCGCGGTTCACACCGCCGCGAGCAGGAGTCCGAACGCGCCGAACATCCCGCCGACGACGCCGGCGACCCCGCGGTCGAGGTCGTGATACGCCTCCAGCCCGCCGACGACAACGACCCATTGTATCGCGATAACGACGGCCGACGCGAGCAGCAACGGCCCGCGTGTCGCCGAGATGGCGGCGATGATCTCGTCTCCGACGGCTCCGATCGTGGCCCCGCCGACCGTCGTCGTCGTGAGCGCGTACCAGACCACGGCGACCCCGGCGGCCAGCCGGACCACCTCGACGGCGATGGCCCACGCCGCGATGGCGAACGAGTCCCGGAGGGATCCGGTTCCGCCCGCGAGCCGCGTCCCGCCGTGGAGGACGAGCGCGAAGAGCGCCCACCAAATCGGGACCCCTAACAGTCCGTATCCGACGTACTCGCCGGTCGTGCGCTGGAGTTCTGTGCCCACGTCGATGTCGATCATCGCGGGCTGATCACACCGGTCGGCGAACACCGACTCGTCGTCGTCGCCGAACGTCTCGCAGGTCGCCTCGGAGGGTCGCTCCGGGTTCTCGACGCTTACCTCGCGGTCTATGGTCGCGTCGAAGACGGATCCGAGGGCGACGATCCCGAAAGCGGACGCGAACGTGACGAGGACGACGACGCCGAGGGTGAGCGCCTGCCGGCCCGAGTCGAGCCGGTCGAAACCGGCGCGCGAGCGGTCGAGGAGTCCGGCGACCGCGCTAGCGAACGCGGCAAGTGGGGAGGGCATGGCCGACCGTTCGCCACAACGGACAAATAGTTTACCACTCTCGCTCTCACTTATTAGTAGCGTCCGCCCGAACGGCTACCAAATGAGCCGCAACGACGAGGTCGCCGCCCGCTTGGAGGAGTTCGCCGACCGGCTCGAAGCGACGGGCGTCGAGTACAAGCCGACGGCCTACCGACGCGCCGCCGAGAACGTCCGCGAACACACCGCGCCGGTCGAGGACCTCGCGGCCGACGGCGAGGCCGCTGTCGCCGAGATCGACCGCGTCGGCGACGCCATCGCCGCGAAGATAGTCGAGTACGTCGAGACCGGCGAAATCGAGGAGCTCGAATCGCTGCGCGAGGAGCTCCCCGTCGACATCGGCGCGCTGACCGCGGTCGAGGGCGTCGGCCCGAAGACGGTCGGGAGCCTCTACGAGGCGCTCGACATCACCACCCTCGACGAACTGGAGGCGGCCGCGGAGGCGGAAGAGATCCGCGAGGTCTCCGGGTTCGGCCCAAAAACAGAAACGAACATCTTGGAGAACATCCCGTTCGCCCGCGAGGCCCGGAAGCGAACCCGCCTCGGCGACGCCCGCCCCGTCGCGGACGCCGCGCTGTCGTACCTCGAAGCGGTCGAGTCGGTCGAGTCGGTCGAGGTGTGCGGCTCGATCCGCCGGTGGAAGGCGACCATCGGCGACATCGACCTCCTCGTCGCCAGCGACGCGCGCGAGCCCATCGTCGAGGCGTTCACCGACTGGCCCGAGGCGGACGCGACCATCGAGGCGGGCACCGGCAAGGCGAGCGTCCGCGCGAACGGGACCCGCGTCGACCTCCGTATCGTCGACAGCGACGAGTTCGGCGCCGCGCTCCAGTACTTCACCGGCTCGCGCGCGCACAACGTCGCGGTCCGCAACCGCGCCATCGACCGCGGGCTGAAACTCAACGAGTACGGGCTCTTCGACGTGAGCGAGGTCGACGAGGCGGCCGCCGAACCCGACGCGGCCGACGCCGACAGCCGGCGCGTGGGCGAGCGCGTCGCCGGTGCGACCGAGGACGGCGTCTACGAGGCGCTCGACATGGCGCCCGTCCCGCCCGAGCTGCGCGAAGACACCGGCGAGGTCGCGGCGGCCGCGGCCGACGACCTGCCGGATCTCGTCGAGACGAGCGATCTCCGTGGCGATCTGCACACCCACACCGACTGGTCCGACGGCGGGTTCTCGATCGCGGAGATGATCGAGGCGGCCGCGGAGCGCGGCGACGACCTGTACGCGATCACCGACCACGCCGCGGGGCCGGGCGTCGTCGCGAACACCGGCCTCGACGAGGCCGAAATCGCCGACCAGGCCGAGGCGGTCGCGGCGGCGGCCCGACAGACCGACGGGGCGGTCGCGTTCGGCGACCTACAGGACGCGGGCGAGACGGCCGACGCGGCCGACGCCGACCTCGTCGTGTGCCACGGGATCGAGGCCAACATCGACGCCGAGGGCGCGATATCCACCGACGACGAGACGCTCGCCGCCCTCGACGTCGTCGTCGCGTCGCCGCACTCCGCGCTCGGACAGGACTCGGGGGCCGCCACCGAGCGACTGATCCGGGCGGTCGAACACCCGCACGTCGACGTGCTCGGCCACCCGACGGGCCGGCTGATCAACAGCCGCCCCGGTCTCGACCCGGACGTGACGGCGGTGGTCGAGGCGGCCGCGGCCGCCGGCACGGCCATCGAGGTGAACGCGAACCCGGCCCGGCTCGACGCCGACGGCGACGCGGTCCGCGCCGCCGTCGACGCGGGCGCGAGTATCGCGATAAACACCGACGCACACGCGCCCCGCGAACTCGAATACGCCCGCTACGGGGTCCACACCGCCCGGCGCGGCTGGGCCGAGGCCGCCGACGTGATCAACGCGCGCTCGGTCGCCGACCTCGCCGAGTTCCTCCGCGGGTGATGTCGCCGAACGACGACGCGGCCGACGAGAGCGCACGGCCCGAGAGCGCGCGCGACGCGGCCGCCCCCGACCCGCCGCGCGTCCTCGTGGACGTGATGTGCGGGTCGCTCGCGACGTACCTCCGGATGTGCGGGTACGACGCGGCGTACGCGCTCGACCGAGACGTCGAGGCCGACGACCGGCTCCTCGCGCTCGCGGCCGACGAGGAGCGGCTCCTGCTCACGCGCGACCGCGAGCTCGCGAGCCGGGCCGACGGCGACGGTCCCGGCGCGGTCCTCCTCGCCGAGCGCGACGTGCTCGACCAGCTTCGCGAGGTCGCGGCGGCGGGACTGCCGGTCGAACTCGCCGCGACGCCGACGCGCTGTGGCGACTGTAACGGGCCGGTCGAGCGCGTCGGCGAGGGCGGCGTCGCCGTGTCACCGGGCGCCCGACCCGACTACGTGCCCGACGACGTTGGCGCGGCGCCCGCGAGCGACGGCGACGCGTCGGTCCGCCCCGCGTGGCGCTGTCGCGACTGCGGACGCTGGTTCTGGAAGGGCGGCCACTGGGAGTCGGTGGCGGCGCGGCTCGACGACCTGTAACCGGTCTTCGACCCCCGACCCGCACCCGCCGAGCGTAATCGGTTTGGCCGGGACGCTCCTACGAGCCGGTAATGAACCGCGAGCAGGCCGTCGACCGGCTGGAAACCCTCGTCGACCGCGTCGAGACCGAGCCGATGCCGGTCCCCGTCCGCGAGGTGTGGGCGTTCGGCGACGTGGCGCTCGGGCTCGACCCCGTCGACCGCCTCGACGTGTACCTCACGAAGGACGTGATCATGGGCGGCGACGCCGACGCGGCCGCCGACTTCGCCGACGAGTACGGCGTGAAGGGGGTCGGCACCTCCGTCCGCGCCGAGTGGGCGAACGCGCACCCGGACCGCGTGCGAGCGAGCGACAACGGGTACGCCGCGCCCGAGCAGTGTCTCGCCGCCGAACTGGTCGGCGACGACGAGCCGATCCACCTCGAAGTGTGTAACGCGAGCTTCGAGGACAACGTGCGCCAGCGCTTGAAAGGGGCGCTGGCCCGCGACGCCTACGAGGAGGTGTTAGACCCGCGCGGCGTCTGTCTGTGGGTCGACGGCACCCGCGACGGGGAGGCGTTCGACCGCCTCCGCGACGCGTCGCTCGCGATGCCGACGCTCGCCGCCGCGCTCGGGATGCTCGGCGCCGACGAGAACGTGGCAAACGAGGCCGCCGACGTGCTCAAACGACGGCGCGCCGAGCAGGAGGGGCCGTCCGTCCGCGGCGACATGGTGTAGGCGTCTGCCGGGCTCTCGGCTGTGCCTCGCTATTCGTTGCGGTGGTGTCGGACCATTCGGAAAATACGGCAAAAACGTCCCCTCGGTCATCGAAGACCCTGAGGGCGGTGTCACCTGAATTACTTCGCGCTGGGCTTCGTGTCTTCAGGTGGCGACTGGTGCCCGGGCGTTCCTTGTACGTGTTCATGCCGATGGCAGCGTTGAGCGGGCATTTCTGCGTCGTGGCGGTGGCTGTGAATACCGCCCCGACCACGACTGCCGCTCCGGCGAGGACGAGGCCGAGGGTCCCTGCTGACAACGTGACGAATCCACCAAACGCGGCGATGCCCACGAGAATCAGTATCGGACCGAGTACGAACCGTACGCTCCTGTCGTATCCGCCTACGTTTTTTTGCATAATCGTTCAGCTCTTACCCTACGTATACGCTCGCTGAGGTATTAACCGTATCTTAAAAACCACCAGTCCATGCGTTTCCGCTGGTGTGCCACGCAGAATCGGTCCAGATCGAGTGGTCCAGATCGATTGGTCCAGATCGATTGGTCCAGATCGATTGGTCCAGATCGATTGGTCCAGATCGATTGGTCCAGATCGATTGGTCCAGATCGATTTCGGTGTCCCCGCTACGGCGGACCCTTTCGTCACGGCCCGGTCTCGACCCGACCCACGGTCACGTCGAACGGAACGCGCTCGACGCGCTCGTACGACTCGTCGTCGATGGCCGCGACTACATCGCGACCCATCGCGCGCCAGCGCCGGCGCAGGTCGTCGTACGCGCTCTCGGAGGTCGCCGCGATGAGTTCCTCACGATTGTCGGCCAACCCCGCGCCAGAGGCTTTCCGCGCCGCGGCGGTCAGCGCCGGCTCCGCGTACGGCGCCGCGACGCGCTTCTCGTGGACGTACCGCCGCGTCTGTATCCCTTTGAGCCCCGCCGCCGCGAACGCCTCGCGGACCCGGTCGCCGAGCGCCACGTCGGTGTCGACCCCCTGCAGGTACGCCGCCCGCGCCTCCCGCTCTAAGCGCTCCTCGGCGTCGACGGTCGAAGTCACCGTCACGTCGGCGTTGTCGGGTTCGACCGCGGCGACCAACCCCGACGAAACCCGCGCGAACTCCCGGACCGCGGCGGTCGGGTCGGGGAGATTGATAAGGAGGGCCTGACACACCGCGAGGTCGACGGCGTCGTCCGGGACGGGGAGCCGCGTCGCGTCGCCCACGGCGTACGGGAGGCCGGTCTCCTCGCGGGCGACGCCGAGCAGCGTCGGGTCGGCGTCGACGCCGACCACGGTCGCGTCGGGCGGCGTCTCCGCGTCGATGACGCGGGTCAACTCGCCGGTGCCACAGCCGACATCGAGGACGCGGCGGCGGTCCGCCAACTCCAGGCCGTCGAGCGCCTCCCGGTCGCCGTCCCACATCCCGCGGCGGGTGTGTTCGAGGTACTCCGCGGAGAAGCGTCGCACGCCACCGGGTTCGACACAGGCGCGAATAAACGTGCGGGACTCGGACCGACCGGGCTCAGGGTTCGCCGTCGTCGTTCTCGCCGTCGCCGCCGACCCCGGCGACGTCCGCGAGGAGCGCCGCCGAGACGCCGGCGCAGTAGCCGACGAACGCCCCGCTCAGCCCGATGAGCGCGAACGACCACGTCACCCCGGCGAGCGGGTCGCCGCCGCTGCCGACGCCGGGGACGCCGAAGACGGACCCGACCGCGACGAGCGCGGCGAACACGCCGGCGGGCACGACGCCCACCGTCAGACACGCCGGGCCGCCACACCGCGCGTACGCGCCGGCCGCCGCGACGGGAGCCGGAGCGTAAAACACCAAGAGCGGGACGAGTCGGTCGGTCAGCGCCGCCGCGGACGGAATGTCCGCGAGGTCGGCGACGATGGCGACCACGAGCGACAGCGCCACGACGCCGGCGAACCCGCCGACCATCGTGAGCGCCAACCGGCGCCGTTGGCCGATGAGCAGCGCCTCCGTGGTGGTCATGTTCGTGGATCGGACGCCGACGTATATAAAAGCGCGTCGGACGCCGGGCCGCTCCGTCGGGCGCCCGTCAGTCACGCGTCAGTCGGCGCGAAGTTCCCGGACGCGGTCGATGTTCCACGCGAAACTCTTCCCGTCCTCGGTGGGCGTCTCCAGCGCGAGCGGCACGTCCGCGAGCGCCGAGTGGTTGAGGAACCGCTCCATCCCCGCCTCGCCGATGTGGCCCTCGCCGATGTGGGCGTGCTCGTCTTTGTGGGTGCCGCAGGCGTGTTTCGAGTCGTTGAGGTGGACGTACGCCAAGTGTTCTAACCCGACCACGTCGTCGAACTCCGCGAGCGTCTCGTCGACCGCCTCGGGCGTCGAGAGGTCGTAGCCGGCCGCGAAGGCGTGTGCGGTGTCGACGCAGACGTCGATGTCGGTCTCCGTGCGGTCGATGATCCCCGCGAGGTGTTCGAACTCGCCGCCGAGTTTCGTCCCCGCGCCCGCGTCGCTCTCGATCAGGATCGTGACGCCCTCCGGCACGTCGATGTCGTCTATCACCGAGGCGGCGTTGTCGAGGCCGCCCTCGACGCCCGCGCCGGTGTGGGCGCCGAGGTGGACGTTGACGTAGGGGATGTCGAGCTTCGCGGCCGCGTCGACCTCCTTTTGCATCGAGTCGAGCGACTTCTCGCGGAGCCCGTCTTTCGGCGTACAGAGGTTCACGAGGTAGGAGGTGTGGATCACCCACGGCCCGTCGAGGTCGCGCTCGGTCCCCTCGCGGAACCGCTCGGCCTCCTCGTCGCCGATGTTCGGGTCCTGCCACACCTGCGGCGAGTGAGTGAATATCTGTCCGCAGTTGCCGCCGACCTCGACCTGGTTCTCGACCGCGTTGTCTACGCCGCCCGCGATGGAGACGTGCGCGCCGACCTTGAGACTCATAGCCGATTCACGCGAGCGTCGGAAAAAGCCCCTTCGGAACCGCCCGGTTATCGCCGGAACGTGCACGCGCCGAGCCGAACCGCGCGCCGGCGTCAGTCGCTCGCTCCGGGCCGCGTCCGGACCCACTCGTCGGCTCGGTACTTCGTCTCGACGAGCTCTTCGGCTCGGGCCAGTTCCGCCTCGGTCCACGACCCGTCGCGGTCGAGGTCGGTCGCCTCGTCGTCGCCCTCGCCGTCCCCGACCACCCACGCGGCGAGCGCGGCCTCCAGCGCGGCCACCGCGTCTGCCCGGTCGACGGCGGCCAGTTCGTCGATGCCGACCACCCGGTCGCGGAACGCGGCGGGCGTCACGGGCGGGTCCGCGAACGTCCCGAGGTGTCGCTCCGGCGTCACTGAAAAGGAGAGCGACCCGTGCTGGATCACCGCGTCTCGCTTCCGGTACTGGGCGTTGCCGGCGATCTTCCGGCGGGCGTCGGGTTCGCCGGCGTCGCCCGCAACCACGTCGTGTGCCGGGTGGAGTTCCCGCAGGTAGCAGGCCGGGTGGTACAGCTCCGGAACCGCGGTGTCGACGTAGTCGGCGTCGACGCCGAGGCGCTCGAACGCGTCGAGCACCGGCTCACAGAGGCGGTGATAACAGTCCATGAGCGCCCCCGGCACGTCGGCGGCCGGGACCGCGATCGAGTAGGCCACGTCGCCGCGCGCGTCGTGGTAGATTCCCCCGCCGCCGGTCTGTCGCCGGGTCACGTCGATCCCCTCGCGCTCGCAGAACCCCCAGTCGACGGTCGCCGGGTCCTGCCGGTAGCCGAGGGTGAGACAGCTCGGCTCCCACCGATACGTTCGCACGGTGGCCGGGCCGCCGGCGGCCGCGGTCTCCGCTGCGACTTCGTCCAGCGCCATCTGCATCGGGCCGGGCCGCGACTCCTCGCGGATCAGCCGCCAGTCGCCAGCGGGTGCGGTCATGGTCGCCCTCCGCTCGCCGATCCGAAAGCGGTTGCGCTCGGGCGCGAACGACTGCCGGACTCTGATTTGCTATCGCAGTATACGATTTATTAGGGGGCGTTCGGAACGCGCGTCCCTTTTAGGAATCCCCGGAGTAGGGGCGCGTATGGTTCGAAACGTCGCCGGCGACATGGCCGCGCTCGACCCCGAGGACTTCTATCTCCTCTCGGGCGTCGAGCAGGGGATGCGCTTCTCGGAGTGGGTCCGGCGGGACAAGATCCCGGAGTACGCAAACCTGACGCGCGAGGAGGTCGACTACCGGATCGACCGGTGTCTCGACCGCGAACTCATCCAGCGGAAGACGATCCAGTACGAGGGGTATCAGCTCACCTTCGAGGGGTACGACGCGCTGGCGCTCCGCACCTTCTCCGAGCGCGAGACCATCGACGGCGTGGGCTCACCCCTGGGGTTCGGCAAGGAAGGCGACGTGTACGAGGCGCAGTCGTTCAAGCCGCTCGCCTTGAAGTACCACCGCGAGGGGTACACCAACTTCCGCGAGGTGAACCGCGAGCGCGAGTACACCGCCGACCGCGACCACGTCTCGTGGCTCTACACCGCGCGCAAGGCGGCCGAACGCGAGTACGAGGCCATCGAGGAGCTGTACCCCACCGTCTCGGTCCCCCGGCCGGTCGATCACAACCGCCACGCCATCGTGATGGACAAGTTCGACGGCGTCGAGCTGTCGCGCGCGAAACTCGACCCCGAGCAGGCCGTCGGCGTCCTCGACTTGGTCCTCCGCGAACTGGTGACGGCCTCCGACCTCGGCTGGGTCCACGCCGACATGTCCGAACACAACGTCGCGGTCGCGGAAGGCGGGATCACCATCTTCGACTGGCCGCAGGCGGTCCCGGTCGACCACGAGAACGCCCGCGAGTTCCTCGAACGCGACGTGGGGAACCTCCTGCGCTACTTCGGACGGAAGTACCCGCACGAAGTCTCGCGAGACGCCGACATCGAAGGCATTGCGGCCGCTATCGCCGACGGGACGTTCGACAGCGTTCGGTCGTTCGACGCGGAGTAAATCGCATAGCGCGATACGAAATTGCCACCCCGCTGCTCGCGTAACGTCTCCCGCTCGTCGAACCCGCGTTTCGCCGCCACGGCGTCTCGGTGGCGCTCTCTGACCACCACCGCCTCTCGAGTTGTTTTAGGGCTGCCTAAGATTCGAAACCCTCTTAATCATTTAGGGTAGCCTAAACCGTATGGACCGAGAGGCCGACCGACCCGCCGGCACGCGTCGCGGCCCGGTCGCTGCCGTCGCCATCGGAGGAGAAGCGTGAGCGACGCCGCAAGCGACGTGGTCGTGGTCGGCGCGGGGCCCGCCGGCTGCGCGGCCGCGGTGTTCGCCGCGCGCGACGGCCTCGACGTCGTCGTCTTCGACCGCGGGCGGTCGTCGCTCGCGCGCTGTGCGCACCTGTCGAACTATCCGGGCTTCCCCGCCGGCATCGACGTCGGGACGCTGTCGGACCTCATGCGCGAACAGGCCGAGCGAGCGGGGTGTACGGTCGTCGACGACCTCGTCGAATCGGTCGACCGCGCGGGGGACGACGCCGACCGCCCCGAGGATCAGAGCGGGCGGTTCGTCGTCACCCCCCAGGAGGGTGCCCCCGTCACCGCCGCCCGAGTGGTCGCCGCGACGCGCTACGACGGCGAGTACCTCCGCGGCCTCGACGACGACGACGCGCTGTTCGCACGTCGGGACCGCGGCGAGGAGACGGAGGAGACGTTCGACCGCGAGTACGCCGACCGCGACGGGACCACCCCTATCGACGGGCTCTACGTCGCCTCGCCGTCCGACGCCGACCGGCAGGCGATCACGGCCGCGGGGCGGGGCGCCCGCGTCGGGAAGCGGGTCGTCGCCGACGCGCGGGTCGACGACGGCTGGTGGCCCGCGGCGGCGGAGGGGAGAGACTGGGTCCGCCGCGAGGCCGAACTCGGCGACGAGTGGACCGACCGCGAGCGGTGGGTCGAGTGGTTCGACGCCACCCACGCCGACGGGCCGGTCGACCCGGACTCGGAGCGGTTCGCACGGGTCCGCGAGGCCGCGGTCGAGGCCGAACGCTCCTCGCACGTCGACGCCGACGAGGAGGCCGCCCGCGCGGCGGCCGGACACCGAGCCCTCGCCGCACACCTCGACCCGGAAGCGGTCGTCGCGGCGCACGGGGCGGACGCGCTGCTCGACGCGATGGACGACGAGGCGGTCGCGGCGCACGCGGCCGCCGCCGGGCGAACCGTCGAGCGCGACGAGGAGGCGACGCGATGAGCGGCGACGAGCCGACCGCCGGCGGCGCGACGGGGTCGGTCGACTACGGGGACTCGGCCCGGCGCCCGGCGGAAGGGGGGCGACTCGGGTGGCTGTTCGACCCGCGGCTCCTGCTGGTCGCCGGGGGGAGCGTCGCCGTCGTCGCGCTCGCCGGGCTCGTCCAGGTGAGCTTCGGGACGTACTCGATGACGGCCGCCCAGGCGTGGCGCGCCGTCCTCGACCCCGCCGTCCTCTTCGACCCGCGGTGGCTGCTCAACTTCCTCGTCGGCGAAGAGCTGATGCGCGCGATCACGGGCTTTCAGGGCGCGCTGCCAGAACTGACCCGCGAGACGCTCGTCGTCTGGAACATCCGCCTGCCGCGGGTGCTGGTCGGGGCCATCGTCGGGATGAACCTCGCCGTCTCCGGGGCCATCTTCCAGGCCGTGACGCGGAACGAGCTCGCGAGCCCGTTCATCCTCGGCGTCTCGTCCGGCGCCGGGCTGATGATCCTCCTCACGCTCGTCGTGTTCGGCGGGCTCTCGGCGTTCCTGCCGCTGATCGCGGCGGTCGGCGGCTCGGTCGCGTTCCTGCTCGTGTACGCCATCGCGTGGAAGAACGGGACGAGCCCGGTCCGCCTCGTCCTCGCGGGCGTCATCGTGGGCACCGTGTTCAACAGCCTCCAGACGGGGCTGTTCTTCTTCGCCGACGACATCAGCGTCGTCCAGTCGGCGATCCAGTGGACCACCGGATCGCTCACGGGGACCGACTGGGAGCAGGTGCGGATGGCGCTCCCGTGGACGCTCGTGGCGCTCGTGCTGTCGCTCGCGGGGGCGCGGCAGCTGAACCTCCTCCTCCTCGGCGAGCAGACGGCGAAGGCGCTGGGGATGTCCATCGAGCGAGTGCGGTTCGCGCTCTCGGGGGTCGCCGTGCTCGCGGCGGCCGCCAGCATCGCGGTGGCGGGCATCGTCAGTTTCGTCGGGCTCATCGTCCCGCACGTGGTCCGGACCCTCGTCGGGAGCGACTACAAGCGGGTGATCGTCGGCTGCCTGTTCGTCGGCCCGGCGCTGCTGGTCGGCGCCGACGTGGGCGCGCGCCTCGGGATGGGCGTGATCACGGGCGCCGACGCGCAGGTTCCGGTCGGAATCGTCACCGGGCTGGTCGGCGGCCCGTACTTCCTGTACCTGATGCGGCGACAGCAGAACGTAGGTGACCTCTGAATGTCGATAGAACGCGTGAACGCGACGGACCGGGACGAATCGGGCGGCTCGAACGACATCGCGGGGGCTCGCGGGTCGGACGACGCGGCGACGGACGCGAGCGACCTCGACGGCCAGTCGCTCGTGTTGGGCTATCCGTCGGCCCCGGAGCCCGTGATCGACGGCGAGTCGATCGCGGCCGAGCCGGGCGCGGTGACGGCGCTCGTCGGGCCGAACGGGTCCGGGAAGAGCACCCTCTTGAAGGGGCTCGCGAACCAGATCGCGCCCGACGACGGCTCCGTGCTGCTCGACGGGCGCGACGTTCACTCGATGGACACGAAGGCGCTCGCCCGGAAGCTCGGGCTGCTCTCGCAGGAGAGCACCTCGCCCGACAGCATCACCGTCGAAGAGCTCGTCTACCACGGGCGATACCCACACCGGGGGTTCTTCGAGCGAACGACCGAGGCGGACGCCCGAGCCGTCGAGCGCGCGATCGATCTGGCGGGCTGTGGCCACCTCAGGGACCGCGAGGTCGGCAGCCTGAGCGGCGGACAGAAACAGCTCGCCTGGATCGCGTTGGTGTTGGCACAGGACACCGACGTGCTCCTCCTCGACGAGCCGACGACGTTCCTCGATCTGCACCACCAGATGGAGGTGATGGAGATAATCGAGACGCTGCGTTCGGACAGCGAGGTCACCGTCGTCGTCGTGCTCCACGACCTCGAACAGGCCGCCCGCATCGCCGATCGGGTGGTCGCGCTCAACGACGGCGAGATCCGAGCGCGCGGCCCGCCGGAGGAGGTCGTCACGGAGGACCTCCTCTCCGAGGTGTTCCGCGTCGACGCCCACGTCGTCGACACCGACCGGGGGCCGCGCGTCACGCCGCTGCGGGCCAGACACGGGGAGTGACGCAGTTCGGCGCCCGGTGCCGTTCAGGGCCGCCAGTCTTTAGGCAGACCTAAAGATCGGAGTCGTTAAGTTGTTTTAGGGCGGCCTAAAAATATGCCCAACGACGAAATACCCGCAGCGTCGACCCGCAGAGCGTTCGCGAAGTACGGCGGCTCGGTCGCCCTCGGCGGCCTCCTCGCCGGCTGTTCCGGCGGTTCCGGCTCCGACTCGCCGGACGCCGACGAAAACGAGTCGGCACCCGCAGACGACGGTTCGGGCGACTCTTCGGACGGTTCGTCGGGCGAGGGCGAGGAGGCCGCGGACGAGGGCTACACGGCGTCCATCTCGCCCATGGGCGAGGTCGCGTTCGAGTCGCCGCCGGAGACCGTGTTCACGCGTCTGACCCACCACGCGGGCATGGCGTTCGCGCTGGGGCGCGGGGACGACGTGACCGCGCTCCACGCCCCCGACTACTACGACGGCCTCTGGAACCAGTTCGTCGAGCGGCTCCCCGGCGTCTCGCTCGACTGGTCGGGGCTGTACTCCTCGTGGCAGCCGGACAAAGAGAAGCTCTACGCGCTCGACAGCGACGTCCACCTCGCCGACCCCGCGTGGATCACCCGGCAGGACGCGTGGAGCCCCGAGGACGTCGACGAGATCGCCGAGCGCGTCTCGCCGTGGTTCGGCAACTCGCTGTCCGACCGCCACCAGGACCCGACGGGCGAGTGGGCGGGCGACTACCAGTACTACGGGCTCTGGGAGCAGTTCGAGATCGTCGCCGACGCGTTCCGAGAGCGCGAGCGCTACGAGGCGCTCGCGGCGGTCCACGACGACCTCCTCGCGACGATCGAGGAGGGCCTGCCGGCGGAGTCGGAGCGCCCGACCGCGGTCATGATCGCCGCCCACGACATCGAGAGCATCTACGCGTACACCCTGAGCAACCCCGGCTTCCTCACGTCGCACACGCGCCCGCTCGGCCCGCGCGACGCGTTCGAGGGGAGCGTCGAGTCGGGGACGATCGTCGACTTCGAGACGATGCTCGAAGCCGACCCGGACGTCATCCTCTACCTCGGCGGCTTCGAACCGGGAACGGACATGGCCGGTCGCCGGGCGGCCTTCGAGGAAGACCCGGTCGGCTCGGAGATAACGGCGATCAAGAACGACCGCATGCACCCCCAGGGCGCCCGGTATCAGGGCCCCGTCCTGAATCTCTTCCAGCTCGAGATGACCGCCAAACAGCTGTACCCCGACGAGTTCGGCGCGTGGCCGCGCTACGAGGAGGGGCCGTACCCGGAGATACCCGACGCGGAACGGCTGTTCGACCGCCAGCGCGTCGCGGACGCCATCAACGGGGACCTGTAGATGCGCGCCCGAGAGTGGGCCGTCGCGGCGAGGTACGGCGACCCGGAGGCGTACGACCTGCCGACCCTCCCGACGTGGCGGGTCGAACGGAGCGACGGCGGCCTCGCGTTCGCGGCCGTCGACAGCGACGAGCCGTTCATCGCGGCGGAGAAACCGGTCCGGGTGCGTCGGTGAGCGCGTTCGGGCTCGGTGACGGGGCGGCGGAACCGCCCGGAGCCGGGCCGACGGCGGACCGAAGCGACTACCACGGTTCGCGGCCCCCGACGGGTATGGCCATCGACAGCGACGACTCGCGGCTCGGACGGGGGGACGACCGATGAGCGGAGACGGAGCGCCAACGCGCGTCGCGTCCCCGACCGACGGCGACCCCGACTCGTACGAGTCACGCGACGTGGTCGTCGTCGGCGGGGGCGTCGCCGGCCTCTCGGCGGCCGTGTTCACGGCTCGACAGGGGCTCGACACGCTCGTCGTCGACTCGGGCGAGTCGATACTCCGGCGGAACGCGCACGTAGAGAACGTGCCGGGGTTCCCGCTCGGCGTCAACGCGCGCCAACTCCTCGACCTGTGTGGCGAACAGGCCGAAAACGCCGGCGCGGACCGGCTCGACGCGCGGGTCACCCAACTCGCCACCGTTGCTGATTCGGGCGACGACGCGACCGACGACCCTCGGTTCGTCGTCCACACCGACGGCGGCGACCGGATTCGGACCCGGTTCGCCGTCGCCGCGACCAAAAACGAAGTGGGCTACCTCGACGGGGTCGACGGGGTCGGCATCCTCGACCGCGGGAAGTCGTACGTGGACACCGACGAGCGCGGTCGGACCGGCGTCGACGGGCTGTACGCGGCGGGACGGCTCGCGGAGAAACCGCATCAGGCGGCGGTGTGTGCGGGTCACGGCGCCGAGGTCGGCGTCACCATCCTTGAGGCGGCCGACCGCGGCTTCTACCACGACTGGGTCGCGCCGGACGGGTACTTCACCGACCGCGACCGGCCGGTCCCGCCGGGCTGTGAGGAGATAGACGACGACGAGCGCCGCGAACGCGAAGCGGCCTCCCGCGAGGCCATGCGCGAGCGGTTCGCGGCGCCTCACCCCGACCCGCAGGAGACGCACCCGAGCGTCGAGGAGTGAGTCTTATTTAAATAGTACTTATAAACGAGCCGACGCTACCCGTCGTCCTCGGCGTCTCGTCGTTCGTCGCCCTCGGCGGCCCCGCGCCCGTCGACCTCGGCGGCCCCGCGCTCGTCGGCCGCCTCGATCCGGACGAGGTCGGCCTCGACGTCCTCCACGAAGGCGCCCTGCCCGCCCACGGTGACGCGTTCGCCGTCGTCGCTCTCGACGACCAGCGAGTGCTCGACGGGGAACTCGTTCGTCGTCGGCTCCACCATCCCCTGTTTCGACTCCACGACGCGCCCGGTGATCTCGACCGCCTCGTCGGCGGCCGTCCACCGCCCCCCGACGGTGACGCGGGGAGTCTCCCCGTCGCGGAGCCGCAGCGTGGCCTGAAAGACGGTGTGTCTGAAGTTCGCGTACTCGGTGGGGAGCGCGGCCGGCGCGGCGGTCGCGACTTCGGTCGCCGCCGGCCAGTAGTTCCCGAGGAACGACCCGACGATCACCGGGGCGAGCTGCTCTTGCGCGAAGTGGATCGCCTGCCGGTCGGTGTCGGCCCGGCGCAGGAGCGCCGGGGGCGCGACGACGCCGGTCGCGGAGTCGACCGTGAGCAGCGTCGGCATCGCCTCTCCCCACGCCCGAACCACGTTCGCGACGCCGTCGATACCGCCCTCGACGTCGTCGGGCACGTCGTCGCCGGAGACGATGAGGAGCACGAGCACGCCCCGGTCGACGGCCGCGGCGAGCGCCTCGCGGATCTCGGGGAGATGCTCTCCGGCGATCGAAAGCGCCACCTCGGAGTCCGCGTCCGCGAGCAGCGAGCGGATCCGCTTCATCACGGTGACGCGGGACTTGATGACCTCGAACTGCTCCGTCTCTCGCTCGGTCCGCGAGAAGCGCTCTTCTAAGCCGGGCCGGATCGCGTCCACGTCCGACCGGAGGCGGTTTATCACCTCGTCGGGCGGGTTCGCGCGGATCGTCGTCGGCACGACGTGGTCGTTCACCTCGACGAAGCCGCGCTCCGCCAGCGACTCGCTCACGCTGTAGACGTAGCGTTTCGACACGCCGGCGGCGTCGGCGACCGTGCTCGCCTTCGCCTCGCCGTGGGCCAACAGACTGAGGTAGGTATCGACTTCCTTATCAGAGAGTCCGAACCGGCGAAGGAGGTCGTTCAGCGTCCGATCGTCCATATACCGGCACTGGGTCAGGCACTCACTTATAAGAGGCGGACCGAGCGCGCGCCGGGGGCCGCGTTATCGGAGCACCGCGACGCCGCCGAGCGCGACCGTTCCGTCGACCGCCTCGATGTCCGCCGGTGCCCCGCGTCCGTCTGCGAACAGGACGGTCTCGTATCCCGCCGGTACCGTCACGGTCGCCGGGCGGTCGGCGAAGTTGAGGACGACGAGCAGCGAGTCGCCGTCGCCCGCGTCGCCCGCCTCGTCTGCGTCGCCCGTGTCGGCGGCGGCGGCGTCGGCGGACTGCTCGGCGTCGCGTGCGGCCGGTTCCGCGGCGGTTCGCTCGTACGCCGTGACGCGCTCGGCGTCGCCGTCGACGACCGACACGTCGGCGGCGCGGCCCTCGAAGTCGACGGCGCCGTGGAGCGGCTCGCGCTCGCGGAGCGCGGCGAGGGCGCGGTGGAAGTCGGTGAGGTCGTTGTCGCCGTCGTGCCACCGGATCGGCCCGCGGTACGTCTCGTTGCCGCGCTCCTGTCCGGCGTACACCAGGGGCGCGCCGGGGAGCGTGAACGTCGCCGCGGCGGCCGCGCGAAGGGCCGCACGCCCGTACTCTGCGAGGTAGCGCTCCTCGTCGTGGTTCTCGACGTATCGCATCTGGCGGGTCGGGTCGCCGAAGCCGAGCCACGCCGCGCGGTCGAACGCGTCCGCAATCGCGTCCGCCGGCGCGTCGCCGGCGCCGACGGCCCGGAGCGCCTCGTACACCGAGGTGTCGTAGTGGATGTCGAACTGCCCCTCGCCGTAGAAGGGGTCGTGGGGGAGCGTCTCGTCTAAGAGCAGGCAGTCGTCGGGGACGCGGTCGGCCACCTCCTTCCAGAAGCCGTGCGGGACGCCCCACGCCACGTCGGCGCGGAAGCCGTCGACCACTGCGCTCCACTCGTCGACCACGTCTAAGAGCCACTCGCGGACCGCCGGGCTGTCGAAGTTGAGGTTCGGGATCCGCCGCCAGTTGAAGTAGTACTCGGGCATGTCGCCGTCTTCGAGCTCCGCCCAGTCGGTGTCGGTCACGTCGAAGGCGCTGTCCGTCCGCCGGTAGTGGTCGGCGTAGGCGTCGACGCCGGCGGCGTGCATCTGGAAGGCGGGGTGGTCGCGGGAGGTGTGGTTGATAACGAGGTCAAAGACAACCTTGATCCCCGCCTCGTGGCAGGCCTCGACGAGCGACGCGAACGCCTCGCGGTCGCCCAAGTCGGCGGCGGTGTCGTAGTAGTCGGTGACGTGGTAGCCGTGCTCGGTCGGCGAGGCGAGCACGGGGGTGAGCCAGAGGGCGTCGACGCCGAGGCTCTCGATGTAGGGGACCCGCCGCTCGATCTCGCGGAACGTCGTCGGCAGCGTGTCGCCGGCGAACGAGCGCACGAAGGCCTCGTAGATCGTCGGCGAGTCGGCCCAGCCGGGGAGCGCGTGGGGGTCGGAGACGGTCACGCCGCCCGCCTCGTCGCGCTCGATCGCGACCGTCTCCGCCGCCCCGTACCGGTCCGCGTGCGGGACGGCGTGGACGCGGAGCACCCCGTCCGTGGGCAGGTCGGAGAGCGGGATCGACAGGCCGCCCTCCGCCGCCAGCGACTCGATCCGCTCGACCGTCTCGGGGGACGCGTCGCGGTCGTCGACGAGGTACTCCACGTCGACCGGGGACGAGCCCCCGGTGCGTCCCGACTCGCCGTCGAGGGACGGCGGCGCCGACGCGTCGGCGGCGATCCGGACGACCGGCGCTGCGGTGTCGCCCTCGTCGACGGTCGCCGACAGCGAGAGGCGCGGTCGCCCCGGCCCCGGCACCGTCACCTCGTCGCGGTGGCCGTTGCCGAGGTCGTCGTTGGCGACGAAACTGAACCCGTGGCGTCCGGGGGGGATCCGGACCTCGCACACCCAGTCGTCGCCGTCGCGGGTCGGGCGGTCGCGCGCGAGCAGGCGGTCGTTGTGGGGCCACAGCAGGGAGACGCGGTCCACGTCGGCGTCCTCGACCGGGAGGTCCGTCGCGGGGACGCGGAGTTCGACCGGTCGCCGCTCGTCGGGGAAGGCGCGCACCCGCTGTCGGTGGGTCCCGTCGGGCGCGTCGAGGGTCGCGACGTACGTGCCCGGTGCGTCGGGGCGGAGATGGACCACCGGGGCGTCGTCGCGGCTTGTCTCCCCGGCGAGCAGCACCGGATCGTCGGTGGCGCTCGCGCTTCGGGGGTCGTCCCCGGCGCCCGCGTCGCTCTCGGGCGTGTCCCCGGCGCCCGCGTCGCTCTCTGGCGGCGCGCTCCGAAGCGTCCACTCGTAGGTTCCCTCCGGATCGGGGTTCCGAGGCGCCAACTCGACCGATTCGCCGACGCTCGTCGTGCGCGGCGGGCCGGGTTCGTGCATACCTGTCTCCGACGGCGACTCGGCTTGAGCGTTTCCGTCTGCAGAATACATGAATAATAATTACACCAAAACTTCATACATTACGGCGTCGTGTGTTCGCGTAATGCAACTCCGCGACGCGCTCGACGACTACAAGCGCAACACCGGGCACGCCACCCGGTTCCCCGGCGAACGCCGGACCGTCACGGGACGGTTTTCGGGCGGTGAGGGGCGACTCGTTCACGTCGACGCCGACGGCGAACTGCGCGACTTCGGCTACCCGCTGACCGGACAGACGGGGCTGGTCCGCTCTCGGATCGGGCTCGCGGTCGGCAACGACGTCACGTGGCTCGACGAGGCGGCGACCGAGCAGCGCTACGTCGGCGACACGACGCTGATAGAGACCGTCCACGAGACCGACTGGGGGACCGTGACGCGGTACGACGCGACCATCGGCGACGCGCACCTCACGCGCGCGAGCATCGACGCGGACGACGGGCACTCCAACGTCGATCCCGAAGAACTCTCGCTCGTCGTCTACGCCCGGTTCGCGCCGGACGGACGCGACGACCGAGTCGGCCAACTCCGGTACGACGACGCCATCGAGGTGTACCACGCCGACGAGCACGACTTCCTCGCGAGCGCCACCGGCTTCACCGACTTGCGCGGCCAGCTCCCGGCGACGTTCCCCGAACTGCTCGACGACGCGCCCACCGACCTCCCGCGGGACCGCGACGGCGACCGCTACGAGGAAGAGCGGCTCTCCGGCGAGGTCATCGTCGACGCGCCCTTCGAAGACGGCGTCGCGACCGTCGGCAGCCTGCTGACCGACCGCGCGGAGACGGGCCGTGAGGCCGCCCGCGACCTGCTCGCGACGCTGTTCGACGACCTCGACACCCCCGACGCGCTCGCTGCGGCCGCGGGCGACACGATCCCATCGGCCCCCGAGTCGGTCCCGTCGCGGGAGTCGGTCGTCGCCGACCTCCGCGTGCTCTCGCTGCTCTCGGCGGAGTCGGGCCTCCGGATCGCCGGCCCCGACTTCGACCCCTTCTACGCGACCTCCGGCGGCTACGGCTACACGTGGTTCCGCGACGACGCCGAGATATCGACGTTCGCGCTCGACGCCGACGACCGGCTGGGACTCGGGCTCGACGACTGGCACGCGCGCTCGGCCGAGATGTACGTCGCCACCCAGCGCCCCGACGGCTCGTGGCCCCACCGCGTGTGGCCGCGGAACGGGGCGCTCGCTCCCGGCTGGGCCAACGCGCGCATCGAGGACGGCCCCGACGTGGACTACCAGGCCGACCAGACCGGCAGCGTCATCGCGTTCCTCGCGCAGGTCCGCGAGGCGGGCGTCGAGGTAGAGGGGCTCGACCGGACGCTCGTCGCGGCGCTCGCCGGGCTCGACGAGACCCTCGCGGCCGACGGGCGCCCCGTCGTCTGTCAGAACGCGTGGGAGGACAGCGCCGGCCGCTTCGCGCACACGACCGCGACGTTCCTCGAAGCGTACAGCGAACTCGCGCTCCACGGCGACGGGCTGACGGCGGACGCGCTCGACGACAGCGCGGTCGACGGCGACGCGCTCCCGGCGGACCTCTCGGCGCACGCCCGCGACCAGGCGACGCGCGTGTACGACGCCCTCGACGACCTGTGGGTGCCGGAGCGGGGCTGTTACGCGCTCCGTGAGACGCCCGAGGGGGAGACCGACGACCGGCTCGACTCCTCGACGCTGGCGCTGGCGAGCGCGCATCGGTCGTTCGACGCGCTCGGCGGCGACGAGGGCAGGGTCGACGACGACCGGCTCGACCGACTGGTGTCACACGTCGAGACGGTCGTGGACGGGCTCGCACACGAGAGCGACGAGATAGCGGGCCTGATCCGGTACGAGGGCGACGGCTGGCGCCGGGCCGGCCAGTACTCCGAGAAGGTGTGGACCGTCTCGACGGCGTGGGGCGCGAACGCCTGCGCCGAACTCGCGGTGCTGCTCGCCGACCGCGACGACCCGCGGGCGACGGCGATGGCCGAGCGCGCCCGCGACCTGCTCGGACACGTCTCGCCGGGCGGATCGCTCTGTGAGCCGACGACGTACCTCCCCGAGCAGTTCTTCGACGACGGGACGCCGGACAGCGCGACCCCGCTCGGGTGGCCCCACGCGATCCGGCTGGCGACCGTGGCGCTGCTCGACGACGAACTCCCGAAGACCGCTGGTCGGGTCGCAGCCGACGACTGACGGGAGCCGCGGCCGTTTCTCACCACGCAGCAGTCGACAGCGAGCGGCGACACGCACACCCGGACCGGCGTAACGACGCCGGCGTCAGCGCCACTCGGACGTCGGCACGCAGTCCGCCTCGCTGACCGTGATCCAGCGCGTCGTCCGCTCGTCGGGCGCCAACTCCCGTTCGAAAAACGTCACCTCGCCGCCGTCGGAGTCGCCGTCGTCGGTCCGCTTACAGACGAGCTCAGGCCGTTCGGCCCGGACGCGCGTCGATGACGTGGACATACGTCACGGTTCGTCCCCGATCGAATAATAAGTGTTGGTTTCAGTTCGGGATCGGCGAAACAACCGTCCTCGTCGCCGGGGCGTTTTCGTCGCCACGAGCACGGTCGCCGAGCGATATCGCTCGGCTCACAGTCTGACGGGGACGCCGTGCTCGTCGAGGTACTGCTTCGTCTCCTCGATGGAGTAGTCGCCGAAGTGGAAGATGGAGGCCGCGAGCCCGGCGTCGGCGTTCGCCTCGGTGAACACCTCGCGCATGTCCTCCGGGCTGCCGCAGCCGGACGAGGCGATGACGGGCGTCGAGACGGCGTCGCAGACGGCCGTCATCAGCGGGATGTCGTAGCCGTCCTTCGTCCCGTCCATGTCGATGGAGTTGACGAACAGCTCGCCCGCGCCGCGCTCCTCGGCCTCCTTCGCCCACGAAACGGCGTCGATGCCGGTCCCCTCGCGGCCGCCCTTCTTCGTGCACTCGAACCACACCGTCTCGCCGTCGTCGTCCTCGTAGAAGTGTTCGCCCTCGTCGTCGTGTCGACGGCGCGCGTCGACGGAGATGACGATACACTGGCTGCCGAACGCCGCGGCGCCCTCCTCGATGAGCTCGGGGCGCTCCAAGGCGCCGGTCGTAATCGAGACCTTGTCCGCGCCGGCGCGAAGCGTCTCCTTGATGTCGGCTTTCGTCCGGATGCCGCCGCCGACCGTCAGCGGGATGAAACACTCGTCGGCGACCGCGTTCACCACGTCGAGCATCGTCTCGCGGCCCTCGGCGCTCGCGGTGATGTCGAGGAAGACGAACTCGTCGGCACCCGCGGCGTTGTACTTTTTCGCCAACTCGACCGGGTCGCCGGTGTACTCCAAGTTCTCGAAGTTCACGCCCGTGTACACCGCCGCGTCTCCGTCGTCGTCGAGGTCGACGTCGATACAGGGGATGATCCGCTTCGTGAGTCCCATTCGTTACCGACCCGTTCGCGACGACCGAGGTTAAAAGCCGTGGGGTCGCGGTCGGGTGAGACGCTCCCGACGGCTTTTCACTTCGGTCGTCACTCCTCGGCCGTCCGCCGGTCGTACTTCGCGACGGCCCGGTCGGCGCGCTTCGAGATGCCGTTCGGGTTCCGCGCCGGCGTTCGGTCGCGGCTCCGCGCCACGAGTCCGTCAGAGCTCCCCCCGACGAGGCCGAACAGCACGTCACGGCCGGTGGCGACCCATCGCGAGGGAGTCGAGTCGCCGCGGACCACGTCGCCGGCGGCGCCCACCGCGTCCGTCGCCGCGTGGGTCCCCGCGCGCGCGACGACGGTCGGGCGAACCCCGTAGTTCTTTAAAAGGCGGTACGCGAGCGCCCGGTACTTCCATCCCCACTCGCTCGCCGTCCGCCCGCCGTCGGCGGCCTTCGCGGCGACGAGCGCCTTGTCGGTCGCCATCCCGTCGCGCCACGCGACACTGTGGTCCATCTGTGCCAGACGGTGGGCCGCGTCGCGCGCCCCGCCGGTGTGGAGGTACTCGTCGAAGCCGTCGAGGTCCCGGAGCGTCTCGCGACGGAACGCGACGTTTCCGCCCTCGAAGTAGGTCACGTCGGTGCCGGCTATCGTCCGGCGCTCGGGGGCGTCTCGCCCTTCGCCGTCGCGCGCCCGCCCGTCGCTCGCGGGCGTGCCATCGGCGGCGGGCGCGTTTTCGGCGGCGGGCGCGCCATCGGTGGTAAGCACCTCCCCGGTGGCCGGCGCGCCGTCGTCACGGGCCGTCTCCGGCGACTCGATCGGCGTCACCGGGCCCGTCACGGCGTCCGCCTCGTCGAGGCCGGCCCGCACGGCGTCGAGCCACTCGGCGGTGATCCGGTTGTCGTAGTCGACGAGCGCAATCGCGTCGCCGCTGGCGACCTCGATGCCGGCGTTGCGGGCGACGTTGACCGTGCGATCCGATATCTCGACCAACACGTCCACGTCGTCGCGGTCCCGCACCATCCCGGTGGTGCCGTCGGCGGAGGGGCCGTTGGCCACGATCACCTCCGCCTCCGGTGCGTGCGCTGCCAACGCGTCGAGGCAGCCGGCTAACCGGTCCCGCCCGTTGAGGGTGGGAACGACGACCGAGAGGTCCATGTGACAGAGTGTCGGGTCCAGGGATTAAAAAGGGCTCCGTGCCGGTCGCGGCGCTATCGGTCGCCGGAGCGCGGTTCACCCGACGAGCGGTCGTTCGGACGGCCTGTCGGTTCGGGGGTCGCTCAGACGGTCAGGTAGTACACCTGCTTGCGCGCGTCCTTGAAACTGTAGCGGGAGTCGACGAGCCCCTCCTCTTCGAGGCGGTTGAGCGCGTAGCGGACGGTGCGGTCGGGGAGCAGCGACTCGTCGGCGAGGCCGCCCTGCGAGAGCGGGGCGTCGCCTTCGAGCACCTTCGCCACGAGCTTGGCGCTCGGGGGGAGTTCGCGTAAGCGGTCGCGGTACTCGGACTCTGAGAGACGGTCTTGGTCAGCAGTTTCCGCGGGACTGGTACTCATACTCTTGTGTCAACCTTGGCTTATTGGTAAAGGTTGGCTACATATTGGGCAATCCGATTGGGATAATATAATGTGTTAATATCACGACTCGGACCGCCGGGGCGCCGGTCGGCCGGCCACCTCGCGACGCGACTGCGCGCTCGGGTCGCCGACGGCGTTCGGGTCTGCCTCTGCGACGGCGTTCGGGTCCGCCTCTGCGACGGCGTTCGGGTCCGCCTCTGCGACGGCGTTCGGGTCCGCCTCTGCGACGGCGTCTCCCCCGACCGCATCCAGTACGGTTTTGTCGGTCGGGAGTTCAGTACGGATAACGTGAAGGGACAGGACTGGTACCAGGCCGACGAGGTCGCGGAGGAGTACGAGGACGTACGGTTCTCCGGCGGCGGTGAGCTCATCGACCAGCGCGAGAAGGAGGCGGTCCTCTCCGCGCTCGGACCGATAGAGGAGGGCCACCGCGTGCTGGAGGTCGCCTGCGGGACCGGCCGGTTCACGACGATGCTCGCGGACCGAGGCGCCGACATCGTCGGCATCGACATCTCCCGCGAGATGCTCGAACAGGGCCGAGAGAAGACGGCGAACGCAGGCCTCTCCGACACCGTGGAGTTCGTTCGCGGCGACGCCTCTCGGCTCCCGTTCCCGGACGATCACTTCGACTCGGTGGTCGCGATGCGGTTTTTCCACCTGATGGAGGATCCGATCCCGTTCCTCTCCGAACTCTGTCGCGTCAGCGCGAATCAGGTGTTTTTCGACACGTTCAACAGCCGCAGCCTTCGGACGCTGTACACTTGGCTGCTCCCGATGGGGTCCCGGCTCTACGCCGAAGAGCAGGTCGTCGACATGCTCCGCGCGGTCGACATGACGCTCGCCGGCGAGAACCACGACTTCGTGCTGCCGTACGGCTTCTACCGCGAACTCCCCGGCCCGATCGCGAAGCCGTTCCGGCTGGTCGACAACTGCATCGGCAACACGATACCCGGCGACTACGTGGCGTCCGTCTCCTACTGGGACGCGCGCGTCCCCGCGAGCGACGAGGCGTAGGTAGCGACGCGGGCACATCGAACAGATAACGGCGCAGTCGCGTCGTAGACAACGGCGCAGTCGCGCTGCGGGTCGGTCCTCACGGCCGGCGTCCGTGCCTCGTGTTCTGCGGTCGGTCGGTGGCTCCCGCGCCGTTCGGCCCAACTCGCTCGAATCAGTACGTGTGGATGACTTCGCCACACCGCAGGCATTCGATCGTGTCGCTCCGGAAGAGCCGCTCTTGTTTCTCCGTCGGGCCGTTACACTCCGGACAGACGCCGAGGTTCCGGCCGTCGGCGACGCGGGCCGACAGGTCCAGGAACTGATTTTTGAGCGTCTCTATCTGTTCGGACTGTTCTTCGACGACCGACTCGAGCTCGGCTATCGTCTCCTCGCGTTCTTCCACCGCGGACGCGAGCTCCTCGACTCGGTCCTCGTACGTGTCGAGCGCCTCCACGTCGAGGGCCGCCGCCTCGGTCTCCGCTTCGAGTTCGGTCGCGGCGTCGCTTTCCTCGGTCGTCTCGGTCTCGGTCTTGTCGTTGGCCATACAGTCCCTACGGATTCCAGGGGGGTTTGCTTTCGGGTCACCAGTAAGGTATGTGTCCGCACCCTAACGAGCGATCGGTCGGCAAGAAGGCTCGTACTGGCCGATCGATGGCAGATGCTGCGACCCGGGAGCCCCTCTGGCGGTCGGTGAGTGCGGCGCCCCGACGGTGATCCGGCAGCGGATACCTTACTATGCTGTGTCGAAGTTGATGATTCAATAGTCCATACGATAAGGTGCGCATGGATCCGACAGTACTACAGGCTGGGTTCGACCTCCTCAACGACGGTCGACCCGAAACGTTGTGGCTAGGCATCGGGACGCTACTTATGCTCATCGGGACCTTCTACTTCATCGCCAAAGGGTGGGGCGTCACCGACAAAGAGGCCCGTGAGTATTACGCGATCACAATCCTCGTGCCGGGCATCGCGTCGGCCGCGTACCTGTCGATGTTCTTCGGTATCGGGCTCTCGGAGGTCGAAGTCGTCGGCCGCGGAACGCTCGATATCTACTACGCACGATACGCTGACTGGCTGTTCACCACGCCGCTGCTCCTGCTCGACCTCGCGCTCCTCGCGAAGGTCGACCGGGTCACCATCGGGACGCTCATCGGCGTCGACGCGCTGATGATCGTCACCGGCCTCATCGGTGCCCTGTCGCAGACGATGCTGGCGCGGTACACCTGGTGGCTGTTCAGCACCATCGCGTTCATCTTCGTGCTGTACTACCTCCTCACGAGCCTCCGCAGCGCGGCAAAACAACGCTCCAAAGAGGTGCAGACCACGTTCAACACGCTCACCGTGTTGGTCGCGGTCCTCTGGACGGCGTACCCCATCCTGTGGATCATCGGGACTGAGGGCGCCGGCGTCGTCGGCCTCGGCGTCGAGACGCTCGGCTTCATGGTCCTCGACGTGACTGCGAAGGTCGGATTCGGGTTCATCCTCCTCCGCAGCCGTGCCATCCTCGGCGACACCGACGCGCCGGAACCGTCTGCCGCCGAGCCGTCGGCCGCCGACTAAGGGATCCCTCCCTCCCTCGCACCGACTACTCGAACTGCGATCACCGTTTTCCGACGTTTCCAACACATGTCCGACGACGCAAACGAAACCGTTGCCGTACTGAACACGGGCTCCGTCGTCGGGATCGTCGTCTGCTTCGTACTCGCGGCAGCCGCGCTGTTCGCGCTGCCGACGCTGCAGCGCTACGGTGTCGGCTTCACCGTCGCGTTCTGGTCCGTCTCCGCCGTCGAACTGTTCACGGCCCTCGGGATCATCTACTTCATCCTCAACTTACACGAGGAGCGCGGGTAGTTCGGTCCCGAGCCGCCGGCGGCGATCACGAGACGCAGCCGACTCTCCCGGCGCGTTCGCCACGCAAAACCCGACACCGCACTCAGTCACAGCCGCCTTTTCTCCCACCGACCGCGACGTCGACGTCACTCCCGCGGCGGCCTCGCTCCCTCGCGGGCGGCCACCGACGGCGTGGTCTCGGCGAGGGCGCGTTCGAAGTGGTCGACGCTCACGGCGATGTCGTCGCTCGCGGCCGCGCTCCCGTCGACTATCGTCTCCTCTATCGCGAGCATCGCGGCCTCCCGGACCAAGGCGGCGATGTCGCCGCCGCTGTACCCCTCGGTCCGCGCGGCCAGCGCGCCGAGGTCGACCCCGGCGGCCGTCGGGGTGTTCCGGGTGTGGATCGCGAGGATCTCCCGACGCGCCGCCTCGTCGGGCAGCGGGGTTTCGACGGCCTTCTCGATCCGGCCCGGCCGCAACAGGGCGCTGTCGATGGAGTCCGGACGATTCGTCGCGGCGACGACGACCACGTTCGTCAGCGGTTCGAGCCCGTCGAGTTCCGTCAGCAGCTGCGAGACCACGCGCTCGCCGGCGCCGGTATCGTCGCCGCGTCGCTTCGGCGAGATGGCGTCGACCTCGTCGAAGAAGACGACCGCCGGCGCGTTCTCCCTGGCCGTCGCGAACAGGTCCCGGACCGCCTGCTCGCTCGCTCCGACGTAACGGTTCAGCAGCTCCGGGCCGTTCACGGAGATGAAGTTGGCGTCGCTGAGGCTGGCGGCCGCCCGCGCGAGCAGCGTCTTCCCGGTGCCGGGAGGCCCGTACAAAAGCACCCCGGAGGGGGGGTCGATGCCGGCGCGCTCGAAGCGGTCGGCGTACTCCAAGGGCCAGTACACCGCCCGAACGATCTCGCGTTTCGCGGCCGCTAACCCGCCGACCCCGTCCCACGACACCGACGGGAACTCGACGGCGACGTCTCGCAGGCCGCCGGGGTCGATCGACTCCATCGACCGGTCGAGGTCGGCCTGCCGAACCGCCAGCCGCCCCTCGCGCCGGACGGCGCGCTCCAAGGCGGCGTCGACGAGGACCCCGATGTCGGCGAGCACGAACCCGTTGATGCGGGTCGCGGTCTCCGCGAAGTCGACGTCCATCGCGAGGGGGACGTTCCGCGTCGCGCGTTCGAGCGCCGTCTGGCGGTCCTCGACGCTCAGCGGCGCGAGGTCGACCTCGCGGTCGAACCGCCCGCCCCGCCGGAGCGCGTCGGGGACGCGCTCGGCGTCAGTCGTCACGCCGACCACGACGGTTCCGTCCGTGGCCCGCAAATCGTCCAGAGTCTTCCTGAAGCGGTCGCCGAGCGCCCCGCTGCCGTCCTCGCCGAGCACTTCGAGGTCGTCGAGCAGGACCACCGCTCGGTCGGTGTCCTCGGCCGCCCCGACGACCCGGTTGAGCCGTCGCTCGCGGTCACCGGGACTCTCGCCGCGCAGCTGTGCGGCGGAGACCGTCACCAGGCTCGCGTCGACCGCGGCCGCGACCGACTCGACGAGCGTCGTCTTCCCCGCGCCGCGCGGCCCGCGGAGGAGCAGGCCGAGCGTCGTCGGTCGCCCGGCCGCGGCGAACGCCTCCCGACCGTCGAGCCGCGTCGATGCCGCCTCGCGCAACTCCCGGAACGTCGCCGCCGGCACGGGGTCGTCCCCGTCCCCGGTCGGCTCGCTCACGACTCCGTCCGTCCCCTCGGTCACGATGTCGACGTCGGTCTCCGCGCCGACGACTCCCGGCGACGACGGCAGCACGTCCTCGACGACGAACGTCAGCGACAGCGCGCCGCCGAGCAGCGTGGCGCCCACCTCGTCGCCGGCGGAGACGGCCGTCCCGTCGAGGCGCCGTTTGAGGGCCGCCGCCGCGCGAGTGAGCTCCATCGTCTCGTCGAGGCGGAGCGTGACCGTCGCCGCCGGCGGGGCGTCGACCGACTCGACCGTGACCGTCTCGCCGATGTCGGCGGCCGCGTTCCGGCGGAGCGGCTCGGGGAGACAGGCGCCGCCGGCGTCGGCGTCGACGCGCGAGACGACCGCGGCCGTCGTCCGACCGCCGCGAACGGCGACGGTCCCGCCGGGCTCGACGCCGAGCTCCGTCAGCACCGACGGGGTGAGACCGACGCGGCGGTCCCCCGTCGACGCGTGGCCGTCGACGACCGGAAGCCGGACGCTCATGCGCGGCATGGTCGGGTAACTGCCTCGCCGGCGACGGTCGTGCGATCCATACCGATCGGTAGGGGCGGATCGCACATAGAAGCCACGACGATTCCGACGCGAGGGCGTCCGGGGGGATCCGGACGCGACCGGGGGCCGGCGTTACGCCGACTCCTCGACGACCTCGCCGACCGCGAAGTTGGACTTGACCTCCGTCACTTCGATCTTCACGCGCTCGCCGACCTCGGTGTCGGGGACGATGATCACGTACCCCCGCTCGACGCGGGCGATCCCGTCGCCCTGTTTCCCGAGGTCTTCGATCTCGACGTAGCGCATCTCGCCGGGTTCGACGGGCGGCTGCGGGCCGTCGTCGGCGCGGGACGCCGAGGTGTCGACGGCGGCCTCCGTCCCCTCGCCGTCTGGCTCGCCGCGTTCGATCAGCGCGACCCGGTACGTCTCGCCCGGCTCCACCGATCCGGTCTCGACCTCGCGTCGCGGGACCGTCACGACGTACTCGTCGTCTTCCTCACGAACGTCGGCGCTGAACAGACAAAGGAGCTTCTCTGAGATCTCCATAGTAGACTCCATCATATTATGGCGACGAACCAGTATAGTTGTACCGTTGCCGTCGGTGCGGCCTCGATCCGCGGGGCGCCGATCCGCGCCCGAACTGACGGGCGCGTCCGTCTCGCGTTCGTCTCTCTCGCGGGGCGACTCTACCGTCTGCGTGGGGAGAAAGCCCTTCTCCGTGGCCGTCGAACCCGGTCACGTGACCCCACTTGAGTTCCGACACGCCGCCGTCTCGCCCCCGATCGTGACCCCGTTCGACGCCGACGGCGACGTCGACACCGACGCGCTCGCGAGCCACGTCTCGACGCTCGTCGACGCCGGGCTCGACGGGATGGTCCCCTGCGGAACGACCGGCGAGTTCGCCAGCCTCACCGACGCCGAGCGCCGGGCGGTCGTGGAGGCGACGGTCGAGGCGGTCGGCGGCGACGTGCCGGTGATCGCGGGCGCCGCGGATACGACGGTCTCGGGCGTGTTGGACCGACTTCGCGCCGCCGACGCGACCGGCGCCGACGCCGGGTTGGTCACGCTCCCGTACTATCACGGCTCGACCTCGCCGGCCGGACAGCGGGCCTTCTTGGAAGCGGTCGCCGACGACGCGCCCCTCCCGTTCCTCCTCTACGACATCCCGATGACGGTCGGCGAGCCCATCGACACCGAGGTCCTCGCCGCCGTGGCGGAGCGCGAGCCGATCGTCGGGCTGAAAGACACGAGCGGCGACCTCTCGGCGGTCGACGCCGCGGTCGACCGGACGCCGGACGACTTCACCGTCCTCCAGGGCGTCGACGCGCTGCTGTATCCGAGCGCGTCGCTCGGCGTCGACGGCGGGATACACGCGCTCTCGCAGGTTATCCCGGAGGCGTTCGTCGCGCTCGGCGAGGCGCTGCGGGCCGGCGACGAGGACCGCGCGCTAACGCTCCACCGCCGGGCGATAACGCCCCTCTTCGAGCGCTGTGCGGACCACGGGTTCGCGCCCGCGACGAAAGTCGCCGCCGCACACCGCGGGTTCGTCCCGCACCCCCGCGTCCGCCCGCCGCTCACGCTCCCGGACGAGTCGGCGAGCGAGGCGATCGCCGCCGACGTGGACGCGGCGCTCGACGCCGTTTAAAAGGCCCCCCGTCCGGCGGTCCGCTCTTCTCTCAGTCGCCGTCGACCGGCGTCCCGTCGACCTCTTTCGGGCCCTCGGAGTCGAAGACGACGGCGTCGCCCGCGGCCCGGTCGGTGGCGGTGGGGTCGTAGCCGTCGCGGACGCCGATCGCCTCCTCCAGTTCGCGGACCGCGCGCTCCTTGAGCGCGGCCGCCAGCGCCTCGGCGTCCTCGCGCGAGATGTCGCGGCCGAGCCCCTCGCACTCGTGGGCGCGGACGACGCCCGACTCGTCGACCGCCTCGCCCATCGGCTGGCTCGTCCCGTCGAGCGCGACGCTGAACGGGTAGGTCTGACAGATGAGCGGCCGCGAGTCGTGGACGGCGCAGGCGCCCTGCCCGTCCGTCTCGGTATAAAAGGTGCAGTCGCCGCAGTCGTCGGTCGCGAGCGCCCACTCGAACGTCTCGCCGACCGGCTCGCCGTCGTCGCCCTCGGAGAGGCCGAAGGGCAGCGGGCGGGCGACGTCGCGCCAGTCGTACGCCTCGCCGAATCGGTCTTCGGCGGCGGCGGCCACCTCGCGGACCTCTCCGGGGAAGACGGTGGCCGTGTGGGGTTCGCGTTCGGCCTCGTGGCACCCGGACGCGTCCTCGTCGCGGGACCCCGCTCCCGCCGGCGCGCCGCCGGGCTCGTCCGGGGCGTAGCCGGTACAGCAGCCGCCACAGCGCGTACACTCGAAGCCGATCGACTCGATGGCGTCGGCGAGCTCGGCGGCGTCGAGGTCGCGGGCGCGGTCGAGGTCGGTTTCGAGCGAGTTCATGGGCGGAGTTGCGTCGCGACGGTCATAACCCCTCCCTTCGATCGCCCGGCCCCTCCCGAGAGGACAGAGCGGTATATAGGGCTCTTACCAAGAGCCATGTCCGGTCCCTCGCGAGTGGCACACGTATGGCTGCGGAACAACACGCCCCCTTCCCGTCGGAGTACGACGCGCTCTCTCTGGCGATCGCGATGTACGACGCCGAGGACGCGAGGATCGAGCGAACGAACGGCCGGTTCGAGTCGCTGTTCGGCTACGCGGCGGAGGAGCTCCGAACGCTGTCGCCGGGTCGGTACACCGCCAACACGTATCGGTTCTCGGCGGCGGACTTCGCCGAGCGGCTCCGCGACGCGGCGGGCGGGGACCCACAGCAGTTCCCGTGGCGCATCAAGCGCGCGGACGGCGAGCTAACCTGGGTCCGCGTGTCGCTCTCGGCGTGGGACGGCGGGCGGGACGCGCACGTCCTCGCCGAGGTCCGCGACATCACCGAGCACTACGCGGCGAGCCGGCGGGAGACGTTGTTCTGGCGCGTGCTCCGGCACAACCTCCGCAACGAGGCGAACAAGCTCGTCGGCTACGCCGAGGCGGTCCTGCGCGAGACCGACCGCGACGGCCTCCGCGAGGCAGGAAGGAAGGCGCGCGCGACCGCCCTGGACCTCGGCACCATCGCGACCTCGGTCAAGGAGATCCAGCAGGCCGCCGCACAGTCCGAGACGCACCGGTCCCCCCGGCCAGCGGCCGACGCCGTTCGGGACGTTATCGCCGTTCTCGAACCCTCCTACCCCGACGCTACGTTCTGCCTCGAAGAGCGGCGGCCGATGTGGGTACGCGTCGACGCCGCGTTCGACCACGCCCTCCGTCACGCGCTCGAAAACGCCGTCTGTCACGCCGACGAGTCCGACCCCACGGTCGAGGTGACGGTCGGCCCGTCTCCGAACACCGGTCGCGTCGAGATCCGCGTCTCCGACACGAACCCGTACATCCCGCAGGTCGAGGTCGACGCGCTCGACACCGTCTCCGAGCTGACGACCACGCGTCACGGCACCGGCGTCGGCCTGTTCGTGATGCAGTGGTGTGTCGAGTCGCTCGGCGGGGAGCTGACCTTCGAGCGACGCGAACCGCGGGGGAACCGCGTTCGGTTCTACCTCCCGCCGCAGCGGCGGCCGGGGGACCCGCCCTCGTCCGATCCGTAGCGCGCGACCCGCCGCGGACGCGCTCGCGCCGAAGGAGCAAAGTGCGAACGGGCCCATCGATCGGGCGTGAAGAAGTACGAACGGAAGGGGCTCCTCGAACGGGTGAACCGCGAGGCCGCGACCGTGGGCGCGGACATCCCCGAGGAGATAGCGGTCCAGGGGGAGTCGATCGACCTCCGGTCGTTCGTCTTCGAGATCAAGCGGCGCGACACGATTCCGCCCGGCGAGCGCGAGCGCGTCGAACAGGCGAAACGAAACCTCCGCCGAGAGCGCTTAGAGCGGCTCGAACCCATCGAGGAGAACGAGGTGAGCTACGAGGAGGGCGAGGCGCTCGCGGCGTCGATAATCGGGATCGACCGCGCGCTTGAGGCGTTAGAGGGGCTGGACGCGACCGACCCCGAGACGGAAGCGAAACGGCAGGAGGCCGCCGACCGCAAGCGCTGGATGAGCTTCTTGAAAAAGGCGCTCGGCCGCGACGACGCCGGCGGGGCGAGCGGACGCACGCGCTTTTAAGCCTGTTTCGTCGGGACGGCTCCGCGAGCGGCGGTCGGCCCGGACTCACTCGTCGCCGTCGGCCGGCTTGAACACGAGTCTGTAGTCGTAGTACCGGTCGTCGTACCGGAGCATCCGCGAGCCGGTCCATTGTCGCGGCGCGTCCTTCCGGACGTTCCCGTCGAGGTACGCCCGTTCATTGAGGGCTATGAGAACCTCCTCGTAGGCGCCGGAGTACGGGTGCGACTCCTCGTACCCGCCGAACATCGCTCGCTCGAGTATCTCGCGAGCGTCAGCGGAGAGCCCTTCTTTGGAGACGCGCGGGCCAAGATTGAGCGCACGCAGGACCGTCTCCATCTGTCCGGGCGACTCCGCGACCACCTCGCCCGTGGCGCGGTACACGGGTTCGTAGAACCGCTCTCGTTCGACCGCGACCCGGTACGTCGTGTCCCGGTACGAGACGCGGTCCGGGCCGTCAGCCGGGAGCAGGGCGCTCGCCTCGACCGCGTCCTGATTCCGGTAGACGTAGCCGCCGCGTTCGACGAGGTCGACCGGAATCCCTCCCGTGTTGCCCCGTGCCCGCGCCGCGAAGTGGGCTATCCGGACCGCGCGCCGGTCGCCCCGCGGGAGCGTCTCCGCGTCGACGCCCCCGGTATCGCGCTCATCGGTCCCCTCGGTACCGTCGCCCTCGACGCCGAACAGTCGGAGGACCGGCCGAGTCGCCGCCGCCTCGTCGACGACCACCGAGCCCAGTCGGTAGTACGTCCCCTCGTGAACGGCGTGCGTCGGGTCGCCGTCGGTCGAGAAGAACGGCTTCCGGTACTGGACGGTGTACGACTCGCCCGCGCGGACGGCCTCGAACGCCGCCTCGTCCCAGATGGGATCCCGCTCCTCGGGATCGTCCACGCGATTTTCCCGCAGAGTTTCGCCGGCGTCGCTGAGCAGGAGTCGCAAGACGCGCTTGCGCTCGTCGTCGGTGGGGCCGCCCGTTACCGACTCGTCGAGACAGCCGCTCACGGCACCGATCGTCGCCGCGAGTCCTCCAGCGAGGACCCGGCGGCGAGAGGGCGTTAGGTCGCTCATACGCGTGCTTCGCACGGCCATCGGAAAGGCGTCCGCGTTACAAAAAGAGGCGCTGTAGTCTTCGTCGGCGGGGGTCCGCGGTCGGCGGGCGCTCCTTCGGATCCCCGCGTCCCCGCCTCAGTTCCCGGTGAAGTCGATCCGCGAGTCGCCGCTGTCGCCGTCGCGGTTCGCGTGGCCGAGCCGGACGAACTCGTAGGCGTCGTCCGCGAGGTACACGTCGTCGCCGTCGACGGCGACGTCGACGCCCTCCAAGACGGCGCCCTCGCACGGGCCGAAGTTGCAGTAGCCGCCGTCGGCCTCGAAGGTGGCGCCGTGCTTCTGACAGAACACCTCGCCGTTCCGGACGAAGGCGCCGTCGTCCTTGTCGAGGCGCACGTCGGTCCAGTGTTGACAGTAGTTGCGGAACGCGCGCACCTCGCCGGCCGCCCGCGTGAGAATCGCCTCCGCCTCCGGGGTGCCGTCCTCGGCTTCGCCCACGTCGCCTTCGCCCTCGTCGACGTCGTCCGCGTCGACCGGCCGCAGCGTCACGAGCAGCGTGCTGTCCTCCGGAACCTCCTCGACCGCGGCGATTCGGCGGTCCGCGTCCATACCCGTCCGTGGCTCGCGGCGCGTTTGAAGCTTTTTATAAGTAGTCTGCCGGTACGGACCGGTTCGAAGCCCCAGCCGCTCGATCATGCGGGGGGACGGTCGCCGTGACCGAGAACGCCTCCGAAGCCCCAGCCGCAACCGCACAGCGCCTCGCGCCTCCCCAGCCTCGCGGTTCGCGCTCGCCGAGCGCGCACCGCTCCCTCGCGCGGTGCTGGCTCGCGGCCGCCGAGGGCGGCCGCTCGCAGGCGCACGCCGGGCACGTCAGTTTATTAGCAGTCGGCGTCGCTGTCGCGGTCACTCCCGTTCGGTCTCGGTCTCGACCGCTCGCTCGCCGTCGTCCGCGCTCGCCTCGGACTCCCGCTGGGCTTCCTTCCGCGCCCGGTCTGCGGCGAGTTCCTTGTCGATGTCGTCTTCCACGTACCCCATCGACTCCACGGTGACGACGTTGCCGCCGCCGGGGTCGACGACCATCACCTCCTCGCCCTCCTCGATGGTCCCCTCTATCGAGCGCGCCGAGTAGTAGGGGTTGAACCCGCCCCCGGCCAGTTTCACCTCGCCGCCGGCGGTGGTCACGGCCTCGGTGACGGTGCCGGTCTTCCCTTTTAAAGCGTCGCTGTCGCTCGTCTGTTGTTGGCCCTTCCCGCCGTACAGGTCGAACTCGTGGTAGCCGTAGAACGCCGCCGCGCCGATGACGAGCGTCAGGAGCGCCATCGCCACGATCAGCCCGGCACCGGCGATGAGCGTCGACAGCAGGAGGCCGCCGAGCCCCGCCCCGATCAGCGCGATGCCGACCACGATGAAGTTCGCACCCGGCGCGAGCGCCTCCGCCATCGAGAGCAACAGCCCGGCCGTCAACAGAAGCAGGGGGAGCGTGTCCGGCGAGAGGAGCCCGGACTGCGCGAGCGCGTTCATGCTCGGAGGTACGGCTGCGTCGGTATAAGTGGTTGTGCGGAACGGCGCCGCGCCGAGCGATCAGCGCACGGCGGCACCGGCCGACTAGAAGCCGAGGAGGAACACGCCGACGGTGAGCGCGACGCCGAGCGCCACGAAGACGGCGTGTTCGGCGTCTATCGCCCCCGGCTCTATCGGCTCGCTCTCCGGCGTGTGGGTGTTCTCGGTGACGCCGCCCGGCCCGACCTCGTCGACGGCGAACCGCCACTGACGCTCGTCGTCGTTGTCGTCGTCGGCCTCGACCTCGTTCGCCCGACTCCGAACGTCGTCACGACCGGTCTCGCCGCGGTCGTCGTCGCTGCTCATACCGCCGAGTACGCGGCGCGGTTGTATATGACTGGCGGGTGGCGAGACGGCTTACCGCTCGCGGGCCGCCGCGATCACGTCGCCGTCGTAGACGATGCCGCGCTCGCCGTCGACCGTCACCACGCTCCCGTCGCTCACGCGCTCCGGGAGCCGGGCGCCCGACACCATGGGCACGCCGAGTTCGCGGGCGACGACGGCCGGATACCCCGTCATCCCCTCGCGCGCGTCGATGATCCCGACCACCGCGTCGAGGTCGCCGGTGAACTCGCCCTCGAAGTTGGGGCCGAGCGCGACGATGGAGCCGTCCGGAATCTCGGTCAGGTCGCCCGTGTCGGTGTAGTACACCGGCGCGGCGACGTGGCCCGCGACCGCCGCCTTCCCCGTCACCAGCGTCTCCGCGGCGACGTGGACCTTGAGCGTGTTCGTCGTGTTCGTCCCCTCGAACTCGGTCAACATTCCGGAGAGGACCACGAGGGTGTCCCCGGAGGCGGCGCCCCCGGTCCCGAGCGCGGCGTCGACCGCGTTGTCGAGGACCGTCTCCATGTCGTGCGCGTACTCCGTTATGACGGGGCGAACTCCCCACGAGAGCGCCAGTTGTCGCCGAACGCGGTCGTTCGGCGTCGTCGCGACCACGGGCACTCCGGGCCGGAACATCGCCGTCTTGCGGGCGGTGAACCCGGACTCGGAGACGGCGACGACCGTCGAGGCGCCGATGTCGCGCGCGAGGTAGCGCGCGGACCGGGCCAGCGCCTCGGTTCGCGACCCCTCCGCGGCGGTCGGCACGCGCTGTTCGCGGGTCTCCGCGTACTCGTCGCTCGACTCGACTTCCCTGACGATCCGGTCCATCGTCTCGACGACGTTGACCGGGTCCTCGCCGATGGCCGTCTCGCCGGACAGCATCACCGCGTCCGTCCCGTCGAGGACGGCGTTCGCCACGTCGGACGCCTCTGCGCGCGTCGGCCGGCGCGACGAGATCATCGAGTCGAGCATCTCCGTCGCCGTGATGACGGGTACGCCCTCGTTGACGCACGTGCGGATGATCCGCTTTTGGATCACCGGCACGTCTTCGAGCGGGCACTCCACGCCGAGGTCGCCGCGCGCGACCATCACGCCGTCGGCGGCGTCGACGATCCCTTCGAGGTTCTCGACGGCGCCCGCGCGCTCTATCTTCGCGATGATCGGGATGTCCTCGGCGTCGCGGGCCTCCAGCGCGTCCGCGATCTGGTAGACGTCGGCGGCGTCGCGCACGAACGAGGCCGCGACGAAGTCGGCGTTCGCCCGCGCCGCGAGGTCGAGTTCCGCCTCGTCAGCCGGGGTGATGAGGTCGACGTCGATGGCGACGCCCGGCAGGTTGACGCCCTTTCGCGAGCTGAGCTCGCCGCCGGAGACGACGGTGGCGACGACCGACTCGCCGTCGACCCGCTCGACGCGACACTCGATCCGCCCGTCGTCGAGGAGGACCGTGTCGCCCGGCCCGGCGGCCGCGATCGAGTGAGTGAGCCCGACGCGCTCCGGCGTCGCGTCGTCGCCCTCGACGAAGGTCACTTCCGAGTCGGTCGGCAGCGTTATCGGGTCGTCGAGCTCGGCGGTCCGGACCTCCGGGCCCTTCAGGTCGACCATCACCGCGAGCGGGTCGTCGAGCTCGTCGTCGACGGCGCGGGCGTCCTCGATGACCTCCTCGCGGTGGGCCGTCGTGCCGTGACTGGCGTTCAACCGGACGACGGACATCCCCGCGTTCGCGAGCTCGCGGATCGTGTCCCGGCCGTCCGAGGCGGGACCGATCGTACAGACGATCTTGGCGTTTCGCATATCGCCGGATTCGGCGCAGCACCGGAAAAAGCCACACGGTTGAGTCGCCACTGAGTGAACGTTCGTGATGGTCTCGCGGCGCGCCTCGGCGACCACCTCGACTCGTAGCCTTTTTACCCGCGCTGGCGGTAGACGGACTCACTATGGCTGAGGACAAGGCACGAAGCACCGGCAGCGCGGGCCGATTCGGCGCCCGCTACGGCCGGGTCTCCCGCAAGCGAGTCCAGGACATCGAAGAGGAGATGCAGAACGCCACCGTCGACGGCGACGACGTGAAACGAGTTGGCACCGGCATCTGGGTCAACGAGGAGACCGGCGAGACGTTCACCGGCGGCGCGTACCGCCCCGAGACGCCCGGCGGTCGCACCGTCCGCCGCTCCATCCGCGCCGCACTCGCCGACGAGGAGTGAGGCGATGAGCTACAAGTGCTCCCGCTGTAAACGCGACGTCACCCTCGACGAGTACGGCGGCGTGCGCTGTCCGTACTGCGGCCACCGCGTCCTCTTAAAAGAGCGCGGCGGCGACGTGAAGGAAGTCAACGTCGAGTAACGTCGCGCTCCGACCCCCACCGTGACGGCCGACCGCGACCACGAAACCGTTCTCTCCTTTCAGTACGCCTCGGAGCGACACGCTCGCCTCGTCGGCGACGCCCTCGACCCCGAGGTCGGCGAGATAGACGACGCCCGCTCCGGCGCGACCGTCTCCCGCGACGGCGACGCGGTCCGCGTTCGTGTCGTTGCCGACGACCTCGTCGCGCTCCGCGCCGGGATCAACAGCTGGTCGCGACTCGTCGAGGTGGCCGAGCGAGTCGGCGTTGGCCACCGTCCCTAGTCGGCTAAACAGCCGATTGCGGCGTTGTCTGTGTCCAAATCGTCAGAATTGCTCGTCGTCGGAGAAGTCGGGGGTTTTTCCGTCCGGGTCGCTTCGTGACGCCTATGCAAGGGAACATGCCGCCCGAGGCACAGGAGAAGATCGAGGAGCTGCAGGAGCTGCAGGAGACCGCACAGCAGGTCGCCGAGCAGAAAGAGCAGGCCCAGTCCGCGCTCAACGAGTCCAAGACGGCGCTCGACGCCCTCGAAGACGTCGACGAGGACGCCGGAATGTACCGAGAGATCGGCGAAGTGCTCGTCGAGACGGACTACGAGTCCGCCTACGACGACCTCGAGAACAAGGTCGACTCCCTCGAAGTGCGCGCCGAGCAGCTCGAAAAGCAGGAGGAGCGCGTCCAAGAGCAGTTCGACGACCTGCAGGGCGAACTGCAGCAGATGCTCCAGGGCGGCGCCGGCGGCGGCCCGATGGGTCCGGGCGGTCCGGGCGCGGGCGGCGCGTAAGCGTCGATGGCCGACGAGCCGAGCGACGAACTGAGCGACGAACCGCGTGACGTGACTTCCGAGGCCGCCGGCGACGAGCCGTCGGACGAAGAAGTCGTTCGCACCGCCGCCGAGGCGGCCGAAGGCGTCGTCTTCGCCAACTACGACCAGTCGGCGGTGACCGACCTGGACGTGACGGTCACGTTCGACGACGGCGTCCTCGACGTCGACGTCTATCTGAACGCCCCCGACGACCCCGACCCCGACGCGGTCGCCCGCGAGGCGGCCGAGACCGCGGGCGAGGCTGTCGACGAACTGTTCGGCGCGTAGGGCGTCGCGCCGGTTTTTGCGGCTTCGACTACTCCGCCGCTAGCAGCACGCAAAACAGTCGCAGTGTTGTCGATTCGCAGAGACTCTTCCGCCGACTCGCAGGAACCGTTACGCCGACTCGCAGGAACCGTTACGCCGACTCGCAGATCGCGACGAAGTTCTCGAACACTTCCTCGCCGCGTTCGGTGTGGGCGACCTCCGGATGCCACTGGACGCCGTACAGGTTCTCGTCGGTGTTCGCCATCGCCTCCACGTCGCACACGTCGGAGGTCGCGGTTCGGACGAACCCCTCGGGGACCTCGGTCACCTCGTCGGCGTGGGAGGCCCAGACGCGCGTCTCGGGCGCCAGCGAGCCGACGAGCGGGTCCTCGTCGTCGACGATCTCCACGTCGACGTCGGCGTAGCCCCCGTAGTCGCCGCCGCCGACCGCGCCGCCGCGCTCGACCGCGATCAGCTGCATCCCGAGACAGATCCCGAGGACGGGGACGTCCAGATCGAGGTACGCGGGCGCGTTGCCGACGCGGTCCATGTCGGGGCCGCCCGAGAGAACGATTCCGTCGGCGTCGAGGGCTTCGGGGTCCGTGTCCGCCGAGACGATTTCGGTGTCGACGCCCACGTCGCGGAGCGCCCGCCGTTCGAGGTGGGTGAACTGACCGTGGAGGTCGATAACGACGATCCGTGTCATGGCGCCGATTGACGGCTCTCGCACAAAAACGGCTCGGAATGGAGCGCAGTATCGTGGTGGTTTTGCTCGCCGAAACGCGACGAGTACGCACGAACGCGGATCGATCAGAGGTCGAGCGGGCCGCACTTGGTGAACTCCCGGAGGAGCACCGTCGCGTACGAGCCGCTCGGGAGCGCGAACGCGAACCGGGGGTCGCCGTCGTCGACCGTCACGTCCAGATCGGTTCGGAGGAGTATCGCTCGCCGCGTCCCAGTCGAGTCGAACTCGCCGGGGAGCGCGAAGTCGCCGGGGTCGATGCCCGCCTCGTCGAGCACCTCGCGCTCGATGGCGCCGGGTTCGCCGTCGCCCAGGTCGGTCTCGGTCCCGACCAGGGGCGCGGTGACGAACGCCCGGCCGCGCTCGCAGTGCCGGGTGACGACGCTGACGCGGTCAGCGTCGACCCGTTGGAGGCGGTCCGTGTCCGGGGCGTACAGCTCCTCCGGAGCGTCGCCGTCGGCGAAACAGACCACGTCGCCGGCGACCGGCCGGTCGAACGGGAGGCCGCGGCGGAGCCGCTCGCTCAGCATTCGGTTGAAAAGCGACGACTGCGCGGCGTTGACGAACAGCCGCTGGAGGTTCGAGGGGACGGCCTCCAGCGCGTGCCGCCAGTCCTCGTGGTCCGGCGGCGCGTCCGGGGAGACGCCGCGGTCGGCGAGCCGGTGGACCATCGACCGCTCGAAGCGGAGTTTGCCCGGAATCGCGTCGAGGCAGGCCGCCCAGTCGCCGTCGCCGGTGCCGTCGGCGGCGGGGCCTGCGTCGTCCGCCGCGTCGCCTCCGGCGACCCCGAACGCGTCGTCGACGCGAGCGCGGGCGGCCCGCGTGTCGTCCGGTTCGGTCTCCGAGGGGTTCCCGGCGTACAGCCGCACCGCCTCGCGGAAGTCCCCGCGGACGACCGCGAGCCCGACGCGGTGCGTGACGGGGCGGCGGCTCCCGAACCGCTGCTGGCCGAAGTAGTTGGGGACGCCGACGGCCGCGCCGTCCTCCGCCCCGCCGGCGTCGCCGCCGAACGCCCGCAGGTCGCTCACCACGTCGGCGACGCGCTCCGGCGCCTCGTCGACCGCGTCGGTGACTCGGATGTCGAAGGCGTTGCCGGCGAGGTCGCCGAACGAGAGTCGCCGGCCGGCCCGCCCAAGCGGCTCGATGTCGGCGCCGCGGATCGCGGGCAGGTCGTCCGGGTCGACCTCGCGGAGGGTAAACAGCTGGGTGGTGACGGCGCGTTTGTCCTTCGTCCCCGCCCACGAGACGCGCTCGCGGCTGATTCCGAGCGCGTCGGAGATCCGTCGCGCGAAGTCGTTCGTGTCCCAGTCGCGGAGCGTGACCCGGACGACGAGTTCGGGGTAACTCCCCGTGTCCGCCCCGAGCGGCTCCGGATCGAACGCCTCCAGCTCGCGGACGCGGAAATCCTCGGGCGTCTCGCGGAGCCGGCCGCCGATGCCGTCGCCGTCGCTGACGTAGTAGTCGATGCCCGCCGCGCGCTCGGTCGGGTGCGCCTCCCGGAGCGTGTCTGACGGCGCCATTTAATACAGCGAGAGGTCGCCGGTCACGCGGTCGACGGTGTCGTCGCGGGCGGGACCGACCGCGAGCGCCGTCACCGTGCCCGGCTCCAGTTGGGTGTGGCCGGCGTCGCGAACGATCGCGTACGGGATCCCCTCCGTCTCGGCTTTGTCGGCCAGCGCGAACAGCTGGCTCTCGGAGTCGCCTTTTAAGACCACCTTCTTTTGGCCCTCGCCCTGCCACTTCTTGCGCGCCCGCCGACCCGCGTCCTGGTACGCCGACAGCGACGCGTGTGCGACCTGCGCGGCGAGTTTCCCCTCGCCCATGCCGATGTCCGTCCGCGCGACGATCGCTTGCTTCATAGAGGGTTCACCGCCGCCGCGGGTTTAGCGCTTGTCTCTCGGCTCCCGTGCCGGCGGCTAGCGGGTGTCGAGACGAATAAAAATCCCCGACGGCGGGCCGCGACCGCGGCCGATCGGCTCCCGTCGACGGTCGGGTTCGCGCGTCCTCAGTCGTCGGCCGGCGCCGCGCCGCTGCCCGAGGCGGCACCGAGCCCCGACGCCATCTTCGCCACCGTGTGCTCGTTCTCCACGACCCACCGCAGGAGGAGGAACGCGAAGAGGTACTTCGCGATGACGTCCATCCCGCTGTACGCCCACGAGGTGATGGCGGGCGACTGGACCAGCGCGAGCCCCTCGGCCCCGAGCCCCCAGACGATGGGGTAGCCGAGCCAGAGGACCACGGTGAGGATCTTCAGCGTGTTGAATATCTCGGCGGTGCCCGCGAGTTCGGCGTCCCGCGCCCACTCGGCCAGGAGGATGTACAGCACGACCACGAAGAACGCGCAGCTAATGGCGTACCAGACCCACCGGAGCAGGTACGAGGAGGTGGTCAGCGCCGCCGCGAGTCCCGTGATACACATGCCGATGTCGGCCGTGACCGCGGTGAAGAGCTTGGTCATGTTCGTCCCGGCCAGCAGACCGAGCGCGATGAGGATCATCGGCGTCGACAGCGCCCACGTGAGATACCGACCCCACGGCGTGAACACGCCGCCGTCCGGGCCGGTCCCGGCCCCGGCGAGCGCGTGACCGGCCGGCATTTCGAGGAAGCCGACGGTGATACCGGACACGAGGCCGGTGTAGCTCGAAATCGACACCAGCGGTACCATCAGCGTGGCGACGAATATCAACTGCGCGCGCGGGTCCTCTATGTTGCGTCCCATGTAGACGAAGAGGAGTATCGACAGCCCCGCGAGGGCGATGTTCACCCAGAGCGACGCGCTCAACAGTGAGTCCGCCTGGATGTACTGGAATATCTCGGTTTGGGTCATTTCAAGCGGGACGGTTCCCTGCGTGATCAGGCCAGCCGCTGCTGTTTCAATCATACAACACCTAGGTGTACGTGTCCGACAACTTAAACGTACTAACCTTACCAGTAAGGTTCTCTAGAAGATCTACGTTATTACCGATATTCTCATTCATTTACGCCGTATTTTTGCGTATAAGTGACTATTCGTGTTGGTTTTTCTCGCGGCTCTCGCCCGGTCCGTGCGCCGTCTCACGGCGTTCGACGGCTCCTGTCGGTGTCGTGAGCCGCCGTCGCGGGGCCTCGTCGCGCACCGACCGGCCGCCGCCGACCCGTTCTCAGTCGACGGTGCCGACCGCGATATTGAAACCGCTCAGGCCCTCAGATACGGTATGCATCGGAGACGGTTCCTTCGGAAGGGCGGCGCCGTCGGGAGCGCGGCGGCGGCCATCGGCCTCGCCGGCTGTGCGGCCGTCGGCGGCGAACCGGACCACGACGTCGGCATGGTCGCCAGCGGGTACCGCCCGCGGCAGATCACCGTATCGGCCGGCGACACCGTCGTCTGGGAGAACACGAGCGCTCGCGCGCATACGGTCACCGCGACCGAAGGCGAGCGTCCGGCCGGCGCGGAGTTCTTCGCCTCCGGCGGATTCGACGACTACGCGTCCGCGGAGGCGGCGTGGAACGCCGACTTCGGCGGGATCTTGGAGAGCGGCGACCGATTCGAACACACGTTCACGGTCCCCGGCGTCTACGAGTACGTCTGCATTCCACACAAGAAAGGCAATATGTACGGCACCGTCGTCGTGGAGGAGTGACTCGCCCGTGACGTGTCTCACCTGCCGGTCGCGAGGGGGCCTGAAACGACCCGACCGACGGTCCAGCGCGACCCGACGAAACCCATTCGTGCGTGGGCGCCGAACGGGGCGTGACTGATTCGATGACCCTCTCGTCGCTCCTCGGGACCGACGTCCTGCTGTTCCTCGCCATCGGCCTGCTCGGCGGCGCCCACTGTATCGGGATGTGCGGCCCGCTCGTCACGGTGTACGCCGGCCGGATGCGCGAGGGGACCGAACGCGCCGACGGCGGGAGCACGGCGACCGGCGCGGCCGGCAGCACCCAGCGCGACAGCCACCTCACGACCTACGAGGTCCGCCAGCACGCGCTGTTCAACCTCGGCCGCGCGGTGAGCTACGCGACCATCGGCGCGGCGCTCGGCGCGCTCGGCGGCGCCGTCCTCGTGACGACCGCCACGCTGACGGGCGCGGCGGAGGCGGTCCGGGGCGTCGTCGGTCTGGGCGTCGGCGCCGCCGTCATCCTCATCGGGGTCCGGTACGCGCTCGGCGGCGCGACCGGCGGCGTTCACCTCCCCGGACTCCAGCGGGTCACCGGCTGGCTCACCGGCCACGTCGACCGCCTCGCCAACGGGCCGGGGATCGTGGGCCTCGGCGCGGTCCACGGCCTGCTCCCCTGCCCGATCCTCTATCCGGCGTACCTCTACGCGTTCGCCAGCGGCTCCGCCGTCGGCGGCGCGGTCGCGCTCGGCGCGCTCGGCATCGGGACGATGCCGGCCGTCTTCCTGTACGGAACCGTCATCGAGAGCATCGACGCCGTCCACCGCCGGCGGGTCCACCGGCTGCTCGGGGTCGCCTTCGTGGCGCTCGGCTACGTCCTGTTCGCCCACGGGCTGATGGCGGTCGGCATCCACGTGCCGCACCCGATGTTCCCCTTCTGGAACCCGCTCGACGTCGCGGCCGCCGGCCACGGGGGGATGTGAGATGGGCGCACCGACGCCGCCGGGGCAGAGCGCCGACGAGGCGCCGGGCTGTACCCTCTGTGAGTTACCGACCGCCGGCGTCGACGTGACCGACGGCGACGACAACCGCTTCTGCTGTACCGGCTGTCGCGACGTGTACGAGACGCTCGGCGACGTCGACGTCGACGCCGACGCGGTCCGCGAGCGCCGGCAGGACGGCGACGACGCTGACGACGCCGCGACGGTCCCCGCCGACCACGAGGCGACGTTCCTTGAGGTCGACGGGATGCACTGTGCGACCTGCGAGGCGTTCATCGAGACGGTCGCCACACAGACGGAGGGGGTCAGCGCCGCCAGCGCCAGCTACGTCACGGACACGGTGCGTATCGATCACGACCCCGAGACGGTTTCTGCTACCGACCTCTCGTCGGCGGTGAGCGGCCTCGGCTACAGCGCGTACGACCGCGCCGACGCCTTCTCGCGCCGTCAGGCGAACAACATGGCGACGGCGCGGCTCGCGGTCGGCGTCCTCGTCGGGATGGCGATCATGCTCCAGTACATCGTCATCATCTACCCGACGTACTTCGCGTTCCCCTTCTACAACGAGCGCACCTTGGAGTACCTCAACCAGGCGATGGCCTCGACCTCGGGGACGTACTTCTTCATCGTCATCGCCGTGTTGACGACGATCGTCCTGTTCGTCACCGGGAAGCCGATCCTCCGGGGCGCGTACGTCAGCGCGAAGACGCGCTCGCCGAACATGGACCTCCTCGTCGCGCTCGCCGCGCTGAGCGCGTACGCCTACAGCACGCTCGCCGTCGTCTTCGTCGAGTCGCCGTCCATCTACTACGACGTGACCGTCGCGATCATCGTGATCGTCACCGTCGGCAACCACTACGAGGACTCGATCAAGCGGCGCGCGACCGAGCTCCTCTCCGATCTCACGGCGGTGCAGGTCGACAGCGCCCGACGGCTGGTGAGCGACGGCGGCGACGGCGAGACCGAGGAGGTGCCGCTCGACGCCCTCGAACCCGGCGACCGGCTGCTCGTGCGCGCCGGCGAGCGGGTCCCGGTCGACGGGGAAGCGATCGCCGGCGACGCCGCGGTCGACGAGTCGGTTATCACCGGCGAGTCGATGCCGGTCCGAAAGACCCCCGGCGACGCCGTCGTCGGCGGCTCGGTGGTCGCTGACGGGTCGCTCACGGTCGCGGTCGGGCCGGACGCCACCTCCAGTCTCGACCGCGTCGCCGAGCTCGTCTGGGACCTCCAGAGCGGGAACCACGGCGTGCAAAAACTCGCCGACCGGCTCGCGACCGTCTTCGTGCCGGTCGTCCTCGCGCTCGCGATTCTCGCGGCGGGCGCCAACCTCGCGCTCGGCAACGGCGTGACCGAGGCGATGCTCGTCGGCCTCACGGTGCTCATCGTCTCCTGTCCGTGTGCGCTCGGGCTCGCCACCCCGCTCGCGGTGGCGGCCGGCATCCGCGACGCGCTCGAACGCTCCATCGTCATCTTCGACGACACCGTCTTCGAGCGCCTCCGCGGCGCCGACACCGTCGTCTTCGACAAGACGGGGACGCTCACCACCGGCGAGATGCAACTGGTCGCAGCCGATGTCGACGACGACCTGCTCCGCCTCGCGGCCGCCGTCGAGGAGCGCTCGGCCCACCCGGTCGGGCAGGCCATCGCCGCGGCGCGCGCCGACGACGGGCGCCTCGCCGACTCGCCGTCGGACGCCGAGGGCGCGTCCCCCGCGGTCGCCGACGGCGGGGAGGCGGCCCCCGCGAACGACGGCCTCGCAGTCACCGACTTCGAGAGCCACGCGCGGGGCGTCTCCGGGGTCGTCGACGGCGCCTCGGTCGTCGTCGGTCACCCGGACCTGTTCGACGAGCGCGGCTGGTCGGTTTCCGACGCGATCCGCGAGGCGGTGGCCGCGGCCCGCGAGGTGGGGCGCGTCCCGGTCGCGGTCGGCCGCGACGGCGCCGCGGAGGGGGTCATCGTGGTCGGCGACGAACTTCGCGAAGGGTGGGAGGAGACCGTCACCGCGCTGGCCGACTCGGGCGTCGAGGTGGTCGTTCTCACCGGTGACGACGCGCGGGCGGCGACGGTCTTCCGCGAGCACGACGCGGTCTCGTCGGTGTTCGCGGGCGTGCCCCCCGAGGGCAAAGCCGAGACGGTCGAGCGGCTGAAGACGCGCGGCCGGACGGTGATGGTCGGCGACGGGACCAACGACGCGCCGGCGCTCGCCGCGGCCGACCTCGGCGTCGCGCTCGGCGGCGGCACCGCGATGGCGGCCGACGCGGCCGACGTGGCCGTCGTCGACGACAACCTCGACTCCGTGGCGACGGTCTTCGACCTGTCGCGGGCCGCGGGGCGGCGCGTGAAGGGGAACATCGGCTGGGCGTTCTGTTACAACGCCGTCGCCATCCCGCTCGCGGTGACCGGTTTCTTAAATCCCCTGTTCGCCGCGGTCGCGATGGGCGCGTCCAGCCTCCTCGTCGTGACGAACTCCTCGCGCCCGCTGCTCGGCGAGGAGTAGGTCGCCACCCCGGCCCGCCGCGACCGCAAGCGACTTTCCCGTCACGTGAGTACTGCCGGCCATGTCACAGCGACAGCAGTCCTTCGACGTTCCGACCCGCGACGGAATGCCCGTCCTCGGTCTCGGTACGTGGGAAAACGACGACCCCGCGCAGTGTACCGAGTCGGTGACGACCGCGCTCGAATCGGGCTACACCCACGTCGACACCGCACAGATATACGGTAACGAGGCCGCGGTCGGCGACGGTATCGCCGACGCCGACGTCGACCGCGACGACGTGTTCCTCGCGACGAAGGTGTGGATCGACCAGCTCGCGCCCGAGGACGTGGCGGCGTCGACCCGCGAGAGCCTCGACAAGCTCGGCACCGAGTACGTCGACCTGCTGTACGTCCACTGGCCGGCCGGCGCGTACGACCCCGCCGAGACGCTGCCCGCGTTCGCGGAACTTCGCGACGACGGCCTGATCGACCGCATCGGCGTCTCGAACTTCGAGCCCGAACACCTCGACGCCGCGACCGACGCGCTCGGCGAGACGCCGTTCGCGAACCAGGTCGAGATGCACCCGCTGCTCCAGCAGGGCGACCTGCGTGCGTACGCCGACGCCAACGACGTCGAACTCGTCGCCTACTCGCCGCTCGCCCGCGGCCACGTGTTCGACGCGCCCGAGATCACCGACATCGCCGAGAAACACGACGCGAGTGCGGCGCAGGTGAGCCTCGCGTGGCTCCGCGAGAAGGGCGTCACCGCCATCCCGAAGGCGACGAGCGAGTCTCACATCGCCGACAACTGGGCGAGTCTCGGCCTCGAACTCGACGCGGAGGACATCGAAGCGGTCGACGCCATCGACCGGACCGACCGCCGAGTCGACCCGGACTTCGGCCCGGACTGGGACTGAGGACTCTCACTGCGTGACGCGCGACAGGGACTGGTAGGGCCTCAGTCGGACACTCTCGGCAGCCGAATCGTGATCTCGTTGCCGTCGTCGGGGTCCGTCGACACCGCGATGCTCCCGCCGGAGATGTCCACACACCAGTACACCAGCCAGAACCCCAGCCCGGTGCTGTGGTAGACGCTGCTCATGTCGTGGTCGCCCGTGAGCACGTCCGTCTCCGCCGAGGGTATCGGCGCGTGGTCGTCTCGGACCACGACCACGGCCTCGGTCGGCGTCGCTCGGAGCGCGACGTGGACGCTCGGCTCGCCGTCGGCGGCGTGTTTGATCGCGTTTTCGATCAGTTCGACGACCGCGAGCTGTAGCTCCGTGCAGGCCTCGACCGTGACCGATTCGAGGGCCGACACCTCGACTGTGGCGTTCGGGTAGCGGTTCCGGATATCCGCCACGCACTCGCCGACCACCTGCTTGAGGTCGATGCGCACGCGGTCCTGCTGTTCGGTGATGAGCTTGATGATTCCCCGCTCCTTTTCGGCGGTCTCGAGGAGCGCCTCGCCCACGCGTCGGATCACCGCGGTGTGTTCGGCCGCGCCCGGCACCTCGGACTCGAGGATGTCCGTCTTCCCGAAGATCACGTTGAGATCGTTCCGGAGGTTGTGCCGGAGGAGGTTGTCCATCACGACGAGTTGGCGCTCGCGCCGCCGGCGGTCCGTGACGTCCCTCGTGAACCCCGTGATGCGGACCACCTCGCCGTCGACCGTGATCGGCTCGGCCTGCACCCAGACCCAACTGTGGTCGCCCTCACTCGGGCTCACCCGGTACTCGATGTCGACGGCGGTGCCCTCCGAGAGGAGGTCCATCGCCTCCTTGACTCTCGGCACGTCGGCGTCGTGGATCGACTCGAAGAAGGCCGTCGGATCCTCCTGTAAGGCTTCACGCGAGGTCCCGTATATCTCCTCGTAGGCGGGGTTTACGAACAACAGCTCGGACCAGTCGTCGTTGAACATCCAGAGAACGTCGCCGGAGACGGCGGCGAGCTCCTTGCGGTGCGACTCGCTTTCGGCACGGTCCCGCTCGGCTTCGACCCGGTCGGTGACGTCCCGAGAGCTGACGACGAAGCCGTCGAGCGCGGCGTCGGTGAGATTCGACATGCGGCTTTCGACCCACACCCACGACCCGTCCGCGCTCCGGTGACGGTACTCGACGACCTCTTCGGCGAAGCCGTCGCTCTCTATCGCCTGGGCGAACGACTGCCGGACCAGCGCGCGCTCGTCGGGATGGACGTACGCGAACGCCGACTCGCCGACGAGGTCGTCCGGGGCGAAGCCGAGGATCCGCCGGGCCGCCTCGTTGACGTAGGTGAACGTTCCCTGTTCGTCGAGGAGGGCAATCTTGTCCTGTGTCCGATCGAGCAGGAGTCCGAGTTGCTCGGACTGTTCCATCGGCCTCCACCTTCCTTGCGACGACGGATAAGGATCCCGCCCGTCTCGGTCCCGTCTCAGACGTGTTCGGCGAGGAAGTCGACGACCCCGCGGTACGCTTCGAGGCGGTTCTCAAGCTTCGAGAAGCCGTGTCCCTCGTCGTCGAAGATCAGCTTCCGGACGGGGACGCCCTGCTCGCGCGCCTGCTCGACGATCTGTTCGGCCTCGCCGACGGGGACCCGCGGGTCGTTCGCGCCGTGCAGGACGAAGAGGGGCGACTCGATGGCCTCGATGTTGTTGATCGGCGAGATGGATTCGAGGAACTCACGATCCGCGTCGAGCGAGCCGTACTCGGCTTCCCGCAGTTCGCGGCGCCACTCGCCGGTGTTCTCTAAGAACGTCACGAAGTTCGCGATGCCGACGATGTCGACGCCGGCGGCCCACAGCTCGGGGTACTCCGTCAGCGCCGCGAGAACCATGAACCCGCCGTAGGAGCCGCCCATCGCGACGACGCGGTCCGGGTCGACCTCGGGGTGGTCGTGGAGCCACTCGACGCCGGCCCGGACGTCCGCGACCGAGTCCATCCGCTTTTCCACGTCGTCGAGCGCGGCGTACGCCTTCCCGTATCCGGCCGAGCCGCGGACGTTCGGCTCGAAGACGGCGTACCCGTTGTTCAGCAGGTACTGCTTGACGGAGGCGAACGACGGCCGGCGCTGCGACTCGGGGCCGCCGTGGATGTCGACGACGACGGGGTAGCCGTCGGCCGGCGGTTCAGTCTCCGGGACGGAGAAGAAGGCGGGAATCTTCCGGTCGTCGAAGGTCGGGTAGTGGACCAGTTCGGGCTCGACGAAGGTGTCCCGCGGGATGCCCGCTGTCGAGGCGGCGGTCCAGCGCTCCGTCTCGCCCGTCGTCGTCTCGACGACGTAGACGTTCGCGTTGTGGGTGCTGCCGGTCGCGGTGATGGCGAAGCGGTCCCCGTCGGGGCCGAAGCTCACGCCGCCGGCGACGCCGTCGGGCAGGTCGGGCGCCGGGTACGGGTCGACTCGGTCGGGTTCGACCAGTTCGCCGACGGTTATCTCGGTGCGGCCGTCGACGTTACGCGAGTAGACGACGCGGCGGGACTCCTCGTGGATTGCGACGCCGTCCACGTTCCAGCCGTCGTCGCCGCCCGGCTTCGCGGGGGGCTCGCTCTTGTCGTCCGGGTCGCCCGCGCCGGACGCGACGACGGCGAACTCGCCCGTGTCGAGGTCGAGCCGCTCTAAGCGCAGCGTGTCGCTGTCGCGGTCGGTGACGAGGTAGAGCGCGTCGCCGTCCGGCCCCCACTCCGGGCTCCCGTACCGCACGTCGCCCTCGTGGGGCGTGTGGTGGGTCAGGTCGCCGGAGGCGATGTCGAGGGTGAACACGTCGTGGTCGAACGACGAGTGCGCCTCGTGGACGATCAGCCGGTCGTCGCTCGGCGACCAGCCGGCCACGGAGAGCCAGCCGTCGCCCTCGTACACCAGTTCCGCGTCGTTGCCGGTCGCGTCGCGGGCCTGCACGTACACGTCGAAGACGGCCTCGTCGCGGCGGTTCGAGGCGAACGCGAAGCGGTCGCCCTCGCTGTCCCACCCGCCCCAGCGGTGTTTCGCGCCGGGTCGCGCCGTGAGGTCGGTTATCACGCCCGACTCGTAGTTGAGCAGGTACAGCTGAGCGCGCTCGTTGCCCCCCTCGTCCATCGCGAAGACGGCCTCCGCGCGCTTCGGCGAGGAGTCGATAGCGGAGACCGACTCGTCGAAGAAGGTGTGCTGTTCGGGCCACCCGAGCGGCTCGGTCAGCGACCAGACCTGTCCGGTGCCGGTCGTGTTCAGGAGGAAGGAGAGGCGACCGTCGGGACCCAGGTCCGCGCCGCCGGCGTTCCGTACGTTGAGGTATCGCTCGATGTCGTACCGGTGCATGCGCTTCGATTCCCGGCGTAGTGGGAAACCGTTTCGGGTGACAACGCGGGACACGCGCCACCGGACGGGCCGTCGGTCGACCCGCGCCGTCCGGATGCCGTGTCTTTTTGGTTACCCCTGCCGTCCGGTCGGCGTATGCGCGTCGCGTTCGTCTCGCTTTTCGCTCCCGGTCACGGCGACACGCCGGCCCGGTCGCGGACGCGACGGATCGCCGCGGGGCTCGCGGAGCGCGGCCACGACGTGGTCTGGCTCTGCGCCCGGTGGTGGGGCGGCGACCACGACGCCTTCGAGGAGGACGGTATCGCGTACCGCTCGGTGACCGCCGACCCGTCGCCGGCGGCGTTTTCCGCCCGCCTCCCCTTCGCGCTCCGGCGCGTGGCCCCCGACGTGGTCCACGCGGTCAACACCCCGCCGACGCCGGGAATCGCGGCCACGGTCGCGGGCACGCTCTCGCGGACGCCCGTCGTCGTCGACTGGTGGCGCGACCACCCCGCGGACTCTCGGCAGCGGTACGGGCTCCTCGCTCGCCGGGCCGACGCCGTCACCGCCCCCTCTCGGACGACCAAGACGCTGGTGCGCGAACACGGCGCGGCCGGCGACGACGTGCGAGTGGTCCCGGAGAGCATCGACTTCGACCTCGTCGAGAGCGCCGGCGTCGACGACCGGTTCGACGCCGTGTACGCGCGCCGGCTGGACCGCCACGCCAACGTCGAGACGTTCCTGCTCGGCCTCGCGGAGCTCCGCGGCCGCGACTGGACCGCCGCCGTCGTCGGCGACGGCCCCGAGCGCGCGCGGATCGAGGCGGCTGCGAGCGACCTCCGGATCGCCGACCGGGTGTCGTTCCTCGGCGACGTGCCGCTCCGCGAGCGGGTCGAACTATTTAAAGGCACACACGTCGTGGCCGCGACGGCGACGTGGGAGACGTTCCCGACGGACCTGCTGTGGGCGCTGGCGTGCGGCTGCGTGGCGCTCGTCGAGTATCAGGCGGATTCGAGCGCCCACGAGCTCGTGGAGGGGCGTCGACGCGGGCGACTCGTCACGAGCCCGGCGGAACTCGCCGACGAGTTCGCCGCCGTCGCCGACCTCGACCGGAAGTCGGTCGAGCGCGACTTCGCCGACTACGACCACGAGGCGGTGCTCGACCGAGTGACGAACCTCTATCGGGACGTGCGAGACAAATCGTAAGGCGCGGCGGCCGACCGACTACTCCTCGTCGGTGATGTCGCCGCCGTACTTCATGAAGATGAACGCGAGCCCCAGCGTGCTCACCATCGCGACGAACGTCGCGACGCTGAGCGCGCGGGCGCCCTGCGGGACGAACACGGCGTCGGAGCCGCCGCCACCGCCCGTCGATTCGGTCTCGATGTCGCCGCCGACGGCGAGGCCGGCGTGCATGCCGACCGCGGTGTGGGGGACACAGTGGTAGTGGGTGATGCCCGCGTCCTCCTCGCTCGTCTCGTACTCGTAGGTCGCGCCCTCCTCGCCGACCGGGTCACCGCTGTCGAGGGCGGCCGGTCCGCCGCCTTCGACCGTCTGAACGTTGTGGGCGCCGCCGGCGCCCGTCCACTCGAAGGTGATCGTCGTGCCGGGGTCGACCCAGAGCAGCGTCGCGTCGAACGCGAGCCCCTGGTCGCCGGCGCCGACCTGCACCGTGACCTCGCTCTCGCCGCGAGCGTCCTGATACGACCCGACGTTCCCGCTGCTGGCCCCGCTCGGCCAGACCGGCTGTTCCTCCTGTGCCGCCGCGGTCCCCGTCGTCGCCGCCGTCGCTCCCGCGACGCCGGCCGCGCCGCCGGCGGTCCGGATGAACGTGCGCCGAGAGACGTCGTCCGTGCTCATACACCCCGGTTCGTGACGGCCTGTAGTGAATATGTTGATCCGAGCGCGGGCCCTCGACTCGCGCGCCGCCGCGATGGTCGCAATCGACGCGATGGTTGCGATCGTCGCGGTCGCTCGCGTTTCGACCCGTTTATAATCGCCGCCGCACGCCGTGCGAGTATGACAGACGACGAGGGGCGGGCCGAACTCATCGCCGCGCTGCGAGCGGCCGACGCGGTCCAGTACGGGGAGTTCGAACTCTCACACGGCGGCACGAGCGACTACTACGTCGACAAGTACCTCTTCGAGACCGACCCGGACGCGCTCCGGCTGATCGCCGCGGCCTTTGCCGACCGACTCGCCGACACCGACGCGACGCTCGCGGGCGTCGCGCTCGGCGCGGTCCCGCTCGTGGCCGTCACGGCCGCCGAGATGGGCCGCCCGTACGTCATCGCCCGCAAGCAGGCGAAGGAGTACGGCACCGGCAACCGCATCGAGGGGCGACTCGACGAGGGCGAGGAGGTCGTCGTCTTAGAAGACATCGCCACGACCGGCCAGTCCGCCGTCGACGCCGTCGAGGCGCTCCGAGAGGCGGGCGCGACGGTGAACCGCGTCCTGGTCGTCGTCGACCGCGAGGAGGGCGCAGCCGACCTCCTCGCCGACCACGACGTCGAACTGGAGTCGCTGCTCACGGCGACCGAACTGCTGGCGGAGCGGGACGCGGAGTAAGTCGCGGCCGCTTTGATTCACGCCTCGGTCGTATCAACGGTCGGCACCGCGATCCGACCGAGAACGTCGGCGATCACGTCTCGCTTGTCGGCGTCGTTGACGGCGGCGTCCGGCGTCAACACGAGCCGATGCGCGAGCGCCGGCTCCGCGACGCGTTTCACGTCGTCGGGCGTGACGAACTCGCGGCCGGCGACGACCGCGGCGGCCCGCGCCGTCTCGAAGAGCCGCTGGGTCCCCCGCGGCGAGACGCCGACCTCGACGCGGCGGTCTTCCCGCGTCGCGCGGGCGACCGACGCCGCGTACGAGAGCAGGTCGTCGTCGACGCGGACCGACTCCGGCACCGCACGGAGGTCGGCGACGGCGTCCGCATCGAGCACGCGGTCGACGGTCGGCGCCTGTGCGACCCGGCCCGCGCGCCGGCGCAGCAGCTCGACTTCGCCCGCCTCGTCCGGGTAGCCGATGGCGGTCTTGATCGTGAACCGGTCGAGTTGGGCCTCCGGGAGCGGAAACGCCCCCTCGCTTTCGACCGGGTTCTGCGTCGCGATGACGTAGAAGGGGTCGGGGAGGTCGTGGGTCTCCCCGTCGACGGTCACCTGTCCCTCCTCCATCGCCTCCAAGAGGGCGGCCTGCGTCTTCGGCGGGGCGCGGTTGATCTCGTCGGCGAGGACGACGTTCGCGAATATCGGGCCGGGCGAGAAGACGAACGAGCCGTCGCCCTCGTCGAACACGTTCGTCCCGGTCACGTCGCTGGGGAGGAGGTCCGGCGTGAACTGGACCCGCGAGAACTCCAGTCCCAGCGCGGCCGCGAACGAGCGCGCAGAGAGGGTCTTTCCGGTGCCGGGGACGTCTTCCAAGAGGACGTGACCGCGGGCGAGAATGCCCAGCGTGACGCGGTCGAGGAACTCGCGGTCGGCGACGACCGCGCCGCCGACCTCGTCGACGACCCGCGAGCAGGCCGCCGCGGCTTCGGGGACGTTCATACGGAGTGCACACGATCCGCCGCAAAAAGCGTTGTCGGCGGTCGGACTCCGCGGGCCGCCCGCCGGCGAATCGTCGCGGACGATCGAAACGCATAACAGCGGAACCGGCCAACCCGAAAGTGAGCCGAGGTAGCCTAGCCTGGCCAAGGCGGTAGATTCGAAATCTACTGTCCATTCGGACACCGGAGTTCAAATCTCCGCCTCGGCGCTTCTCTCGACGCCTCCACCGGCTAGCGGCCGGTCCGTCAGCTAACTCGCAGACAGTTATGTTTAAAAGGAATCTGGCTCGACTACGGCTCCCCGCCGAGCAGTTCCTGCTCGGAGCCGGAATCGCCGCGCAGCCGACGGCGGCGCTTGTCGTAGGCGGCTTCCAGTTTCGCGTTGGTCGCTCGCGACAGCAGATAGAGGTCGGCGTCGTCGTCGTCGCGGGGGTGCGCGCTCGCGACCCAGACGTGGCCGTCGCCCGCGGACAGGTCGTCGGCCCAGCGCTCCGCGGCGGCGCGGCTCTCGAACGCGTGGCGGGAGCCGTCCTCGAAGACGAGCCGGCCCACCTTCGCGTTGCGTTTGCGCGCAGAGGGTTTCACCGCGACGACGACGCTCACGGGTCACGTTCGGGCGGCATCGCTTAAAAACCCCGTCAGACGCGAGACGCGCGTCCCCGTCAGTCGTCCGCGACCGCGCCCGGCTCCGCGTCCGTGGCGTCTGCCTCCGCCGCCAGCAGGCGGTCCAGCCCGTCCACCATCGCGACGACGCTGGCGCGCGTGATGTCCGCGTCCGTCGAGGAGACGCTCACGGAGCGGTCGCCCCGCGAGAGGTCGACCTCGACCGTGACGACGGCGTCGGTCCCGCCCGTGATCGCGTCGACGTGGTACGAGTCGAGTTCGAAGGAGACGCCCTCTCCGGCCGCGTCGTCCGCGAGTGCGGCCCGGACCGCTTCCAGTCCGGCGTCGACGGGCCCGGCGCCCGTGCCGGAGGCGACGCGCTTGTCGTCGCCGATGCGGAGCCGGACCGACGCGGTCGGGAGGTTCCCGCCGGAGGTGGCCGAGAGGTCGACGAGTTCGACGTGTCGGTCGCGCTCGCGGCCCTGCACGTCTTCGGTGATCGCGAGCAGGTCGGCGTCGGTGACGCGTTTCCCGCGGTCGCCGAGCTCTTTCACCCGGCGGACGACCTCGCTCAACTCGTCGTCGTCGACCGCCACGTCGTGTTCGGCGAGGGCCGCCTTGACGCCCGCGCGCCCGGCGTGTTTCCCGAGGACGAGCCGCCGCTCGCGGCCCACGCGCTCCGGCGGATACGGCTCGTACATCGTCCCGTCTTTCAGCGTGCCGTCGGTGTGGATCCCCGACTCGTGCGCGAAGGCGTTGGCGCCGCAGACCGCCTTGTTCGGCGGGAGCGCGACGCCGGTCGCCTCGCTCACGGTCCGGCAGAGCCGGTAGAGCCGTTCCAGCTCGACGGTGTCGATGTCGTAGGAGCGGTCGAGCGCGATGGCAACCTCCTCTAAGGCGACGTTGCCGGCGCGCTCGCCGACGCCCATGACGGTCCCGTGGACCGTGTCGGCGCCGGCCTTCAGCCCGGCGTGGACGTTCGCGACGCCGAACCCGAGGTCGTCGTGGGTGTGGAGGCTCGTCGGGCCTAACTCGGCGAGTCGCGAGACGACCTCTGCGGTCCGTTCCGGGTCGGCCGCGCCGACGGTATCGCAGTAGCAGATCCGGTCGGCGCCGGCGTCGAGCCCGGCGCCCAGCAGCCGTTCGAGGTAGTCGAGTTCGGCGCGCGAGCCGTCCTCCCCGAGCACCTCGACCCAGAGGCCGTGGTCTTTCGCGTACTCGACGAGTTCGACGGTCGTCTCGACCACCGCCTCGCGGGTCGAGCCGACCTTCGTCTCGACGTGTTTGTCGGAGGCGGGCACGACCAGGTTGACGCCGTCGACCCCGCAGTCGAGGGCGTGGTCGATGTCGGCCTGCACGCCGCGGGCGAAACTCGTCACGGCGGCGTCGAGCCCCTCGTCGGCCACGCGGCGGATGGCCTCGCGTTCGCCCTCGGACGTGCACGCCGAGCCGGCCTCGATCAGGTGCATTCCGGCGGCGTCGAGTTCGCGGGCGATGTCGACCTTCTCGCTCGGCGTGAGCGAGACGCCCGGCATCTGTTCGCCGTCGCGCAGCGTGGTGTCTAACAGCTGTACCTCGTCGAGTGTGGTGAGTGGTGTTCGGGTCAAAAGAGAGTCCGTCGGCTTGTCAGTAGGTTCGGGACCGGTACCGCCGCGGGGCGGCCGCGCCCCGGAGTCGTTATCGTCGGAGAATTTCGCGGCCAGCCGCCGTGAGGCGACTTCCTCTATCCTCCGAACGATCACGAGCGTCTCGTGTCATTCGTATCCGTGCCGACGTATCACACACTGATAAAATCGTCGGGTCGTGACAGAAATACGCAGGCCGGACGCGCCGCGTGTCCGACAGGACCGACGCTCGCCGCGGGGACACGGTTATACGGTCGCCGTCGGACAACCCGGTATGCAGAAAGCCGCTATCGACGACGTCGACGTCGTCGCGAACCCGATGGGCGTCCACGACGTGCGAAAGCCGGTCTCGAAGGCGCTCGGGACCGACCACGTCGCGATGAACTACTTCGAGCTCGCGCCCGGCGAGGCGTTCGCGGGCGGGCTCCACACCCACGGCGACCAAGAAGAGGTGTTCTACGTCCTCTCGGGGGTCGCCACCTTCGAGGTGGGGCGAGACCACGACCGCGTCGACGTCGAGGCCGGCGAGTTGATCCGCTTTGCGCCGGGCGAGTTCCAGTCCGGCTTCGTGCGCGAGGACGCCGACGAGGACGTGGTCGCGTGGGCGTTCGGCGCGCCCGGCGCGCGTCACGACTGGGACCAGATCGAGTCGCTGATCGAGTGTCGCGAGTGCGACGCGGAGCGCGTCCACGCCACCGAGCTGACCGACGCGGGACGGTTCCGCTTCACCTGCACCGAGTGCGGCACGTCGTTTTCGCCGTGAGGCCGTCGTCCGCTCTGCGTCGGTCCGGGTCGCCGGCTCACCCCAGCAGCGACCGGAGCGTTCGCCGCCCGGTCCCACAGCGGTCCCGGTAGTCGCAGGCGGTGCATCGGTCGTCGTCGACGCGCGAGGGCGGCCCGTCGATGGCGCGCGCGGCCCGAAGCGCCCGCCGATACGCGGCCTTCGCCCGCG
>Ga0209965_1000018_pt1 | contig 53260 bp, 55 predicted proteins | sample SalPon2_B_H2O_MG_FD_185707 | JGI IMG/M metagenome (GOLD analysis project Ga0209965, IMG submission 185707) | Salt pond water microbial communities from South San Francisco under conditions of wetland restoration - Salt Pond MetaG R2_B_H2O_MG... | ecosystem: Environmental > Aquatic > Non-marine...
TATCGGAGTGTAGATGTTGACCTGTGGAGGAGTGTTATCTATCTTCAGGCTCCCGAACTCCGGAGTAGTATTCGTATTGGAAGAGTTATCCGTCGCGTTGATCCAAGCAGATGCATCAGGATTATCCGAAGCCGACTCAGGAACAGTTATCTCAGCTCCGTAAACTTCAGAACTCTGGGAGCCGTCTCCATCCCAGTCCCTGCCGGCAGAGGCCTCTGTTACAAGATCAATAGCTCCCCTGTCAAACTCCGTCATATTTGACTTCACATCTGAAACTTTAACGCCATCAGTAACGTTAGCGTATACTTTTACAGAGTCTCCTCCTGTAACAACCCCATCACTACTGCCGACCTCATCCAAGGTATAGGCCTCTATCGAAGGTGGAACGCCGTCCATCCCCTGAATATCTATCTCAGCGGTGTCAAGGATGTTTCCCGCCAGATCCCGTACAGAACCAGAAGCAGTCAAGCCAACAGTCAAAGTATAGAGATCGATAGCGGAGTCAAGAGTACCGGATACAGTACAGCTCGTATCCCCATCGCTACAAGGACTGATTGAAAAAGTACCGGAGGCCTCCGGAGTAACGTACTCGAAGTCAGAGGCCTCTACAGAAGAATTCAAGGCAAAGACATCCGAAACATCGAACTCGAACTCCGTATCAGAAACATTATCCGAAGCATTCAGTTCTGGAGGAGTATCATCGACGCCAAGTATATCACTGAAACTTCCTGAGTTGGAACGAGAGAACTCTTCTGCCGCATATAACTCTACATCATAATACTCTCCAGCAGATATACTGTAACTCGAGTTATCCAGATTAAAATCCACAGTTGAATTAGGATCGCTGGATGCCTCTTGAACAGTGATTGAGGCATCCGTACTTCCTGTAGAATCAATCAATCTAATCTCAGTAAAATCAGGATTCGCCTCCGTGTAACTATAATTAACTGTAAAATCATCAGCCGTCTGTCTGAAAACTGTGTTCTCAGGTGCTTCAAGTACAAAATTTTCAGGAGGACTAATGTCAACTTCAAAGTTCTTCAGTTTTTGATTTCCGACGTTTCCGGCTTCGTCTACAGGAGTGATATTTACTGTGACGTTTCCATCCGAAAGTGATTCAGGCCTCTGTGTGAAGTCGAAAGTGATGTTCTCATTTGATGGAGCAGTTACTCCGCTCAAAGATCCAAGAAATCCAGAGAAAACATCTCCTGAAGTATCATTTAGTTTTATCTCTGTATCAGACTGTGAAAGCCCTGAAAGCGTTTCAGAGATATTCGCTTCAAAAATAGGGTTCGCAGTGTCTACTAGAGAAATATTTATTGAGTCGTAGATTGGAGCGGTCGTATCAAGAGTAACACTGCCGAACTCTCGAGAAGTATTCGAGTTGGAACTGTCATCAGTAGCCGTCACTGTCGCAGATTTAGAGGATCCATCAGTCGAAGATGACTGATCAACTATGGCTGTAGCTCCGTAGATATCGGATTCTTCAGTTCCATCTCCGTTCCAGTCCGTCTTTGCTCCTGTTTCAGAACTCATCGATACGGTGCCCGCTCCAAATTCAGTCAAATTAGCCTCTACCGAAGCCAAATTTTTGTTATCAGTTACATTAGCCCATACAAGAAGCTGATCTCCATCCTTGATTATAGCATTGTTATCAGTGTTATCACTGACCACAAGAGTATCGAACTCCGGAGCCTCAGTGTCAGGAGGCGCCCCACTGATAGTATAGAGAGTATTACTGCTCCCTCCGGGAAAATATACGTTTCCATTCGATAATGCAGGGCCTCCATAACTAGTAGTCGTATCAGTACTTACTCCCCATATCTTGCTCAAGTTTTCAGTGTAACGGGCCTCTACACCATCGCTAGTTTTAATATAAATTACTCCGTTAGATATTGCTCCTCGCCTGTAGGATTGTGTAGTCCTAGTCCCGATTTCGACAATATTGCCGCCATTATCAATTTTGTAGAAGTCTCCTCCACTATCTGTTGTGTAAAGATATTGACCATCAGTAGCAGCACCAGATGACTTACCGAAACCTACGCTCGCCGTCCATTGTTCTGCTCCGGTTTCCAAATCATATGCATACATATCTCCCGGTCCGTTATTTATAGTCACAACCATATCCTGAAAGATAGTAGGTGCGTTACTTGATTCTGTTCCTCCAATATTTTTGGACCATTTATTCGTTCCATCAAGGTTCTGAGCTATCATATTGTCATAAGCGGTATCCGGGACGTTTCCAGAAATATACGCTACATCATTTCTTACTGCTATACCTGAAACACGATTCAGATTGGAGTTGTCATAAATCTTTGAAGTAGTTCCAGAAGTAATATTCAATTTGAACACTCTTCCTGACTCATCGCCCACCAGTATAAGGTCTTTATAACGAGCAGGTGCCATCAAGAAACTTGAAGAACTGAAATAAGTGTTCTCTACAGCTCCAGTCTCATTGTCAAGAACCTTCAAACCGTTTCCAAGAGTTGGAACGTAAAGATTGCCTTCATAATACACCGAACCTTTTCTAGGTTCAAGCACACTCGTATTCCAAATCTTATTACCTGATGCAGTATCAACAGCATAGAAAGCATTATCCTGTCCTCCAAAATACACAACACCGTTATGAGCCACAGGATTAGTCCTTATATCGTCATCAGTACTGAACTCCCAACTAATCTGAGGATCATCTAATATGTTTGGAGCTTCAATTTCTGCAGAATTATTCATATCATTTCCAAACTGTTTCCACGACTCAGCCGATGCCCCTGTAGCCGTCATCAAAACAACGAAAAAAATACACAGCAGAAAAGTCTTGAAACGTCTTAAAAACAGGGAGCCAGCCATACATAATCTATTTGATTCACGGTTTTTATTGGTGATGCATCAAAATAACCGGAAACATGGCTTTTAGAGTGAAAAACACGGAAATATTCATCTGGATTTAAATGAAATCAGAGTTCTCAAAATAAAAATCAAAATCCAGGCGTATAGATCAAAAAATCTTCGCCCCTAATCCAGTAATGTGAAAGTAGAAAACCTGGACATCCCACAAAAACTGAAGCAACGCTACATAGATTCAGGAATCACCGATCTTAATCCTCCTCAAAGAGATGCTTTAGAGGCCGGACTGATGGATGGAAAGGATATGATAATAGCTGCTCCTACGGCCTCTGGAAAAACATTTATAGCAGAACTAGCGATTGTTAATCAAGTAATAAACAACGAGAAAACAGCTGTGTATATCGTTCCATTGAAAGCTTTGGCCTCTGAAAAGTATCAGGATTTCAAAGAGCGTTACAGCAACCTCAACGTTAGAATGTCAGTCGGAGATATGGACAACGCAGGAGAAGGCCTTGAAACCGCAGATATCGTTATTGTGACTTCTGAACGTCTTGACTCAATGCTGAGACATAATCCAAGCTGGATACATGAGATAGGCCTTGTTGTGACGGACGAGATTCATTTACTGACCTCTCCAAATAGAGGGCCTACATTGGAAGTCACTTTAACGCGTTTACGCGATTTGCTTGATTTCCAGATGCTCGGATTATCTGCAACTATATCAAACTCCGGGGAGATGGCTGAGTGGCTGGACGCAGAGCTTGTTGAGTCAGATTACAGGCCTGTAGAGTTAAAGGAAGGCATCCATCAAGGGAACGAAGTAGAGTTTTTCCCAGGCGATTATGAAAAAGACACTGAAGAAGAGGCCTCTGGATTCAAGACAGGAAATGAGATAAAAAATAAGTCTTCAGCGGGTTCAAGTACTGAAAAAATGTTCGTAGAGGACAGTCACGGAAGAGCAACGATGAATCTCCTTGAAGATACGTTAAGTCAAGATAAACAGTGTATTATTTTCTGTAATTCTCGTAAAGGATCTGAGAAGTCAAGTGACAGGTGTTGTGAAGTAGCTGATCCTGATTTAAGCCGTGGGGAAAAAAGGAAGCTGGAAGTTATCGGCGATGAGATAGAAAACGTTCTAGGGAACCCTACTTCACAGTGTGAGCGATTGGCAGAAAATGTCAGGAACGGTGCGGCTTTTCATCATGCCGGGCTCTGTCTTTCTGGCGATTCTGTAGTCATGCACTCCGACGGTAGTTTCTCAAGAATGGAGGATCTTGTGGAAAACGGTGAGAAAAGCGCTTTAGGCCTCTCAGATTACAGTTTAGTCAGTACCGATATTCAGGGGAAATATGAGTTGGAAGAGAAGGCTATCCTGGAAATTAAAACAGGTAGAGGCCGGATGATTACGGTGAGCAGAAATCATCAGTTGCCTGTGCTTGCTGAGGAAGGACTGGAATGGAGGAAATCAGAAAATTTGTCGGAGGATGAAAGGATCGCTACACCGAGAGAGATAGATCTGGATGTGGAAAGGCCCGAGATAAGGGATCTTCTGAGAGATGAAGTCAGAACTTACAGAAAGTACGAGGAAGTCGATGATTTAATCGAAGATATAGATACCGAAGGCCTTGAACAGGATTTCAGCAGGAGATACACGGAGGACAGGAATATTTCAGTTGGAGGCCTCCAGGAAATCTGTGAGGTAAAAGATGAGGAGTCTGAAAAGTATCTTGATGTTGTTATGTCAAAAGCCGGGCAGAAGCCCGTTAGGATACCTGAAAAACTGGATGAGGATCTGGCCTGGCTGATAGGTGCGGTGGCAGGAGATGGATATATTGAATCCGGTGCAATCAAGTTGAGTGGAAGTGAGGAAAGAGTACTTGAACGATTTGAGGATATTGTTGATCGAAAGTTTGATAGAGATATCTCAGTTACTGAAAGAGAAAAAGACAGCGTTAAAACCTGTTCATTTAATTCTAAAGCAGTTTCCGACATCCTTCATGACTGTTTCGGGATTCCAAGGGATGAAAAAGCTAAGAACCTAGAGATGCCGGATGTAGGTCTTCCTGATGAGTTACTGGCCTCTTATATCAGAGGTCTTTTCGATACCGATGGATCAGTGAATTGCAGAGAAAACTCAAAAGGCGCTTCCTGTATCGAATTTTATACATCAAGTGAAGAACTTGCTACTGAATTACATACTTCTCTTCTGAGATTCGGTATAAACGCTTATAGAGACAGGAAAAAAGTGGAGGGCCGGAAAACAGAGATGGGAGAACATGAGATCTATACAAATGGAGATATCCACAGATTGAAGGTATACGGCTCCGATCAACTCAGAAAGTACAGAGATAAGATAGGCTTCACACATCCAGAGAAAAGATCCAGGCTTGACGAAGCGATTGAGATTAACCCAGAAGGAGGCAGAAAACAGAACGACGTGATACCTGAAACACTGGGAACCAGAGTAAGAAAAATCAGAAAAGATAGAGGCCTCAGCCTGTCAGATCTGGAGCCTGAAATTCCACGGGCAACAGTTTCTAGATTTGAGAACCATGAAAACCCGATGATGAGAGAAACATTCCAGAAACTGGCCGAAAAACTGGGAGACCAAGAATTACAGAAAATAGCAGGCTCAGATATCTACTGGGACAAGATAAAACAGATAGACAAAAAAGAACCGGAGAAACTCTACGACATCAGTACATCAACCGAAAACTTCCTGGCAAACGGGATAATAGCACATAATACTACAGAACAGAGAAATCTTGTTGAAGAGGCCTTCAAGAAGGGATTAATTCGTTCCGTTTCTGCTACTCCTACTCTGGCTGCTGGAGTTAATCTTCCGGCTTTTCGAGTTGTTATGCGTGATTTAAAGCGTTACACAGGAGATGGGATGGAGTTCATACCTGTTTTAGAGTACGAGCAGATGACAGGAAGAGCTGGACGTCCAAAATACGATGATACAGGAGAGGCGATCAGTCTTGCGAAGAATCCTGGGATGAAAAATGAGATACTTGAGAGATACGTACTTGGAGAGGCGGAAAAAATCCAGTCCAAATTATCTGCTGAGCCGACTTTGAGGATGCATACACTCTCCCTTGTGGCCTCTCGTTTCTGTACGGATATGAAAGAACTGTTGGAGTTCTATGGCAAGACTTTCTACGGATTCCAGTACGGAGATATATCTGAAGTCGAGGAGAAGATTGAAGATATCGTCGAACAGCTTAGAGACTACGAATTTATCAAAGAAGATGAACTGGCTCCGACTGATACTGGGAGACGTGTCTCAGAGCTTTATATTGATCCCGACTCTGCTCATTTGATACTTGAACAGCTTGAGAAAGCCGAAAAAAAAGATACGAGGCCTGTCTCCTATCTTTTCATGCTTTCAAGAACTACAGAGATGAAGCCCCGGCCCAGAGTCCGTGATAAAGAGTGGAGTGACATAGAGCAGGCCTTGCATGATGCAGAGGAGTATTTGCTTGAAACTGTGCCAAATGAATGGGAGACAGATTACGACTACTTCATGGAGTGTATGAAGAACGCATTACTGATGCAGGCCTGGATCTCAGAGCTGGATGAAGAAAAAATAATGGACAAGTACAACGTCGCCCCAGGAGGGATAAGGGCTAAGATGCAGGACGCTGACTGGCTTATCTACGCTTCTAAAGAGCTGGCACAGATGAAAGGCCTGAAACTTGTTGATGAAGAAGATGGAAACGAACTGGAAAAACTGAGACTGAGACTGAAACACGGTATAAGAGAGGATTTGCTTAACTTAGTGAGCTATGATCAGATAGGAAGAGTGAGGGCCCGAAAACTCTACGATCACGGGATAAGAGACAAAGAAGAAATCAGAGAAGTAGGATTCGAAAAACTGAAAAAGTTGATTGGGAAGAAGACGGCGGAAAAATTAAAGAAACAGGTAGGAGAAGAAAATATTTTTGATAGAGAGAACGTTATGGACTATTTTGAGTAAAAGAATTTATACAGAAAAGATTTTACTGGAATCTCCGTCAATCAAGTTCCTTCTTAGCCTGATCGAATATGTCCTGAAGCACCAATCTTTTCCTGTTTCTGATAGGCGCATCCAGCAAGTCTAAGAAAGTTCCGAAAGGCCCTGATAAATCAGAAGAGCCTTCAATTTCATCCTGGGCATACATCATCAAATCGGTATTGTCTTCAACATGATCAAGGGCGTCCAGAAGATTTCTGTAAACCGTTCTCTCCACAGAATGATGATCATCTCTTTGACTTGGATAAGTCAATCCCATAGCATCGTGAGTTACCGGCACTTCATAATCCGGAATGCTTTCCAACCGTTCCTCCAGAGTACTTTCCAGAGTAGCCAGATACTCATCGAACTCTGCGTCAGTTACAGTGTTTAGAGGAGTCCAATAATCAGCCATAAACATTCAATATAGTATAGAAAAAAGCTTTAGTAAGTTTTTACCCAAGTTCATCTTCTACTTTTTCAACTAATTCACTATCCCCTGCGAAGAATGGCACTCTTTGATGGATTTCAGAGGCCTCTACTTCAAGTATTGACTTGTTTCTATCTGTCGATGCTCCTCCGGCATTTTCTATAATGAAAGCTACGGGATTGGCTTCGAAAATAAGCCTGTACTTTCCGTTCGGAGCATCAGTCCTGTGCGGATAAGCGAAGAGGCCTCCATGATGTATCGTCTGATTTATATCGCCGACAAAAGCTCCTCCATAACGCAACTTGTAATCCCTTGAAATATCGTTCTCGAAATCCCTGAAATCTTCAGTCCAGTTCTTATTTCCTCCAAATCCATAGACTCTGGCTTCAGGTATTTTGATATCCTCAGAAGCCAGTACAATTTCTACTTCGTCGCCTGATTTTTCCTCGATTACGTACTCGTTTACCCGTCCATTTTGAGCCTTCATAATCGTTGTTAAAGGCCCATATACGACATAAAAAGCCGATATTAGATTTCTGCCTTTACAGGGAAGTTTTTCATCGTATACGCCGACTATAGTTCCGACAAGATTATTTGTGGGAATATTAGACGATCCATCTAATGGATCGATAGTCACGGACAGGCCTTCACCGCATTCAGTGATTTTTTGTTCTTCTTCTGATGCGAACTGGCCTACACCTTCTATAGAAGTGATTTCTTCTTTGAGGAACTCGTTAGCCCAGACATCCGCCTCTAATTGTTTCTCGTTACTCGGATTCTCCTCTCCAACGTACTCTCTCCTGTGTAAGAGCCCTGAAGAGATATGTGGGGTTAATTCTGCGACTTTCTGGAATATCTCACTTATCGTTTCTTCTTTATCTTTCATTAATCTAGTACCTGTTCAGGATCTTCTCCCTCGAATATGACTTTCTCAAGTTTGTCAAGCAAGTTTTCCGGATTCTTTCTCTGGAAAATATTCCTTCCTACAGCTAAACCATTACAGCCTTCCTCTATAGTAGTATGTACGTCTTCAAGGAACGCTTTATCGCTTCTCTTTGATCCTCCGCTCATCACTGTTTTCAGATCTGCTGTAGATTCTTCTACTTGTACCCATCCTTGCCTTGTTCCCGGATACTTACACTTGACCATGTCAGCTCCAAGCTCTAGGCCTAGCCTTGCTGCATAGGAAATTACATCCGGATCAGTATCGCCACCGTAACTCGAATCCCCTTCTATCCCTTTCCCTCTCGGATAGGCCCACATAACTACAGGAACACCGTACTTTCGGGCCTCTTCCTGTACTTCCCTGAATTCCTGCCACATCTTATCTTCATGTGTTGATCCTGCGTACATAGTGTATCCGACGGCGTCAGCGTTTAATTCCTCGACGGCATATTCAACACTGCATTGCTTTGGACTGTAGTAATCATCTCTATGAGCTAGATTAGAGTTGCCGTTTAACTTGAGAAGTAGATTCACATCTTCTTCAAATTCAGTGTGATAGGCCTCTGCTATCCCCTTCTGTACTGCTATACATGTTACTGCATCGTGTTTTGCGACTTCAAACACATTTCTGGGATCAGCACTTTCAGGATTCGGCTCGAAATCCACAGGGCCGTGTTCAGTTCCGTGATCGTACGCAAGAATCAGAGAGTTGCCGTTCCGGAAGATAGGAGAGTCAGGAAATTCTTTCATATTACGAAGTATTACATTTCCTGATTTTAATAATTATGGCTCAGCATTGTATGCGTCGTATACCTGCCAGAAATATATCAGAGGTGTCGTGATGAATCCGATCAAAATTATTGAGAGGACTCCACTGATGAAAAGAGCCAGCATTATACCTATGCCTTTGAATATCTCTCCTTTTACGATCTGGCCTAGGCCCGGAACTATCAGAGATATCAAAGCCGGAACACCGTATTTTTGCTGATTCATTTTGAAAGGCCTCTAAGAATTATTTGCTCAGTGAACGTAAAATAAGTACTGAATCAATGGAGTTAAAGAAGTTGATAAAGAAAAATCATATATGAAAACAGAGTCCCAAGAAAAACTTGAGATAGGAGATCAAGCCCCAGAATTCGAACTGGAGAATACAGAGGGCGAAAAACTTGCACTTTCAGATCTGAACAATTACGACGGCGTATTAGTCGTCTTCATGTGCAATCACTGCCCTTTCGTCCACGCCAACTTGGAAGAACTGAAGAGACTGGATGAAAAATATTCTTCGATCGCTGTGATCGGAATCAATCCAAATGCTGAGACTCATCCAATGGATTCAGAGGACAAAATGCCGGAATTCGTGGAGGAAAAAAGTATTGATTTCCATTACTTATCCGATCCTGAACAAAAAATCGCCGGAAAATACGGTGCAGAATGCACTCCAGATCCTTTCCTATTGGATATGAGGCATAGAGTTTACTATCACGGGAGACTTACTGACGTAGAAAAGCCTGGAGAAGAGGCCTCAGATTTTCACATGGAGAAAGCTATCGATAAAATGCTGAAAAGAAAGAATCCTCCGCAGGAACAAAAGCCAAGCGTTGGATGTAGCATCAAATGGAAAGAGGATGTTAAGGAATGAGCTATACGATAAGACCTGAGGCACATGAACTTAGGGAGGCGCGTGAAACTATTCAAGGAGTTTTAGAGGCCTGTAAATACATTTTGGAGAAAGATGAGATGATTGAAGTTAATATTGGATCTGCGCCGTCGGATAATCAGATAGATTTCGGGGCTTCGGGATACACGGTGAATTCAGAACAGGCTCAGATATTTATCCGGCCTGAAAAAGATGGCTGGAAGAAAGATCTTGAAAAACTTGTTTATCAGATATACGGCGAATCATATTACTACGAAAAGACAGAGTTCTCAGGTTTCCTGTGGCAAAATTTAGTTGCTGAAGCACTTGGACTGATGTTTCTTGAACAGAATACAGAGGGCAGAGAGCCTGAAAAAGATCAAGAAGAATTCAAAGACGAATGGAAAAATTTGAAGGATTCTCTAGCAGATCAAGTATCAGAAATCGATCCGGAAAGTATTCAATGGCAGATAAAATGGTATATTGGGGAAAAACTGACGGATGAACATAGTTTTGAGGAGTTTGACTCTTTGAAAAAATCTGATGTGAAAGAAGTCGGTGAAGAAATTTTTGAATGAAAGCTGCTTTCATAGGACGTTTCCAGCCCTTTCATAGAGGCCACAGAAAAGTTATAGAGGAGAAGAAAGACAGTTATGATGAATTTTACATAGTTATAGGCAGTAAAGAAAAAGCAGGTACAGAAGACAATCCTCTGAGCTTTGAAGAGAGAAAAAAGATTATAGAGGCCTGTTATCCCGATATAGATATTGTCGGAGTGAAGGATCGAGAGAAAAACGATGAAGGGAACAGGAAATGGCTGGAAGAAGTGAAAAGGAAATCTGAAGCCGAAATCATAATTTCAGGAAATCCTCTCGTGTCCGAATTAGTAGAGGATAATAACGAACTGGAGCTCGATCAGCCAGATTTACATGATCCAGATGTTTATTCCGGAACAGCCATAAGGAGAAGAGCAAAGTCCGGCGAAGAATGGAGATACCTTGTACCTAGTTGTGCTGAGGAAATTATAGGCAAAAAGATCGAAAAGATCAAGGAATCAGGTATAAAGTATGATTTCGAGCCTGGATGGGAGAAAAAGAACGCTTTCTACGACACGTACGAGAAATAGATTCAGATATTATTGAAAGCCTCTGGAATAAGCCGTGCGATATCTTTTGCCGTAGCACCATTGCCGATTTCGTTGTTCGCCAGCTCTCCGGCTTTTCCATTTATATAGACAGCTAGTCTTGACGCTTCTACCGGATCAAGTCCCTGTGCAATCATCGAAGCGATTAAACCTGCCAGTAGATCTCCTGTACCGCCGACAGTCATAGTGGAACTTCCCGTTTCATTCCTGAAAACTCCCTGATCCGTGTATATAATATCTTCAGGACCCGTAACAACTACTACGGAATCGGTGATCTGACAGAACTCTTCTACACCTCCATAAAGTTCTTCTATATCTTCTTTTTCCTTTTTATGTGGAGTATAGACAGCTTTTACTCCTTCAGAGACAAGAGGCCTGATCGCCTCCGCATCAACTACAAAAGGCGACTTACAATCTTTTGAAGACTTCTTCAAGGCCTCTTCACTTGGATTAGAAAGTCCCGAGCCCAGTACAATGCAGTCGCTCCATTCATCAAGCTCCCTATCCTTCTTAAGAGCCTCTTGATCAAAGTAATCAGATTCATACGAATCTACGATATAGTTTTCTGAGTAGGAACGCACAACATCTCTGACTTCGTGAGAAGTTAATATCTTTACAAGATCAGCTCCCGCTTTTAGAGAGGCCTCTGCATTAAATGCAGGTGGGCCGGAAAAATCCTTACTTCCAGCAATTATCCCTACTTTGCCGTTTTCTCCTTTATGCGAGTCTTCATTTCTGTGAAGTTTCTGGAAAATCTTTTCTGGATTCATGATAATTTATTTTTCTCCGATACTATTGAATTTTAGGCCCTGAGATCTATGGAAAGTTTTTATTCCACGAAAAAGAAACTAGTGACGTGATAAAATGATAAAAGTTGTAATTAATGGTGTGGGAACAATCGGGAAGAGAGTGGCAGAGGCCGTCAAAAAACAAGAAGATATGAAATTATATGGAGTCTCGGATGTCTCCGCCGGCCAAGGACTCAGAACAGGCCTCTCACCTGAAGGGGATTTTCATGGCACAACACTTTATGCTTCAAACGAAGACGGCCTGGAACAACTTAGAGAAGACGGGATGCATGTTGAAGGGCTTTTAGAAGAGGATATCGAAAACGTAGATGTTGTTGTCGACTGTACTCCGCCAGGAGTAGATAAAATGAATAAAGAGAATCTTTACGCTCCAAATAACGTTAAAGCGATCTTTCAGGGAGGAGCTCCTGATGATATAGCGGATGTAAAGTTCAACGCAGATGCAAATTACGAAGAGGCCTCTGGAGAAGATTTTGTGAAAGTAGTAAGCTGTAACACTACAAGTCTTTCAAGAACATTGAGTGCTGTAGACGATGAATTTGGCATCGAAGAAGTGACTGCTAATCTCGTAAGGAGGGCAGGAGACATCCCACAGGACAGTCGTGGGCCTGTGAACTCTACTATTCCTGTTACAGATGTTCCAAGTCATCACGGGCCTGACGTACAGGCGGTGATGCCGGAACTGGATATCAAGACTCTGGCAGTGAAGGTGCCTGTTACTTATGGACACGTTCACATGGTGACGGCCGAACTGGAGTCCGATACTACTGAAGAAGATGTTTTAGAGGCCTTCAAGGATCAACCAAGAGTCAATATCGAGAAAGCGGAGGAAGGATTTGATTCAACGGCCAAGCTACACGAAAAGATGAGAGACTTGGGCCGGAAAAGAAGCGATATGCCTGAAGCAGCTGTTTGGGAGGAAACAGTGACTGTCGACGACAGAACGCTTTACTGGATCCACATGGTGCATCAAGAATCGATAGTCGTACCCGACAACGTGGATGCGATAAGATCAATGTTTGAAATGGAGGAAAAAGAGGCCTCCATAAATAAGACGAACAGGAGTATGGACACCATCTAGAGAATTTTTACAAACGCATTTTTAATTTTTTATCTTTGGTCTGGAAATCTTGTTTATGAGCCGAGGAAAAAATATGAAAATTCTTCTCACGGGCTGGGGATTTCCTCCGAGGATTGATGGAGGCCTAGATATCCATGTCAGGAATCTGTTTGAAGGCCTGGAGAAGAGAGGCTTTGACATTAAACTGGCTTTGCCTGAGGAAAACGCTCCGGATAGAGAGAACACAATCAGCATAGATACAGGAAACGGCGATATGATACAGAGAGCAAGGAATATGAGCTCTAAAGTAGCAGAAATTGCTGAAGATTTCGATATAATACATACTCATGACTGGTTCGGCACAGAAGCCGGCTACAAATCCAGAAAATATTCTGATACAACTTGGATAAGTACTTTACATTCTTTAAGCAGTTCAAGGAACAGAAAGGCCAATGAAAGGATAGAGAGGTTTGAAGAAGTGAGTGTAAGCGAGTCTGATGAAGTTATAGCAGTAAGTGAAAAACTGGCAGACGAGATATACTCAAAATACAGTGAGAAGCCTGAAATAGTTTATAACGGCTTTTCTGAGCCAGAGACAAACGAAAAAGATATCAGGGAAGAACTCGGGATAGAAAAAGAGGATATGATTCTATTCCTGGGAAGACATGCCGAACAGAAAGGCCTCAAGAATCTTCTTTACGGATTTAAGAAGTTTCTAGGGAAAAATGACGGCGTTCTTGTTCTTGGAGGCGAGGGATACATGAGCGATGCTTTGAAGGATTTTGCAGAGATACTTGGAATAGATAGGAACGTGATTTTCACAGGATTCATAGATGAGGAAGATCTGGGAGATTACTACGCTTCCAGTGATGTCTTTGTCTCGCCCTCTATAAACGAACCGTTTGGATTAACTATAACAGAGGCGATCAGCTGTCAAACACCTGTAGTTGCGACTGAAAACGGTGCGGAAGAGATTATACCTGACGAGGCTATCGTGAGTATTGATCCTGACTCTAATTCAATCGCTGAAGGGATTAAAATAGGTCTGGAAAAAGATTTAAACGATGTAGAGGTGAGGAGTTGGGATGAAATGATCGATGAAACAGTTGAAATCTACCGGAGAGTTAATTGAGAACTTTTACGTCATGAGGCCTTTCATCAATTTTTAATCTGTAACCACTGTCTGTCTCAACTAGTGCCTCCGATCTTTCAACGTAGTAAGTGGAATCTGAAGAGGCCTCTGTTGGAAGATAGATTCTTTCAGTTTCCTCCGTATAAACGGCGATTGCCACTTCTTCATCCGTATCAACTTCTATGAGGAAACAGTTTTCTTTTTCACATATTTTGAGTTTCACATATTCTGTGTTCTATTCGCATGTTTTTAACTTTCTGAATAAACCGTTTTTGTTCCTCTAGTAGCAACGTGCCCGATATAAACGAGGATAGGACTATACTTGTTATGTTGCCTGTTACTCTATGTTTCGAGGTGCATCAGCCCCACCGCCTGAGGACTGAAGGTGTGAATAAAGAGGCCTCTACACTTTATGACAGGTACTTCGACGAAGAGATGAACGAACACTTTTTTAGAGACGTAGCTGAGAACTGTTACTTCCCTGCGACTGAGAGGCTTCTTAGAGTAGCCAGAAAATTTGAAGACAGGGATAGACAGTTCAAAGCAAACTTCTCTATCTCCAGCAGCTGGCTTGAACAGGCCCGAAAGTATCATCCAGAGCTGATCGACATGCTCAACAGATTCCCCGAGGATACTATTGATTTCATTGGACAGGCCCATTATCACTCTCTAGCCGGATTGTTCAATGATAAAGAAGAGTTCAGATGGCAGATAAATCATCACAGCGACTTGATTGAAGAGGCCTTCGGGAAGAGACCTCAAGTGATGACTAATACAGAACTGATCTATCACAATGAAATCGGTAAAGTGGCGTCAGAAGAAGGATTCAAAGGCGTTTTCACTGAAGGAGCTGAAAGGATACTGGGATGGAGATCTCCAAATTATAATTATACTCAGCCTGAGTTCGTGACTGAGGACAGGACAAATGTACTACTAAGGAACAGAAAACTAACAGATGACATAGGTTATCGCTTCTCCGCAGAATGGTGGAAAGAGTATCCTCTGACAGCGGAGAAATACGCTACCTGGCTTTCAGAGGTTGAGGGAGATAACTTGAATCTTTTCATGGATTACGAGACCTTCGGAGAGCATCACTGGGAAGGTACAGGGATACTCTGGTTCCTTGAAGATCTTCCGGAACAGATACTGAAACACGACAACTTAAAGTTCACAACAGTATCAGAGGCCTCTAAACACCAGCCTGTTGGAAAATTTGATGCATTTGAATACAACACTGTTTCGTGGGCAGATAAGGAGATGGACGCCAGTGCCTGGCTTGGCAATCCGATGCAGAGAATGCTTTTCGAGAAACTGGAGGAACTGGAGGACAAAGTAAAAGAACTTGATGACGATGAATTCTTGGAGGTCTGGCGCAAGTTTTTGACATCTGATCACCTTCATCATATCGCCACGAAAACATATGACGACGGATCAGTCCACAATTATTTTTCTTACTTCGATCACCCTCACGAAGGATTTGCAGTTATCACAGAACATATCATGGACTTCCAGAAACAGGTAGAAAGAGAACTTGAAAACTAGGAAATTTCAATTACATCAGATTTTAGTGACTAGTTCGTCATGCCTATCAAGGAATGCCTCTCTTGATTCCTCTACACCTCTGTCAAAGTCAACTAACTCATCCAGATCAGGAATGTCATCCCTCGGATCCCATTCAGGCACGCCTACAGCCCCTATAGCCTGTTTAGCGTGCTCTTTGTTCTCAAAAAGATTTTCTACTTCAAAGCCGTAGAGCTGATAATCCACTTCTTTAACAGCATCGTACTGGGCCTGAGTAGGATTTTCTACACCAAGAAAACCCTCATACTGAATCCTGCCATGCATCTTCAAAAACATCGATAGATGTGAGCGCCTCTTTATTAGGCTTCTGTAAGTCACCAGTATAGGCCTCTGAAGAATCGTGGTGAATCCCATAAAACTGCAGTCTTTCATCGTATCCCAGTTCTTCAAGTAATTTAGACGTATCCGGTGCATGCTGTGCCACGTTCACCAGAGGATCTGTATGGCCTCCGTAACGGAACTCTGTAGCCATTCCATGAGCAATAGTATCTAAATCCATCTTTTCCGGATGAGGATCAAACCATACACCGTCCGAAGGAATGTAAAGCTTTGAGTAAGCCTCCTGTTGAGCGTCTGACATCAGAAAACAATTTGAACAACAGTCAAATATCCGAACAAAAAATACGGAGTTAAATTAAACTGAGTGAGAAAAAACAATCTATGACAGAAAAACATTTTATCGAAGTAGAAAATAATGAAGAAATCGCCTCAGTACACCACAAGGCCTCTTCAAGTGAATGGATCTTCTTCTGCCACGGTTATGGAAGCGATAAACAAGGAAGTTACGAGAAAAGAGCGGAAAAAGCAGTGGAAAACGGATTCAATGCAGTCAGATTCGACTTTCGTGGAAACGGAGAAAGCGACGGAAAATTTATAGATCAAAACTTAACTTCTCGTATAGCGGATTTAGAGGCCTGTATAGACTTTTTCAATCCCAAGAAAATCTATCTATTTGGGATGAGTTTCGGAGGAAAAGTAGTGCTACATACTGCCGAGGAACTTGATGTAGAGACCCTGGTTTTCAAATCTCCTGTACTGTTCAACAGTGAGATGGATAAATTCAAGAGCGTCGTAGAGGAGAAAGGAACGTACACTCATTTTGGCGATAAAACTATAGATGAAAGATTTTTCGAAGACTTCAAAGGATACAGTTTTGAAGAAGCAAACAAAGAAATTGACTGCCCGATCAAGATTTTCCACGGCGGATCAGACAGCACTGTCCGCTTCGAGAGCTCTGCAGATGCCATGAAAGAATTTGATGTAGAGGCCTCTCTAAGAAAATTGAAAGGGGAAAAACACTCTATGAGCGATGAAGCGGAAGAAAGATTACTGGATGATATGTTTCACTGGCTGAAGAATCTGTAGAATTTATTCCAGAGCTTTAGAGTATATCCCTGTTGTCCATGCAGTTATCTGTTCCCAGCGGAAGTTGTCTTCGACACGATCTCTGGCGTTGTCTCCGAGCCAGTCACTCCAGCCAGGATCACGTAAAGCTCTTGACACTTGATCTGTTATAGAACCTGAATCACCCGGATAAGTATGCAATCCTGTATATTCGTGGACTATAGTATCTTTCATTCCTCCTGTGTAGCTTCCGACCGTAGGAGTTTCACACGCCGCTGATTCAAGTGGAACGATACCGAAAGGCTCATATACGGAGGGAGCGACAGTCATAGAGGCCTCTTTCATCAAAGATATCAACTCTTTATCAGATACGTATCCTGGGAAATGTACTTTTTCACCGGCTTTTTTCTTCGCAAGATTCCTGTAATGCTGTGTCGCTCCTGAACCACACATTACGAACTTTGCTTCAGGCCTCTGTTCAAGTATATGAGGCATAGCCTCAATCAAATGGCCCGGGCCTTTCTGAGGATACATACGGCCGACGAAAAGCACGATTTCCTCATGACCGAGTGCGTAATCATTTCTTTTCAGATTATTCGAGTGATCATCAAATTTTTCCAGATCTACACCATTAGGAATATAATTTACTTTATCTCTAGGGACTTCATAGCCGTTTTTTACTTCCTCAGAGAACTCTCTTCCTACTGTGATAACTTGAGAGGCCTCATAAGTTCCGTACCATTCTAAATTATGTATTGTTCTCTGGTAATCTGAATCTATCCCATCACGGCCTTTCTGAGTGGAGTGTACAGTAAATACCATCGGTAAGTCGAGTGTTTTCTTGATGCCTGTCGCTCCTGGAACTGCCATCCAGTCATGTGCGTGAACGAGATCAAAATCCTTGTTTTTCGAAAGCTCTATCGCTTTTTTCTCCATCTGATGGCCAAGATGCATCGCCCAGGAAAGAGTGTTAGAGGCCGAATCTGTAGAAGGAACTCTGTGTATTTCTACACCGTCATGATACTCGACTTTTTTCTCTTCACCATACGTTAGAACAACAGGATCATGTCCCTGATCTGCAAGAGTCGAGGCCAGATCCTCACAGTGGGCAGCGATCCCTCCCGCCTTAAGAGGAGGATACTCCCATGTAACAAATAAAGGCCTCATCGAATATTAATTCACCTTTTGCTCTACTTTAACTTGTTTTCTGTACGTTTTTAAAATTCTTGACTCCCATCCTTCGTCTAAAGGACTTATTATATCTATTTTTTCATCAGGAGCATCTAAATCAAATATCAATGAATTTTTAGTATCCTCGTTATTGGCAAAAACTTGATCGGACTCATATACTGCCTGCCATTCAAGTTCAGAAATCACTTCGGACTGCTCAGTACCAAATCCTCGCTCATGTTCAGTCGAATGAGCTGTAAAAAACAGGGGTCTCTCCAAATGCTTCGAAAGAGAGATACCTGCTGGGGCTGTAGTCCAGTCGTTGGCATGGATGATATCGATTGATTCAACATCTATATTATTGATTACCTGTCCCTTGATCTCGTTGTTCATCATCATTGACCAGTTAAAGATATTAGAACCTTCGAAATGTAAAGGAAACCTGTAAACATCTATCCTATCATTAATAGAAAAGTAAGAACCATCGTCAAAGGAAACGATTGAAACCTTAAGTCCTTCACCTACTAGATAAGACGCCAACGACTTAACGTACTCTGATACCGGTTCATCGTCTTTTATCTGTTTTGAAAGAAGCAATACGTGTTTCATGAGAAACGGGCCTCGAATCCTTTATTTTTGCTTTTCTCAACATCCGGCTGAGTGAACGGATCAACATCCTGGAAACGTGCAAAGTAGACAGCTAAAATCTGCATAAAAGCTATCATCTCACCCGCTGCCTGATAAGAAAGATCAGTCAACGTCAGAGTTACGTGAGGCATATCTTCTTCCTCCAAGGCCCCTTTCACACCATGATACTCCGACTTAAGCGACTCAGATAAATCAATTCCATCCAGTTCTCCTAGTTCACGGCCTCTCAGATCTATATCAGATAAATTCTCGGGAATACTTATTTTTCGGGCCTCATTGGCTTCTGAACGAATAAAAAACGGAATCATATCATTTCTCCCGCCAAAAAGCCTCTGATTTGTGTGGTGTTGATACTCCGGCCCTAAATCTCCAAGCACTGTCATTCCCTGTCTTCTTTTACAAGCTGTTTCATGCATAAGCTGTACAAACAACGGCTTGAATCCGAATAGACGTGTAGAATAAATTGCATTAAGTATCTCGGTGTATCCTGCTTCTTGAGAATTTTTTAACGCAGATGCCAGCCTATATGCCGAGTTTTCTTCCTCTTCTCCCAATTTTTCGTACATGGATTCTGCACCTTTTCTTATCTCTTCTACATCAAGGCCGATCAACTTAGCCGGGAGTAAAGCTGTCTCAGTCATCCCGGAAAATCTTCCGCCTACTTCACGATGCTCGACATAATCCAAGTCCTCTCTTTCAATTATTTCACGCAAAGCACCGTTATTATCTGATGTTACCGGTAAAACATCGTAATCCTTGTTTAAAAAGTAAAATAATGCTTCTATAACTCCTACAGTAGATCCTGACTTACTTATCGGAACAACTAAAGTGTTTTCTTTATTGAATTCTCTGGAAACTCTGTGAAGAAAGTCTGGCTCCATTGTAGTTATTATTCTAACGTTTTTATCGACTTCAGGCATGAAAGTATACAGCAAAGCTCTGAAACTTGTTACTGAACCGCCGTTTCCAATAATTACTATATTCTTGTAGTCGTAATCCTCCGATACATTATTTATCCTGTCAATATCCGGCTCTATTTCTGTAAAATCAGGTAATTTTTGATCTATGTCTTCATTAGTTTCTCCTAGTCCTTCTATCTCTAATCTGAAGGTCATTTATTGTTCACCGCTTCATTGTGAGCTGTTCTATAATTCTCACCTAGTTTCTCCCAAGAAGTTAATTGGGCGAGTTTCCGTGCATTGTGTTTTCTCTCAGTTATCTCTGTCTTCGAGTACTCTGTTATATCAGAGATGAAATCTGCAAGCTGTTGAGAGGTCTCTTCGTAACTCTTGTCTTCTCTTTCAAGTATCTTGATGCCTTTTCTTTCTTCTTTATCTGTATTCTCTTGTAAAAACTTTCCGAATCCTGCCATATCAGTAGTTATCGATAAAGCACCGTTAGCTGCTGTTTCTACTGGCGTATATCCCCACGGCTCGTAGTAACTCGGGAATATTCCTGCACTGGATGCGACTATCGCATCATTATAATCCATCGACAATAACTTGTCTCCGACGGAGAGATACGTCGGATAGAAAATCACTTTGACACGATCATCTTCTGAATTGTTAAGACCTCTCTTCTCTAAATATGAGATTACATTATCGTTTTCATAGTTCAGATCAAATGCACAAAGAGGAGGAGACTCATTTCGCTCGTGGAAGTTCGCTGAAAGAGATCTTAAAGTATTATCGTCCAGTACATCACCTATATCAGACATATTATCCATTTCTGCTCCGGAAGTGACTGAGTTGAGGAGTTTCTGCCTGATATCTGGCATAACAGAATCAACGTACTCCTCCAGTTCATCGAAAAGTGAGATGTTTTCCAGTACTTCCATCTTTGCTCCTTTTGTATCTGAAGGGATGAAGAAAAATACGAACAGATCGTCTCCAGGCCTCTCATTTACTTCCGCAAGAGCATCAATCAACATGTCAAGTCCTTTGTTGTGGAACTCATAACGCCCCGACACAAACATTATCCGTGGATCGCTCTCAAGATCAACGGCGTAATAAGGCTCGAAATAGGCCTGCAAGAAATTCTTCATTTTTGATTTCTTTGTGGTATGATTGTATGAAAGCTCTTCTAGACTTGGATAATCCTCTACGTTAAATCCATTAGGCAGTATAATATCTGGCTCCGTATCAAGCACAGCAGAGGCCTCTTTTCCTGTTGTTTTACTTACTGTCGTAAATACATCGGCATTCTTTGCCGCCATCTTCTCAATCTCATGTTTCGGGCCTACACCGTATTCTGAAGCTAATTCATCGTTTATAGTCCCTGTTTCTATTGCTTTGTTTAGATCAAAATCCGAACTGGAAAGTGCTCTTCCTAGTACTGTCGCATGAGTGGTGAATACTGAAGGACTTTCAAATCCTGTAAGTGCCGGGCCTGAAAGCCATTCATGTAATTGGACAACATTTTCACCTTCTAAAGACTCTTCCAGTTTTCCTATCAATTTTCCAACACTGTAACTCCATCTAACAGGATCATCAAAGTCCTCCGGAGCATTCAGAGAATCAATCCCATATTCGTTCCAGAGTTCTTCCTTTATATGATCAATAGATTTGTTCAGGCCTGAGTAATCTATCAATATAGCTTTGGGCGATCCCGAAACATTCCAGACTCCAAAATGTATTTTTATCCCAAGTTCGTTTTCCAGTTGCTTAAACTCTTCCTCGAAAGGATGATTCTCTCTCGGAGCGAATTCTTCACGGGCAGAATCTTCTTTGTACGGGCCTACAGTGTAGTAATTATCTCCGTAAAAGTCGATCATCTTGCCGGCCTTTGATTCAAGGACCTGATGTATTCCTCCTACTTTATTCGCCACCTCATATGAGACTTCAATAAAGTTATCCGGCTCCTCTGTCATATAATGAATATTTTGTTCTCTACCTGTATTAAAATACCGTCCAGAGACCTCTTTTTGCCACTGTAAGGTTAAAAAGAAGGTTTTATACTGATTCAGAAAGAAAACTGTTTTTATGGATCATCATTTTGTAGAAAATCTTGAGGAACGGAAAGGAGTTGTATCCAATCTTCACTGTTTCGTGAATCGTTTCCTTGATACAGGATTCAAGACGAAATGGAGTGGCTTCTGGGTTCCTCCGAACAAGTTCCTAGATTACTATGCCATAAAAGTTAACGGAGAATGGTTAGATTCAGATACACTTGAAGCCACAGATTACGGAGATAAAATAGTGTTCCATCACTCAACTAACAGTTTAGAGATTAAAGAAACAATAGAAGCTCCGGAAACTATTTCGGGAGCAACAATCAACATTGATATCAAAAATAAGAAGGAGAAAGTGAAGGCAGTCAAATTAGGTGTGGAACTAGGTGTCGATATAAGAAATAAAGATACAGATATAGATGATTCAGGGTACAAAGTAGATCAAGGGCCTGGAAGAATATCTTTCAAGAGAAACGATCTTAAACTACTTTTCTCAAGTAAAAAAGAATTTGAATTAAACGGAGAGGCCTACGAAAAAGAACATAGACCTGGCGAATTACAAAAGTGTTTTGTTCCTGGTGAAATATCATTTAAGACGGAGTTAGAAGATTCTGAGACTATTAGTTTTGATCTTTCTACACCTCAAGGATCTTTCGGAGATCTGGAAGATACAGAACAGGAATTAGTAAATGAAAAATTTGGATACGTCTTTTCAAGTGCTATAGACAGTATGGAAAACCTTGTTTACGATAAAAACGAGAAAATAGGTGTGATTGCCGGCCATCCATGGTTCCAGTCTTTCTGGGCACGAGATAGTTTCTGGACAGTGCTAGGCCTGATTGATGCCGGTCATTTCCAGCTCTCAGAGGACATACTCACAGTATTTGCAGAACACGATCTTCCTGATAAGATAGTTTTGGATGGAGAGGACAGAAGAGAGCCTAAACAGTACGATACTGAGCCTCTCTATATTATAGCAGCTGAAAAACTAAGAAGACACTACAGAACGAACGATAAAATAGATAAAGCAGTAAAAAAGGCCTCTGAACGACTTGAGCTTGATGAAAAAGTTGTCGACAACGATTCGTGCGGGACATGGATGGATACTACCGAGAGACCTGAAGCAGTGGACATTCAAAGCCTATGGCTCGAAGCTATGGAACTTCTGGATGATCCTAGAGTGGAGAAACTGCGGGAAGGACTCGAAAAATTCGATACAGAAGAGTACCTCAAAGATAGTTTAGATCGAGAGAGAAAAACGATAAATCCTGCCGTGCCTCTGATGTTCGACCAGTTGAATGAAACTGCTTCAAAAGTTCTGGAAACTATGAACGGAGAGTTCTCATCAAGATACGGTGCTCGAACTGTTTCGATGATGGAGCAAAATTATGATTCCTCAGGTTATCACAACGGAAGTGTCTGGGGATTAACGACTTTGTGGGCAAGCGCCGCCAACCTCAATTATGGAAATGAGAAACAGGGATTGAACTTTCTGGAAAACTTTGCAGGTTTTGTAGAAAGAAATCAGCCCTGTGCCTATCCTGAAAACGTTGATGCCGAAGAAGGTGACTTACTTGGATGTAGCGAACAGGCCTGGAGCGCAGGAATGATCATACATGTTATAGACAGCTATCTACTTGGTATAAAAGTAGAAGATGATCAAGTAAAAATCCTTCCTCCTGAAAACTTCTCTTGTAAGAGATTAAACAAGAAAGTAAAAAACACACATCTTGATCTGGAGTTCAAAGATGGAGAAGTCGAGATACTTAATCAGCCCGACATAGAGGTGGAAGTAGTATAGATGAAGAATAATAAATTAATTATAAACTTTAAAGCATATGAAGAGGCCTCAGGAGAGAAAGCTTATAATTTATCTAAATCTATTTCATCTCTAAACTGCTCTGAAAATATTATAGTAGCTCCTGATCTTGTAGATACTTCTAAAGTCTCTGAACTTGATCTGAAAGTGTATAGCCAGCACGTAGATGGCAAAAATCCTGGGAGCAACACAGGAAGTATAACTGCCCAATCACTGGAGGCCTCTCACGTCAAAGGAGCTTTGATCAATCACTCGGAAAGAAGACTTCCTGATGAAGATATAGAGGACTCTTTAGAGGCCTGTAAAGATTACAATCTGGAGACTGTTGTATGCGCCCAAGATATAGATGAAGTAGAAAAATACAGCGAGTTAAATCCTGATGCAGTCGCTTTCGAGCCCCCCGAACTGATCGGCGGAGATATTCCTGTTTCAGAGGCGGAGCCTGAGATAATAGAGAAAGCAGTAGAGAAAACTGCGGAAGGAGTCGATACTTTTACAGGTGCAGGTATAAAGACATCCAGAGACGTGGAAAAAAGTATCGAACTGGGATGTAAAGGTGTTTTAGTTGCTTCAGGAGTTGTAAAATCAGACAATCCTGTTAAAAAGGCAAAAAAACTTTGTGAAGGCTTATGAAAGATACTTGGAGACTCAGATACGAAAAAGTAAATAATCCGAACCAGAAAAAAGTATTAACAGGTTTTAACGTGAATGTCGACTACATTTACAAGTATTCAGAGATAGATGCGGATATTGATGATGTAGAGCCGGAGAAAATGGATAGGATTGAAGGCCCTAGCGAATTGAACAAGGTTCTGAAGTACTGTATCGAGAACAATGAGAATATGGAAGTCAGAGGCCGTTATATGGCAAGAGAGTTTGAAGGAGCTGGTAAGAATATCGGAGGTCAGGCAGGAATCATATCCAATTTCTTGAGCAAGACAGATCACTACAGTGGCCTATACACTCCTTTCCTTTCTGATGAGATAGTGGATATGCTGGAAAGCGATATAGTTTATCCTGAAGCAGATGGAAATCTTCATCTGAAACGCATAAGGGACGCTGTTAACACAGATCGCACTAAGAAAAACATGATCGTAGACATTGATGAAGGTAAGACATGTCGTCTTATTGTATCGGATAGATTAGAGGGCTTCGGGCCTTACTTCAGAAAAGGTATAGAGGATCACCTGGATGATCTGAGCGATGAATTCGACGGATTTATCTTTTCAGGCTTCCACGATGCAGATGGGAACTTTGAAGCTAAAATCGACAAGGCGCAGATACAGCTGGAGAACATCAACAGGCCTAAACACCTGGAATACGTAGGAATGGAGGACAGACGCTCGAAGATGATTTTAGAGAAACTTCTTCCTGAGTTCTCTAGTATCGGACTTGATGAGTCAGAGGCCTTGCAAGTAGGGAAATTAATCGAGGAAGATTTCGGAGATGAATTAAGTCTTGGAGAGGCCTTCCAATTAGGGAAAGAACTGATAAAGAAGAAAGGCTTGGAAAGAGTTCACATCCACACTTACAGATATCATGTAACGATACTGGAGGAATGTAGTGAACCTGACAAAGTAAGAAGTGGAATGATTTACGGTGATAAGGCCGGGATAGCTATGGCTGAGAAAGGCCACATACCTGATTCAGAGGAAATTGAAAATATTTCTGTACAGGATGATATCCATCTTCACAGGCTTGATGAACTGGAACACTTCAGACACCATCTTGGATTAGAGAATTTCACCGAGACAGGTATAACCGAAGTAGAAGGATTGACTGTAGTCGCCATACCCACATTAATACACAAGAAGCCTGAAAGAGTAGTAGGCATGGGAGATATCATCTCTTCATCAGCATTTACATACAATCTTTGATCCCTATGAGGCTTTTTCTATAGCTTTTCTTACAGAGGCCTCTACATCTTCAAGGATAGTCTCCAGATCTTCTTCTGTGTCGGCTTCACATCTGACACTCATCTTCGGCTCCGTGCTTGAAGGCCTTACAAGCGCCCAGCCCTTTTCAAAATGGATCTTGACTCCGTCTTTAGTAGTTATCTCATGATCAGAGTAATCATCTCCTACTCTCTGGATAACTTCTTTTTTGGCTTCTTCAGGACAGTCGATTCTCAACTCCGGAGATACAGGATAATCAGCGTAATTCGAGAGCCTTTCGTTTAATTTGTCTTCTGAGAGCATCTTCATCATCAAAGCTGCTGCGAACAATCCATCATCCCAAGGGAAATCCCATGCAGGGAAGTAGAAATGGCCTGAAAGCTCTCCGGCAAAGACGATACTTGAATCACCGTGGATCGCTTTTGAGATAAAAGTGTGGCCTACACGCGATTCAACTGCTTCTCCTCCGTTCTCCGTTATTGTTTCAGATACAAGTTTAGAAGCCCTCAAATCGTAAACTATTTTACCTTTGTTGATTTCCAGTGCTTCCTGAGAAAAAAGCGAAAGGACTTCATCCTCCGATATATGGCCATGCTCAGGCAATATAAATCCTGATCTATCACCGTCTCCATCAAAGAGTATACCTAAATCCTCATTATCCATATTTTCCTCCAGTGCTTTCTGGGCCTCATCATTTGTCGGATCAGGCAGATGATTAGGGAAACTTCCATCGACTTCTCCATTGATCAAGTTAACGTAATATCCCAGCGACTCAAATAGATCCTCGGCCAGTACTCCTGTTACGCCGTTCCCACAGTTGATAGCTACATCAACATCAAGTGATCCGAAGATACTCTGAAGTTCATCAATGTAGTCCTCAATTAACTCTACTTCAGTTATAGAGCCATTCCCTTTTTCAAATTCTTCATTCTCGTATATCTCTTCTATCTGAGCCATGCCTCCTTCACGAGACATGGAGAGTGTATTTTCTTTACAGAACTTGAAACCTGTATACTCCGGAGGATTATGTGAAGCAGTAACAATCACAGAGGCCTCTAAATCTTTTTCATATTGTCCAAACTTGACGACAGGAGTAGGCACAATTCCGGATACTAACGCATCAGTTCCTGTAGAAGTTAATCCTTGTACAAAGGCATCCATTATTTTTTCTCCGTGTTCCCTGCCGTCTCTTCCGACTAGAACTTCTTCTGCATCAATAAATGTTCCGAATGCTTTCCCTACTTTTTGGGCCTCTTCCTCTCCGATTTCATCTGGAAACTTCCCTCTCAAATCGTACGTATGGAAAAAAGAAGTCATTGTTCAATCCCAGTAGTCCTCAAGTATCTCGACTTTTTCTTTGTATTCTTCCTGAATATCCGGAAGGGATTTCTTCATCACTTTCGTATCTAGGCTTGTCTCCATGAACCCTCTATCTTTTTCGTAGATCGGAACAAGCTGAACGTGAAGATGAGGGATTGATTCTCCAGCAGCTTTTCCAATGTTCATGCCTACATCGATACCTGCTGGCTCAACTACTTCTCTCTGCAACTCTTCAACTTTCTGCACCATGGCAAAAAGGCGATTCCTCTCCTCATCTTCGAGATCAGTCATAGAATTTACATGTCTTTTAGGCACAACCATCAAGTGACCGGTGTTGTACGGGAAGATGTTCAACTCCACCATCAGAAAATCGTCTTCAAAAACAGTAAGTTTAGAAACTCTATCATCTCCAGAGGCCTGTGCGCAGAAGATGCAGTCGATATCCTCCGGAATTTCATTTGCTTCGTATTCCTCTCTTTTCGGACTCCAGAGATACTGTTCGTAAGGCTTCAAGTCAGTCATACAGAAAAAATGTGGATAGACGGATTTAATACTTCTGACTATAGAAGATCCAAGTCCTCAACTTTGTAACGGATCTTAGTGGAAAGTCCTCTCTCAGGAGGCTCCTGTCCCTTAACTCTGTGAGCCACATCATGGATAGCATGTGAAACTCGGGACTTCGGGCGATGAGCTACTACAGGCTTCCTCAAAGCGATGGCCTCTCTAACATGTTTGTGATCAGGTACCTCGCCTATAATCTTCTCCTGAATAAGATCCTGAACATCTTCATTCTTTACTTCAGACCTTTCTCCACGCACTTCATTCAGTACAAGGCCTATAACTTCTCTTTCAAGTTCTTCTGCCAGTTTTTTAGCGCCTAAAGCATTTGTTAACGCAGGAAGTTCAGGCTTTGAAACAAGTAAGACCTCATCAGAGGCCTCTACTGCAGCTTCGACCTCGTTTCCTACTCCTGCTGCTGCATCGATCAGAACATAATCTTTGTCGCCCAGAAAATCGATCAAAGAATGTTTCAAGTTTTCGGAGTCGGCATCGAATTCAAGTATAGATGCCGGCAAAATAGATACTCCTTCAGGATGTTTTGATAGGGCCTGTGTAATATAGGCGTCTCCATCCATGACATCGTTCAGTGAGACATCTTGGAAACCCATGCCAAAGTGCTGTGCAATATTTGCTCCGGAGAAGTTTCCATCAATTATTACGACGTCTTCACCCTGTTTTGAAAGCGCTGTGCCGATGTTGGATGTCATTGTTGTCTTTCCGACTCCTCCTTTGCCGGAGACAACAGAGATTACCCTTGTCATAACTAACTAATTATCGCTCCCGCATTAAAAACCTGACTGTAAAAACAAGTTAATATCCAATAAATAGAAAATTATGAAGGAAAAGACCTCTGAAAGACAGTTTTTGATGGAAAATTAGAGGCCTACGTAAATTTTTCAAGCAGACGTGAGATAATTCCTTTCCCACCCAGCTGTGGCTCATATTCGATACCTGCCACGTCTGAAGCAATTACGTTGAATCTTTCAGCAACGTGATGATCAGGTTCGTGGTGTACTACAGGCTTCTTCTTAGAAAGTGCTTCTTCCACTTTCTGATGATCAGGTATTTCCATCATGACCTCGTATCCAATCATGGATTCTACTTCTTCTTTGGAAAGCTCTGAGTCATGATCCTTGATCTTGTTCAGAATTACTCCTGTAACTTGTGTACCTGTTTCTTCAGCTATATCAACTGTCTTCAATGCATCAGTAACTGCCGGAAGATTAGGATTAGTAACTACAAGTACTTCATCAGAGGCCTCTATAGCGCTGATTGATTCCTGGCCAAGTCCTGCTGCAGAGTCAACAAGAACGAAGTCAGGCTCTCCAACAGCATCCAAAAGCACATCGGAAAGATTGTCAGGAGTTGTATCCCTGAGATCCTCTACTGAGAGGCCTGCCGGTACAACTCTAAGTCCTGAGTCATGTATGTACATGGCCTCTGTGATGTGGGCATCTCCCTTCAACACGTCGTGAAGCGTGGTCGGGTAAAGCGGGATTCCTATATGGAATCCAAGGTTCGGGTTAGTAAGATTTGCATCAAGTACAATCGTGTCAGCGCCAAAGTTAGTTAATGCAGCGCCAAGGTTTGCTGTAACAGTGGTCTTCCCTACTCCTCCTTTCCCACTACTCACACAGATTAAACGAGTCATATAACTAGAATAAGTTCCGATCATTTAAATTACTAGGTGAAGAGTTTGGAAAGGAAAAACTGTTATCCAAAAATAGTCAGTCTTGGCCCCGTATTATTATATCCCCATTTTCAGATTTGAATGAGGCCCCGGATTTTATTCTGATTGAGTCGCTATCTATTCTGAAACTTCCTTTCCATAGTCCTGATATTTGTGCTTGATTGCTCAGGTTAAATATCGCCATCCCATTGAGTGCTTCTAACTCTGCTGAAGGTTCTGATACGAAGAATTGAGATATCTCATATTCTGTGTTCGACAGTCCTCTAGTCTCATTCATAACACATTCATTTCTTTCTGTTACGAAATCACAGATACTGCTTGGTTCAGTAGAAAGAGTAAAACCATCCGTCACCCATGAACGCGAAATATTAGTTGTTCTGCCGTCAAATTCCACTAATGTATCCTCAGACTCAGGAATATTTAGGGAATAACTCTGTACGCCATCGACTAAGTTAACCGAATCCTGTCCTATTACATCGCCCGAATAGTTTACAGCTTTTATTGATGTCTCTACTGTTGTATTCTGAGGTAAATCTGAATCAGCAGTAATTGACTGCCAATCAGTCTTATTTTCACTATCTGAATACTTCAAATCAATCGAGTTGATCCTAGGTGTCCTGGTGCTGTTTCCAGATAAAGAAACGTTGAATCTCAAAAATCTCGAATAATTATCCTTTGGAAAACTATCGTAGTAAACCCAATTCCCCGATGAATTTACGCCATATGTTATATCTAATTCAGTATCTGTCGGTTCAGAAAAATCCAGAGATTCTTCCTTCCAGTAAACTCTCCTTCCAGCATCAAAAATTTTGGAACTGTAAGTCCCTGAAGTGTTAAAATCTGCTTCAGAGCTTAAAGAGTATTCACCTTGTTCTATAGCCATCCATCCTAAGTTCTCTTCCGTATGACTATCACAGTTGTCGCCTGATTCTATCTCACAGTATCTGACATCCATCCGATCAGTTTGGATATTACGGACTTCATCTATCTGAAGTTCTTGACCTCCATTTTCTGAAAGACCTGACACCAAACCCGCAGGATCTTCCAAGCTCTGGAAAGATTGGGTATTCCAGTTACTATCACCAACTACTGTTCCTGTAGTACCTATCTCGCTATTCGGAAACGGATTGTTACCTCGTTCAATTGCAATCCACCCTACTGTTTCCGTAGTATGACCTCCATTACACGAATCCTGAGAGTTTTGCTGACATATACCTCCAGTAAAACCTCCAGTCCCAAAACTCGATATCCTGGCCTCAATCCCAGAAGCACCCTCCACAGATTGAACAGTAGTAAATGGAATCGGCGTGTTAGAAAATGATTCGCTGTAATCAACCTGTTTAGACGTACTCGTAAACTCACCATCTATGTTGAAAGTGCCTGCCTCAAGTCCTTCAACATTATTTACTGAATCAGCATCTACTGCAACATAATGAATTTTATAACCCGAAGAAGACTCACAACTGCCTCTACCATCAGAATCACATACTCTAAGGAATGCATGATTGTTACTGACATTCTTAACTTCAGATATCAATCCATTTCCGTTACCAGTATTTTCAGAAGTCGCTACAATGACAGGAGAAGAAAAGCCAGGATAATTAATCTTATTCCATTTCCCACTTTCCGCGTCCAATGTACCTATCTTGACATCTTTAACCCTTCTGAGGCCTAATCCATCGTTCCAAGCCTCCGTAACGTTAAATTCTCCTTCCCTCCATCTCTCATTGTTATCAATCAAGAAATTTTCAGAATACCTTCTAGTGTACTGTGATTTATACTCTCCACCTACACCGAAAAAGTACGACCTATTTATCTCATAGTCTGATAGTGCGCGATCATGTATCCTGAACTCGTCTATACTCCCATTGAATCGGGCTCCTTGATTTCCCTGATCTCCATTGAACGAAGAGGCCTCAGACCCAGTACCGATAAAACCATATCTTGTGGTGCCTGTTCCTATTCCTCCTCCGTGTGCATTAGCTGAAGCTACCCGGATCCCATCAACAAAGATTTTCTTACTAGGATTGGAATCAGAATCATACCATGCACAAGCATGATGCCACTCTCCATCTGCATAGCTTTGTGAAGTTCCTAAATCATTGGTATTTCCTCCCAAGCCTGTTGTATCCCATGCGATGTGTCCAGCATTATCATCTTCAAAAGAGAAGCGCCAGTACTCACTCCTGTCAAATGATGCGATAAAGTTGCCGTATTCGCCGTTAGAATCCGAGGACCTGACCCAACTGCATACAGTTATCTCTTCTATCTGTCCTGGAGTAGTATACTCCTTATCTCTGATAGCAAGATAGTCTCCTGAACCATCAAAATTAACCGCATTAGAAGAAAGAATTCCTTCACTAGCTGTTTCTACACCATAAGCAACTGCATCAAATCCATTTGATGAATAATCAGTCAATTCTCCTCCACTGCTTGAAACATCTTCATCCATTCTCCAGAAGGCCTCTAAGTCATCATTGCTTTCATTACTATACCCCATAAGTAAATTTCCTGAGTTATTGTAGAATGTTCCGTTAAAATTCCCTTTATCCCAACTCTCCTTGTTATCAATCTGGAATTCAGCAGATGAACTGAAGGAGACAAGAATTAGAACGAGTAGAATCTGTAGAATTAACTTATCCATGCTGTAATAGTATGTTGAGTATATCTTGAAGTTAAGTCTAACTGAATATAAAGTAACTCATATCTAATTACATTTACTTAATTTGATATAAATTGTCTCTATATTTTTGTCTATGAGTGATGAATTCGCCTCCAGACTGGCGTCGATAGAGGATAAATGGCAGGAAAAATGGGAAAAGGAAAGAGTATTCGAATCCGATCCCAACAACGATGACAAGTTCTTCATAACAGTTGCCTATCCTTATCCGAGCGGAGGAATGCATATCGGACACGTCGGAACTTACACTCTTCCTGATGTTTTTGCTCGCTTCAAGAGGATGCAAGGATACAACGTTCTGTTCCCTATGGCCTGGCATGTTACAGGAACACCGATCATTGGGGCCTTGAATAGATTGAAAGATGGCGAAGAAGATCAGTGGAACACTTTGACAGAAGTTTACAATGTTCCCGAGGAAGAGCTTAACGCCATGGAGGAGCCTATGGATTACGCGAACTACTTTATAGAAAATTCATACAAACCGAACATGAAGAACTTGGGCTTCTCAGTCGACTGGAGACGCGAATTCACGACTAACGATGATCACTACAGCAAATTTATTGAATGGCAGTACAAGCGACTAAGGGAGAAAGATCTAGTCAAACAGGGAATGCATCCTACAAAGTACTGTCTTGACGATGAGAATCCTGTAACTACTCACGATCTTCTTGAAGGAGAGGATGCAGAGAAACAGGAGTACACACTTGTCAAGTTCAGCGGAGAATACGAAGGAAAAGAAGTAATTCTTCCTATGGCGACTTTGAGGCCTGAAACAGTCTTCGGAGTAACACATACACTGGCTGATCCATCATCGACTTACAAGCTTGTCGAAGTTGATGGAGAGAACTGGATCGTCAGTGAAGAGGCCTCTGTAAAACTCGAACATCAAGATAGAGATACTAAAGTAATCGGAGACGTCCTTGGAGAGGAATTGATCGGAGAGTACTTTAGAAATCCTGTAACTGACGAAGAAGTTATAATGTTGCCTGGAGATTTTGTCGAGACTGATTCAGGATCAGGCCTTGTCATGTCTGTTCCTGCACACGCCCCTTACGACTGGATCTCACTTCAGGAGTTGAAAGAGTCGGAAGCTCTATTGAAGCAGTACGGAATTTCTCCAAATGAAGTAAGAAAGATTGAGCCTAAACAGATAATCAATACAGAGCATTATACAGATATGCCTGCTGAAGAGGCCTGTAAAGAGTACGGTGTAGAGTCTCAGGAAGATGATGAAGCTCTTGAAAAGGCTACTGAGGAAGTTTACGAGAAGGAGTTCCATAACGGTGTATTGAATGGTTCCTGTGGGGATTATGCGTCGGAAAACGTTAACTCAGTCAAGGATCTCTTAATCAAGGATTTCGAGGACGAAGGATTCTTTGATTCAATGTATGATTTCTCAGAAGAAGTAGTATGTCGCTGTGGAGGAGAAGTCATCGTGGCTATGCAGGAGTCATGGTTCCTCGAGTACGGGGACAAAGGCTGGAAGGATAAAGTGCAGAAACTGATGAAAAACATAGACATCATTCCTGAAGAGAAAAGAGAGGACTACGAACACACTATTGACTGGCTTGAGTCTTGGCCAGCAATCAGGAACTTCGGGCTTGGCACAAAACTACCTTTCGACGAGGACTTTGTAGTAGAACCTCTTTCAGACTCCACGATCTACATGGCGTTCTACACGATAAAGAATATCATCAGAGACGTCGACTCTGAGAAACTTGATCCGGAGTTCTTCGACTACGTATTCAACGATAAAGGAGAGGCCTCTGAGATAGCAGAATCGACAGGTATAAATCTAGAAATTGTTGAAGAGGCGCGTGAAAGCTTTGATTACTGGTATCCGCTTGACTGGAGGACTTCAGCCTATCCATTAATCCAGAATCACCTGACTTTCATGATGTATCATCACACCGCTCTTTTCGAAGAAAAGGACTGGCCTCAGGGAATCGCAACTTGGGGACTTGGCACCCTAGAAGGGAAAAAGATGTCAAGCAGTAAAGGCCATGTAAAACTCCCGGACAACGCCATTCAGGAGTACGGAGCAGATACAACGAGATTCTTTATCTTCGCTTCACGTGAGCCTTGGCAGGACTTCGACTGGAACGAAGACGATGTAGTAGAGTACTTCAACAAGATAAGAAACTTCTACACAAGAAGTAAAGAACTCTACAATTCTGGAAAAAAACGTGAAAAGAACAGACTTGACAGATACGTTCTTTCAAGACTGCAGAAAATAATAAATGAAGCTACTGAAGGTCTTGAAGAGTTCCAGACACGGAAAGCAGGATTAAACGCTTTCTTCGAGTTCAACTCTCTCGTGAACCAGTATAGGAACAGGACAGAAGAAGTAAATACAGAAGTAGTCAACGAGTTAGTTGAGACTCAGATCAAGTTGATGTCGCCGTTTACACCGCATATCTGTGAAGAGCTGTGGAGTGAAATAGGAATGGAAGGATTCGCTTCCCAGGCAGAATGGCCTGAAGCAGATGAAGACTTGATTGATGAAGAAGTAGAGGCCTCTGAAGAGCTTATTCAAAAGACGATGAGCGATATCAGAGAAGTAGAGGAGATAGTCGGAGATTACGAGGAAATTAAGATCATCGTCGCCAGTGAGGAGAAAGAAGAACTTTTCAGATCACTGAAAGAAGTAGTAAGTGAGAGGCCTGAGTTTGGAGAGGCTATGCAAAAGCTTCTAGATGAGACAGATGCGAATCCGGAGACTATCGAAGGCTATCTGAAGGATTATCTCAATTCGCCAGGCGATCTTCCGGATACGATCTTCTCTTCACAGGAAGAACTCAGAATACTAAAGGAGAACGAGAAATTCCTTGAGAAAGAGTTCGATGCCTGGACAACAATTCAGAGCGAAAAAGAATCAAAAGAAGAAAAAGCCTCAAGAGCAGAGCCAGGAAAGCCAGCCATAATACTGGAGTAATTCCCTTCGCTCCTTTTTTCTTCCTAATTAAGTTATAGTATCGCCAGGAGAGACTTTAGAAGGCCTATTTAAATTATAAAGCGCTTTAATCTCAGGCGTCGATAGAGGCCTGTCATATATTCTGACATCATCTATTTTTCCATTAGTATTGTAACTGTTTGCCTGATTGTACCTATCTCCTATGTAATGTTTTGCTATCGGGACGTCTGTAGATATCGAAACACTGTCCTCTAATTGCTGATTCAGGAAAAATCTAAGCACAGACCCATCATAAGTTACAGTCCAGAGTTGCCATGTACCTGGATTGGTCTTCCCAGTATCCGTAGTTGGACCTCCCAACCAGTTATTTCCATCTCCAATAAACGACTTAATCTTTCCATCATTGTATGAAATTATTGAAAGAATACTCTCCGATCCAAATGTATTATTCCAGTCTTTGTCTTCAGATAAGTTAACCCATTGTGAAACAGTGAATGAGTCCGCTAAGTTCACATTCCCTATATCAACGTAGTCTTGATCTCCATCAAAACTTAGGCAAGAATTTCCAATCCTTGAATCCGTAGTCCATGAAGCACCATTAATCACCCCATCATCAGCCAGGGCCTTATCCGTCAAAGTAGAGCCTGAACCGGAATCCATCGGATAATAAGCAACTAAGCCTTGTGTCAATGAACCATGTATGTATCCTTGTTCCAGGCCTCCTCCGGAAATTTGTTCTGTAGTAGTCCCTGAGGAGTCCTGTGGCGTCCTAAAATCATCACTGTCCCAGTTCAGTTTCGGCATAAAATATTGTTTGTAGAGGCCTGTATTTCAAGCTTTTTCAGGCCTCTGAAAAGTTTTTGTTAGTATCTTCTTAGGCTTTCTTCAAGGTCTTCGTCGAGGTGTTTGTTGACGTTGACTTCTTCTTCCATGTTGTTTAATGCTTTTCTCTGGGCGTTTGCCAGTTTCTCCAGGTTCTCGACTTTGGAGTTGAGGTGTGCGATCGCCACCCATAGCTGGCCTACTGATGCGTTTTCTGCCTGCATGTAGGCCTCTTCGTTTTTGTTTGTTTGTTCAAGTATTTTTTCAAGTGATTCGTGTAGCTTCTTCGGCAGATTGTTCATCCAGCTCATGTTTTTGACGTGGTAAAGCACTCTTAAATGTTAAACGCGCAACTGTTTAACGTGATTTAAACGATGGAAAAAGGAGATCTTGTGCTAATCGATTATGTAGGCTTTCATGACGGAGAAATCTTCGATCTTTCAAACGAGGAGCGTGCGAAAGATGAAGGCTTTTACAATGAAAACATGGAATTCGGGCCTGTCCCAGTACTTATCGGAGAAGGCTACGTAATTGAAGGCCTTGAAGAAGCCCTAGAAGACATGGAAGTTGGAGAAAGCAAAGAACTCGAGATTCCATCTGAAAAAGCATACGGAAAGAGAGAAATGGATAATATCGAGACTTATCCTGAAAAAGAGTTCAAGAATCAGGACGTCAATGTCAGGCCTGGCGACAGGATAATGGTCGGCAACAGACAGGGAAAGGTTCTAGCCAGAAGCAGTGGACGTGTCAGAGTAGATTTCAATCATCCGCTTTCAGGAAAAGATCTCCAGTACGAAGTCGAAATACTGGAAAAAATCGGGGATGAAGAGGAAAAGGCCTGCAAAATATTCGATTACAGGCTTGGACACGGAGACATCAGCTTCGAAGACGGAAAAGTAGTAATAGATCACGAGATAGATGGCCATGATCACGAAATTCCTGAAAACGTCAAAGAAGAAATCAGAGAAGAGATAATCGAATTCACTGATTTCGAAGAAGTAGAAATCAAAGGCTAAGAAAGGGGAAATTTTGATGGAGGAACTCCCTCAGACGACAGTTTCACCTCAGAGTACCTCTTTACCTGAGGCCTATGATGCAGCGGAAAGGGTTGTATGTGCGGTTTCCGATCTCTACGCAGAGTATATCTCAAACTTTCCGGATAAAGACAAGGAGGATTTAGCCTGTTCGGAAGAGTTTTTTGAGAGAAACCTGGATCTGATGCCTGGCGGAGCCGAGTCAGAGGTCGAACTTCTGGCCAAAAACGGTTTTCTAGAACAGCAAGATAGCCACGAAAACACCTACATACCTACAGAAAAAGGCGAAGAGAGCTTTGCACTTGTACATGATTACAGGCTTGGAACAGATGAAATAAGCGGGCCTTTAGGCTGGCTTGAAGCAGATTACAGTAATTTAAGTTCTGCCAGAGATTTATCCGACTTACCTATCTAGAGCTTTTCTGCGAAAAGAATTTTTTTAGTAATACGCGCAGATTTAGAGGCCTCTACAGAATTTTTTACTGTCAAGTGAATTTCTGAAGCCGTATTTTGGCCATTTTTATATACGTTGGTGATAACAGTTCGTATAGGAAGGGTTGCTTGAATATGAATCAGAATGAGGCTCGAAATGCTGGAAGGTCAGGAAACCAAAACCATGATATTGATAGCGAGTTAGAGGACCTGATAGAGCAGAGAAAAGCTGACATCAAGGTCGTCGGTACAGGAGGAGCAGGAAATAATACTATATCGCGTCTTGTGGATGTCGGGATTGAAGGTTGTGAGACAATCGCGATGAACACAGATGCACAGGATCTCCTGTACGCTAACGCAGACAAGAAAGTTCTCATCGGGAAGGAACTGACAGGAGGCCTTGGAGCCGGAGCTGATCCAAAAGTCGGAGAGGAATCAGCAAAGGAAAGCCAGCAGAAAGTCAAGCAATCAATTGATGGAGCTGACATGGTTTTCATCACCTGTGGACTTGGAGGAGGAACAGGAACAGGTTCCGCACCAGTCATCGCTGAACAGGCCAAGAAACAGGATGCACTAACGGTTGGGATCGTAACACTTCCTTTCGAGATGGAAGGAAGAAGCAGGCAGGAAAACGCAGAGTACGGACTTGAAAGGATGGAAGAAGTCGTCGACACACTAATCGTAATTCCAAACGACAAGCTTCTGGAGATCGTTCCAGACGTATCACTGAACACAGCTTTCAAAATCGCAGATGAAATCCTGGTAAACGCAGTTAAAGGAGTAACAGAACTAGTTACAAAACCAGGGCTCGTCAACCTCGACTTCGCAGATATCAGAGCCGTCATGGGAGAAGGAGGAATCGCCATGATAGGAATGGGACAGTCCGACACGGATTCAAGAGCCACAGAGGCCGTACAGAAAGCCCTATCGAATCCTCTGCTCGACGTTGATATCGAGGGCGGGAAGGGTGCACTTGCCAACGTTACAGGAGGAACGAGTTTGTCCCTGAACGAGGCACAGGAAGTCGTCAACACTGTCAGTGATAAGTTAAGTGATTCGGCGAAGATTATCTGGGGAGCACAGGTACGAGAGGACATGGACGACTCACTTCAGGCTATGATAATTGTTACAGGAGTGGATTCTCCTCAGATCTACGGGCCTGAAAAGACTCATTCGGATGAGTACGAAGAGGAAATTGAGGAAGAACTTGGAGTAGAGTTTATCTAGAAAATTAACCAAGGAGAGGTTGAGAGGCCTCTCTTTAGACTTTTTCTACACAATTTCTAGATAACAGTTTGGTTTAAAAACAAGTTTCGATAAATAATTTTTACAGATGAACAGATTGCTGATGTTTTCAGTTGCTCTGGCAGTTATTGCGTCTGGGTGTATAGTAGGCGGTGATAATGCCAGTAATGATTCTGTGACATGTAGTTCTATGCATCTGCGTGTGAACAATGCTGATGGATCTCAGGCCTCAGTCACTAATTTGGGAGATGATGCTTTCGGAAATGTTACGGCTACATGGGAGTACTACAATGATGATGCTGTTGTCAAAGAGTTTATTGCACCTGAAGGAGGGCAAACAGAAACATATGAAAGCGGGAGAGACTCAAGATTGAGAAGCTTTGAGGTACAGCATAACGATTGTCCTTCAAGAAGAGCCTCCTATTAGAATAATGAAGGATTCCTTTTTTCATTCAGTTTATAAAATTTCCTCTACAATTCTGTTTTTATACACTAGAAACCCGTTAAAACCACTTCTGGTGGGAGGGATACTAAGTCTCTGTAGGCCTCTAAAAGAATTCAGAGGTTTTATTGTGAGACTTAGTTTCTTTCTACCTTTAGTGGTATCCGAGGTACAACTAAAAATGGATTTCAGGCCTAAAGCTATCAAGGATCTTGTAATAGAGAAGAAGAACGACTTCAAAAACACTTTGAAGGAGATGCGCAGAGTCCTAAAAATAACAGAGAAGCCAGATAGAGAGGAGTTCGTTATGAGCGCAAAGATAACAGGAGCAGGAATGCTACTAATAGGCCTTATAGGATTTGCATTTTATCTCGGTTCAACTCTAATCCCACAGTTCATCTAGACGAGGAAAAGAATACAATGATACTAACAGCCCGTACAACAAGAGGACGTGAGAAAACAGCGATAAACGCCCTGAAAAGCACTATCAGAAGCGGAGATCTTGATATAAAGGCTGTTTTCCATCCCGACGATTTGAAGGGATACATCTTCATCGAGGGAAAGGAGTCTGATATCAGAGATCTGGCCTCTGAAGTAAGAAACATCAACGGGATTATAGACGAAGAAGTCGGAGTCGACAGGATTGAAAAATACCTTGACGATGAACAGGAAGACATCAAGTTAGAGGAAGGAAACGAAGTCGAAGTGATCGGAGGAGCCTTTAAGGGAGAAGAGGCCAAGATCACGAGAGTTGACGAAACAAACAGAGAAGTAACGATCGAACTTCTCGATGCAGCAGTACCTATTCCAACGACTGTAGACGCGGATATGGTACGTAAAAAAGCAAATCAGAATTAAATTAAAACAATATTTGGAGGAATAAGATACTATGGGAGACAAGACTACCATTTCAATGTTGGTAGAAGGAGGATCAGCTTCAGCTGGGCCTCCGCTAGGACCAGAACTAGGACCGCTTCCTGCAGACGTAGGACAAGTGGTCAGCAAAATCAATGAAAAAACTTCAGAGTTCGAAGGACAGGAAGTACCTGTAGATGTCGAAGTAGACGAGGAAACAGGCGACTTCAGTATAGAAGTCGGAAAGCCTCCTGCAGCAGGACTCATAAAAGAAGAACTAGGCCTCTCTTCAGGAGCAGCAGAGCCTAACAAAGAGAAAGTCGCAGATATGACTTTCGAACAACTCTGCACAGTCGCACGCATGAAAGCAAGCGATTTAGTTGCCAAAGATCTTCATGGAGCTATTAAAGAAATCGCAGGCACAGCCCAGTCGATGGGAGTTCAAATCGATGGAATAGATGCCTACGATTTCCAGCAGAAAGTCTCTGAAGGAAAATACGATGATAGAATAGAGGCCGAGGAGGGCCTCAACTAGAGGTGACAAAAAATGAACTTTGAAACAGCTATTGAAGAGGCAGTAGAGGCCTCTGAGGACAGGAATTTTGATGAAAGTGTTGACTTGATCATCAACTTCAAGGAGCTTGATCTTTCCGATCCTAACAACAGGATCAACGATGATCTCAAGCTGCCAAATCAAGCAGATGAGAGTATCAAAGTCGCCGTTATAGGAGATTCTCTTAACGGAGATGCAGCCGATAGGGCAATCAGTGAAAGCGAATTAGAGGACATGTTTGACGAGCCTAACGAAGCAAAGAAATTGGCTGATGAGTTCTCTTTCCTTATTGCAGAGGCTCCTTTGATGCCTAAGATTGGACAGCATCTTGGACAGGTTTTCGGACCTAGAAACATGATGCCTGACCCAACACCGCCTGGAAGCGATCCTACAGAGACGATTGAAGATTTGCGTAACACTGTGAGAATCACAGTCAAGGATCAACCTCTTCTACAGGTCAAAATCGGGAAGGAAGATCACGAGGCAGACAGCGTTTCAAGGAACGCAAGTGCGATCTACAACTTTGTAGAAGACAATCTTCCTAACGGAGTTAACAATGTGAAAAACGTCTTAGTGAAGACCACTATGGGGCCTTCAGTGGAGGTGGAATGATATGGTACAACCTAAGCCGAAGAACATGACTCGTGAGCAGAAGGAGGCTAAAGTCGAAGAGTTCTCCGATGCTCTACAAGAATACGATGTCATCGGAATCCTTGACATGCAGTCTCTTCCTGCTAGACAGCTACAGGAGATTGAATCCGAGATTGAAGAGTTTGCAGACATCAAGATGTCCAGAAAGACATTGATGAATATAGCACTGGACAACACAGAGAAGGAAGGCCTAGACGAGCTTGACACAGATGAAGCGATGCAGCCGGCCTTCATCTTCTCAAAGAAAGATCCTTTCCAGCTTTACAGTTTGATTCAAGCCAATCAGACTTCAGCTGCAGCTGACGGAGGAGAAATAGCTCCGAACGATATCGAAATACCTGAAGGAGACACAGGAATCGGACCAGGCCCTATGCTTGGAAAGCTTCAGGGAGCCGGAGCACAGGTACAGGTAGACGACGGATCTATCCACGTACAGAATCCAGCAGTCATAGTGGAAGCTGGAGATGAAATCACAGCAGACGATGCTGAAATCCTGAACCAGCTTGGAATCGAGCCTCTACAGATCGGGCTTGACCTAGTGATCGCTTACAGCGATGGCGAAGTCTTCACATCAGAAGAACTCGACATCGACACAGAAGCATACAGACAGGACATCGAAAGCGCTGCAACAGCCGGATTCAATCTGGCAGTTAACGCAGGAGTCGTCAACGAGACAACAGCACCTGCAATCATCAGCGAAGCAGTACAGAAAGCCAAGAACGTGGCTATCAGCGAAGGACTTCCAGAAGAAGAGACAATCGAGGAAGCAGTCAGCTACGCAGCAAGTGCTGCCGAATCAGTTGACTCTGAAATCGATCTTGAAGCAGCAAAGGCAGAACTTGAAGAAGACGAAGATTCGGAAGAAACTGAAGAGGAAGAGGCCTCTGAAGAATCCGACGCTGAAGAAGAAAAGTCAGAAGAATAAAAAACGAGAGGAGGCCTTTCCTCCTTTCTTATCTTTCTCTTTTTTCATTTAATTATCCTAAAGGACTATCGTCCCAAACAGTTTCCACAAATCCTTTTCTGCCTGAAGCCCTTTCATAGGCCTTGTAATGAGCAGTGTTCCTCCTTGAATAATTTTGATGATAGTCTTCTGCACGGAAGAAAGTCGTGTAGTTCTCTATCTCAGTGACTATCGGCTCATCGAACTTTCCAGACTGTGAAAGATTCTGCTTAGATTCTACAGCAAGATCGTATTGTTCGTCATTATGAGGATAGATTGCTGTAGTGTAGTGTGGGCCTCTATCGGAGAACTGGCCTCCGGCATCAGTCGGATCAATACTTTTCCAGAAAATATCCAGCAATTCATTATACGAGATAATCGAAGGATAATACCTTACTCTTACAGCCTCTCTGTGATTTGTCTCACCGGTAGTAACCTGATCGTATGTTGCTGTTGACGCTCTACCTCCTGCGTATCCGCTGATAGCTTTGTCCACACCTTCTACTCCCATGTACGCACCCTCTATGCACCAGAAGCATCCGCCGGCAAACGTAGCATTCACAGGAGTCTGATTAGTGACGTTCTCCCGCCACTCATCATTTGAATCTGCATTCATAGGCCTCTCATTATCAGAAACAGGAAAATCCACGTATCCGAACTGTACGGATGCAACAGCAAAACCTGTGAAAATCAATACAAGGCCTATTAAGAAACTCCTGTCCTTCACAACTCATCACCTTCAGTCGAGTTTGTATCAAACATGGAACTGTACTCCCCGTAGCCTTCTTCCTCGAGATCCTCAGCCGGAATAAAATCAAGTGCTGCGCTGTTGATACAGTACCTCAGGCCTGTCTTGTCCTCAGGCCCGTCCCGGAATATATGCCCCAAGTGGCTCCTAGCGTCTTTACTGGCGACTTCAGTCCGTACTCCCAGAGGCCCGGGATCTTTTCTCGTGATAAGATTATCCGGCTCCAGAGGCCTATAAAACGCAGGCCATCCAGTCCCGGAATCATACTTATGTTTGCTGGAGAAAAGAGGCTCTCCGCTCACAACATCAACGTAGATGCCCGGCTCCTCGTGATCATAGTACTCGTTTTGAAACGCAGGCTCCGTCCCGTTCTCCTGAGTAATATAGTACTCCATATCACTCAACTGAGAGATCTCCTCACTGTAATCAGCTTTACTTTCAGGTACGTCCATAGAAGAATCACTGTTCTGGAATCCTTCTAAAGCAGATCCTGAAAACACTGCTAAAACGAGGCCTGAAGAAACAATAGCAAGAGCGACAAGTTTTCGATTATCCTGAAGTTTAGACTTGTAATCCATACTCATTAATTAGGCGTGACACCATAAAAACCGCTTTCCAAAATCTCTCCCAAATTCAAAGTTTATTGTACTAAATGAATTTAATTTCGACTACTGGAAATTTTTACTTTTCTAAGGCCTCTGCCCAATCGATAAACTTCTCAAATCCAAACATAACTACTACAAACAGCAACATGAAAACTGCAAGCCTCACGAAATCAAGAGTCCCTGTGAATGCTAAGACGTTAAAAACATAGGAGATTAAGGCCCCAGTTCCAGCCGCAACAAATAAATTTTTTCTACTCATGTAATTCTATGTTTTTCTTACAGTTATACATCTTTTGCTTTTCTGAAAAGCCACAGAAATCCTTCTAGAAAGATATCTGTCTTTTAATTTAATTACAGGCCTAATAAATTCAAAAAACAGCAATAAGAATCAATCCTATATCCCGAGTACGTTGAAGACTTTGATGAGGTAGTAGAGTGAGATTGTTACCATGATGAGGCCTGAGCCTTTGTGGATGATCTTGGAGTGTTTCTGGAGTGTCTTGATTACTTGTTGGCTTCTGGACTGTGAGAGTACTGAGAATGCGAGGAGTGGGAAGCCGATTCCAAGTCCGAACAGGCTGAAGTTCAGTACACTTGTGATCGGTGTTTCGAACAGAAAGGCACGGGCGAAGAAAGTGGCGATGAATGCCGGATTACATGGAATTATTATGGCTCCGAAGAAGAATCCGAAGGCAAATGCGTTCAGAAGCGGATTCTCAAACTCTGGAGTGTTTTTAGATGGAATATGTGACTGAAAATCCAGATCAAGTATCATCGCGATCCCCATTAATCCGAGGATGGCGAACGCTATCGGTGAGACGATCTCTATCACACTTGTCAGCGAGGTCTGGAGTATAGTCGAAAATACCAGGCCTAGCGTCAGCATAAAGCTTATGACGCCTGCTACGACTAGCAAGCCGAATAAAAGATATGTTTTTTGATCTGTATCTCCGTCAAGCTGTTTTGAGAGGTAGGAGATGAAGCTAGGATACAAAGGTATTACACAGAGAGCTGTTAGTGGTGTAGCGAGCCCTAGAAGAAACGATGTTGAGAGCTCGCCGATAACCATGTTAACAGCCCTCCTCTATTTCATTTTGAAGCGTTGAAGCTGTTTTCACACCGTTTGAAAGTCTTCTACTGCCGTTTTCACACACTAAAACTACTGGTGCTGAAGGCGGGTTCGCAATCGAGTTCCCGTACTCCTGGATCAGCATGCGCGTCAACTCTGGCGGAGAAATTGCGTAGCGCCAGTCGAAGCCGTTTTCCTCTGTGTGACGGCTGATCTGCTGTTTATCTTCATTGGAATCAACATCCAAGGATACTGAAGTCACGTTAGACGTGTCCTTCAGCTTCTTTATCTCGTTCTGCTGATTCGTACATGTCGGACACCAGACGGCGAAGGTCTCAACTAGTAAAGGTTTCTCAATCTCCTTGATAGTGAACGTTTCGCCGCTGTTCACGTCTTCAAGCTCGACTTCCTGCCATTCAGAGCTGTTCACAGTGCCTGTGTTTCCAGGGTTGCTGGTGGCTCCGAAAGCCACGAAAATAGCTAGCGCAAGAGCTGAGCCAGCCAGTATGTATGTTCTGCGATCCATTTCTTCAGTATTGATCATAATTTTTCCCTCATTATCCAAATGTGAATGTGTAGGCCTTTAGATTTCCGCTTTCAACTTCTATCCTCAACTCGTGTTCGCCGTACTCACTGTTCTCCACTAGATTGTAGAGCTGTTCATCGTCTACACTGATTTTTCCGTTCTCCACATCTCTTCCTGCTGATTCAGAGATCACTCCGCCGTCCTGATAGACTTGAATCGTGGCGTTCTCTCCTTCAAGCACCATATTCACTCTCTTGGCCTCGTAATTCAGCAGGATCTCCGCATCGGAAGAGGCCTCTGCGTACTCCTCCCTAATATTCCATTCGCCATCTAAGTATAGCTTGTTCTTCTCCAAGCTTTCTGGAGCTGTAAAGTTCTGAATTCCTGTCGTTCCGTTCCGTCCGTTTTCCAGATATTCGTTTCTGTAGGCTCCGAAGTAGATCTCCGGAGTCCTGACTTTTTCAGACTCTACATCCGTTGAATCAAGCTGTTCTTCCTCAAAGTTCTGATCTATTTCATCCGTCAAAGTCGGATCAAGGCCTTTCCTTCTCTTCAACTCTTTGAGCAGTTCTCTGATCTTCTGTTCAGTTTGATCGTATCTTCCTTCTCCGATACGTTCATATCTTATGAATCCATCAACGCCGATCAAGTATTTCTGAGGCCAGTAACGATTGTTGTACGCGTTCCACGTCCCGTAGTTGTTGTCCAGTACGATCGGATAAGTTAAATTATATTTTTCAGCTGCGTCTACAACGTTCGATCTCTTTCTCTCAAAGTCGAACTCCGGCGCATGATTTCCTATAATTAAGAGGCCGTCGTCTCTATACTTCCTGTGCCACTCCTTAAGATGTGGGAACGTCCTCTGACAATTTATACAGCTGTAAGTCCACATATCCAGTAAAATTACTTTCTCGCCGATATTTTCCTCTATAGAGATATTATCAACATTGATAAATCCTGTAGGATCGACTAAAGGCTTTGCTCTATCGTATTGTCCTTGTTTCATCTCTATTGCTTCTGTCTCGTTCATCACATCTATTCCTTCTGTATTGGCTCCTTGTGGAGTGTTGATTAGACTGAATCCGACAGCTCCTATCGCAAGTAGTACTATCACTGCGAATTGGTATGGCTTGTCTACTTCTATGTTCATAGCAGCACCTCGTTCAGGATACTGAAGTTTGCCAGGAGTGAAAGATTCTGTGTCGCGATAAGCACTCCCATCAGTATCATGATGTACCCGAAGACTGTTCTGACTTTTGATACTGTATCCATCCTCTGGATAATGTATTCACGGAACCTGTTTGGGAACGCTCCGATCAACAGGAACGGAGTCCCCAAGCCTATCGAGTAAGCCAGTAGCAGGAAGAACGCTGAGCCCGGACTTGTAGAGGCCAACGCAAACACGCTTCCAAGTATCGGGCCTACACAAGGTGTCCACCCCACGGCAAACGCTGCACCAAGAATCAGGGATGAAAGATATCCTGATCCCAGTTTGTCCTCTAATCCGAGTTTGTGTTCCGTGTCAAGGTTTGGAATACTTATTATACCTGTCAGATGCGCTCCAAAGAATATTATCAGTGTCCCAGCGAATATCGAGAGATAGTGTAGTATCTGTGTACTTGCTGATTCAAGGAAAGAGTTAAGCAACACACCCATTATTCCGAAGACTATGGAAAATCCTGTAACGAAAAGTAGAGCTGTCAGGAACACTTTTCTACGATTGAAGTTGTCTTCGAGATTAGTTCCGGCCATATAAGCTATGAATGCCGGTATAACTGGCAGCATGCAGGGCGATAAGAACGAAAGTAGGCCTGCGAAGAAAGAAAATACTGCGGTAGGTTCTGCTGCCATTTTATTTGATCACTGCTCCATTGAATCGTTTTCCATCATACTGTCGTCCATTGAGTCAGTCGAATCCATTGAATCGTTCATGGAGTCATCTGAACTCATAGAATCTTCTGAATCCATCGAATCGCTTGATTCCATTGCTTCTCCGGAATCCATCGCGTCTCCAGAGTCCATTGATTCCTCAGAATCCATTGCATCCCCAGAGTTTGTTGATGTCTCTGAGTCCATAGATTCTTCGCCTAGATCTTCTTGGGCTTGCATGGCCTGTCCTGCTTCCATGGCATCTCCCGAGTGATCAGGGGCTTCTCCTGATACAGATGTAAGTAGACTTGTCTGTGATGAAGCTAGAACTGCTGCACTAATTCCTACGACGAGTAAAACGGAAATGATGACCTTGTGTTCCTGAAGTTTCTCTCTCATAATTAGTGTCTAATAATGATAGGCATCGTTTTTAACCAATTCCAGAATCTCTCCCAAATCTTTTCCAGAAATAGGCCTCTACATAATTTTTAATCGTGTGGCTCGTTAATCTTTGATATGGCCTTCGGCACCGATGTGAAATCTCTTCTCTGGCATCTTATCGGCGGAACAAAAGGAGGAGAGACACGTGCCCGTATAATAAATGAGCTCAGGGAGAGGCCTTTCAATCCGAATCAGTTGTCGGAGAATCTTGATCTTGATTACAAGACTGTGACTTATCACTTGAGAAAGCTGGAAGATAACGGGCTTGTAGAGGCTGGTGAAAAGGATTACGGCAAGATGTACAGGATTTCTGAAAGATTAGAAAATAAAATAACTGTTTTCGACGATATTTGGGAAAAGATAGATAAACAGAACGGAGGCAATTGATAAGATATGATTACGGAAACCTCGTTGATACTTTCAGGATTGAATATTGCAATACTGATCTCTCTGATATATGTTTACGCAGACAATTATCAGAAGCTGAACTCGAAGTTCTCTCTAGGATTACTGATCTTTGCATCAATCCTTCTAGTTGAAAACGTCCTAGCTTTCTACTTCAACTGGACGATGATGGGACTGTACGCCGAAAAAGTCGCGCAACAAGGATTGATATTGAGAAGCCTTGAATCGGCCTCTCTAATCATACTAGGATACATAACATGGAGAAATTGAAAAATAAAGAAGTATATAATCGCTTTATTCTGAAGCACAGCTTTGAATCTGCTGAGCTATCTCTCTGTAAGCCTCCAGGCCTCCTGATTTTTCATGATGCTCGAAATAACACTCCTGAGGATCAGTCTGAGCGACTTCAGTCAAATCACTTCCCGTATGTACAAAAAACGGTACTTCTTCATCATAATCGCTGACAGCCTCATAGAGCTCTTCGCCCGTCATCTCAGGCATCCGAAAGTCTGAAACAATCGCATCATAATCATTTTCCAGAAACATTTCATAGGCCTCTTCAGGGTTGGTTGTAGTATCCACTTCTATATTTTCCTGCTCAAGCACTGTATCTCCCAGTTCAACTACATCTCGGTCATCGTCTACAAAAAGTACGCTAAAATCCTGTCTCTGAGTCTGATTCATCTTATTGTATCACCTATACAGTTAATGTGGCCTCAGACCGGTTTTAATCAATTCCAGAAACTTTCCCAACTTCCTCCCAAAAAGATCTGCTCAAAAACTACAACGTCTATTTCACTGACTCTTCACTGTAAAGAACACTAAACTAAGAGTGATCTTCGATGAGGCCTCTTACTTTTTCTGATTCTTCCGCCATAAGCTCTGCTATCTTCTCAGAGTCTCCAAGTTCCAAAGCTAATTCGAAACTTTTCTCTCGTGAAAAAAGCTCTCCTTCAAAATCATCTACAGAAATTCCTCTATCTTCAAACAGAATTTTTCCTTCTTTGATTTCTCCTCTCTCATCGATTAAAGCTGCTGTATCTTTTTCGAAGTCCATAGGCCTGAAGATCTCATGCAGGAACTTTGGATAACGAAGTTCAAATCGAGAATCACGAGAATAAACTTTGTATTCGACATCCCCGATTCTGTCTAAAAGTTCTGCGAATCTTTCCACTAAACTTTTTTCAGAAGTGATATATATTGGCGTGCCCTCTCTGTTTTTCTTGACAGAGGCCTCTACCCGTGTCAAAAGTTCGTTGGAGATTTTCAATGGAAACTCTGGATCTTCGATTTTTCCACTTGATCCCGGGCCTTTCAGTAAAATTATCTCATCCGTATTGTTTTCTCCCATGATCTGGCGTACAAAATTTAACGGAAGTGCGAGTTCTTTCGACTTCCAGTTGTATATTTTAGATCGGGAATATTGAAAGGCCTCGGCTAGATTTTTCACTCCTCCGAACTCGTCGACTCGGTGCCAGAGATCCTTTCTTCCTTTCTCTGAAAGCTTTACTCTGAGATTTTCTGATAGTTCCGAGAACTCAATTAAAGGCATCTATATTCATCTATGCAAGAGAGTTTTTTAAGGGTTGTCTCCTCTTTTTCCTTCATTGGTGAACAATTTATGGAATTAATCTACGCAGCACTTACACTTAGCGAAGCAGACAAAGAAATCACAGAAGAGAATCTTCAGGACATCGTCGACGCAGCAGGTCTAGACGTCGAAGACTCCGAAATAGCAGCTCTAGTCGCAGCTCTTGAAGATGTCGACATTGAAGAAGCAATGGAGACAGCAGTTGCAGGCGGAGCAGCTCCAGCCCCAGCAGCAGACGATTCAGAAGAAGAAGCTGAGGAAGAAGAGGAAGAGGAAGAAGAGGAAGAAGACACCTCAGAAGACGACGCAGCTGAAGGCCTAGGAAACATGTTCTAAAGAGGCCTCTGGCCTCCTAGTTTTTTCTTTTTATTCTATAATTTCAATTTCTCCGTTTCTTTCCGGCGTAAAATTATAAAGAAATAACGTGTAAGTAAGTAGTATGGCATTAAATGCCGGAAGTATTTTGAAACACGCATTTGGTAGTTTGAAAACACCTGTAGGCAAAAAATTGGTAGGCCTATTCTTCGTTATTCAGGCTTTGAATATCGGAGGATCACTCCTAACGGAGGCAGGTTCAACAACAATGCTGGGAGCAGGCGTTGCGATAACTATAGTGTCTGCGCTCCTAGGCATAATGGCTACAATTGGAGGTCTAAGATCTCTAAGAGAAGATGAAGTTCGAAGAGAACTCTTTACAGAGAATCTCCTATGGCCTTTCGGACGTATCCTTGGAGCCAACATCACGACAGCAGTTCTAGCTTATGGATTAGGTTTCCTGTTTGTTTTACCTGCAGGAATCCTAGGTATGCTTTCCGGAGCTGCAACTCCCGAAGCAGTAGCTTCTTCAGGAGGAGCAGCAGTGATTCTTGGATTTATAGGCATCTTGCTAGGACTGGGAGCATTCTTATATGTTACAGTGGCTTTGCTTCTTGCACAGCCTCTTGTAGCGATCGACAACAAGAGAATGTTCCAGGCTCTTGATGAAAGTGTACAGAGAACGAAGGGGCACAGATCAAGCATCTTTGCAGCACTGCTTGGAGTAGGCCTTGCCTACATAGTTATGGCTTTACTTATTGCTCTGATTGCAACAGTAACACCAGACATCGTAGCAACTCTAGGAGTTCTAGTAATAGGTCCGATAGGAACAGCAGTCACTTTGAGCCTGCTGAACCACCTTACAGAAGAACTACCAGAGGCCTAAACAGCCTTCAAACCTATTTCTTTTTTTATTGTATAGCAAGCTACACAACCAAAAAGGGAAAAATTTAAAACAACCCAATACGTATTTGTTACTTATGAACAACAAAAAACTTCAGGATATCGATGAGACTGTAAAAGAACTGCGATCCGAGATAGAAATATACAGCAGAATGACTCCTGAGAATTCCGAAGAAGCTAAGAAGAGATTTGAACAGAGTATTAAAGGAGAAGTTCCTGAGACGGAGGCCTCTGAAAAAGAGGATGTAGTTAATGAGTTAGTAGAAGATACTGTTACCTCTTCCATTACTCCAGATGATCTGGAGTCTGAAGAGATAAGAAGGATTGATGTAGAGAATCCTGAGTTCGAATACGTTGATCAGGAAGACTTCACAGACATGAGGAGAGAGCTAGCGGAGTTTGAAAGAGAAATTGAAGAAGTAGAGTCTTCTGAAACAGTTAGGGAGATGTATAGAGATACTATCCAAGAAGGGATGGCTTTAATCAATATAGCTGAGAATCTCGGAGATACTGAAATAGTTCAGGAGGCCTCAAGAGTCATCTACGGAGAGCCATCAAAAACCACTGTTGAATGGGCAGAAGGTGTTCTTCAGGAAGAAGAAACAGCCGGAGATCCAAGGTACACCGAGGAAAGATTTTCAACGACAGAGATGAAAGACTCTCTGGAAAAAACTCTAGATCTCCTTGAGATGGATGAATGGAGTGTAGATACTAGAGAAAAAGGATCTATGAAAGTAAACGCGGCAAATCAGGAGATAAGCGTACCAGAAGGCGAAAAGTTTACAGAGAACAGGATGATGAGGCTTCTTGTACACGAGATCGGAACACATGCATTAAGAGGAGCAAACGGATACCAGCAGGAATTCGGCATAATGGGATCAGGGACAGGACATTACCACCAAGCTGCGGAAGGGATTGCTTTCTTCCTAGAAGAAGCTACAGGCCTCTCAAATCCAGACAACAAGAAGAAGTACGCTGCCAGAGTGAAATCTGTTGAATCTGTGATGAAAGGTGATGACTTCACAGATACTTATACGATGAACAGGGAGTTCGGATTCGATCATGATAAGGCCTGGAAGATGAGTTTAAGAGCTCACAGAGGCGGAGGCTTCATCAAGGACCATGTTTACGCAGAAGGATTCAGACAGATAGATGCCTATCTTAAAAATCAAGATGACATAGAAGATACTGAAGGTCTTGAAGAATTCGTAGAGATGGAGGGGAATCTTGAAGATCTTATGGCCGGCAAGATTTCAGTGAATCAGGGCTACAAACTTCAAGGAGAATTAGATTCTAAGTACAGCCCTATGACGATAATCGAGAACCTGGATTATCTGACTCCTGAAGGAGTCGACACGAGTGTAGTTGACGTTGATCCGCAGCTTGGTGAATGGTATTCACAGGCCTCTTGAATTAATTCTTTCAGATTATTAGTCTTAACGATAAAAAATTTCTCTTGAAACTTCTAGAGTATGAAAGGCCTTGATGAACTGAAGGAAAAGATAAAGAAGGAAGCAAGTGAGAATCCGGAGAAGTTCTTTGCTACAGACGTACTTAGAGAAAAAGGATTCAGTCGAGGCCAGTGTAAGAAATGTGGACTTTATTTCTGGAGTAAAAATGATGATAGAGAGATATGTGGAGAGCCAGAATGTGGAGATGGGTACACATTCATCAATAATTCTCCTACGAGAGAAGAATATACACATACCGAGTCATGGAAAGTATTCGAGAAGTTTATGCAGGAGCGTGGATACAAATCAATTGATCGTTATCCTGTTGTGGCTCGATGGCGAGATGATGTAGAGTTTACAGGCGCTTCTATTTACTGTTTTCAGCCGTACGTTGTTAGTGGAGAGGCCTCTCCCCCTGCAGACGAACTAATCATCCCTCAGCCTTCTTTAAGATTCAATGACGTCGACAACGTAGGGATCACTGGACGGCATTATACTAATTTCACGATGATCGGACAGACATGTTTCAAGAAAAGCGACGAATACGATCAGGATCGTTATTTCCGGGACATGTTTGAGTTTACTGTTGAAGAGCTTGGAATAAGTGAAGAAAAGCTGATTTTGCATGAAGATTCCTGGGGTGGAGGAGGGAATCTTGGGGCCTGTATGGAGTTCTTCGTCGATGGATTGGAGCTTTTCAACCAAGTCTACATGTTTTACAGACAGACACCAGAAGGCTACGAAGAACTCGATCTGAAAGTCCTTGACATGGGAATGGGACATGAAAGAATCACATGGATTTCCAGAGGAACAGAGACAAGCTACGAATCCGTGATGCCTGAAACAATAAACAAATTGAAGGAGAGAACAGGGCTTGAGATTGATCAGGAAGTATGGGAAAAATTTCTGCCACATTCCAGCGAATTAAATATTGATGAAGTAGATGATATAGACGAGAAATGGAAGGAAGTAGCTGAAAGAATTGGCATGGATGCCGATGAATTAAAAGAGGAGATAAAGCCGGCAGCAGCTCTCTATTCTATAGCTGAGCATTCTAGAGCATTGAACTTTGCTCTGGCTGATGGAAAGATTCCAAGTAACACCGGAGGCGGATACAATCTCCGTATGATATACAGGAGAGCGAAAGACTTTATCCAGAAGTACGAATGGGACGTTGAGATGACTGAAGTCGCCAAGTGGAACGCAGAAGAACTAAGTTCAATGTATCCGGAACTTCTGGAATCAATCAATGAAATCCAAGAGATACTGGAAGTTGAAGGAGAAAAATACGAGGCCTCAAGGGAAAAAGCTAGAGAAAAACTTGAGAAATTTGATGAACAGCCTTCTGTAGAGAAAATGATAGAGCTGTACGAAAGTCACGGAGTCTCTCCCGAGATGATGGAAGAACACGACTTCAAAGTGCCGGAAGACTTCTACACGATGCTTGGAAGTGAAGAGGAAACAGTCAAAGATGCAGAAGAACAGTTTGACGTAACAGATGTCGAAGAGACGGAGAAACTGTATTACAAAGAAGAATACAGAGAGCCGTATCTAGAAAACGGAAAGACGATAAATCCAGAATTTGAGGCCTCTGTAGAGAAGATTATAGAAGACGAGTGGATAGTGCTTAACAAAACTTTGTTCTATCCGGAAGGAGGAGGACAATCCCCTGATTCAGGCTCAATAAATAGTTCAGAAGTAGTAGATGTGCAGAAACAGTCCGGAGTAGTAGTCCATCGAGCACCAAGACACGACTTGAGTGAAGGAGACTCTGTAACTTGTACAGTCAATGGT
>Ga0209965_1000019_pt1 | contig 52896 bp, 64 predicted proteins | sample SalPon2_B_H2O_MG_FD_185707 | JGI IMG/M metagenome (GOLD analysis project Ga0209965, IMG submission 185707) | Salt pond water microbial communities from South San Francisco under conditions of wetland restoration - Salt Pond MetaG R2_B_H2O_MG... | ecosystem: Environmental > Aquatic > Non-marine...
TGTCTCTGTCAGAGCCATTGAACACTTTTCCTGACACTCCAAGATCATCCAGCATTTCCACCATAGCTTCCTTGTCATTGAAATCTTCAGTCACCAAGACTAGGTGTAGTCTGTCAGTATCAAAATCATTATCTCGGGCATTCTCAATATATCCTCTGATAAATTCCGGGTTTCTGATTGTCGGCGTTATTACGCAGATGTCAGCTTCTGTTTCCATATTAAAATCTCCTATATTCTTTAAGACGACAGAACTTTTTTGGTATTATTCCTGATTATACAATTTTTGATAGACTCCTTCAAGATCCTCGCCTATTTTATCTAAGGTCCGTTCTTCAGCCATTTTTTTAGCATTAGCACCCAATTTTTCCCTCAGATCTGGGTTTTCTTTTAGCCTTTTAACCTGTTTTATGAATTCGTTCTTTGATTCAGCCTTTAAACAGTTTTCTTCATGTACTAGCCATCCTTCATAAGCAGGGATGTCTCTTACAACGATAGGCATTCTACAGTAAGCGGCTTCAAGTATAGCCATTCCTTCTTCCTCACTCCTTGAGGGGAATAGGAAAACATCACCAAGCTTAAAAGCCTCTCTTTTATCATCAACAAATCCAGGGAAGGTTATATTCTCCGGTGAGGATTTAATTGATTTTTTAGTCTTTCTAGGCGTCAGAAATTTGTGTCTAGGCCCAAACCAATAAAATTTTGAATCCTCCATCTCTTCTGCGCAATTTATGAATTCGGATACACCTTTTCGTTCAAAAACTGCTGCCAAGTTTACTATATTGAAGCTTTCTTCATCATAATTTTCTAAAGATAAATTTACTTGCTCAAATCCTTCTAATTCTTCTTTATCTACACCGTTACTTATGACTAGGGTCTCAGTTTCTATGCCTTTTGACTTGATTATGTTTTTTGTATAATTAGACACTGCTACTAACATGTCTGCCCTACTATAAGCATATTTGGTATATATATCAACTATAGGAGATAAGAGCGAAGAACCAGTGTAACTCCCTTTGAAGTTTTCTGCGGTCAAATGAGTATGAACTACGATTTTTACATCATCGTTCCTTGATGCTTTAAAAATTTGGTATAGTGCTGGAGGCCCTAATAGATTGATATGCAGTATATCATAATCTTCTCCAGGATCATGAGTATAATCTATATCTCGCATCTCAAGAATTTTTTTCTGATGCTCAAATGATACTTTAGCCCCTCCTCCTAACACTGGATGTACATTCGAAACATCAACATCACTGTATAGGCATATTTTCACAATAATTACTACCTATAAACAATCTTTATCTTTACTTAATTAAAACAATGGAAGGATACTATATAATTCTTAATCGAAAATATGATAATAATGTCGGAAAAAGTATCGATAGTTTACTGGTGTGATGGAGCAGGCCATGCAGCAAGGGCTATACCTGTCGCAAAGGAGATAGAATCTAGAGGAAATGAAATTGCGATCGCTGGAGGAGGCCCTGGAGCCAGGTTTGTTGATTTAAACGGTTTTGAACAGCCAGGCCTTACACATGTGGCTGTGAAAGGAGATGGACCTATCAGCTTCCTGAAACATACTTTTGGGAGTCTTATACCTAATATATTTACTAGAAGTAAGGAAATTGGGAATTGGATGAAGGAAGAAGATCCTGATGTAGTAGTTACGGACGATCTTTTTGCGATGCTTATCGCTGTAAAGCAGGGAAGAGTTTTTTACAGGATCGATCATCTCACCCCAAGCCTCTTCGATCTGAGATGGAGGATTCTATCTAAGATATACAATAAGCTTTCTCTTATTTTTGGAGAACAGATAATCGTAACAAGTCTCTGGAAGGAAGAGGAAAATCCTCAAGGCTATACCAGAGTAGATCCGCTAGCCCAGGAAGGAGAAAGCGATGATGGGATCGAAGAATACGACGTACTGATCAATCCAGGTACTCACGGAGAGAACTTCGGTAAGATCAAAGAAGATCTTGAGGAGAAAGGATTGAACGTTAGGCAGGTCGGAGATGATGAATGGGAGACCAAGCCAGCAATGACGCCATACACGGAGAAGGCGGACGTTGTAATATGTACAGGCTTTTCATCCATAGCAGATACTGTGGTTGCAGGCACTCCATGCATTATATATCCTTTCCTGCCTTTCCAGAAAGCTATAGCAGATAAAGTCGAAGAGGAAAACCTGAAAGGCCTTGAAAAAGCGACTTCTGTAGAAGAGGTTGTCGAGAAAGCGGAGTGCTTCTCGAACGGTGAGGGAGAAAATCCTGAATACGAGAACGGTTCTAAAGAATTTGTAGATGAAATTCTCGATTAGCTCCTATTTTGAAATTTAAATCTATTGTATCTAGATACCTAAATACTGTTTTTAATTTTGTTGAATCAACTTGAGATATGAGGATTGGATTCTTCTCTGATAGTTATTTTCCAGAAATTGATGGCGTGACTTATACTTTGAAGTCTTGGAAGGAGCGTTTAGAGGATAGAGGTCATGATGTGTATATAATCTATCCTGATTCTGAAGATTACGAGCCTGGTGAGAATGAAATCCCTGTTCGATCTCTTCCAAATCCTTTCTACAGTGGATACAATATCCCTTTTCCTGTGTTTAGAGAGAAGTATCCGGAACTTGATGTCGTGCACTGTCACAGTCCGGCAACTCTAGGTATTTCAGGCCTTCGGTTCGCACGGAAAAATGATCTCCCTGCTGTTTATACTCATCATACACCTATTGAAGAGTATTTTGAGCAGTCTATAGGCAGCAGCTTTGTTTCAAGTTTTCTGGAAGATTTATACGTGCCTTTAGAGACTTATTTTCTCAAGAAGTTTGATGTCTTGACTGCATCGACTTCGGCCCGCAGGAGAGATCTGGATTTTAGAGAGCTTCCTGTAGGAATTGACATGAATTTTTTCACTCATAAAAACGATGAATTCTTCAAAGATCTAGGCCTAGAGAGACCTATAGTAGGGTATAGTGGACGTTTAAGCATGGAGAAAAATCCTATGCAGTTGCTTGAAATGTCTGAAAATTTTGAAGGAACTGTGGTTATAGTCGGCGAAGGCCCTCTAGAAGATAGGATTAAAGAGGAAAAACCAGATAATATCTTCACAATGAATTTTATAGATAGAGAGAAACTTCCTGAATTTTATTCAAGTTTAGATGTATTTGTGACTGCTTCGACAGGAGATACTTTGGGGCTTGCGACTTTAGAGGCTAATTCCTGTGGAACACCTGTAGTAGCTCCTGATGTGTTTCCTTTCGAGGAAACTATAGGAGAAAGATCAGGAAGACTCTATAAAAAAGGAGACATGGATGATTTCAGAGATAAAATTAGGACTGTCATGGGAAAAGACTTACTTACCAGAGAATCTGTAAAAAAGTACTCTCTTTCTACAACTATCGACAGACTGGAGAAAATATACGAGGAGAAAATCCAAGACTAATTTCATTCTTTGACCTAATTTTGATCTTCTAAGGGATATCGGTGGACGTTTCCACATTCCAAGCAAGTATATACTACCTGTTTTCTTTCTGAGTTAAGTCTTTTCCTGGAGTTGATCCCAGGCCTGAGAAAGCTATCGCAGTCCCGACAGAATTTGTATTTGAATTTTTTCGGGATTGTTTCCTGTGACTTCATCCCGATTTTTCTTGCCAACTCTACGTATCTATCCGCAAGATCTTTTCTTCCCTCAGACGCCTTTTTCTCAGCGTTTTCGAACAGTACCTCTATACGCTCTCTCGCTAAGGACATACTAGTTAATTCTCGACAATCTCAATACTTTAAATGTAGAGGCCTCCTAGAATTAAAACTTGAAAAACATGGCAGTGTTAATCTAGATTAGATGCCAGCAGATAATCTTGAAGTGTTTAAAAAAATCATCTTCAGGCTTCCGGATTTCAAGACAACATTGAAGTCTATGTTTTTGATGGGATTAGCCTATGGAATTATACTTTTCGGACTTTTCACTTACAGATTTGATCTAATGTTGAACGAATTTTTGATTCCTTTAATAGGCTTTTTTCTTTTCATCCTCCCTAGTATAGTTTCTTCAGAGGCCTACAGTTTTTTCCTGCCTGATTATCCAAGGAAGTGGGGGTACTTTCTTTCGCTTGTCAATCAGTTAGTAATCTTTCTGTTTACTGTCTTAGTTTCTATCTCAAGTTCTTTTCCGGAGGCCTGGAACATCATATGGTTAGGACTGTCCACGCTTTATGCTTCTAATTTTTTCGTACTGGTGCTTTCCAACGGCCCTGAAGTGATGAAACGTGTATCTGTTTTAAGTCTGATACAGCCTTTAATGATACTTTCAGGCTTTCATTTATTCCTTGGAAGATATCTTGAAATCGGTTTACTGGCTTATCTATCCAATCTACTGGTGGTTATAGGGACCGGCATCGTCTTGTTGTTTGCTTTCAAGCTTACTGATTTCCTTGTAGGTTCCAACGTAGATCTTTCGATGATTTCACTGGCGAATTCATTGCTTCAGAATAAACAGGAAAAACTGGATATAGGCCGGAAAGTAAAACCGGACATCCACACACTGGAGATTGAGAATTCTTCGGGAATTACTACTTTACTTGCTCCTTGGCTCCATCCAGGGCCTTTACAGGGATTCGGTGGAGGACAGATCACAGGCAGGATAATTGAGGGACTGAACAGCGATGGTGAAGGATTTTTCCTTCATGTGCCTTCATGCCATCAGATGGATCCTTCTGATCCGGATGATTCTGAGAAAGTTCTTGAAGCATCAGAGACACCGGATAAAAGCGGAGAGGCCTCTAAGATGTTGAAAAAGAGTTATGATTTCTGTACTTTCTACGGGAGAAAGTTCGATGGGAAAAAGATAATCTTTCTTGAGATCGATGGCTTCGATGATTATGATTCTGCTATTTTCCAGGAATTCATCGATAAAGAGGAAGTCATGATTATCGATCTACATAATCAGCCAAAGGAAGTACATGAAAACGAGATGCGTTACGGAACAGTCCAAGCAGATAAAACAAGAAAGCATTTGGAAAAATTCCTCAAAGAATTAGATAAGTTTCCAGAGGCCTCTTATAGTGCTGGTAAAACAGTAGAAGTCGGGGAAAACTCGCGTATGGCTCTAGTAGAACAAGCGGATGATCAGGAAACTTTAATCTACGGACTGGAAGGAAATGATGCATCTAGAGAGATGTTGCAGCTAAGAAAGGAACTTGGAAAAGAGTTTGATCATGTCCTGTTTTTCACGACTGATACTCATTCCAGTATACACGAACTGGCAAGTGAGAAACAGCTTGAAAAACAAGAGATGCTTGAAACAGTAAAAAAAGCCCAACAAGATGTTTCAGAGGCCTCTATAGGATTCAGCGTATCTGAATCAGATGAGATGAAGTTCCTTATAGATGAATACTTTGGTTTAATTTACTCAATTAACATACTTGTCAGGCTTCTTCCTTTGATGCTAGTCTTCCTATATATATTGCTGGTGGTCTGGCTGATATGACTGCTTTTCTGGAATGGTGCAAATACTAAAAAAGATGCATTCTATAACATGTTTAGTAGTGAGGCCTGAACTAGAAAAATGAATTTCAAACGAATAGCCATCATTTCTATCCTGCTGATACTTGCATCAGGATTCGCGTCTTCGGCTCTTGTAAGTAACTCTGAAAGCTGGAAAGACAACTCATTAGTTATTGCTCGAAGCCATTTCGAGGATACGGAGGTTCATGCAGTGACAAGCCTTTCAGAAGGCCAGTTAATCGAAGAGATGTTGCGTTCCGATCAAGATCACACTGTTTACGAGCCAGAAAATCCTGACAGAGCCGTATGGGAAAATTATGCTAACTTCCTCAGGAATGAAGGACAAGACAATGTACAGGCCTCTTTCATAAACTGGCAGGACTCACAATACGAGTTCTACAATGATCTAAGTTCGGATATAGATGGTGTGGTCGTTGTTGAGCCTGATTTTGCGATGGATACAATATCTATATTCCCTCAGATAATAAATCAGGATTACTGGCCTGTTTACTACAACGGAGATGAAACGGATCAATTCCTTCAAGACATGAACACTGAAGACGAAGTGATATTCTACGGCCAGTATCTTGAACAGCCATGGAGAAATCTAGATGAGGATCAAAACTATTCGATAGTATCTGAAGGTTCCAATGAAGAGAATAACAGGGCGTTAGTGAGGAAGATCACTGATGAAAACAATAGAGAGTCGGCAGTAGTTGCTGCGGATAATTATCTTGAGAAAGGATTCATGAAGAAAGGAGATCCTATATTGATAGCTAGAGAGTTGGATCAGGCCGCTTCCTTAATCAATGAGCTTGATTTCACGAGTATAGAGATCATCGGAGGAGAGAACGTGCAGTATGGAAACAGTTTACAGGACAGGATAGACGATAACACTACTGTTATAGCAAAATTCGGAAGACGTTTCACAGGTGCTCCGGGCCTTGACTCCACTTATCCTATCAAACAGATACCTGCCACTCCACTTGTTCGTTCTATCTCTGTAGACTCTGTCAAATATGCTGAAGAAACAGGGACAGCGGAAGTGGTATTCACTAATGAGGGAACTATTGAGACGCCTGTAACTTTCTCAGCTATATCCTTGAGTTCGGGTGTGAGAGAGGAGATTACTTCACAGGATTTGGAAGTCGTGATGAAGCCTGACAGGAATACTACTATTGATCTTAATGTGTCAACACCTTTCACGCCTGAGACTGCTGAAGTATCTTTCGGTTATGAAGGATCCTCGGGAGTTACTTCAAGGACGTTCAACGTTAACAACACTGATTCTTGGGAGAGCTCGGATGTAACAGTAGAAGATGCGTACTACTTCGAGCCTGAAGAACAGATTAGAATAGAAATCTCGAATCAAGGAGAAGAAACAGTATACGCAGATGCCCAGCTACTGAACCTGGAGCTGTTAAACAGGAGTGTACAGCCGGTAACGGAAGATATAGTTGAAATTCAGCCTGGGGATACAGGATTTGTAGGGATCGATGCTTACATGTCTGAACAAGACATAGAGAATAATAATCCTGTAAACGTTGCAGTTACTGTAGGAGACTCTAGACATACTACAAGAGATCTGAAACAGTTCGAATCCGTTGAACTTCAAGTACGTGAAGGAGGAGTGTTGCTAATCATCATACAGTACGGACCGATACTATTGATCCTACTGTTGATCATTGCCCTGCTTTACTACCTAAAGAAAAGACGTGAAGAGAAAAAGTACAGAGGCCTCAAATAATAGTCATTAGAGGCCTCTCTAATTTTCTCTAATCAATTCAAGAATTCGTTTCTTCTTATTTCTTCTATTTGAGTTACTTAAAACATCGGAACTATGTCGATAAGAGCTAAGATAAAGTAACTGACAAGTATTATTTCGATGACTATAAATCCGAAGGTGACATGATCAAGCTGTTCCATCCATTCATCTTGGTTCCTCTGTTTTCTTCTCTCACGTTCCCTTGAGTAAGCCTTGATATTTCTCTCTGTCTTTGTCGTTTTCTCTATCTCATTCTGTATAAATCCTTCGAAGCGAGACACATCATCTTCTATCCTTTCCCGCCAAGAAGTTTCTTTATCTTCCTCGTCTTCTGTATTGAATCCTGTATAGAAATCATCTTCGTCTTTCATTTTTCCACCTCCAGATCCTGTGGACTGTAAACAGTGTCCATATGAGTACTAGCCATGGAAGAACGTAATTCTTGAGGCCTCTCAGTTTCACCTCAACTACGTTGATCTCGGCAGGAACTACTCCTAGAAGATCCTCGGATTCAGAGTAAAAGATCAGGCTTCCATCACATCTGTCGCTTTCATCCGAAGCGAAGAACGTGTAGTTGAACTCTTTCTCCACACCTTCATCGAAAGACCATCCTCCCTGAACATCATCTAAACATTTATCTAGGCCTACAGGCCTCAGACTAACGTTTTCAAGCCTGTAATCTCCTGAGTTTCTTAATTCAAAGCCTTCAGTCCGTGCAGTTCCCTCAGTCATATTCAAACTGAAAGGTCCTTCCAAAACACGTATATCCCGGACATCTTCTCTAGCCTCAACTAAAACATCAACAGACTCGTTGTCAAGAGAAACAAAAGTATCATTTATTACTGTGGAAGCCTCCAAGCGAAGCTCATAATCTCTCAGGATTTCTCCCTCGAATACATCCACGTAAAGAAGGTCTCTCGAAGATGATCCTGGAAGTATCTCATCGAAAAATGTCTCCGTGCTTCTCCAGCCCGAAGGCGTTGACACGTTTACAGAAACATCTACAGCCGAAACATCCCCTGTAGAATCAACTCTGAAAGGCAGTTTAAAGCTTTTTCCTTGCTGTACAGAGATACTTTCATTAGCTGACAGATTTACTCTAGGTACTCGTTCTGGGGCTAGTTCTCCAGGCAACTCAGAGCTTGAATCATTTTCAGAAGTATTATCTCCTGTTCCAAATCCTGGTAGGCCTCCTCCGCCTCCACCCCCTCCTCCTGATCCGCCGCCTCCACCCCCTCCTCCGGAGTCGTCTTCAGGTTGTTCTTCTGATTCGATGTAGGTTCCTATCAGAGAAGGCGCTTCAACTTCTTTAGTCAGAAAAATCTTGTTATCTGTTTTTCCGGATTCCAGTCTCTGTCCTCTTGTTGGCGTATAAAGTAGGTCAGGTTCTTCATCGTAGTAGAAACTGATGTTCTTCAATAGAGAGCTTCCGTTACCTGTTACATCAAGTATGTTGCCTGTGTTTTCCAAACCTTCAGGATCTTCAGGCATGGAACTGTTATCTACAGAGATGTTTTCACCCATGACTGATACAGTTCCACTGTCAAACGAGAAATTGAGCAGATCTACTGACGAATCCTCGGCTCCTGAGTACTCTTCAAGCCTGTTTGATGAAGTTATATTGCTGAGAGAGGCCTTTGAATCCTTGCTGTAAGTACCCACACGGTTTTCCTGAATAGAAGATCCGTTTATCCTTACTTCGGAAGAGTTTTCTATACATAGGCCTCTTGAGAACTGCTGCACATTAATTTTATCGATGTGTATGTCCTGAGAATCTTCGATCTTCACTCCACAAACTTCAGTATCGGAGTAGTTCCCATCTCCATCTAAAACATTGTCTCCGAAATCAACAGTGATGTCATCTCCTTCTACCTTCAGACATGAATTATTTCCTCCTCCTGGTCCTTGAGGATCTGCGTTGAAGACGCTTGAATCGATCACATAATAAGATCCAGACTCATCTAATGTAGTACAGGGAGAGGCCTTTCTAGTCTCTAAGGTAGAGATATTGTTCACGTAGATCGTCTCTGTTCCTTCTAATATGGTATTGAATTCTTTTGAATCGTAGAGCGCCATCTCTTTCTCTGCTACAGCTGATCCGTTACGTACGATCGAAACCAGTAGATCATCTGAGAGATCTGATACTTGGTGTATCTGTTCTCCTTGAGAATTAAATACTTCTTCCACGGTCAATGAAGTCTTTGAGTTCTTTTCCGAAGTATCAGTGCTGACAAGATAACTTCCTTCCAACAACCCGCCACCAATCTCAGATGTCTGTGAAGAAGTAGAGGCGTACAACTTTCCAGGATAAAGAGCTTCGAAAGCAGATATCTCTATCTCTTTCTCCCCGTTTCTTGCTTCAAGCTCTACAGACTGAGTGGAAACAGATCTCTCAAGATCACCTGAAAAAGATTTATAATAGACATCAAGAGTTTCTCCGGACAGATCTTCATCACTCTCATAGTTCAACAGTATATTAGGAGAGACAAGAGAATTATCTGTGAAAGAATCAGATCCTATGCTCTCAGGCCTCTCAAAATCTTCTGGAAATCCGTCAAAGAATCCTTTTGAACTAGTATTGTCGTAATCTAGGCCTGTTAATGCGCTTGATTGATCTACTAGAGACACGTTCAGGCTTGAAGCTGTCGATATGAAAAAAACTGTTAATATCCCTACCATAAGGCCTTGAACTGTTTTGTTCATGTTACCGCGCCCCAGAACTCAGCAAATATAGTGTACACTCCATTCATCACAGGCTTTACGTAAGAATCAATATTCGGCAGACTTGAGGTTCCTTCTCCTTGATAAAGACCAGGATTCTCTACTTCTAAAGGATAATTACTTGTTACACCGCCGTCTATTATGAAGTTCAGTCGATCACCGTTGTTTCTTGAGCTCATAACGATAGAGTAATCTATACTGTCCTGAACATCAGTGTTGTTGTATCTCTCAGACAGAAAGATGTTTCCTGTAGGGATGAAAGTTATACTTGCTGTCCCGTTTTCATCTGTTCTGAATGAAGAAACTTTTCTCATGCTGTTGAAGCTTCCTTCAGTGACTTCCTGTGTAGGAACAAAGCTTGAGAATCCGTCCGTCTCCACAAGCTTGATCTGTGAATCGCTTAATATCGTCCCATCTGAATCTTTCATCACAAAAGTAAGATTGTACGGTACTCCAGGATAATCGAACTCGAATTCCTCTTCAGAAATAAGTTCTCCATCAACGTAGATATCGGGATAGGTAACGGCTTCAAGATCGAAATAATCTGTATCTGTATTCCCTTCATTTGTCTCAGCAATATCATTTCCTGTATCAGCCTCCACGTTAACACTGTATCTTCCGGAATCATTCAAAGCCTCCCATTCATAACTGAAACTTTGAGAATCCCCAGGATCCAATCTAGAATCAACGTTGAAACTCCTTGAAGCAAAAACTTGTCCTCCATTCTCTATACTTGAAGAAACATCAAAACCGCTTATTACAGGCACATTACCTGTATTACGTATACTGAAGCTTACGGTCTGATTTTGGGAATAATAGATCGGATCACGACTTGTTGAAAGGCCTCTAACTTCTAGATCGGCACCAATATCAACGGTATCAACTATTTTTCCGTTTGCTATCCCGTATCTTGTGTAAACGTTTTGATCATTTACTTCGGATAGGCCTTTGTCAAAATCAAAAGTCTCAGGGAAACTGGAAGAACTCTTAACAGTATCTAATCCATTACAAGTGTCTCCGGATGAATCAGAACATACACCTGTTATAAGAGGTCTCTCAGATGTTATTCCTCGTCCTGTAGTTCCTGTAGAGAAACTTCTAGTCCCGATATCTGAATCAACTGTTATATCGTTTACATACAACTCTAATCTGTTTGTAGAATAATCATAACTCAGGCTTCCAGAAAAGCTTCCCGATAATTCGCTGTTAGTATCGACAATTTGCTTTCCTGTTCCATCAGAGTTTTCTGAAACAATGATGTCGGCTTCGCCAGGCATACCAGCGATTTTTGTCTCAGGAGTGCCTGAAATACTTGAAGGAGAGATTGTCAGGCCTCCTATTGAAGTCATCTTACAATCATTCCCGTTGAATGTTACGTCTTGATCCGCAGGAGAAAGAGTTCCGTCACGCCCATAACTGATCAACTCAGAACTATCTCCTGTACTGTAAGCAAGACCTGTGAAATAATCAGTATCAAGATTTCCTGAAGTTTCGCATATCATCAATCCAACATCGGGATACGCCTGTGCATCCTGATAATAAGCTGTAGTATCAGCTGAGCCCCAGGTATAGATCAAGTTATTTACTTCTGAAGGTCCGGACTCCACGACGTAGCCTTCCAATGCTCCAGAAACTAATCCTGAAAAGATAAGTATCAAGATGCTTCCGACCGCCAGCTTTTTTCTTTTGTTTTTCATATATTTCAACTCCCTGCAACAAACAGACTGTTCAACACAGGCCTGATCGCATTCACTCTCTTCTTCAAAGAGTTTAATTCAGGAGCACTTGACTCCACACCATCAACTACATCACCACAAGTCGAACTCCTTACTGAAAGATTCGTCTCGCCTAATAAATCACCTTGCCTGTCATAAAGTTTAACCCCAAGACTATCATCCTCTACGCTTGACAAAGTCGGAGTGAAAAGAACATCATCACTGCTATCATAAAGCCCTCCCCCGGCCTCTAGATGAACGGTATCACTATCTCTAGCAGGATTCATCACTAAATGACTTCCATCCTCCACGAGTTTAAACGAATCTACCTCAGCATCTATAACATACGGAACACCTCGAACAACATCTAAATCAATACCTGATGATGCTTTCAAGCTGTAAATCTTATTTGAGTTAATATTTGAATACATACAGTTTGCTATAGGCCTTAAACGATCAATGCCTTTCTTATAACTATTTTCAAGATTATCGAAGCCTTTGGAGGCAGGTCCGTCATCAGTGAACTCGATATTATTATTTTCAACGCTCATAGAAACTGTTTCATAGGCCTCTCCATCGCTGTAGACTTCCACTGAAAGATTGTAATCGTCAGGCGAATTGTACTTTGTCGGAGACATCAGGAGCGATACGCTTCCGTTCCGTGTCTCTGTAACTATCTGTCCTTTCGAACTGTAGTTCTGGGAGAAAGCAGGAGTAAACAAGTTATTCCCTTCGCGTTCAGTTATACGCACCTGTGTATCTAGAGGCTCCTGATCTCCGAAAACTGTTTCAGTTACTACAGTCAAATTATAAGGCCTGCCAGAATACGGGAAAACAGTAGAGGCCTCTCCATCGATCAAAGTAGTGATGTTCACAGGCTCGTATTCCGAAAGCATGTAGAAACTGTACTCCTCATTGATATCAGGAAGCAAAAACTGGTGATTACAACTGTTTCCATCATAACAGGTCTCATAATCATTTATACGGGTCAGAAAAATAGGTTCTACACCCGATCCGGTATCATAACTTAAAACGTAGTAATCTATCCCTTGATTCAAAGTAGTCTTCATAGCATCGTACTCTTTATCCAAGATCCTCACATTCCCTGATTCTGTGAAGGTTTTCTCAGGATTATCGTGTAAACTATCGTAACTGGTAGAATCCGGATAAAAAGTCGAAAAACCTTCGCTGTCAAAAAGTCCTCCAGCCTCTAAATCACTTGAAGTCACATTCTCTAGATCCTGTGGATTAAAACTACTGCTATAAAAAGGGATAGATGCGAAAAAATGATCTCCATCCGCCTGACCTGACATATCTATAGTATTCACAGTCCCTGAACGCGAATCATCAACGAAAAAATACTCTATAGGAGAATTAGTCTCCTCTTGGAAACCTGTAACTTCTCCGGAAACACCAGCCCAATTACTTGAAACATAACTAGGAGCAAGGACCGCCTTCACTATATTCCCTCCCTCAAGCCCTATACTCGAACCAAGAACAGCACCAAAAAGAAAAACACCTACAGCACAGACTAAAGCAATCTTCTCAACATCGAATTCCAAACGATCAATATAATCCGAATCTACAGACATCCAAGAGAGGCCTCTATCCAATAATTGCGATAAACTGGATTTTAAAGATAAACACTTCAGGCCTCTACTATGTTATCTCTCACTCAAATTTCCAAGAAAAAGAAAGAAAAAGGGGATAAGTAAAGATTGCTACAGATGGTTGCTCTAGCTTAGCTCTAGATACATGCTGTACGACGTTGTGGTGCTGTCTGATGCAGGAACGATTAGCTGGTAATCAGCTGCGTCTCCATTGAATGCATCAGAACCTTCACCGACCTCTCCTGCGAAAACAGGAAGATCTGGCTGACCTGTTGCACTTGAATTGTCTTCAAGCGTAAGTGTGGTCCAATCTCCTTCGCCCGTCGAATTGAATGTCAATGCAGCATCACCTTCGTATGACTGTCCATCTAGAGTTATACTTTGTCTTGTTGGCTCATCATAGGTGGCCTCTGCATCATCTGCTCCTTCGGGAATACCGAAGTAGTTGTCGACGTTGGAGGCATTGGAGTCACTTAGGTTTGACCATGTAACTGATCCGTTTGATGCAAACACGTAGTCTGCTGTGGCGGACCAGTTGTAAAGTACGTCGTTGTTGTTGTTGCTACCCAAAACGAGGCTTCCGTCTGTCTGTCCGTAGATACCAGCGAATTCATCTGTAGACTGCTGAGTAGAGAGGTTAGCGTTCGTTACGTTACCTCCTTCAGTAGTCACAGTGTCCGAGCTGGTGAAATCAAGTTCATCTAGAACTGATTCATCGTCTACATCAGCCTCTGCGGGTGCATTCTGTGCTGCCGCTGTTCCGGCAGCAAGTACTAGTGAAGCAACCATCGCAAGTACTGCGATGCTCTTGTCTAGCTTCATCTGTACATAAGGATTAACTTCCTCGGTTTATAAATTCTACCACGGATTGTTTTCCTGCAATACACTTTATTCAGAGGCCTGAACGTTCGTTTGATTGGGTGTTGATTTTTCCTCCATGAAGATTAAATCTTTGTCTGTTCAACATATTTTTGTATGGGTTTTTCAGATCTGAGTGAAGAGGATGTTAGAGATAGACTAAGAGAAGTTATGGATCCGGAGCTTGATATCAACATAGTAGATCTGGGCCTGATATATGAGATCGAAGTAAGGGAGGATGAAGTCTACATTCTCATGACTTTGACTACTCCTGGATGTCCTCTGCACGGTATCTTTGATGAGATGGTGCGTAGAGAAGTTGGGAAACTTGAAGGCCTCTCGGAAAGTCAGATTGAAGTTGAGTTGACTTTTGAGCCTCGCTGGAGTCCTGAAGAGATTTCGGAGGATGCTAAAGGAGAGCTGGGACATCTTCCAGGAATGCAGGGATTTTAGAACAGTTCTGTGAAAATGAGTTGAATAGATTGATTTTCTCTAATTCCTGAATAATTTCTTTTCTAGGATCACAGGAAGAAATACTGTTTCTTTTAGAAGCCATCCTGTCTTCATAGTCAATGCTTTTCCATAGTCCCAGAGGCTTAGGGCTACAGGCTTTCTTTTCCCATACATGTAGTTTGAACCGTTTTCGATAGCTTCCAGAACATCTTCGGCGTTAAATTCATCGTTTTCTGCGAATGAAGTATTGATCTCTGTATAGGCCTGTCCTATCATTCCAAGTGAGTGTGAATCGCTTGCTGCTACTTCAGGATAATTTTTTTCTTTTGCATATCTTCGGGCCTTTCTATTTTTCCATCCGGTGAAAGACCAGGAGTTGTATACTTCTATGGCATCACAGTCTTTGATCTTTGATTTTTTGACGCCGTGTCTAGTTCTTTGGAAGGGATGAGGAACTACAGCTAGGCCGCCCATACTTCTTATCTCTTCAACTGTTTCATCGAATCCTTTACCTTTCTCCGGACATTTCTCCACTCCAAGAGCTAGTAGATGACCATCAGCTGTCGATACTTCTACTCCTGGAATACCTATTAACCCGTATTCAGAGGCCTTTTCAGCCACCTCTAGAGAGTTCTCTATGCTGTTGTGATCAGTTACAGCTATAGCATCTATATCGATTTCCTGAGCATGTTCAAGAATAAGCTCTACCGGTTCGTTACAGTCATGGGATGCATCAGAGTGTATATGTAGATCGACTTTGATGCTTTCTCCGTCGGCCATAGAAACAATTTTTGAACAGGTATATTCAAAAACTTCAGGCATTCCCATCAGAAAGACTTAAACTTGTTCAAAAATGTAAAAACTTTTCAATGACTGATAGAAATTTGGATACCACTTCATATGGATCAAATCCTTTGCTTAACTGGCCTCAACAGGTCTCTAAATTTTCTACTTTAAAGAATGTCTTATTACTAGAGGCCTCTAAATTCATGCCCCTCAAGATGAAAAATGTTGTTCTAAGGTTTCTGGGTGTAGGAATAGGAGAGGATACTGCTATAGGTCTTTCAGCACAGTTAGATGTATTTTTCCCGGATAAGATCAGTATAGGCGATTCAACAGTAATAGGTTATGGCTCCACGATCCTTGCGCATGAGACAACTGTCGATGAGTTTCGTAAAGGTGAAACAGTGATAGGTAATAATGTTTTGATAGGCGCAAACTCAATTATACTTTCTGGTGTTGAGATAAAGGACGGAGCGAAAGTTGGAGCAGGATCAGTCGTTACTAAAGATGTTTCTGAAGATACTTTCGTCGCAGGAGTCCCAGCAACTCCTGTAGAAGATTGATTAGCTCTTTTGTTCTTTATCTCCAGTTCCTGTAGCCCAGTATGAAGATTATAGTGAAGGCAGTAAGTGCCATAATCGGGATAGTGATGTAATCAAAATAAAACGTGTACTTCGTACTGCACGACACTCCTGAACTTGAACAAGTAGTCTGAATAGTCGAAATTACTTGGATAAAGTAATGGTAGATGCTGATTCCTCCGCCGATGACTGTCATAGGAACAACGTAGTCCGAGACGTTCCTGTCGTCGAAGAAGAGCGACACTCCGAATATCAGTACTAGAGGATACATGAAGATTCTTTGGAACCAGCAAAGTTTACATGGAGCCCATCCCAGGATGTTTGAAAGGAAAAGACTTCCTACTGTGGCTACCAACGCTGTCAACAAACCTATTTCTCTGTAACGAGCATCTATAACTTGTTCGAATCTTTCCACATATGAGTCGATAGGAGTTGAAAAGAACTTCTGTAAAAGTTTTGCGCCGAGATAGGCTAAGATTGTTATGTCTAGGAAAAGTATGAGATAAGCCAGATAATCAACAATATACTCCATAATTTGAGACTGGGTGTCGCAAGTTAAAAATCCTTTTCTATCAGAGTTCTGCGTTTAAAATGTGCCTTTATCTCCTACTCTGAACAAGTGAGATTCACAGTTGCAGTCAGAGGCTCCAAAGTTTGGCACAGGCGAATTTTCCTCTGCTATAGTTTGAGCTAACTTACATTCAAAATCCGATTCCTTTTGAAATGCTAAACTGTAGACCGGAGAGGCCTTTTGTGAAAAGTAATCGATATGCCAATGATTCTTTTTGTCTTCACTGTAGTGTCTGTTAACTCTTTCCTCCACTCCGTTCATGGCCGATCCGATGTAAACATAAGTCCCTGAATCGAATTTTAAACTGCCTAGAGCACCTATATCCACGTTTTTCTTATCTATCTCAAAAAATACTGCGTACACACCTTTCATCAAGAATCCTGTTAGGACCAGGATCTTTTCATTTTATCTGTTCGAATTCAACCGAAATAAACGATAAACTAAAAAAAGAAAGACTTCTCCAGTAAAATTATGGACTTGGATTTCAAATCAGTAAAGGCTTTGGCCTCGCCCACAAGGATCAAGATACTTAATCATCTACTTGAAAAAGAGGCAACTACAACTGATATTGCTGATGAACTAGATAAGTCGAAATCAACTATTTCAGATCACTTATCTGTACTTACTGATTCAAATCTTATAGATAAAGACGAAAAAGAAGGCAGAAGAAGAGTTATCTACAGGCCTACAGACTCCGCAAAAGCAATAGTGGAAGGAAGGGAAAGAAAAGTAAAGTTTTCAATAGCTTCTTCAGCCATAACAGGATTCCTAGGCCTCTTCATGGTATCGAACACATTACAGAGTTCAATGGAGAGAGCACGATCCGATAGCTCGGCCATGATGATGCAATCAACAGAGGCAACTACGAATACAGCCCAGGCCTCTCAAATAACAAATATAGAGATGGTTTTAGTAGTTTTAGGAGGAGGCCTAATCGTTACAGCGCTGATGTTGGCACTTTACACTTATATCCTTAAGAAACTCGAATAATAAAGAAAAAGGAGATCTAGAAATTTTTAGAGTCCGAAGAGAGAAACTACAAATTCCTAGAGACCTACGCTTTTTCCGACATGAAGCTCCGAATGTATCTGGTTGAGATCGCCATTCAGTCCTGTTTTCGCTGACAGATGTAGTGGCAGAAGATGAACCGGATATGATCGCGACACCATCTTCTGGGGCCTCAGGCCCGCCTACAACTGCCAGTGTAGAGCCTGTGACTAGACTCATTGAAACCATCGGTAGCAAAAACTTCCGTATATATGTATAGTTACTATTTCCTCACCTTGTATATAAATCCTGGCTGCTGTTAGATAAATCGAAATTAAATGTTAGAAGTTTCAGAAAACTGTTAACAGTGAAATACTGGGGAAAAATTGAATCCTGTTCAAAACTTGATTAAGGCAATAAAGTGCTTTATAAGAAAGAGAACGTCTCTGGAATTAAAGAAAAATTTAAGGTGATGATAGTAGACTCACTACGATAAGAATACCAGATTCAAGGAATTGTATGCGCTTATACATTTAGTACATATACTGAATTTTGATTCTCTGTAAAAAAGAAAAAAGGAGATTAACGGATTTTTCACGTGAGGAGTGACTGAAGAAATCCAAGGAAGAATCCTATTGAAGGGAAGTAACTTTCATCTTTATTCTCTTCGCCATATTCTGGCGTCTCCAACTCTTTGAGTGTTTCTCCGTCCTTGGTTACTTCGAGCCTGTAATCTCCCTCTGTTATGAAGCTTCCCTCGATCTGTCTCGCTCCTACGCAGTTGATACAGGTGCCGTTGCCGGATTTCTCTACGAGGTCCATGCTGTACGAGTTTTCTGAATTCTCCGAGATCTTGGTCTCGATCGTGGTACATGGATTTGCTGTGGAGACTGTTCCCGAGAACTCGACTTTTTGGCCTTCCTCAGTTTCCTTGAAATCGCTGAAGTTGAGGCCTGTTGAAATGTTTCCGGACATACAAGAGCTGTTAAGGTTGCTTATCTCCGAATGCCAGTTGGTCCCGTTCTCATCGACTGACGTAGTCGCGGATGAGGAACCTCCTGAGGTTATCGCCATCCCGTCTTCGCCTGGTTCAGGTCCTCCTACGACTGCAAAAACGGATCCTGTGACAACTGATGCAAATGCGATCAGTACAAGAAACTTTCTCATAAAACATTCATTCCCTCCACTATCATATATAAAGTATCGAACCTGTTCGAAGAATACCGAACATTGCGTAAAACAACTGGAGAACTTTCTGAAACAATGGAAACGATCAAACATCTTGAAAAACTGGATGAAGGCGATAAAGTACTTTATAATGGGAAAAGCATGCCTCTAGAGATAAAGAAAAAAGAAGACGAAACAGTTATCTTAGAAGGCCCGAAAGGAGGAAAATACCAGTTATTCGAGGAAGAAGACGCAAATCACCTGCTCGTTTCCAAGCCCGGGAATAGAGACTACGCTAGCTATGCCAAAAACGTCAGAAAAATAGGAGAATGGATCGAAAAACAAGATAAATACGTTCATTCTGATACAGAGGCCTCTGTAGAACTTTATATGAACGAAGTAGGCTTCTGGAACGTTAAAGTTGAAGGATTGAATGCTGATTTCGATGAGCCAAAGTACGGTTTTTCAAATAAAGAGAAAGCAGAGGAAGAGGCCTCTAAAATCGTTGAGAAAAATCCTGAAGGATAGATAATTTTTGATTTTACTTCCTGTTGTTTTTCGAATTATCTTTATTTGTAGGATTCCAAATAGTAGTTTGTGATAATTTATGCAGAGATTTGATGGTGAAAGCGTGATAGTAACAGGAGGCACATCAGGTATTGGAAGAGCGATTGTAGAAAGATTTCTGGATGAAGGTGCTGAGGTGGCTGTTCTGGATATTCAAGACGACAAGAAAGAGGAAGTAGAAAATGCAGGAGCAGTATACATACACTGTGATGTATCTGAATGGAGGGAAGTAAAAAATTCTGTAGAAAAAGTTGTGGAAGAAAATGGAAGACTTGATGTCATGGTAAACAACGCAGGTATAGGATCAGCATCAGGGATAAAGGAAATGAGCAAAGATGAATGGGATCAAACAATCAATGTAGATCTTGACGGTGTGATGCACGGTACAAAAGCAGCTATTCCGTATCTGGAGAATAAAGAAGGAACAGTGATTAACATTGCTTCGATATATGGTCTCGTAGGTGATATAGGCTCTACAGCTTACAATGCAGCAAAAGGAGGAGTAGTAAACTTTACAAGATCAGTAGCAGACGACATGGCTGAAGAAAACGTCCGTGTAAACAGCGTGTGTCCTGGATTTGTGAAGACGCCTATGACAGAGAAAGTATTACAAGATGAAGAGTTTAGAGAACATGTCATGACTCAGACACCTATGAAAAGAGTAGCAGAACCTGAAGAAATATCTGGAGCAGTGGTTTTTCTGGCTTCTGAAGATGCTTCATACATCACAGGAGTCAATCTGCCTGTAGATGGCGGTTGGACAAGTCATTGAATCTATTTTTCTTCTTTTTTATCGAAGATGTTTTCCTCTAAACTCTTTTCAACTATGTCTCTGTTTAAGTCACTTCTGATGCTTTTGACGTCTTCAGAATCTCTGACATGATAATCGAGTCTTATACTAGCTTTATCTTCTTCAAGCCCTTCCACAGTTGTGCCTGGCGCCGGCTTCTCTAGAACTTTATCGTTTTTAGAGGCCTCTTCTGCACAGATCTCTTCAAATCTTTCTGCTTTTTTGACATCTATTTTGAATTCCTTGGATACTTTGGTGAGTCTTCCTTTTGTAAAGTTTTTTAAAGGCTGTGTAGTAAGTAAACTGTTTGGTAAAATTATTTTTTCGCTTGAAGAACCGTTTATAATTGTGTGCCTCAATTTTATTTCTTTTACAACTCCTTCATGATTTTCTGTAGTTATATAGTCTCCTTTGACGAAAGGATTACCTGTCAAGATAAAGAATCCTGCTACAATGTTTCCTATCTGATCTCTCATTCCGAATCCGACTGCTACAGTTAAAGCTGCTGTAATAGCTCCTAGTACCGTTACTAGATTTCCTAATTCGGCGCCCTGTAAAGCCAGTATGAATGACAGGAAGAGGCCTACAAGTCCAACGATGTTTTCGAAGGAATGCATGGACACTTTGTCTCCTCCTTTTTTCTTTACTGCTTTCCGGGCCAAAGGCATCAATACAACTTTTGTGACTAGTATTCCGGCGACAAGCACTGCCAGAAAACGTATCAACTGGACGTAGATTGCGGTGTCGGGTAGAAAGGCCTCAATCATAATCAGTTGTTATTCTTCTAGTTTCAAATAACAACCCATTAAAAACTCTGATCAGTCTTGAATAAGAACAGCTCTCATAGGAGATCCATCAGTCTCTATCTTGAGAGGTGTCCCTGAGAAAATATATTCGCCAGGAGAAACATCTCTGAGATCCAGACCTTCTATTACACACATCTTTTCGTTGGCTAATCTATGTGCTCTTGAGGCCTTTTCTCCTCCGTCAAATTTTACAAGGCTCAGATAATCGATGCCTACAGTATCAACTCCTTCACTGATCAAATATTTGACGCCTTCCAGAGTTAGATAAGTAAAATCCTCACGAAACTCATCATACGAATTTAGAGAGTTCTCAGTCTTTAAAACAACTATATCAGCATTTATCTCCTTCTCATTCAAGTCCTCAACCTCAACATTTTCTGTACAATCAGTCAGATCAATCACTTGGGCATCCCCATAAAAATTCTGTAAATCCAGTTCCTTCACTGTTTCACCGTCTTCTTTGACGTGTTGAGGAGCATCTACGTGAGTCCCTGTATGGCTTCCGAAACAGATATTTGATTCGGTAGTAGAATCCTCAGGCCTCTCCCGATACTTCCTAATTTCGGGCCTGGGATTCCCAGGATAATAAATCATATCTTCACTGATCTCCATAGATATATCGATAATCTTCATTTTCTAGAGACCTCTAGAACTCTTTTTCTGCTAGTTTATCGATCTTTGAAGCCATTATGAAGTCGTTCTCATGAAGCCCGTCTATCTTGTGGGTGTAAAGCTTGATCGTGGCTCTGCCCCATGTGAAATCATTGATGATCGGATGATGGCCCTGCTCTTCAGCTATTTCCCCGACTTCATTCACGAAATCAAGGGCTTCCTGAAAATTATCGAACTTAAACTGTCTTTCGATGTGATGATTTTCGACTAGTTCCCAGTCATCATCTAATTCATCCATTTTCTGGACAGATTCAGTTGCTTGTAACGGATCCTCGTCTCCTCTACATGCACTACATACTTTGGAAGAAAGATCTGGCATAAGGCATGTTTTTGTTTCATCGAATTAATACTTTGCCTAAGTCCGAGATATTAAGAGTCAATAAAAGCCAGAAGATAGAAAAGAACATACATGGTCAGGCATCTTTCTCTTGGAAACGGCTCTTTACTGGTCAATCTCGATGATTCTCTGAGGTTGAGAGACCTTTATTTTCCGTACGCAGGGCAGGAAAACCACGTGCAAGGGAAGAAACACAGGATTGGAATAAAAGCCAATGGATTTTCATGGATAGAGGACTGGGACACAGAGCCAAACTACAGGGAAGACACTATCTTGGGAGAATCAGAGGCCCGTAACGATATCGAAGGCCTGAAGATGACTTTCAGGGACGCTGTTGAATGTGAGAAAAACGTCTTCCTGAGGGAGATAGAAGTCAAAAACGAGGAGGATTACAGCAGGGAAATTGAGTTGTTTTTCCATCAGGATTTTGATTTATATGGGAATAGTGTGGCGGATACGTGTTTCTATCATCCTGATCACAGTGGCGTGATCCATTACAAGAAAAACAGATACGTCATGGCGGAAGTAAAGAAAGAAGACGGAAGCCGTGAAGACCTGAATCAGTACGGCATTTACAGGAATGATCCTTCAGAAGATGTAGAGGCCTCTGAACTCAACTTCAATTCTATTGCTCAGGGAGATGTAAATTCTGTAATCAGCATGAAAATACAGTTGGAAGCAAATAGCTCTGAAAAACTTTATTACTGGATAAATACGGGAAAGGATCTAGAAACGGTGCTTGAATTAAATAGAGAAGTTGAAGACAAGATTGGAGATTTCCTTGAGCAGACTGAGATGTGTTGGAGAGGATTTGTCGGAAGCCTCGACTCCAAACTAGATAATCTAGATGAACATATAGTTGAACAGTTTAAGAGATCAGTTTTAGTAGTTAGAGGCCAGACAAACTATAATGGCGCTATAACAGCTGCCAATGATTCCTCTAATCTTGATTTCAATCAAGACAAGTACGGCTACATGTGGCCTCGTGACGGAGCGCTCGTGGCGGAAGTCATGGCTGAAGCAGGATACTCTGATCTGGTGCGTCCTTTCTTCGACTTTGCGGAGGACGTTCTGCACAGAGACGGCTACATGATGCACAAGTACAATCCCGACAAATCTCTGGGAAGCTCCTGGCACTCATGGATAGACGAAGAAGGGAACAAGAGACTGCCGATACAGGAGGATGAGACAGCGCTCGTGATCTGGGCCTTGAAACGATACTACGAGGAAACAGATGATAAAGAGTTACTGGAGGAGAAATGGAGCAGTCTTGTCAGGCCTGCTGCAGATTTCATGCATGAATACTTCAATGAGGATTTTCATCTTCCTAAACCGAGCTACGATCTCTGGGAGGAGAAACACTACATCTCAACTTTTACAGTAGCATCAGTTTATGCAGGATTGAAAGCAGCGTCAGAGATAGCAGAGGAGATAGGAGAAAACGGAGGAAAGTATCTGGAGAGAGCCAAGGAAATAAAGAAGAAAGGCCTGGAAAATCTGAAGTCAGAGGAATCCGAGAGATATGTCAGAGGCCTGAAAAATGTTTCCTCCTCATCGGAGGCTTCTACTCAAAAGCTAGACGAAGTTTCTGCACCACTTTTTTTCTTGGAAAGGTTCGGATTAGTCGATGAAAAAGACGAATACTTTGAGAACACGATGAACGCGATAAGATACGATCTATCTCCGAATACAGAAGTCGGAGGTATCGCACGCTACAAAGGTGACTATTATCACAACGTTACAGAAGACTTCGATGAAGTTCCAGGAAATCCGTGGATTATATGCACTCTCTGGATAGCTCAACATCTAATTGAAGAAGCAGAAGATCTTGAAGAATTAGAGGAAGCTAGAGAATACATGCACTGGACTTGTAAAAACTCATTGAGTACAGGCTTGTTGCCTGAACAAGTTGATCCGTTCACAGGTGAAGGAAAAAGCGTAGCACCTCTGACATGGAGCCATACAACGTTCATTGAAACAGTATTGATGCTATCGGAAAAGACCAGAGAACTGGAGAAATAACAATCTTATTCAATTTCTCCAAGTAATATAGCCAAGTATCACCAGTGAAGCTGTTTCAAGGCCTCTCAATATTAATCCTTGCTGTGCTACTTTTTCAGCATAAAGCCCCATCATCGTCCAGTTGAAGTAAAATGCTAACGCGTTTTCAACAAGAAGTATTGATGCAAAAATCAGTAACGCCAAATTGAAGACTTTCTGTGGACAGGTAAATTGTAAGTACTAAAGTAGTTAAACTGAGTAAGATAAGTGCATTTTTACGATTTTTTACATCTAGCTCCATATGCTTTAACTCTGTTTAGAATCCATAAAACCGTATTCCCAAATCCCCATTCTTAGAGAACGTCACACAGATTTACAACATTCAAGGATAAAAAAATATTATGACACAGAAAATTCTAATCACAGGAGCAAGCGGAACAGTAGGCAAGGCTACAGGAGACTATCTCTGTAAAGAAGGCTATAACGTAATAGGAGTCAGCAGAAGTATCCGAGAAGATTCAAACTGCTACACTGAAACCGCTCAAATTGATCTTCTTGATGAAGATGACTTGGAAAAACTAGAAGATTTGATGAAAGACAGAAATGTTGATGCATTGTTCCACTTGGCATGGAACATCCCGGCAGAGAACTTTGATACATATACTGCCTGGGAGCCGAACATGGAGATGTTTGAAAATATTTTAGAGGCCTCTAGGAACGCAGATGTGCCAATATTCATCAATGGCTCAAGTATACATGCAGGAACAGGAGATATAGGTGCTTACACTGTAGATGCTAATTTTGAGGGAACGCCTCAACCGTATAAAGATAGTATTGATCCTGAAAGTGATTTTGATTTAAGAAAGGATAATCCGATTAAATTACTTGATCCTAGAGATGAGAATCCCGACAGTCCGTACGGGTGGTCAAAGATAATGACTGAAAGAGCTGTTAAGCAAGCAGTTGAAGCCGGATATTTTGATTTAGGTGTCAGTATAAGGATTGGAGGAGTTAACTCTGAAGACAGAAAGGAACTTGAAGGCGAGCCGTACTATCCTACTCTTTACTGGAGTCACAAAGACTTGGGAAGGACTGTAGAGAATATTCTTACAGCAAACTTGGAAGAGAAGAAGGGCTATCATCAGTTCTACGGTGTTTCAGATAATGAGGGAAGGATATTCAATATAGAGAACTCTTTCGTGTCTAAAAACTAATTTGAGGCCTCTATTGGTGATTTTATGCAGGATTATTTAATTCAAGAGATCTAATTATATGTTGTATGGCGCTCTATGAGTTCTACGGTGATGGATGTCCACACTGTGAAAAGATGGCTCCGAAAGTGGAGGAACTTGAAGAAAAAGAAGATGTGGAAGTACAACAGCTTGAAGTCTGGAACAATAAAGAAAACGCTAAGAAACAGATGAAGTTTGACGATGGGAAATGTGGTGGTGTGCCGTTCTTTTACAACACTGATTCAGATGAATGGATCTGCGGCGAGGCAGATATGGAAACTTTGAGAAAATGGGCTAAAGGAAAAGATATCAGTTAAATGGTTTGCGGCGTCCGGGATTTGAACCCGGGTCACCGGCTTGGAAGGCCGGGGTCTTAGCCACTGGACCAACACCGCTCACTATAATTTTAGTTAGGCACGTTATTTTCTTAAATAACTCCCTCGCTTCACAAATCTTGTCTCATAAACAGTGTGTATGAACCTGTAAACATGAGCAATGTCTCGCTTAGGAGGAATATTAGATAGCCTAGAGCTGAACTGAGATTCTCCCAGACTGTTGGCTTAAGTCCTGTTTCGCCTTCGTAATCTGTTCCGAGCATCGTGGACGCGAAGTTCTGGAAGCTTGTCGTGGCAGAGAATTTTGACACCTGATTAACGAAGTTCTCCCGTTTATCATAGATCTCCTGTCTTTTATTCTCCTCTCTGTTCGGGATGCCTACTTCTTGTACTGCAACCGCTCCTCCTGCCGATACGCTTCTAGAGACGCCTGTAGATACTCCCGGATTATCTGTCTCAATGGGATAAATTGTATCAGCCATGATGCCGGATAGGAAAGGCGTGGCTAAGAACAGTAGGAGTACGACTAGGCCTGTTATAAGTGCTCGCCAGCTTGAATTTAGTATTACGGAAAGAAGTGTTCCTAGTCCGAAGAAGAATCCCATGTAGATGACGCTGCCTTGCCAGAGGAACACTAGGCGGAAAATCTGCTCTGCTGTAGGAAGCACTCCTGTCAAGTATATTGCCAGGCCTGAAGAAGCAGTGAAAGCTATTAGAAGCGCTGTAGCTACTGTGAAGAGGCCTGCCACGAATTTTCCGTTGATTATCTCGTCCCTGTATATAGGATAAGAGAGAAGAAGTTCTATAGTTTCGTCTTCTCTTTCACGTGAAATTGAGTCATAGCTCAAAAGGAGGGCCAGTATAGCTGCTGCGAGAGGAAGATTAAGGCCTACGAGAGGCCCGAAGACGTCTATAAGTGATGGCTTTTCTGGAGCCGGTCCGTAGTTGCTTCCGCCTTCAAAGTTCTCCATCTGCTGATTGTACTCCTCGACTCCCATATACACTGAGCCCATGGAGAGTACGAGGAAGAGACCTAGGATCAAAAGAAATTTTTTACTTGAGAAACTGTCTTCCAGCTGTTTCCGGCCGATATCCCACATCGAACCCATTACTTTCCACCCCCTGTCAATTTGAGATAAGTCGTTTCCAGTGTTTCCTCCTCCATCTCGAAGGCATCGACTTCAATCTCTTTTTCCATCAGCCGATCAAAGAGTTCACTCCTGATATCATCCTCCGCCAGGATTTCGAACTTTTTCTTCCCGGCCTCATACTCCAGACCCATGTCCTCCAGAATTTCCTCAGAGGCCTCTACATCATCAGTCTTTAAACGGATGTATGAATCAGTATCGGTCTCGTTGTTTAACTCCTGTCTAGTCCCACAGGCCTCAACTTTTCCATCGCTCAGTATAGCAAATCTATCACACAGCGTATCGATCTCGGTAGTGATGTGTGAAGAGATTATAACTGTCTTCCCGCGTTCCCTGTTGATCTTCTTCACGAGATCCTTGAAAGCCTTCTTCCCCTGCGGATCAAGGCCTGTAGTCGGCTCATCGTAGATAATAATCTCTGGATCCTTGATCATCGACTGGGCGATCCCCAGCCTTTTCTTCATACCTGTAGAAAAATCGCCAACAGCTCTATCAGAATCTTTCTCTAGGCCTACAAGCTCAAGAAGATCATCAAGATCCGGATCAGTCTTAGCCAGTTCTGTAAAAAACTCTAGATTTTCTCTTGCCGTCATTCCCTCGTAAAAACTGATATCTGAGGGCAGATAGCCGATTTTCTTCTTGATCTCCTTCGACTGTGTATGCTCCGTACCTTTTATTTTTATAGTTCCGCTGTCCTGCCTCAAGAGACCTAGCACAGTCTGGAAAAGCGTTGTCTTTCCTACGCCGTTTGGCCCCAGAATACCAAATATCTCTCCCTCCTTGACGGAGAACTCTATACCTTTCAATACTTCGAAGTCTCCGTAGCTTTTCTTGACACCTTCCAATTTGATTATGTCTGTCAAAATTTTTCACCTTCGGCTGAACTTCCTGTATACAAATATCAGTGCTGCAAGACTTAACGCCATCAAGACGAGGCCTACACTACTCATCCCACTCTCCTCTCTCACATTGATCCTTATCTCGGATGGAGTTTCTATAGAGGCCTTTTCAGATGAGGTAGAAATCTCTACAAAGTAGTCTCCGGGTGAGGCCTCTGCAGGAACATCAAGGGTTAACATTGATCTCTGACGCTCCCTTGTATCAAGTTCACTGAATCCTTCCGGATTTAAGTCGTGCTCCCAGCCGTCTGGTGCTGTTACTTCTATCTCAACGTTTTCAAGAGCTGCGCCTGTACTTTCAGATCTGTATCCGAATCCTGCGCTGTTCCTGACTGTAATAGGTATCTCCTTTGTTTCATCAGGCTTGGCAGCCATGTAATTCTCTCTAATATCTAACTCCATCGATCTTTCTACTTCTGCACCGCGTATCTCCATCTGGAGTTCTTCAGAAAGCCTTTCTCCGTTTTCAGCGATCAAAAGTACCTTGTAGTTCCCGAGTTCGGCGCTGTCCGGCACCTCGAGATTTGCTGTAACAGATTCCTCTTCACCAGCCTCGACGTAGACTTCAGTAACGTTGAAGTCCTGGAAACTGAAAGAGGCCTCTACAGAAGCGTTTGTCTCAACTGAAAGGTTGTATGTCTGGTTCAGGAATCCTGTGTTCTCTAAAGTGAAAGGTACGTTGGCACTGTCATCTTGTGAAACAATTATCTTGCTTGGGGCGGAGGAATCGATCTCTCCAGATGATAAAATTTCTTTGTTTGCTATTATGTCAACGTTGAGAAATCTTCCGTCTTTATCCCATCCTGCAGTCCCTATCTCCATATTAAGGTTTTCTGAGATGTTAAGAGTATCTCCCTCTTTTTCGTATATGTCGAAACCGTCTATCTGTTTGATGATGTGGAATGAGGTATCAGTCCATCTGCCCACTTCCAGGATTTCTTCTCCGTTATCTTCTTCGTACTTGATGATGTAATCGCCTACCTCCTTCTGTTCTCCGAAGTAGATATTTTCATCGTTTTCGTAACTCTGGGAAGCAACTGTGCATAAAAGCATTGTAAAGATGATCGAAACAGCGAGAATCTTTATCCTCATAACCTTCTGGTTACTCATCGTCATTTTTTAAACACTTCAAAGCTGTTCGAAACTAAACGAACAATAAAAAACGAAGACGTTTTCAAGATTAACTCTTCAATAATATATTATGGATCTGGATGAAGAAGTAGAGGAAAGTCTCAGGGAGAGAACAAGACAAGTGATTGAAACTGATGTTCTCGAAGAGAGTGAGCCTGGATTAAAACATAAATCCAATAAGCAGGAGGAAAAGATTGAGAGACAGGCTTTTTCCAAGACCGGGGCATCTATGAGTCCACAGCAGATGGAGTACTTAGTTAGTCAAAAAACAGATATGGATAACGAGGAGCTTGAGAAGTTCTTGGCCGGAGAAGACGAGGCCTCTCGTGTATTAGGCGACTGGAATAATTTCTCCCGTACAGAGGAAAAATTCATGATCCAGAGCTTCCAGTCTATGGGGCCTGAAGAGATAGCTGATCGGCTTGACAGATCCGAGAAAGAAGTTGAAGTCAAGTTGAAAATGATGGGCTTGAATCCGGAAGAGATGTGAAAAATATGGATAAAGAAGAAATAAGAAGTAAAGCTATAGAACAGACAAGCAAGGAATTGAAGTCTCCTGTAGACAGAGATAAGTTTCTGGTGAAGACTGTAGGACATCTTGACAGATTGAGAACTGATTTCTTCCACGATGTAGAAGATCTAAGGGATATTTACTCTCTCCACTTTCCAGAGTTCGTTGAGGAGATAAACGATGATAAACGATTTATAGAGCTTCTAGATAGGTATGGTGTTGAAAGATCCGATTTAGAGCCTTTCCAATCTCTGGCAGAGGCCTCTTCAGGGTCATCACTTCCTGAAAAAGAGAGAAAGATAATGGCCGATATGGTGTCAAATCTTGTAGAGACTAAAAACTCTATTGAAAGTCTAGAAGAATATATAGAAAATGAGGCCTCTGAAGAGTTCCAGAATCTCTCTGGACTACTAGGGCCTGTACTTGCCACGAGACTGGTGTCTCTGGCTGGCAGTCTGGATGAGTTAGCAAAAAAGCCGGCTTCTACGGTGCAAATGCTTGGAGCAGAGAAAGCTTTGTTCCGTTATCTTCACGGAGAAGGAACTCCACCGAAGCACGGTATCCTGTTCAATCACAGATTTGTGAAGGATCTTCCAGAAGATAAGAGAGGGAAGATGGCGCGCTTCATGGCTAATAAAGCTGTTATGGCAGCTAGAATAGATAATTACGGTGATGAAGACAAGTCAGAAAACTTGAGAGAGGAATGCAGTGACAAATACAGTGAGTTAAGTAGTTAATTAGATGTCTTCTTCAAGATACGGATGAGTATAATCTGAGAAGTTTTCCGTTTCCAGTTTTTCTTTTTTCTCCATTTTGAAGGCCTCTTCTACTACTGTAGTTCTCAACTCTTTTTCCTGTATTTCCTCTTTTGAAAGAAATTCTGCGTCAATTACTTCTTCATCGAACTCCGGATCAGGATCTCCTTTTTCTACACTGCACTTGAACACGAATACGATTACAGGATGTCCATCTTTTGTAGATTTTCCGTCCACTACTCCTAGGATGCCTTCAACTTCCTCTACTTTTAGGCCTGTTTCCTCCCATACTTCTCTCTTAACAGCTTCAGGTGCTTTTTCCCCGTGCTCTACTCCTCCGCCCGGGATGTTCCATTTCCCTCTACACCTTTCTTTTCCTTCTTTAATCATCAAGTATTTTCCATTTCTTTCGATAAGCGCGTCTGTCGCTACATAGAAACTGGCCATAAAACTGTGTTTGTATGATAAGTCTAAAACTTTCACGCCGGAAAACTGTTTCCTATGGAAGAGATACAGCCAGGGATCTACAGAAAAGGAGCCAAGATGTTCACAAAGGCCGCATCAGAAAAGCAGGTTTACGGGGAAAAATTCGTTGAACAGAACGGAGAACGTTTCCGTGAATGGAATCCAAATAGATCTAAAGTAGGAGCTGGTGTAGAAAAAGGAATAGATCTTGAACTCGAACAGGATGATCTAGTGCTTTATCTCGGCGCAGCATCAGGTACAACTGTATCACACTTTTCGGATATACTTCAAGACGGATTCGTATTTGCTGTAGAGTACTCGGAAACAGTTATCAGAAAACTTGTTGAAGTCGCTGAATCAAGGGAGAATATTGCACCGATACTTGGCAACGCCAGAAATCCAGACGAATACAGTGATCTAGTAACTGAAGTAGACGTAATCTTTCAGGATATATCACAGAGTGATCAGGCCGAAATATTTACAAAAAACGCTGAAAGATACCTGAAAAAAGACGGAACAGCACTACTAGCTGTCAAAGCACAGTCAATCTCAACTTCCAGGCCTACAGAAGAAATATACGATGAAGTTAAGGACAGGCTCTCAGAGAAATTTGAAATAATCGAAGAGGCCTCTCTAGAGCCTCATGAAACAGATCACCTGTTTTTGAAGATGAAACTGAAGTAAGAAATCAGAATTAAAATAATTTTCAGAACTTTTCGTACTCTGATTCTTCATCGTCGTACGTAGTTCTGTCGTTGGTGTCTCTTGTCAAGGCCAGGTAAGTTGCTCCGCCTAACGCTACAAAGGCTGCTAAGGCACCGAATCCAGGCACTTCATCTGAAGTAGCAGAATCTAAGGTTTGAGCAGTTTCCATCCCATACTCTGTGTTAAAATCAAATATGTAGTTTTGAGCTGTCTGAACTCCTTCATCAAATCCGGTTTCCAGCTTGTTTCCCAAGTTATCTAGGCTCTCATCGCCGATCATACTCCTTAATACAACAAAAAAGCGTTAAATAAGAAACGATTTTTCAGGCCTCTATCTCCTTCGCCCATTCGTATCCTTCGTCTTCCAGCTTCTCAGCCAGCTCTGGGCCTCCACTTTCGACTATCTTTCCATCCACCATAACGTGTACACGGTCAGGCTCAACATAATCAAGGATTCTCTGGTAGTGTGTGATCATCAATATTCCTCTATCGTCGTCTGCCAGTCTGTTGATTCCTTCTGCTACTACTTTCAATGCGTCGATATCAAGGCCTGAATCGATTTCGTCGAGTACAGCGTAAGATGGATCAAGTACAGCCATCTGAAGGATTTCGTTTCTCTTCTTTTCTCCTCCTGAGAATCCGTCGTTCAGGTATCTGCGTGCGTAGTCTTCTTCCATATCCAGTAAGTCGAGTTTTTCACGTAGTAGTTCGTTGAACTCGCTCTGTGGCATTGGCTCTTCTCCTTTTTCTTCTCTTCTGGCATCGATAGCTTCTTTCAAGAATTCTGCGACTGTGATTCCTGATATCTCTGCAGGATACTGGAAGCCTAGAAAGAGGCCTGCTCGTGCTCTTTCATCTGTCTCTTCTTCTGTGACGTCTTCTCCGTCCACGATTATTTTTCCGCCGTCGATGCTGTAGACAGGATTCCCCATCAAAGATTTACACAGAGTGCTCTTTCCTGAGCCGTTAGGCCCCATGATGGCATGTATTTCGCCTTCATTAATTTCAAGCGAGACTCCTCTAACGATTTCCTCGTCTTCAACTGAAACTTCCAAGTCTTTTACTTCAAGTGTCATATAGAAAATGTAGATGTGAACTTTCTTATTCGGAACGATTCAAAACTCTACTGCTGTTCAATGTTCGAAGACAATCAAGTGATTATTTGGGATACGGAATACACTTCATGGCCAGGATGCCAGGAAAACGGCTGGGACAATGAAAAAGGCCAGTACAGGGAAATAATTCAGATAGGAGCAGTAAAGTTTGACACAGATAAACTTGAAATACTGGACAGTTTCGATAAGGCAATAAGGCCTCAGATAAATCCTCAGTTATCTGATTACATCAAAGATCTTACAGGCCTTTCACAGGAAAGAATCAATAAAGCAGATAGTTTCGAATCGGTTTTGAAGGAGTTTATAGAATGGAGTCAGGGCTTAACTCTTTACTCATATGGAAATGATCTAGGCGTTGTCCAGAGAAATATTGAGTTATACCATTCTGATCTAGATCCTAAAAAATCTCGTTTCAAGGATATCCGAAAAATTTTCCGGCAAAATGATGTTCCTGTAGATGAATGGGGCAGTGGAGACATAGCACATTACTTTGATCCTGATAAAGAACTCTTAAGGCAACACGATGCATATAATGACGTCAGGAACATGACTCAAGCATTGAAAATGATGTTAAGACAACATCGTCAGAGTTTTGAATAGATCTTATAGAGTAAACTCTTACTTTTTCCCTTCCATTTCGTCTTTGAATCTCTCCACGAAATCTTCTACGAATTCGTGTCGTTCCTGGGCTACTTCGAGCCCGGAATCGGTGTACATTCTTTCTTTAAGAGATAGAATCTTCTTTTGAAGATGATTGAATGAATTAGAGCCACTTTCGTCTGGATCTTCTTCTGCAGGAAGTGAAGGATCGGCTATAATACGTGAATACTCTCCGCCGTAACTGAAAGTCCTCGCTATGCCTGTAGCACCTAAAGCATCAAGATTATCGGCGTCTGAAAGCACTTTTGCCTCAATAGATTTTGGATTCGGGCCTCGTGAATATCTATGACTTTCTATACACTTTTTTACTTTCTCGATAAATTCTTGATCGTAATCAAGTTCTTCAAGTATTTCAACTGCTTTTTTGCCTCCCCAGACAGCATGATCATTTATTTTGTTTTCGTCTTCCTTTTTTCTGCCTATGTCGTGAAGCAGTACAGAGGCTTGAACGATCTCTTTATCTGCTCCTTCTTTTTCAGCCAGTTTCAGTGCTATCTTCTCTACTCTTTTGACGTGTTCCCAGTCGTGTGCAGGATTTACTTTTCTGAAAAACTCTGAGGCTCTGTTTTCTACTTCATCCATTCTGTTCATTTTAGATCCTTTCTGTAATCTTTCAATGTATCAAGCGATTTTTCTTCCCCTCTTTCATATCTCTTTATAGCTTCTTGAATGAAAGGCACACGGATATCCATACTATTTATTTCGTCAGAAGAGTAAAGTCCTGCGTCAAGTATCTCTCCGCTTTCAGGAGTTTTGATCTCAAAATCTTCAGTACTCGCATTGAACACAAATATCAGTACTTTTGTATCACTTCTATCGCTTTCATCGACGAAGACACCCAAAATCCCTTCAAGACTGACTTTGAGACCTGTCTCTTCCTTTACCTCTCTAACAGCGGCTTCCTTAATATCTTCATCTTTTTTGGCTCCTCCAGCTGGAAGATTCCAGAGGCCTCTAACTGGTTCTTTTCCTTCTTTGACGAGAAGATATTCTCCTTCTTTTTCGATCAAATTAGCTGCAACTACGTGAAAATCCGGCATAGAAAAATTATGTAAAGATAAAACTATTATCCTTTTTGACTCAGCGCCTTTTGAGCGGTCTCCAGCCCCAGTAACGCACATTTCATACGCATAGGAGAAATATCTATTCCAAGTCTATCGATCATCCAGTCTTTATCCAGATCCAAGACCTCCTCTACTTCTCTATTCAAAAGTTCTTCTGAGAGAATCGAAACACCTGCTGTACATATGGCACATCCATCTGTACTGTGTTTAAAATCAACTATCTCTTCATCTTCGACTTCAACATAAATATGAGTGTCATCCCCACAGCTCGCGTTTTCTCCTTCCGCTTCGTACTCTGTATCTAACTCTCCTTTGTTTCGAGGCCTCTTGTAGTGATCAAGTATTTCTTCTCTGTACATTATTCAACACCTTTTTGTTCATACATCGAATGTTTCCACTGCCTCCCTTACTGCTTCTAGCAATTTCTCCACATCTTCTTCAGTGTTGTATATGTAGGGAGATGCCCGTGTCGCACCGTTTACATCAAGTTCCATCATCTGTGGCTGTGCGCAGTGATGTCCAGCTCTTACAGCAACTCCGTGCTGATTCAACACCTCTGCAACATCGTGGGGATGAGCACAGCTACACGTAAATGAGACAAGATTAGCATCTTCCGGTGAGATAACATCAATCTTTTCTATATTCTCAAGGCCTTTTCTTATCTTCTCTGCCAGTTCTCTTGTGTGATCTCTAATTTTCTCAATCCCTGTATTTTCCAGATAATCCATTGCCTTTGAGAGGCCTACTGCTCCTGCTATATTCGGTGTTCCTGCTTCAAACTTTTCTGGTGCATCTGCATACTTGACTTCTTTTTCTGTAACTGAATCTATCATGCCTCCGCCCAACTGATACGGATTCATATCGTCCAGAAGTTCTTTTCTTCCGTAGAGAACTCCTATGCCTGTAGGCCCGAGCATTTTATGCCCTGAGAAAGTAACGAAATCTGCTTCAAGCTGTTTAACATTTATAGATCTGTGAGGGATACTCTGTGCTACATCAAGAACTACTAACGCATTTTTCTGATGCGCTATATCTATTATCTCTTCGACAGGATTTTCTGCGCCGAATACATTGGAAATATGTGAGATAGCTACGATTCCTGTTTCTTCAGTGATTTCTTCTTTAGCGGATTCAACTGAAATTTTTCCGTTCTCTGTCTCAAGATAAGTTATTTTTTTGTTCTCTCTAGAAGCTTTTCTCCGCCATGGAAGCTGTTCCGAGTGATGAGCCATTTTAGATATAACTACGTCTCCTTCAAAGTCAAGACTTGAAGCTACGAGGTTCTCTGCTTCAGTAGTGTTTCTCACGAAAATAATTTCTTCGCTGTCCGCATTGATGAAATCTGCTATGTTCCTACGGGCCTGTTTGTAATTTTTTGTAGAATCACTTGCTAGATCGTAAAGCCCTCGTCCTATATTTGAGTTGTTTTCTGTGTAAAAATTTTCTATAGATTCTATAACTGACTCAGGCTTATGTGATGTAGCTGCGTTATCAAAGTAAACAAGTTGAGGCCTCTCATCGAATACAGGAAAATCTTCTTTAACTACATCAGCGATTAGATCCTCATCTGTCATAATCCGTTTCTTGCCTCTGGTGAAATCATGGTTAGGTTAAAGGTATAAGTCTGCTTGGAGACATTGTTTCCATGGCAGAAGGTTCTAAACAGGAAATAATGGAGGCCACATACAAAGCGCTTTCCAAACATGGCTACGCTGATCTATCTATACAGAGGATAGCAGATGAATGCGACAAAGGAAAATCACTGATTTACTACCACTACGAGGACAAACAGGACCTGATGCTATCATTTATAGACTACATGCAGAAAGGATTAGAGGCCTCTCATAAAGAAGTAATGGATCTTCCTGAAGACCAACAGCTTGACAGAATGCTCGATATCACTCTAGGCCTTGAAGATGATGAAAGATGGAAATTCCAGAGTGCTTTACTTGAACTTAGAGCACAGGCCACACACGATCCAAAATTTGCTGAAAAATTCAGTGAAATGGACGAGCTAGCATACAGTAAGTTTGAACACGTACTAAATAACATAGGAATAAAAGATTCTGAAATGGTTGAGGTATTCGTCTCTAGTGTAGATGGATCTATAGGAAGGAAAGTAGCTATGGGTGATAGAGAAGGCCTTAAAAAAATGAAGGAAAATTTAAACAATTTAGTTAAAAGTTTGGAATCCAAAAACTGAGCAAATTTATTTAATCTGTGATAGTCTCTCCAAATTCGGAGGCCTCTTCCGCAATCTCCCCTTTCTGCTGGTTATCTTCTGTTACTTTCTGTCGCCACGTTCCTTTTCTGTACCATAAATAAGCAATCAATGCTCCTGTAACGTTTGAGATGAAGAATGCCAGCCATACTCCTTTTGTTCCAATTTGAATAGCGCCGATATATGCCAGAGGAAGTCTGATTAAGCCTAATGTTGTGATTGAAATAATTGCTGCGGTGATTGTTTTTCCTGCACCTCTAAATGATCCGTTGTAGCTTCTGAGGACGCCTATGAATCCAAAGCTGAATGCTACATATCTCAAAAATTCTGCTCCTGTTTTAGCTATTAATTCGCTGTTTTGCTGTGTTTGATCGATAAAAATGCTTGCAATAGGTTCTGCAAATACGAAGGTCAGTACTCCGAGGAATGTAAGTATTACGAAGCTATATTTTGCACCTTCTTTTGCCGTTTCTCCAGCTCTATCGAAGTTTCCTGCGCCTAGATTTTGCCCTGCCATTGATTCTACACCTCTACCTACGGCTGCTGCTGGCAAGAAAATCATCGAAAATATTCTTATCCCTATTCCAAATCCAGCAACGACAGGATTAGTAAAGCTCCAGCCTACTACTGCTGTAACCGCATTTACAGATATTGATCGTCCTGTACCTTCTACCGAAGCGGGTACTCCTATCCGCATCATTTTTTTAAAGAATTTCAGGTCGGGCTTCATGCTTTTTAGAGATATTTCGATTCCTTTCAGGCCTGAAAACAGGATTATTATCCCGATTAAGAGAGAAAGTGTTCTAGATATGATTGTGGCTATTGCAGCTCCTTTAACTCCCATTTCAGGGATTATCCAGAATCCAAATATAAACAATGGATCAATTATTATGTTTAATACTACAGTACCCAGCATCAACAACATTGGAGTAACTGTGTCCCCAAATCCTCGCATAAGAGACTGAAATACCAGAAAACCAAACATTGAGAACAGGCCTATAGATATTACTTCAAGATATCCTGCTGCAGATGTTGCTACTGAACCTGAAGCACCTAACAATGTCACAATATCTCCTATAAACAAGTATCCAAGTATCCCTAGTATCACTGACGCTATTGCCGAAAACATAACTGTTTGTGAAGCTGCATAATTTCTCATTTTATCTTTCCCTGATCCTTCAAATTGAGCAACTAAAACACTACCCGCAACTGCTAGACCCATTCCCAGTGAGATCAAGAAAAACACTAGAGGAAATGCAAAAGTTATAGCAGCAAGTGCATCTCCAGAGTACTGGCCGAGCCAGAAAGTATCCGCAAGATTGTAAGCAGTCTGAAGTAAATTAATGATTATGACAGGCAGAGAAAGATAGAACAGATTCTTTCCCACATTACCATTAAGCAGATCAAGATCTTCCTTTGACTTGAACTGATTCTTAAACCAGCGTCCTGAACCTGAAATTGAGTCTCTGATTTTAGGCAGATCCATAAGAAAAATCCAGGCCTGAAAATTTAAAAGACATATCGAATCGAAACATTTAGAATCGTAAGTGACAAAAGAATTCAAGCAAACAAACAACTCCATGGGAAAGAAAGTTCCGGGCAAAGTCCTCGAGTATCTCGTGCTAGAGGCCTGTGAGGAAGGCCCGACGTACGGCTACGAGATAGTTTCGCGGATAGAGAATATCACAGAGGGAAACTGGAGTCCCAGCTACGGAACAATCTATCCGTTAATTCAGAGGCTTGAGGAAGATGGATTGATCAAGTCTCTAAACGATGAAGAAGCGGAAAAAGAAGGCCTTGAGACAGGAGACAGAAACTACTACACGATAACCGGTGAAGGCCTTGAAAAATTTGAGGAAGTCTCAGAAGAAAAGAAGGATGATTTTGAAGATCTCGTAGCAGGTTATCTGAAAGTTTACGAGCATGTTCACGGCGGAAAAGAACTGAAAGATTTTCTTGAAAACTTCCTGTAAAGCCTTATTTTCTGTTTATCGGTCCTGTTTCAATCGAACATTTGCCAAAGGCCTAAAAATAATCAGCCGCAGATTTAGCGGAAATCTCTTACTCCTATCAGCATTCTCAGAACTGTAGCTGTCAATAGCACAGAGTAAACTGTCCAGTGAAGGCCTCTTTCAAGCAGAGAAAGATAATCGCCTAAGCCTGTAAATAATGTAAGGCCTGCCACGACAAACATGTATAATCCTACAAAATCTTTCAGGCCTTCCACATCACTGAACTTTTCTCTGTCGAATCCTGCGATGAGTTCTGGTTTGTCTCTGTATTTTATCATGTATGCAAGCAGGCCTACGAAGAGGCCTGAAAGTGTCGTGATCAAGAGCTGTTCCATAGTATTCAATCCTCTTTTCCCAGTTCAAATACTTCTTCAATTTTTGCATCGAAAAACTCCGCGATTTTCAACGCCAGCTCCAAGCTAGGATCATATTTCCCTGTCTCGATGGCGTTGACTGTCTGTCGTGATACATCGAGCTCTTTCGCTAGCTCCGCCTGTGTCAAATCATTTTTTTCTCGGAATTTTTTGAGGCTATTTTGAATCTCCATGGTTCTAGTTTGAAGTTAAGCTTGATAGCTTTAGACTGTTTTTCAGGCCTTTCCAGTGGTAGTAGGTCATGGAGGTCACGAAGACGAAGAACGGTCCAAAAGCTACTAGGTAGAGGATCCACTGAGTCTGGTCGGTGTAGATAAGGTTGTACGCCCATAAACTCATCGTAACAAATGTATAGGCGATAAAGCCGTTTCTCGAGCTCTCCAAATGAATCCTGTTCTCTCTTTCATCTCCTCCTTTCATTTTTTCAATCGATCCTCCAAATTTTGTTCTACTCCAAATTTAAGGTAGTAGATGCGGAATCCGAGGTAGCTCGCAAAGCCTGTGAAGATCAATACTAGTGTGTCGTAGTCCAGTATCATTGAGTCTGTCAGCGGTGTAAAGATTACAAGTAGTGTTCTAAGTAATCCCCAGAATATCAGTACAAAGATCATTGTCCAGAACGCTGAGAAACCAGCCTTCAGGTTAATCTGTCTCATCCGTTCATCATCAATCTTTTCGTCACTGGCCAAGCGTTTCCAGTTCATGTAAATCCCTGCAGCCATGAATAATCCGCCGAACAGCATAATACCAGAGTAAATGTCTTTTCCATTGATGAGGAATGAGCCGGTTGACACTAGATAGACTGGTACACAAATCAGTAAGGTAATTAGTCTGCTCCAGTCCTTTGAGCTCCAACTTTTTTCACTCATTTCAAATCTCCTCCAAACCGTTGATACAGTTTAACAAGTGAGAGATACATTATGAATGTCCAGAGGCCTAGAGTTACTGTTCCACGGATCAACTCTGTGGTCAGTTCGACTCCTGTCGTAGTTGCGGGTATAAATGCCAGTGAGACTGTTACGAAGGCCCATGCCATTCCTTTAGTCACAGTTTTTTCCTTTCTTTCATCCATAACCGGTTCAGTCAGGTAGCTGTTCCATAGGTTTACAAAGACTGTCCAGACTGTGGAGAAGCCTAAAACTTGGATTGTTGAAAGAGTTACTCCGAAATCCGGCAGTAAAGTATAGAGTCCGATAGCCATGTAGGTAAAGAAAAACGCATTGATCAGAGGTGAAAACAGTTTTTCCCTGTCAAGTTTCATTCTTTCGAAACCTCCGGTGTCTCTGCATCCCCGTTTTTAATGTTTTGCAGGATCGAGCCGTAGAACAGAGTCATCAACAAAGATGTATGAACTGTCAAGCCTGTGATAACTGCTAAAACCTGTATAAAACCTGCATCAAATGAACTTGAAATAATGGAGAATGTGAAAGCCAGTACGCCGGCGAAAGCACCGTTCCAGTAGTTTCTTCCGGAACTTTTTTTGAAGAAAAGCTTGGCTTCAAAACTTTTTCTGAACTTCCATACGGATAAAATCAATGCCAGGAAGGATACAACTGTCCCGACAAAGATTACGGGCGTATGTGCAAACCAGTTAACCACTGAGATAAGTAAAAGGCCTGAGAAAGCTGCAATCGCCGTCTTACTTCTGTTTTCTATCATCTTATCAGGCCTTTAATTCCTGTTTGCTGGATTTGTCTGTAGGTCAGTATGGTTAATGCTACACCTGTTGAGTACATCAGCATGATGGCGCTGGAGATGTCAAGACCGAAACCGTTTTCTGCTGCTGCAAGTAGTGTGAAGACGATGAATCCCCAGGTCATACCTTCTTCATAGTTTTCTATATCACGTTCATCACGACCTTCTTTACCCATAAAATCCCGGATCTTCCGTCCTCCTGCATAACCAAGAGTCACGCTGATCGGCAAAATCAAGAAATTCAAACGGGTCAACTCTTCACCTGTAAAACCGGTTACCAGTACTCCTGCAAAAGTTATACTTCCCATCGCTACAGCAAAAACAAAACCGTACTCTTTCAACTTATCTTCAATATATGTTAAGGACATCAATTAATCACCTTCAGCCGTTTCAAAGCCTCAATAATTATCGCGAACAGCATGATCGCTCCCCATGTCAGATAATAGGGCGCGACCTGGTCGGGATAGCTTTCCAAGTATCCTGTTCCAAGGCCTATCGTGATTAAGATCATCGCTACTCCAAGAAAAACCCCGGTCCATGTGAAGGCCTTGAAAATAGAGTCTTTTGCGATACTTAAATCTCTCTCATCTTCTATCGGTGTTTTGCTTTTTCTCTTTATTACATGTAAGAGGCCTACTGTGGCTGTTATAAAGAGAGCCGAAGATATATACATTTCTACAGCAAAGAGAGCTACTGAAACAATCATTCCAAGGGATAAAGCAATTTTATGCGTCTTTTTAGTTGCGTGCCTTTCGAGGTTCACAAGATACCACGTGATGTAAAGTCTACTTTACTTTTATAAATGTAAAGTTTGCTTTACAAATGCTGTAGAAAAGAAGGATTTGAAGAAATTGAGGGAGGAGTGGATTATTTTTTCATCTGACTTATTCCGTACAAAGTCAGGGATGAGCCAACTGCAAATAGACCAATACCCTGAATATTTGCCGAAATTATGTAAGGTACACTGAAGCCTAAATCAATAGGACCAATGAATGACTCGTTCGTTACAAGTGTCAAAATTCCAATTATCTCAATCAAAGATGATATCGGTAGGATCATAAACTCTTTTCTCATTTTAGCTCGCCTATAGAGGGTTTCATCATTCAAAAATTTTTAATTCTTCTCACTCAGCTTTCTCCGGACTTCCTCTCTAATACTCTCTTTTACTCTCGGAACCTTGATATCGCTCATCACGGGCTCAAAGAAGCCTTTCACTACCAGTCTTTCTGATTTATCTTTATCGAGGCCTCTGGATTCTAGATAATGTTGCTTGTCTTTCTCGACTGTCCCGGCTGCAGCAGCGTGAGAGGCCTCTACATTAGGATCCTCGATCATTAATTTAGGCGAAGCATCGCTTTCTGCTTTGTCTGAAAGCATCAAAGTTTCCTGATCTTGGAAACTTGAAGTATCTACTGCTCCTGATTCTACTTTCTGAAGCCCTTCGTAAAGACTTCTGCCTTTATTATCTACTACGCTTCTTGAATCCATGTCGCACTTCGTATTGTCTCCGATATGCCGTGCGTGTAGAGAAATATCGTGATGTTGCTCTCCTGTAGGATACCAGACACCTGTCATCTCTGTCTCTGAATTATCTCCTTTCAGAACTGTTTCAATCTTTGTTCGATTCAAATCTCCTGAGAACATTCCATTTAACCAGTTAATTTTTCCATATTTTCTCGTTATTGCCTTTCTCCGGCTGTAGGAAAAACCTTCTGCAGTCTCCACTGCACCGTATTCTACGGAAGCGTTCTCTCCAACGTAAATCTCTGTAAATGAAGTATTGAACTTATTGCTCTCAGTTTCCTCTGTAACGGTCAGTGTAGTGTTTTTTTCAGTGTCTATAACTAGGTGAGAGCTTACAGGACCTTCTGAACTGTATTCTACATGTAGTTCGGATTCTCCAGAGGCCTTGATATATATTAGAGAGTCTAGATTTGCTGTATGGATGGCTGTTAACCTATTTTCATCTGTCTTTATCAGATCAAAGGCTTTTTTCCCGGCTTCTTTTAGAGCTTCTTCCCCTCTGAAGACCTCTATGTCTCCTTGTGTTTCGATATCTATGTCGACATCAGAGGCCTTCAAATCGAATTCTTCCGGGTAACGTGTCCATGTCCGTCCAGGAGTCCTTATCGACTCAGGATCACTTAAGTTTCCTAACTTTTCTCTGGCATCTGACTTGATTTCTTCAAGATTCATGTAAAACAGATAGTCCGGAAAAAGTTAAAAAACGAAGAAGTGTTTAGGCCTATCTAAAAATTTGAAGGAATTACGTCTCTGATAGACTCAGTATAACTTTCTACCCAATCCCTGGTTTCCTCGGCATAGGCCTCTATACTCGTCATATCTTCTTCTGTAGTAAGGAAATACTCTGTATCCGGCATCTTTGTAGAATTATTTACTCTCTTCCGTTCAAGAAATCCTTCATCTGCTAAAGCCTCAAGATCTTCAAATATCTCATCTGCTCTAGGTGCGCCTTCAAGACCTGTCTGTATCTGATAAAAGAAAAATCCTTCTGTATAAGCCTCTTCATTCGCCACAAAGTGACGCGCGTATCGATCAAAATCAAGATTTAAATCTCTTTCAAAATCGCTTTCATTGTGTAACTCCATACATAAAGAAAATTATTTAGAGTTTAAATACACTTAGTCTGAAATATTTACAATTAATAAAAATCTTTTCAAATAAATTTCATATCATGATCGATGAGACAGACATCAAGATTATAGACTATCTCAGAGAAGACGGTAGAGCATCATTCAGTGAAATAGCAGATGATATAGGTCTCGCTACTTCAACAGTGGCAGGAAGAGTACAGAAACTGGAGGAAAAAGGTGTTATAACAGGATTTAGGCCCGTAATCGACTACGAAGAGCTTGGATTTGAGCTTACAGCTATGATAGATATACGCGCAGAATCACAGAAAATAGTGGAGACTGCAGAAAAATTAAAACAAAATGAAAGAGTTATATCGTTCTTTGAAGTCACTGGAGAAACTGATATGATTATAATAAGCCGTTTCGCTGATAGAGAAGACATGAACTCCTTCCTGAAAACACTTCAATCAACAGACGGCATAAAATCAACTGAGACAAATGTAGTACTTACAGAGCCACGATTTGAAGACAATATAGATATCAAAGACTTGCTGGATAGAGGTGTGGATGTCCTCTAGAGGCCTTTAACTTCCTGTCAAATACCCATTAGCTTCGGTATCGTCAAGACTTTGTCCAAATATCTTTTCGTACATCTTGGCTCCGTGAATTGTCGAGTAATAGTTTCCGTTCAGCCCAGTTAAAAGGCCTGCGTCTTCCATTTTATTCACTTTCCTTCCTGCCATCACTTCTGAATATTTTTCAAAGTGTTCGGCAGCTGTTTCCTCAAGCTCTCTCCTTGAACTTGATTGGCAGTCTCTAAGATCCTCCATTACAGCCTTTCCGGCATCAGGATTCTGTATTATAGCAGCTAAATCATTGTATGTATTAATGCCATATATAATCCTATCTTTCATTTCTCTATATACTTCTTCTCCTTTTGAAGTAAGCCTGTATCCGTTTTGATTTTCTAGAAGGCCTTCATCCTCCATTTTTCCAAGTTTCCTGTGGACTAGAACTCTAAAATTGCCGGGCCGATAAAACTCGCTCACGTGTTGACTCAGTTCTTCAGTACTTATTCCGTTATCTCCGTCATTCTCTTCCAGAGTCTCAAGAATAGTCACGCCTGCCTGAGGATTATCCTCGAGAACAGTTTCCACACCACTAAGAAACATGTCGCTACTGCCTGATGACATACACAATTATCCGCAGAATAATCTTATAACATTCTTCATCCGAGGCTTCCTTCCATCTCCAGCTGAATTAGACGATTCAACTCAACAGCGTACTCAAGAGGCAACTCTTTCGCAATAGGCTCAATAAATCCTCTGACAATCATTTCTTTGGCCTCTTCCTCGTCGATCCCTCGGCTCTGCATATAATGGATCTCTTCATCCCCGATCCTTCCGACTGTGGCTTCGTGCGCCATCTCAACATCGTCTTCCTTAACTTCAATATATGGCTCCGTATCGCTTGTTGATTCGTCTGAAAACATCAAAGCATCGCATTCAATACTTACTTTACTCCCGTAAGATCCTTCAGGAACTCTTACAAGGCCTCTGTAATTAGTCCTTCCGTCTCCCTGTGTGATTGATTTGGATTCGATAGTTGATTTCGTGTTAGGAGCGTTATGTACTACTTTTGCGCCTGTATCGATGTTCTGGCCATCGCCGGCGAATCCTATCGTGATATGATTGGCTCGTGCGCCTTCCCCGTTCAAGTGACTTGATGGATAAAGCATCGTGACTTTGGAACCCATAGATCCTGATACCCACTCCATTACGCCTTCGCTTTCTACTTTGGCTCTCTTCGTGTTCAGATTGTATGTGTTCTTGCTCCAGTTCTGTACCGTAGAGTACTGGACGTGAGCGTTTTCTTTGACAAATACTTCGACACAACCAGCGTGTAAATTGTTTCTAGTATATTGAGGAGCTGAGCATCCTTCTATGTAGTGAATAGTACTGTTTTCTTCTGCTATTATCAGTGTGTGTTCGAACTGTCCCATGCCTTTACTATTCATCCTGAAATAGGCCTGTACAGGGATCTCAACTTCCACGCCTTCCGGCACGTAGACGAATGAACCGCCGGACCATACTGCGCCGTGTAGTGCTGCGAACTTGTTGTCCTGCGGAGGCACACATTTCTTCATGAAGTACTCTTTAACTAACTCCGGATGCTCCTGAACTGCCTTATCCATGTCGCAGAAAATGACTCCTTTCTCCTCCCACTTTTCCTTCATGTTCTGATAAACAACTTCGGACTCATACTGGGCGCCTACTCCCGAAAGTGCTTCTTTCTCGGCTTCAGGAATACCTAATTTATCGAACGTTTCCTGAATCTCTTCGGGCACTTCCTCCCATTCATCTGACTGTTCTCCTTCAGCGACTTTGAAGTGTGTAATATCATCGAAATCTAGATCCGAGAGATCAGGCCCCCAGTCAGGCATAGGCCTCTTCTTGAAGTGATGAAAGGCCTGTAAACGTTTCTTAAGCATCCAGTCCGGCTCATCCTTCTCCTCGGAGATATTTCGGACTATGTCTTCTGTCAGACCTTTCCCGGAGTCGTAACTTACTTCCGCTTCTGTGATATGATTGAACTTTTCCTGATTCTTCTGGATTTCCTCATTACTCATAACTAGTTTAGAGAGGCCTAAATCTTTAAATCCTGCACAACTAGAGAAAAAATACTGCCAAAAACATCCTTTATTTATAAAGTTTTGTTGTTATTTTACAGTTACTATGATTAATAGAGGAAATGAATCATTTACGGGAGACGAAGTAGTTAAGGTATTGAGTGAAGAAGCAGAAAGTAACGATGGAGAAGTAGAGTTCGATGGAGAGATAGCAAGATGTTATGAAGATGGAGACAAAGTCGCTCAGATAAGAGTTTACGCAGATAATCAGGCAGGAGGAAGTGTCGCAAGTATCGGATTCGACTCACAAGGCGATTACGCACAGGCTCTTGAAATAGCAACTGAAGAAGTCGAAGGCGTAGGATACGACAAAGGACAGGTAAAACAGCTAGGACCTGCAGCGATTTAATCTCTTCTTTAACTTACTTTCTTTGTTTTAATATCCGATGAGGAGTAATCCTCTTTCTCACTTATTCTTTCGACACTTACTTCGTGTCCTGTAGCTTCTTCAGCCATGTTCTTAACTTCTTCAACTGAATGACTCTGATCATGACCTATAGTGATCACATCCGGATCAACTTTTTCCACAGTACTGTAGATATCTCCTTCAGAACCTAAAATAGCTTTATCCACAACTTCCAGAGCATTTAACATATCTCTTCTTTCTTCTTCATCAAAATAAAGGCCTCTATCCTCATTTCTGGAATCGCGTGAAACAATAATGACAAGCTCATCCCCTAATTCCTTTGATTTCTCTAAATAATGAATATGTCCTGGATGCAGTACATCGAAAGTTCCTTGAGCCATCACAGTCTTCATACTACCTCAATACCTCAATTTCATTTAAAAAACTCTGCGATCTCCTTCCACGGTGCTCTGGAACTCTTCAATCTTTTATCATCAGGGAAGACTTTCCTGTAATTGCTCCAGTCATATCTTTCATCCATGTAAACTATGGCTCCTTTATCAGTTTTTGAACGGATACATCTTCCTGCTGCCTGTATCGCCGTATTCATCGCAGGATAACTGTAGCCGTAATCCCAGCCATGCCCGAATTTTTCATCGTAGAAATCGATCAATCCTTTACTCTCTATATCAGGCCTCTTCAAAGGGATCCCGACGATAAAAACTGCTTTCAGTATCTCTCCCGGAAAGTCTACTCCTTCTCCGAAGCTTCCGGCTGCTACTCCAAGTAGCACAGAGTTTCCTTCTCCTTTCGTATCGGCAAAGTTGTCAAATAGTCTCTGTTTCTCCTCTTTATCCATACTTCTCTTCTCAGTAAATAATTTTCTGTCAGTCCTGTCCTTCAATTTCTGCTTAATTTTGTGCATCATCGTGTAACTTGGGAAAAAGACTCCACAGTTCCCTGGCACTGACTCAAAAGACTGTTTCAAGTACCATGCATATTTCTCTATCATATCGTCGCTTCTCTTGGAATACTTTGTAGTTAAGGTCGGCACGATAAGATCCAGTTCGTTTTCGCTAGGAAAAGGAGAGCTGAAGGATGCTGTCCTACTGTCTTCTATCCCGAGTAGATCTGCGTACATCTCCTGAGGAGTTAAAGTCCCGGACATCAGTATGCTGGCAGAGGCCTCTGTCAGTGGCTTTTGAGTTGAGATACGAGGATTCAGACACGAATATTTTATCTTGATAAATCTCTCTCCGCTAGATGATTTTTCTCTTTTGATAAAACGTATGAATCCCTTTTCTCCTCCTTCCTTCCATTTTTCAAGGAACTCAGCGACTGAAGCACAGTAACTCGATTCCTCTTCTTCCTGTACTTCTTCTGCAACTTCCTCAAGTTCTACTATGAAGTCTCCAACGTCTGCAAAGCTTTCAATTATATTCATTACATCATTCTTTTCCAGTTCTGACTCATGTTCCTCTACTCCAAGCTTGTCGGCGCCAAGCGATCCTATCCCTGTTCTGAACTGTTCTAATTTTTCCTCTTCCTGATAATATCCGAATCTGTCGGCCTCTGTGATAGCATCGTTCAACAATGGAACTGAAACTGTCGATGAGAAAAGCGAACGAGTACGTGAAGAAAGATTATGTGCCTCATCCACTACAAGTATCGTGTCCTGAAACTCCAGATCTGCTTTTTCAAATACTATGTCGCGTACGCCCGGATGAAAGACGTGAAAGTAATCAGCAATCACGATATCGGCATGTTTCATCATATGCATCAGTATCTCGTATGGGCAGACATCATGACAACGTTCTTTCACTTCTTCAGCCCTCAGATTTTGATTCTTCAAGGCCTTTACTTTATTCCGGGCCTTCTTCGTCAATTCGTGTGAATCAGTATATGTCTCGTTGTAACGTGGACAGTCAGGCCCATCTCCCGCTGTAGTTCCTGGATCGGCCTCACATAGATGCGTCTTCCCTATAAGATCAACTGAAACGATTGATTTGCCATGTTTCTCATTAATGCCTTTTACAGTTTCAAGTGCGATCTCGTGCTGGGAGTGTCGAGGAGTCAGGAAGAAAACAGTTTTATCTGCAGTTAAAGCCTCTTCAAGACTTGGAGTTAAGGCTGCAGCTGTCTTTCCAAGGCCTGTCGGCGCATGAGCTATAAGCGACGTTCTCTCATCGATTGTTGTCTGTATTTCATCCATAAGTTCTTTCTGTTTATCTCGCACGGTTTCAAAAGGAAAAAGGTTCATAGAAAATATGGTCTTCCGAAACCATAAGAAACCTGCCCGACTTCCAGTAGAAGTAAATAACTGGAGACCTCAATAGTTATGCATGAGATGGAAAGCAGTAGAGGAAATAGACGATGCCTTGAACCAGACCAGAGAACTACTTTTTCCCTTTAAATTAGGTCTTTGGATAAAATTAACTTTCCTGACATTTATCACGGGCTCAGGCCTTTCAACAGCTTTCATCCAGACGCCTCTAAGATTAAACGTACAGACACAGCAAAATATGATATACAGCTCTTTTCCAAATCTAAATAATTTAATATTGGCTGCAACAGGAGTAATAATGTCTCTAAGCCTTTTATTTATGCTTATAAATAGTATTGCAGAATTTGCTTTGTTCAAGACTCTTCTTACTAAAAAATCAAAGCTTTGGGATTACTTTAGACAGAATGTGGGTAGAGGTCTAAGATATATGGCTTATCGGTTAGTTGTTTTGTTTCTAGCTTTATTGGCATCTGCTTCATCGATTCTAGTCTTTTCTATCAATCCTTTGATAGGCGTCCTCTCTCTAATTCTGTTAGCTCCGTTGTTTGTTATCTTAGCTGTTTCAGATGTTTTAATCAGAGATTTCGTTCTTCTTGAGATGCTGGAAAATGAACAAAATTTTATCAAATCTATTGAATCTATCTATGAAGGATTCAGGCCTCAATGGAAAGAATTAATGGCTTATCTAGTAGTGCGACTAGTTTTAACGATAGCTATAGCAGTAGGAGTATCCATGGCGGTCTTGTTCACAGGCCTGATGTTTGCTGTTTTTGGATTAGTACTTCTAGTCTTGATGGAGTTTTCTCTCATCTTTGTGTTGCCTTTGATCGGTTTAACTATTGTGGCAACAACACTAATTATAATTATAGCTATGCCTTTCCAAGCATACCTTTACAACTACAAGATAGAATCTTACAAAGCGCTTAAAGATAGATAAATCCTGTTAAATTGCTTTCTTGAGAAGTAAAGAGGAGGGGGGGCGGGTCAGAGCTCGAAATCGCTGTACTCCTTGAGCAGAAGTCTAACAGCTTCGTGAAAGGCATCTGTTCTATTCTTGAAGACTCCGTTCTCAACCTTCCTATCCAGTTCTTCATTCAAATTATCAGAGAGTCTCACAGAAACAGTCGCCATCAAGCTCTACCCATAGATAATACATATAATCTTTTGTATATAAATGTTTTTGTATTATGTATTACAAAAAGTCACATTAAGAGAAAATATTACCTTATATTCTGGTTATAGGACTGTTTAGGTCAATAAATAACTGTAATACGTTTTTAAAAGTCGGCGAGTGTTGACTGTCTACCTTCCAGCATCTTGCTTCTTCTCCTTATTCTGTTGTAGAGGAATCGGAACTCGTTGCTCACCCTGTACTTCAGGTCTTTGAACGTCTCGATCTCTTCAGCATCCTCTGTAAACGCGTTTCGAACAGTCTCTCGTATTACCCAAACTCCCAGAGGCGCCCAGTAGTCAGGTGTAACGTCTCTCAGGACAAGCGCTTTTGCCTGTTTTTTCCTTTCATCCAGATGCTCCATAAGACCCAGTCTTGTGGCGTAGAAGGCACCTGCTGTCTGCTCGGCATAATTTTTCCGCCCGGAGTATGGCTCGTAGTTCTGCGCTATGTAAGTATTTTTTGCCGAGTTCCAGACCGAGCCGGAGCGCTTGAACTCCATCAATTCGTACTCCCATTTTCCAGGGATGAGGAAGATATGGAAATCATTTCCGACGTAACTGTTCTGATAATATTGAATTTTGTCGATCTGATTGTAATGTTTCACACGATTCCTTAACTTTTTCGATATCATGTCGTCTGTAGCTGTGATACTCCACCTAGTCGGCACTAACTCTCTATTTTTTTCCTCGCCCAGCATGCCTGTCGAAAGAGTTTGCTGGATCTTGTAATTATCTACGCCTTTCGAGTAAAGCTCCTTAACACCTTTTTCTGCCTTCAAGTCAGTATCGTAAAAGGCCTTTTCCACTTTCCGTGCTACAGTCGGATTCTCACCCAGCTCGAATCTTGAAATATCCCCAGAGGCCGATACAGGAGCAGTTCTACCGCCACTGATACTGGCTTTAGGCCTCTTACTCAAATCTACTTCAATATCTACTGGCTTCCGGGCCATCGCAATCTCTCTAGTATTGTCCAGAAAACTATCATTTTCCTTTACATTCATACGAGTCTTTGAATTGACGAGAGAAGTTCTGAGAGAGGCCACTTTCTCGATTTTATATCCTTCACTGTACCATTTATCAGGAGAATCCATCAACTGTGAATCCGTATGCTGTTGAGGGGAAAGGACTCCTGTGTTGACTTTTGGATAATTGTGGCTTCCGATAAAGACACTGGGCGGGGAGAGGCCCTGGAAGCTTTTCTTCCTGTCCTGTGAAGGCATAACTCTCTCAAGCTTTCTTCTGGCCTCGTCTTCACTCATTCCTTTCGCGAGTTTGCCGTATCCCATACAAAATTTTAGAGACGTGAATGATTAGAAACTACTTGTCGAAACAGATTCAAAGATTACCTTTTGAATTGTAATTTAGATGGCTGCCGGTTCAGAAGATAGATTTGAAGCTCCAAAAGATAATCTCCAGTTTAAGAGAGATATCTACATATATGTGAAAGAGATAACAGGCTCTCTAACAGAGGGAGATGAGCAGGATATGTCTGAGAGACTGGAAGAAGAGTACGGCCTAGAAATGTATCCCATTAATATTGATGACGCAGTATCAAGCCTTGATTATATCAATGCAGGATTTGCTCTTTCAAGTCTTCTAGCGGGGGAGTACAGCACTCCACAGGGTATTTTCTTCAGCAAGAGAGAAGAAGGATTCAGGGAAATGATTGAAGAAAAAGAAGATGACGAGAGACGTTATAAAAAGCCTGAACTTATCCAGCATGCACGTCTTTACTCTAAGATAGCTGATGAAGAAGATATACAGCTAGATTATTCTCCAGAGCAATTGTTGCTCAAAAATCTGGATGAGGTCCGGGGATCAGTCAGGGCTATGCTCCAAGACTTCAATGAAGGTCTATAATCATCCTAACTTCCAGTGAGGATTATCCTTGTCTTTTATCTCAACTATCTCTTCCAGTATCTTCTTTTCTCCGGAAGAAAGCATGTCCTCGAGTTCGTTCAGTAATTTGTAATCATCTGAGTTTATATCTGAGAGTAAAACGTCTCCTTCCTCGACGTTCCTTCCGACTGTAGCTCCTGAAATCGAAACCGCCACTTCATCTCCTTTCACAGCTTTATCCACGCTTTCATTCTGTTCTTGGATGCTCTTCACAGAACCGATGACTTCGCCTTCCTGTGTCATGATCTTCGAACCTGATGTAAGAACTCCTTCCACTATCTCAGTACCTACTACAGCAGGATTAGATGATCTAAATACGTGATCTGGCATTAAACGGATCTTCGCAGGCCTTGAAATACTTTCAAGTTTTCTCTTTCGTTCTTCTTCCTTCAATTCCTGCTTCCATTCTGTATAGTTATCAAGTATCTCGTAGATTATCTTGCTCTGGAAAAGTCTTGAAGACCCGTTCTCCAGTGCTTCAGAGGCCTGATCCGTACACTCTACATTGAAAGCGAATATCGCTCTGTATTCATCTTCCTCATCGTTTGCCTTCACTACATCGCTCTTGTTGACAGGCCCGACTTCCGCTTTCTGCACCTGTATATCTTTGTTCTCAATCTCTGTCATCAAGGCCTCAAGTGATCCCAGTGAATCCGCCTTCACAACAACTCCATGAGCCGTTGTATCATACTGAACGGCCTCTAACTCTTCTTTTACTTCTTCTCGAGCCTCTTCCAAGTCTTCTTCTGAACTGGCTCTCACAGGTGCACCGGATATTACTCCTTCAAACTCTTTTCCAACAATTTTAACTCCTGCAGCCGGCGTCACAGTTTCTGTCTCACTGTACTGTTTATCCTCTCTTATCTCGTGGAGAGGCCTGGGCTCTAGAAGCGATCTGATCTCTGTTTCTTTAACGCCGTCAGAAGTCCCGTACACTAATTTATCTGTATTATTCATTACGCCGTCGTACAGTATCACGTCCGCTGTTGTCCCCATTCCTTTTTCGTGTGATACTTCAAGTACTGTGGCTTTCCCAATTCCTTCTTCAACGTTGAGTTCATCGCTAAGATAGTTCTGTGAGAGACCTGTTACTACCATCAGTAGTTCAGGGATTCCCATATGAGTCTCTGCTGATATAGGGACTATAGCGATCTTTTTCTGGAAATTATCTACTCTGTCGAACCTGTCGGAGACCAGGCCGTATTCATTAAGGTCCCCCATTAATTCGTATATTTTCTGATCAAGCTCTTGTTGTACGTGTTCCTGTTGTTGTGGCATCGACTGGCTAAATAATTCACTGGTGTTTTTCCATCCGTTTATCTTGTCAACCTTATTTAGAGCTACGATAAATGGTGTGCCGGAGTTCTTCAGGATTTCTATTGCTTCTTCTGTCTGGGGCTGTATTCCTTCCTCCACGTCAACCATCAATACTCCGATGTCACTGATTGAACCTCCTCTTTTTCTTAGAGAGGAAAAGGCTGCGTGTCCTGGAGTATCAATAAACAGTATTCCCGGTATCTCTAAATCAGTTTCAAGCTGTGAAAGAAGATCCCCACAAACTTCTTCAAGAGTTTCCAATGGTACCTCTGTCGCACCTATCATCTGTGTGATCTGGCCGGCCTCTCCCTCTGTAATACGTGACTCACGTATAGCATCAAGAAAACTTGTTTTACCGGCGTTTACATGTCCCAGAACAGATAG
>Ga0209965_1000026_pt1 | contig 47992 bp, 42 predicted proteins | sample SalPon2_B_H2O_MG_FD_185707 | JGI IMG/M metagenome (GOLD analysis project Ga0209965, IMG submission 185707) | Salt pond water microbial communities from South San Francisco under conditions of wetland restoration - Salt Pond MetaG R2_B_H2O_MG... | ecosystem: Environmental > Aquatic > Non-marine...
CGTGCTCTCGACGGGCGGCACGATGAAGGCCATCCTCGACGCGCTCACCGACGAGGTCGGCGCCGACGTCGTCGACGTGGTCGCCGTGATCAAGAAGGCCGGCGACAACGAGCTCGACGAGACCGACTACAACGTGAAGACGCTCATCAACGTCACCGTCGACGACGGCGAGGTCGTGATCGTCGACGCGCAGGGCGACGACTGAGGCGCCGCGCTCTTACTCGCTTCGCTCCCTGAGGTCCGCCAGCACGCCGGCGGTACCGTCCATGTACGACGCCGACACAACGGTGTCCGCGGCGTCGCGCGCGGTGTCGTCGGCGTTGGCGACCGCGTACGACTCGCCGGCGACCGCGAACGTCGAGGCGTCGTTCTCGCTGTCGCCGACGGCGACGAACGCGCCGGGGTCGAGACCGAGCGCGTCGGCGACCCGTTCGAGCGCGCGGCCCTTGCTCACGCCGGTCGATTTGACGTGATACGCGTATCCGGTGTCGACGACCGCCACGTCGTCGGTGCCCGCGGCGGCCGCGCGCAACAGCGACTCGTCTGCGTCCAGCGACACCGCGACCTCGGTCTCCCGCCAGCGGTTGACCGTACTCTCGGGCCCCCAGATCGGGTCGCCGCCTCGCTCGCGGAACGCCTCGACGACGGCCCGCGAAGCGGTCGGATCGCCGAGGACCGTCGTCTCGCCGTCGACGTGGACGACGCCGCCGTTCTCGGCGATGACGGTCTCCGCGCGGCCGAGGAAGTGCGCCAGCGCGACCGGGTACGGGAACGACTTCCCGGTCGCGAAGACGATCGGCGCGTCCCAGTCGGGCAACAGCTCGAAGACGCGAGCGTCGATCCGACCGCTCGCCGTCGTCAGCGTGCCGTCGATATCCAACGCGAGGGGCGGAACCATACACCAAATTCGCAGACGAGGCCGAACAGTCTTGCGCTCGCGGCCGGAAAAAGCGGAACGGCCCGCCGCCCTACCACGTCGGGCGGTCGAACAGTTCGCGGAACACGAGCGTCGGGAACCGCGGGACGAGTCGGCTCGGCGGGCGCCCCTTGCCGTCGCTCCGCTTCGCGGTCACGCGTTCGAGCAGCCCGGTGTCCGCGAGCTCGTAGAGCACCCGGCGGATCGTCGAGGCCGAGAGATCGACCGATTCGCGCGAGGCGATCGTCTCCGTCGCCGCGCTCACCGAGGCCCGCTCCTCGTCGGAGAGCCGCACGAGTTCGTAGAGGAGTCGCCCGCGGCTCTCCGAGAGCGCGAGGACTCGCCCGAGGACGACCCCAGGACGCGGGACCGCCTCGATGCCCGTATCGAGGTCCTCCGGGCGCACGGTGGAGGCGCGCGCGCGCTCCGCGGTGATCGCCGCGCCGGCGATGGCCGCCAGCGCGTCGTGGGCGTCGCCGTCGGCCCACTCGCTGACCTCTCGGATCTGGTCGTGCGTGAGCGCGTCGCGCCCGAGGCCGGTCGAACAGCGACTCGTCAGGAGTTCGACGAGCACGTGGCGACGGTACGGCTCGAACTGGACCGTCTCGTTCGGCTCCCACTCGATATCGGCCGGCGGGTCGCGTCCCAGACACACCGGCACGATCCGGTCGCTGAGGGCGGAGAGCCACTCGACGACGGTCGTCGCGCTCGGCGTCTCCGGCTCGTTCACGTGGTCGACGGCGACGACGAGGTCGTGGCGGGCGTCGACGGCGCCCCGCAGCGCCTCGACCAGTTCGTCCGTCCCGATCCCGTGTTCGGGGACGGTGTCGTCGCTGACCGCGGCGAACGCGGCGTGATAGAGCCGGAACCGCGTCGACGCGTGTCTGGCGTCGACGTACACGAATCCGGGCGGCGTCGGCTCGACCGCCCGCGTCGAGGTCTGGATCGCTCGCTGCGGGCCGCTGTGCGACGAGAGCCCGTCGAAAAGCGCCGACGTGATCGCCGACTTGCCCGACCCCTTCGGCCCGTGGATGTAGGCGTCCGCGGGGAGCGAGCCGGAAAACGCCGGCTCGAAGAGATCGAGGAGCCGCTCTATCGCCGGCCCCCGTCCCACCGGCGAGTCGGTGTGCGACACCGGCGAGACGGCGTCGATATCGACGAGGACCCCCGCCCCGACGTCGTAGCCGAGCCGTCGCTCGATCCGGTCGTCGATGTTCACGGCTGTCCCTCCATCGTACTGAGATAAAACCGGCGTGAATCGCGGTCGCTACCGGGTCCCGCTGGCCGTCGGCCGCGTCGCATGTGACGTGTCATTGGTTCGTCCGGCGGCTTGGTCGTAAGCGTCGTGTCGTTGCGACCGCGTGGCGACTGGCCTGCGGTCGAAGCAGTTCGGAACGGCCGCGCCGATCGACGAGGCGCCGCTGCGGCGTTCGGTCTGCGTGGTGGTACCACGGGTGACCGTCGGTGATCGGACGGACCGCGTCGCGGGATCGCGTCGGTGCGATCCCGTCTTCAGATGTATCCCGCGTTCGGCAGGACGCCGATGATGGAGAGGATAGCCACCAGCAGCATCGCGATGGCGATGGCCATCGCCGGCGGGTCCACGTGCGTGCCGGAGTGCGCGTAGAACATCCGCTGGGTGACCTCACCGAGGAGGCCGCTGACCGCACCGAACACCCCGGCCGCGAGCAGCGCGACGACGCTGCCCGCGATGGGGTCGACCACCACGGCACCGACCGCGCCGATGAGCGTGATGTGGTGTGTCACCGGGATCTTCTCGACGCCCAGCTGGAGGAACAGCAGGCTGATCGCGGAGATCGCGTAGCCGAGGAAGATGCTCCCCGTCTGAATCCAGATGTAGCCGCCGAGGATACCGCCGACGAGACCGATGGCGGTGACGCCGGACCACTTGTACTGGTGCGGCAGCCACGGCTCGGTCGCCGGTCGCCCGGCGTGTTCGTCAGCGCCGCCGTCGGCCTTCGGGTGCGGCTCGTCGCGCTCGAACGGCGACATGTCGAGGAGGCCGTCGCCGAACGGGTTCCCGACGAGCGGGTAGCCGAAGACGACCCGCGCGAGGAAGGCGCTCAGGACGACGGTCAGGGCGATGGTGTCGGTGACCGGGACGCCGGCGATGGCGATGAGGCCGCCGGCGACGCGGTTGATGAGGACGCCGATCACGCCGAAGACCGCACCCACCGCGAGGATGTCGGGCTTCGTACCGAACGCGTAGGTGATGTCCTTCCCGAAGTGGTAGCCCGCGTCGGCGGGGTTCATGTCCGGGTACTTCTTGCCGGCGTACGCCGAGGCGGCCACACCGCCCGCGAAGGCGATGTGCGGCCCGGTGATCGCACCGAAGCCGATGACGCCCGTGATGCCGGCCGCGAGTTCGCCGGCCGGGATGACCTCGAGTGCGCCGATCTGGCGCTGGAGGATCCCGATCCCCTCACCCAGGAAGACGACGAACCCGGTGAAGATGAACGCCGGGAGCGCGCCGATGGCGGCGCCGAACGCCCCGCCGGCCAGCGCGGTGATGAGGAGCAGGAGGAACGGCTCTACCTCCATCCCGATGATCGGGATCTGTAGGAGCAGCTCGTTCATTTAGGCTTCCTCCTGGGCCCAGTTCAGGGAGCGCTCGACCGCGTCGTCCCAGCGGTCGTACAGCTTGTCGACGTCTTCCTGCTCCTTCTCCGGGGAGAACTCCCGGTCGACCTGCCAGTTGTCGCGGAGCTCGTCGACGGTGTCCCAGTAGCCGACCGCGAGGCCGGCGGCGTACGCCGAGCCGAGCGCGGTGGTCTCGTCGACCTCGGGCCGGACGATGTCCGTCTGGATGATGTCGGACTGGAGCTGACAGAGGAAGTTGTTCTTGACCGCGCCGCCGTCGACGCGGAGGCTCGTCATCTCGACGCCGGAGTCGGCCTCCATCGCCTCCGCGAGGTCGCGGGTCTGGTAGGCGATCGATTCGAGCGTCGCGCGGACGATGTGCTCTTTCGTCGTCCCGCGGGTCATCCCGACGAGGGTCCCGCGAGCGCGGCCGTCCCAGTGCGGGGCGCCGAGCCCGGTGAACGCCGGGACCATGTAGACGCCGTCGGTCGAGTCGACCGACCGGGCCAGCTCCGCGGTCTGGGCCGCGTTGTTGATGAGGTCGATATCTTCGAGGAACTCGATCGCCGCGCCGGCGATGAAGATGGACCCCTCCAGCGCGTACTGGACCGGCTCGCCGGACATCTGGAACCCGACGGTCGTGAGCAGGCCGTTGTCGGAGGCGACGGCCTCCTCGCCGGTGTTCATCAGGTAGAACGCGCCGGTGCCGTAGGTGTTCTTCGCGTCGCCTTTGTCGAAGCAGGTCTGTCCGAACAGCGCGGCCTGCTGGTCGCCGAGCGCGCCGGCGACGGGGACCTCTTCGCCGAGGAACCCGTCCGCGTCGGTGTGGCCGTAGTACTCCTCGTCGGAGGACGGCCGGACTTCGGGTACCATCTCTTTGGGCACGTCGAACTCGTCTAAGAGTTCGTCGTCCCACTCCATCTCCCGGATGTTGTACAGCATCGTCCGGGAGGCGTTGGTGACGTCCGTGATGTGGTTGCCCGTCAGGTTGTAGATGAGCCACGCGTCGATGGTCCCCATGAGCAGCTCGCCTTCGCGAGCGCGGTCACGGAGGTCGCCGCCGCGGGAGCTCTGCATCTTGAGCGGCTCCGCGTTGTCGAGGATCCACTCGGTCTTGGTCGCGGAGAAGTAGGCGTCACACTCCAGTCCGGTCTTCTCGCGGATCTCTTCGACTTTGCCTGCCTCCTGAATCTCCTCGACTCTGTCCGTCGTCCGCCGGTCCTGCCACACGAGCGCGTTGTGGACCGGCTTCCCGGAGTCTTTGTCCCAGACGATCGTCGTCTCGCGCTGGTTGGTGATTCCGAGTGCGTCGAGCTGGCTCGCTTCGAGGCCCGCGTCCGCCAGGCCGTCGAGAACGACTTGCTTCGTGTTTTCCCAGATCTCGATCGGGTCGTGTTCGACCCATCCCGGATTCGGGTAGATCTGTTCGTGCTGTTCGTACGCGTTCGCGACGACTTGTCCCTCATGGTCGAACACCATGAATCGGGTACCGGTCGTCCCCTGGTCTATCGCACCGACATACTGTGTCATGTATTGGATCCCTCGTGTGGCGCTGGTCCGCATGCGACGCCGGCGACAGCCGCACGGTAGTCGCCGACCGGGAGACCGTTGTGTCCCCCGAACAGCCGGTCACACCGCCGCAACCGGCCGGTCACCGATCGGGCGCGCCGTCGCGCCTCGATCGGTGAGGTCCTGTCGCCGCCGCCGCGACATATCTTCACGGAAGCTACCACGCCACTCGTGAACATAATGTACTACCATAATAATCTTGCTGTTAAAATCCGCCTCAGCGAGCGAGAGAAAAATATTACTTATAAACAAACGTATTCCGGAAATCGTTGTTCAACTTGAATGACCCTGATAGTTATGCGCGACACCCACTAGGAGGTAAAGTAAAGTGGACGGGGTCTATACCTGAAAGGTATGGACCAACAGGTGGACGTCGTCGTCGTCGGTGGGGGATCGACGGGCTGCGGCGTCGTCAGGGACCTCGCCCGACGGGGGCTCGACACGGTGCTCGTCGAGAAGGGGAATCTGACGCACGGCACGACGGGACGGATGCACGGGCTCTTACACAGCGGCGGGCGGTACGCGGTGTCGGACCAGAAGAGCGCGAAAGAGTGTATCGAGGAGAATCGCGTGCTCCGCGACATCGCCGCGCACTGCGTCGAGGAGACGGGCGGCATGTTCGTCAAGCGTCCCGAGGACTCGGAGGAGTACTTCCAGGAGAAGCTGGAGGGGTGCCGCGCGTGCGACATTCCGGCGGAGGTCATCGACGGCGAAGAGGCGCGACGACGCGAGCCGTACCTCGCGCGCGACATCGACAAGGCGATCGCGTTGCCCGACGGCGCGGTCGACCCGTTCCGACTCTGCGTCTCCAACGCCGCGGACGCCCGCGAGCACGGCGCGCGGATCGAGACCCACGCCCCGGTGACGGACGTGCTCGTCGAGGACGGCGAGGTCGTCGGCGTCGAGATCGAACACGAGACCGGCCCCGGCAAGCGAGTCCACCGCGAACCCGGCGCGACGGAGGAGATCCGCGCGCGTCACGTCGTCAACGCGACCGGCGCGTGGGCGGGGAACGTCGGCGAGATGGCCGGCGTCGACGTGGAGGTGCGCCCCTCGAAGGGCGTGATGACGGTGATGAACACCCGGCAGGTCGACACCGTGATCAACCGCTGTCGGCCGAAGGGCGACGCCGACATCGTCGTGCCACACGAGACCGCCTGCATCCTCGGCACGACGGACGAGGAGGTCGACGACCCCGAGGACTACCCCGAGGAGGACTGGGAGGTCGATCTCATGATCGAGACGCTCTCCGAGCTGGTGCCCGCGCTGAAAGACGCCCGGACGCTCCGCTCGTTTTGGGGCGTTCGGCCCCTCTACGAGCCGCCGGGAACCGGCACCGAGGACCCGACCGACATCACGCGCGACTACTTCCTCTTAGACCACGGCGACCGCGACGACCTGCCGGGGATGACGACCATCGTCGGCGGGAAGCTCACCACCTACCGCATGATGGCCGAGTCGATCAGCGACCACGTCTGTGACACGCTCGGCCACGAGGCGACCTGCGACACCGCCGACGCGCCACTTCCCGGCTCGGAGAGCCCGGCGCGCATGGAGGAACTGATGGACGAGTTCGGACTCCGCTCGCCGGTCGCGCGGCGCTCGGGCCAGCGGCTCGGTTCGCGCGCGGACGACGTGCTCTCGACCGCCGACCCGAACCCGGTCGTCTGCGAGTGCGAGGGCGTCACCCGCGCGGAGGTGCGGAACGCGATCGACGAGGCCGGCAGCGACCTCAACGCGGTCCGCCTGCGCACGCGCGCCTCGATGGGGAACTGCCAGGGCGGCTTCTGTACGCACCGGATCGCGTCGGAGTTGGCCCAGGAGTACCCGGAGCCGGTCGTCCGGGACGCCGAAGACGAGCTGTACCAGGAGCGCTGGAAGGGCCAGCGCCACGCGCTGTGGGGCCGGCAGCTCTCGCAGGCGATGTTGAACCACCTGCTGCACGCGACGACGATGAACCGGGACGGCGACCCGGCCGGCCTCGACGCCGACGTCGACTTCGCGGCGTTCGACACCGGATCCGGAGGTGCGTCGCCCGGCTCAGGTGGTGGCGAGAGCGGGGCGGCTGCGGCGGACGGCGGAACCGCCCGAGGAGGCGTCGATGGCGATAGATAGCGACGTACTGGTCGTCGGCGGGGGGCTCGCAGCCATCACCGCGGCCGCCGCGGCCGCCCGCGAGGGCGCCGACGTGCGCCTGGTCTCCCACAAGTCGAGCACGCTCCGACAGGCGTCCGGCCTGATAGACGCGCTCGGGTACGTGCCGGCCACGGAGCCGGCACAGCCGCTCCGCGAGGGCCCGCCGACGGCGGGTCGCGAACTCGACCCCGACGACTGGCCCGACCCGGAGGGGCCGCTCGCGGACCCCTTCGAGGCGATCGATCGGCTGCCTGAGTCCCACCCGTACCGGACCGTCGGCGCCGACGCGCTCGGGGACGGGCTGTCCCTGTTCGACGAGTTGACCGGCGAGATGTATCGCGGGGGCCACACCGACCGCAACGCGCTGGTCCCGACGTTCGGCGGGAGCGTGAAACCCACGGCGCGCTACCCGGCGGCCGCCGAGGCCGGCATCGCGAGCGACGACCGCCCGACCTTGATCGTCGGGTTCCGGTCGCTCACCGACTACGACGCTCGCGCCTTCGCCGGGCGGTTAGAAGCGGCGGGCGTCCCCTTCGACGTCGCCGGCGCGGAAGTCGAGTTCGCCGAGGCGTTCCGGGCGGACACGAAGATCACCCGGCTCGCGAAGGCGCTCGACCACGACGAGGAGATCGACGGCGTTCCGGCGCGCGAAGCGCTGGCGAAGGCGGTCGCGCCGCACCTCCACGACGTGGTCGACGAGGCGGGCGGCGTCGACCGCGTCGAGCGCGTCGGGTTCCCGGCGTTCCTCGGCGATCAGCACGGCGAAGCGGTCCGCGAGGAGTTGGCCGACCGGCTCGGTGCCGACGTGTTCGAGATCCCGATGGGGCCGCCGAGCCTGCCGGGCCTCCGGCTCGAAGACCGGCTGTACGACGCCCTCGACGAGGCGGGCGTCCGGTTCGAGACCGGGAATCCGGTCGTCGGGATCGAGACCCAGTCAGACGGCGCTATCGAGACGGTCTCGGTCGACCGGAAGGGGCGCGAGACCCCCTACGGCGCCGACGCGTTCGTGCTCGCGACCGGCGGCCTCGTCGGCAAGGGGCTCGACTCGGACCGCGAGGGCGTCACCGAACCCGCGTTCGGGCTGCACGTCGAACAGCCGGCGGACCGCTACGAGTGGTTCGTCGACGACGCGTTCGGCGACCAGCCGTACGCGCGGTTCGGCGTGCGCATCGACGAGGAGGGGCGTGCGCTAGATGAGGCGGGAGCGCCGGCCTACGAGAACGTCTTCGCGGCCGGCGGCGTCGTCGGCGGCGCGGACGTGGCGCGCGAGAAGTCCGCGAGCGGGGTGTCGCTCGCGACCGGGGTAGTTGCGGGACGACGGGCGGCGAAGGAGGCAAGCCAATGACACGACACACGGACGACGACGGAGGGGCAGAGCGCGCGGCCGACCGAGCGGGGCACGATCAGGCCGCCACCGACGGCGGCGTCGAGAGCGCGACGGGCGGGAGCGACTCGGCCGAACTCGACCCGGACGCGTACGACCCGGTGGACGTGTTCCCCGGCGGCGACCTCGACCTGCGGGAGGGCGCCGACTCCTGTTATAAATGCACGAGCTGTGACACCTCCTGTCCGGTCGCCGAGGTCGACGAGGAGTTCCCCGGACCGAAGTTCCAAGGGCCCGAGCAGTGGCGGCTCAAGCGCAAGGAGGACCACGACATCGACGAGTCGATCACCTCCTGTTCGAACTGCATGCGCTGTGACGACGCGTGTCCCTCCTCGGTGCCGCTCTCGCAGATGCACAACGAGGCGCGCGGCCAGTACGTCGAAGAGCAGATGGAGAAGCTCTCCGTCGAGTACCTCCGCAACCGCGTGCTCGCGAACTACCGCACCTCGGCGCGGCTGGCGAGCGTCTTCCCGCGGACCGCCTCCTTTGTGATGAATTTCGGGCCGGTCCGCTGGGGGATGGAGAAGGCGCTCGGGATTCCCAAGGAGCGCGACTTCCCCGAGTTCGCCACCGAGACGTTCCGCGAGTGGTGGAAGGCGCGCGGCGGGGCACAGGTACAGAACCCCGACAAGCGCGTCGCCTACTTCCACGGCTGCTACTCCAACTTCAACACGCCGGAGGTCGGAAAGGCGATGGTCCGGGTCTACGAGCACTTCGGCTACGAGGTGATGGTCCCGCCACAGAAGTGTTCGGGCACGCCGATGTTCGCGAACGGGATGTTGAAAGACGCGCGTCGGCACGCCGAGACGAACGTCGAGAGCCTCGTCGCGGCCATCGGCGAGGGCGCCGACGTGATCGCTTCCTGTACCTCCTGTTCGCTGTCGCTGCGACAGGAGTACCCCGAACTGTTCGACATCCACGGGATCGAAGACGTCTCCGAGCACACCTACGAGGCGCTCGAATACCTCCGGATTCACGAGGACCTCGATGGCGAGTTGGCGGAGAGCGAACTCGCGGACGAGCAGTCGTTCGCCTACCACGCCCCGTGTCACGCGCGCAACCAGGGCCTCTCTCGGCAGGCGGTCGAGACGTTCCGCGACGTCGACGGCGTCACGATGGAGGACGTGGGCGACTCCTGTTCGGGGATCTCCGGGACCTACGGGTGGAAAGAGGAGAAATACGAGAAGTCGATGAAGATCGGCGCCGAGATGTTCGAACACATGGAGGAGGCGGACGGCGACGTGGGCATGACCGAGTGCCCGACCTGCGCGATGCAGATGGAGCACGGGACGGGCTACGAGATCAAACACCCGCTGCAGTTGCTCGAAGACGCGGTCGGCGCCTAAGCCGCTGTAACGGCGGTCTGTCGCCCGTTTTCAGTCTGATTCTCAGCCAGGATAACCGCGAAGGAACCCTTATGAAGGAAAGTAGCCACTTCCGGATACGTGACGCTCGCACAGTTCCTCGACCAGTTCGACGGGCCCGACAGGACCATCGTCGTGGTCAACCGCACCGACCCCGACCCCGTCTTGAACATGCTCGTCGACACCTTCGGAGAGAGCGCGGTGGACGTGGTCAGTGGAACCATGCGAACCGTCGACGACTCGGGGTCGGAGCAGAACGAACGCGCCGACGGCGGGCAGTCCGGGCACAACCCCGGTGAACTGTCTGACTACGAGAACGGGCTCGCTACCGGCGAGCTGACGACCGAACGCATCGACTGCAGGACAGACGACTCCATCGGTCCGACGGCCGGCGAGGAGGGCGATCGCGTCGCAGACGACGGGAGACAGGTGTCGGCCGCAGGGGGGAACCGCCCCGTGATCGACGTCGAGGCGCTTCGCCAACACGACGACGTACCCTTCGAGGGAGACGACCCCGAAACCTTAGAGAACCTCACGCTGCTCATCGAAGAGGACCGAGTGATCGCCGGGTCCACGCTGGGCGAACTCAGCCAGGTGCTGCTGCTCGTGAACTCGGATCTCTACGTCACCGGGAGCCGACCGCTCAGCGAGGTCGAACTGCCGTCGGTGGTGAGCGGGCTCACCGACACCGCGTTCTCCCTGCGCGGGTATCCCGAGTCGAACCGACAGAAGCTCCTCCTCATCACCATCTCGCGGTTCATCGAGCGCGCCGCGTGGACGGCCGGCAGCGGGACGCTCCGCTCGTCGTTCCAGCGGCTCTCGCGGCTCAACGACGAGGTCGGGACGCGCGAGGTGTACGAGCGCGTCCCTGAGGCCGGCGTCGACACGCACTTGTACGGCGTCGCGGACGAGTTGCCGACCGGCCTCGACGCGGTGATCCACGCCGGCGACGGACCGGACTTCACCGACAGTTGGTTCGTGGCGTTCCGTCCGGAGGGGGGAGCGAAGCCGGTCGAGAGAGACGCCGGGAGCGACCTCGAACGCGGCGTCGAAGGCGGCGTGGCGCTGCTCGCGGTCGAGACCGAGCCGCGGACGTGGCAGGGGCTCTGGACCTTCGACGCCGACAAGGTCGCGTCGTTGAACCGCTACATCGAGCGGAATTTATAAGCGCCAGACGGGCCGGCGACCGGCGCAGTTCCGAATCCCGTGAGCCGGCGCTACAGCCCCAACTCGCGGCCCAACACGACGTGTTGGATCTCGCTCGTCCCCTCGCCGATCTCCATCAGCTTCGCGTCGCGGTAGAAGCGCTGCGGCGCGAAATCGGTGGTGTAGCCGTACCCGCCGAGCGTCTGGACCGCCTCCTCGGCCACCTCGCGCGCGGCCTCGCTGGCGTCGAGTTTCGCCAGCGCCGACTCCCGCGTGACTGGCTCGCCGGCGTCGTACGTCGTCGCCGCCTTATAGGTGAGCAGTCGGGCGCGCTCCGTCTGTCGGTGCATGTGGACCACCTTGTCGCGGATCGCGTCGAACTTCCCGATGGGCTTCCCGAACTGCTCGCGCTCGCCGGCGTACGATTTCGCGGCCTCGTAGGCGCCCTGCGCGAGCCCGACCGAGAGCGCGGCGATCGAGATCCGGCCGCCGTCGAGCGTCTTCATCGTCTGTTTCCAGCCGTCGCCCTCGGCGCCGAGCAGCCGGTCCGCCGGAAGTCGCACGTCGTCGAGGGCGATCTCGCAGGTCGGCGAGCAGTTGAGCCCCATCTTGTCCCAGACCGTCGTCACCTCGAACCCGTCGTCGTCGGGCGAGACGATGAACGTCGAGATGCCGTCGTAGCCCGCGTCCGGGTCGGTGACGGCCTTCACCAGCACGCTGTTGGCGACGCTCGCGTTCGTGATGAACTGCTTCGTGCCGTTCAACACGTACTCGTCGGCGTTCGCGTCGTAGTCGGCGGTCGTGTCCATGTCGGAGGCGTCGGAGCCGCTGCCGGGCTCCGTGAGCGCCCACGCGCCGAGTTCGCCGCCCTCGGCGAGCGGGCGGAGCCACGTCTCCTTCTGTTCTTGGGTGCCGAACAGTTCGATCGGCTTCGCGCCGAGCGAGGTGTGAGCGGCGAAGGAGAGCCCGATACCCCCGGAGACGCGTCCGAGTTCCTCGGTGACGAGCGCGTACATGAGCTGGTCGCCGCCGAGTCCGCCGTACTCCTCGCTCACCGGGACGCCCATCATGTCGAGGTCGTTCAGGTCGGCGAACACCTCGTCCGGGAACCGGTGTTCGTCCTCTATCTCCTGGGCGATCGGTCGGATCTCCTCCTCGCAGAACTCGCGAACGGTGTCGCGTATCATGCGGTGTTCTGCGGGCAGCTCGAAGTCCATGGGCAAGAATTGCGACGCGAGGGCATAAACAATACGAACGACCATTATTGATTCGTCGGGGGACGCCGAGAAGGAGCCGAGGCCCTCGCCGCGACCGAGCCTGCGGTTCCGACGTGACCATTTATGCGTCGCGACCACTTCGGAGGGGGTATGGAGTTCCGTCGGATCGTGCGCGGTCGGGTCGACTGGCCCGACATCGAGCGGGTCGTCCGCGAGTTGGCCGACCGCTACGACCGCGACGGAATGCGCGTTCGCTTCCTCGACGCCGACAACTGGCTCTCCACGCCGATGGTCGTCGACGACGACCTGTTCGTGAAGGTGATCACCCGACAGAACACCCTCGTGCACGCGCTTTTCACCACCGGGCGGAACCTCGGCGCCTTTTCGGCCGGCACCGAGGGGTTCTTCGAGCGGTACGAGACGCCCTACGAGATGGCGCGCCACGAGTTGGAAGCGACCGAGAAAGTCCGCGAAATCGGGGTCAAAGCCCCCGAACCGATCGAGGCGTTCGAGGTCGGCGACCTCGGCGTCGTCGTGTTGGAGTACCTCCCCGAGTTCCGGACGCTCGGCGACCTCGACCCCGACACCGTCGAGTCCCTCGCGCCGCGGCTGTTCGAGACCCTCCGGACGATTCACGACGCCGGCCTCGCCCACGGCGACCTGCGCGCGGAGAACGTCCTCGTGCGCGACGGCGACCTCTACGTCATCGACGCGACGAGCGTGAGCGAGGCGGGTCGCGAGTCGGCCCGCTCGTACGACCTCGCGAGCGCGCTCGCCGCGCTGGAACCGTTGATCGGCGCGCAAGGGGCCGTCAACGCCGCCCTCGACAGTTACTCGACCGACGAGATTCTGGCCGCTCGGCGGTTCCTCGACTTCGTCGCGATACGCCCCGACCACGAGTTCGACGCCACCGCCCTCACCGGCGAGTTAGAGAAGCGGGCGGCGTGAGGTCGGTCACTCCGCGGCCGCGTCGACCGCCTCGTCGGTCGGGCTCGCACGCTCCCGGCTCACGGTCCAGATACCGGCCGACATCAGGGCGGCGCCGACGACGAACCCGGTTCCGAGCGACTCGCCGAGCAGGGCCGCCCCGAGCGCGGACCCGACCGCGGGCTGGGCGAAGAAGAAGACGGCGACCGTCCCCGCGGGAACGTACTCTAAGCCTTTATACCAGAGGTACCACGCGGCCGCCGTCGCTCCCAGCCCGAGGTACGCGACGGCCGCGACCGACGCCGGCGTCAGCGGGATGTCGGTCGGGGACACGCCGAGGTACCACAGCTCGCCGACGGCGAGCGCGCCGAGCAGCGGGAGGCTCGCCAGCGAGGAGTACGTCGCCGCCCGCAGCGCGCCGTGACGCCGCACCGCGCGGACGCCCCAGACGGTGTAGCCGGCCCACGCCGCGCTCCCGATCAGGAGCAGCGCCACGCCGGCGGCGTTGCCCGCGGCGGTCGACGCCAGGTCGTACTGGCCGGCCAGGACGACGGCGGTTCCGACGCCGGCGAGGGTCATGCCGCCGGCCGTCGCCGCCGTGACGCGCTCCCCGAGGACGGCCGCCCCGAGCAGCACCGTGAACACGGGGGTCAGGACCGTCAGCAGCGACCCCTGACTGGCGTTGGTCAGTTCCGTCCCGACGAACTGCGTCGCGACCGTCAGGGTCACCCAGCCGCCCAGCGCGACGAAGGTCGGCCACTCGTCGCGGGACGGCATCGAGCCGCCGCGCCCGGCGACGACGAGAGAGAGCGCGCCGGCGCCCACGGCGACCCGGAGAAAGCCGAGCGTCACCGGCGGGATCAGCGCGAATCCCCACTTGCTGACGACGTACATCCCGCCCCACAGCGCGGCGGCTGCGAGGGGGGCGAGCGCGAACGCGTATCGGCCGATGCCGGACGCCATTCGAGAAGCGGTGCGAGAAGAGAGCGGTCGGGGTCTCAGCCGCCCAGGTACAGCTGTGAGACCTCCTCGTCGTTCAACAGTTCGTCCGGGGTGCCCTCGAAGCGGACGGTCCCCTGGTCGAGGACGTACCCGCGATCTGAGATGCCGAGCCCCTTGGTCACGTTCTGCTCGACCATGAGAATCGCCGTGTCCATGTCGTTGACCTCTTGGACGTCCTCGAACACGTCGTCGGCGGTGTTGGGCGCGAGCCCCGCGGACGGCTCGTCGATGAGCAGCACGTCGGGCTCCATCACCAGGGCCCGCGCGAACGCCAGCACCTGTCGCTGGCCGCCAGAGAGCGTCCGCGCCTTCGCCTTCCGCTTCCGGTCGATGATCGGGAAGCGGTCGTACAGCGTCTCGATCACCTCGTCGAGCCCGCCGTCACGGGCGACGCCGCCCATCCGGAGGTTCTCGTCTATCGTCAGCGAGCCGAACACGTTGTCGGTCTGGGGGACGTAGCCGATCCCCTCGCGGACGATCGCTTCCGGCGCCATCCCGCCGATCTCGCGGCCGTGGTATTCGACGCTGCCGACCCAGGGGGTCAGCATGCCGAACGCCGTCTTGAGGACGGTCGACTTCCCGGCCCCGTTCGGACCGACGAGACAGACGATCTCGCCCGGATCGAGTCGGATCGAGAGGTCGTCGAGCACCTGCACCTCGCCGTACCCGCTGTCGACGCTCGACAGCGAGAGGACGGGATCGGTTCCGCCGTTGGCCCCCGCGGGCGCTGTGGGTTCGTCGCTCATGCGCCACCTCCGAGATACGCGTCGATGACGCGCTCGTCGTTACGGACTCCGTCGGGAGTCCCCTCAGTCAGGACGTGTCCCTGGTCTAAGACCACGATCGGGTCCGCGAGATCCATCACGAACTCCATGTCGTGTTCGATGAGCAGGAACGTCGTCCCCTGTTCGTTGAGCCGCCGGATCTGCGTTTTCAGTTTCTTCGCGAGCGTCGGATTCACCCCGGCCACCGGCTCGTCCAGCAGGAGGACTTCCGGCTCGGCGAGCATCGCGCGTGCGAGCTCGACGAGTTTCATCTGGCCGCCGGAGATGTCGGTCGCCGGCTGCGTCGCGAGGTGGTCGATCTCGAAGTCCTCCAAGATCCGCTCCGCCTCGGCGAGGTTCGCCGACTCGGCCTCGTCGACCGCGCCGGGCGAGGTGAAAAGCGAGACGAACGACTCGCCGGGCTGTTCCCGCGGCCCGACGAGCATCGCCTCGCGGACGGTCATCCCCTCTAACTTCCGCGGCGTCTGGAACGTCCGGATGAGCCCGTGGTCGGCGACCTCGTACGGCTCCATGCCGGTCACGTCGGTCCCGTTCACTTCCACGGTCCCCCCGTCCGGCTCGTAGAAGCCGGAGATGAGGTTGAACAGCGTCGATTTCCCGGCGCCGTTCGGGCCGATGAGGCCGGTGATCGTTCCACGCTCGACCGAGAACGTCGCGTGGTCGGTCGCCGCCAGCCCGCCGAACGACTTCTGGAGGTCGTCGACGCGCAGGACAACGTCGTCTTTCGGGAGGGCACCCTCACTCATCGTCCCCACCCCCTTTCTGTTCGCGGACGCCGCTCTCCGGCCGTTCCGGCGCCCCGCGATCGTCTATCGCGTTCGGCCAGATCAGCTCCCGCTGTGGCGGGAGGACGCCCTGTGGTCGGTATCGCATGACCGCGACGATCACGACCCCGATCAACAGCAGCCGAAGCGGCGCCGGGTCGATGACGGGCACCTCGTTCAGGAAGCGCGTCCCCTCGCGGATCGTGACGATGACGATGCCGCCGAAGAGCGCGCCGCGGTTGGAGCCGCTGCCGCCCAGGATCACCGCGACCCAGGCGTAGAACGTCGTGATCGGGTCCAGATCGCCCGGTCCGACGTACAGGTTCAGGTGCGTGTAGAACACGCCCGCGAGCGCCATGATCAGGCTGCCCAGAATGAACGACTGCATCTTAAACGAGTAGGTGTTCTTCCCGAGCGCCCGAGCGAGGTCCTCGTCGGACCGAATCGTGCGCAGCACCCGCCCCCACGGCGAGCGGTGGGCCCGCCGCAAGACGAGGTAGGTCCCGCCGGCGAACGCGAACACGAGCAGGACGTTCAGCGACGCGCGCCAGAACGACGTTTCGAGCAGTATCGGCGATCCGGGTATGATCACCAGCCGCAGCCCCGGCATCGTCTCCGGGAACGACGAGAGCACCGGCCATCCTTTAAAGAATCCGGGGATACCGCGGAGGCCGGCGCTGCCGTTCGTCAGCCAGCGCTCGTTGAGGACGATCAGCCGCACGACCTCCGCGAGGCCGAGCGACGCGATCGCGAGGTAGTCGGCGCGCAGTCGCAGCGTCGGAATGCCGATCAGAAGCGCCAACACGAGCGCGACCACGAGCGCGACCACGAGGCCGATGATCGGGTTGAGTCCGCCGGCGATCGGCGAGCTGTCGGCCGTCATCAGCGCCGAGCCGTACGCGCCGATACCGAAGAACGCGGCGACGCTGAAGTTGATCAGGCCCGTAAAGCCCCACTGGGCGTTGAGGCCGAAGGACAGCAGCGCGTACATCCCGGCCAGTCCGACGAGGAACAGGAAGTACGCCGGACCGAGCGCGCCGGTGACGAGCGCGCCGAACAGGAACACCATGAACGCGACGCTCACGCCGAGCACCCACTTCTCCGGGCGGCTCAGGTCCGATATCGTCTCTTTCGGGTTCGCGAGGAGGCTCATGTCGCCCCCTCCCCGGCGATGCCGTTCGGCCGGACCAACAGCACGAGGACCATTATCACGAACGCGATCGCGTTCGCGTACTCGATGCTGACCAGTCCCTCGGCCACTCTCGCGAGCCACCCCGGCCAGATCGGAAGCGCTTCCACGACGTTGGAGAAGAACGGCGTCAGTTGGTTTATCATGCCGATGAGGAACCCGCCGGCCATCGCCCCGTAGACGGAGCCGATCCCGCCGAGGATCACCGCCGCGAAGATCACGAGCAGGAGGTTAAACCCCATCCGGGGCGCGAGCTGGTTGAACAGTCCGAGGAACACGCCGCCGGCCCCGGCGAGGCCGGCGCCGATGACCCACGTCCAGAGCTTGATCCGCTTCGTCCGGATGCCGCTGACGCGCGCGAGGTCGGGGTTGTCCGCCATCGCGCGCATCTTCCGTCCGAGGTCGGTGTACTGAAGCAGGACGTGGAGTCCCACGACGAGGATCACCGCCGAGACGACGATGGCGACGTCGTGGAGCGTCACTCGGATGCCGTACGGCAACAGCGCGTCGATCGGCCGCAGCGCCTGGATGTCGAAGTCGGTCGACTCCGAGCCGAACCGGATCTGGATCACCGCGCGGTAGATGAACGCGATGCCGATCGACGTGATGAGCAGGCCGATCGAGTCGATGTCGAGCGGCTCGTAGATCAGCTTCTCGGTGCCGACGGCGACGAGTGCGGCCACCGCGATCCCGGCGACGAGCGCGACGAAGAAGCCGTACGGCAGCCCCAACACCGCCCCGCCGAGCCCCCCGATGGCGCCGAACGTCACCAGCGACGTGTACGCGCCGATGGTCATCGTGTCGCCGTGCGCGAAGTTCGCGAAGTCGGCGATGCTGTACACTAAGGACAGCCCGATGCTGCCGAGGACGATGATGCTACTGAAGACCAGCCCGTTAGCCAAATATCCGAGAACGGTCATCGGTCGGGATCAGCCTTCGACGAAGTCGATCCCTTCGTATGCGTGGTCCTGTACCTCGAGCACCTGCAGGAACCCGACCGGGTCGCCGGCGTCGTTGAAGTCGATCGGACCGCTGACTCCCTGGTAGTCGACGTCGTCCGGGCCGCCGCCGTCGGCGAGGATCTCGCTTGCGGCCTCGAAGGAGGTCACGGTCTCGCCCTCGGGACCGGAGACGCGCCGGACGGTGTCCTGGAGCGCCGCCCCGGTGAACTCGTCTGCCGCCTGAATCGCGAGCGCGGCGTTGATAACGCAGTCGTAGGCGTACGCGGCCCACGAGGTCGGCTCTTGGCCGTACTCGGACTCGAACGTGTCTCTGAACGACTGGTAGTTCTCCTCTTCGACCGGCGCGGAGGGGACGACGATCTTCATCCCGTCCATGCTGCCCTCCGGCGTGTTCTCGATGACGTTCGCTCCCTGCACGGAGTCGGCCCCGTAGAACTGGGCCTCGTACCCCGAGGAGAAGACCTCGTTGACCATCGTCGAGAACTCCGCCTGGTAGGTGATGAACAGCCACGCGTCCGCGCCCGAACTGTTCATCTCGGAGATGACGCCCGAGTAGGACGCCTGGTCCTGGTCGTGCGGGTTGTTGTACGCGATGTCGCCGTCCCACGCGTTGACGAACGCGTCGGTGAGGCTCTGTCCGTAGTCGTTGTTGACGTACGTGACCGCGACCGAGTCGTAGCCGTCCTCCGCGATGATGTTCGAGAGCGCGAGCGACTGGCTGCGGCCGGACGGTGACATCCGGAGCAGTCCGGGGAAGTTCGTGAGGTTGAGCCCCGTGGAGTTCTGGCTCAGCTGGACCACGTCGGTGTCCTGCACGACGCTCTCGTAGATCGCGAGCGAGACGCCGGAGCCGACCGCGCCGATGAGGAACGGGACGCCGTCCTGATTGACGAGCTTCTGGGCGGCAGCGATCCCGCCCTGGTTTTCGCTCTCGGAGTCCTCGACGGCGATGTTGAGCTCGCGCCCGCCGATGCCGACCTCGTTGACCTGCTGTAAGGCGAGGTCGACGCCGCGTTTGTTCCGCTGCCCGAACGCCGACAGCGAGCCGGTGAGCGAGTTGACCATCCCGATCTCGTACGGGCCGGAGTCGCCGCCGTCGGAGCCGTCGGACCCGTCGCTGCTGTCGGAGCCGTCCGAACCGTCCGAGCCGTCCGAGCCATCCGAGCCGTCGCTGCCGTCAGATCCGTCGCCACCGTCGTCGGTGGTGCTCAGGCAGCCGGAAAGCGCGGCGACGCCCGCGCCGCCGGTCAGTTTCAGCAACGTTCTCCGATTGGCCAAGTCCGTGCTATCTCGTGACATATATAGCCTAGTAGATTTTGTGGACGTAAGGGTAACTGAAACCCGACCCGTCCATGGTCGGCTAGGGGTGAAATCACGCCTCCCGTGTGACACGTTGGAGCCGTGTGAAATAAAATTCAACCAAATTCAGTGAAATAATTGGTCGGGTGCCCTTATATACGGGATGCGTGTTGAACGTGTGCTATGATTCCGCCTATCGCGAGCAACTTCGTCGCTGGAGAGACACCAGAGGCGGCGCTCGAACACGTCGAACGGCTGAACGACCGGGGCGTGGCCGGCATCCTGAACCTCCTCGGCGAGCACTACGAGGAGCGCCCGCCCGCCGACGCCGACGCCGACGCGTACGTCGACCTCGTCGAGATGATCGCCGAGCGCGACGTTGACAGCTGTGTCTCGGTGAAATCGAGTCAGATCGGCCTCGACATCGGCGACCACGTGTTCGAGGAGAACCTCGCTCGCATCGTCGAGGCGGCCAACGACGGGGACGGAGACGGGACCTTCGTGTGGATCGACATGGAGGACCACGAGACGACCGACGTGACCCTCGACGCGTTCGAGCGACACGCGGTCGAGACCGACGGCAACGTCGGCGTCTGCGTCCAGGCCAACCTCAAGCGCACGCGCGAGGACCTCGAACGACTCGCCGACCTGCCGGGCAAGGTCCGGCTCGTCAAGGGCGCGTACGACGAGCCCGCGGAGCTGTCGTATAAGAAGAAGGCTCGGGTCGACGAGTCCTACCGGGACTGTCTCGCGTACATGTTCGAGGCGTTCGACGACGGCGTCGCGGTCGGCAGCCACGACCCGGCGATGATCGAGTACGCGGCCGACCTGTACGACGAGTACGGCACGCCCTACGAGGTCCAGATGCTCACCGGCGTGCGGGAGTCGGCGCAGTTCGACCTCGCCGCCGACCCCGACGTCGACGCCGAAGTGTACCAGTACATCCCGTACGGCTCCAAGTGGTTCTCCTACTTCTACCGGCGGATCAGAGAGCGCAAGTCGAACGCGCTGTTCGCGCTGCGAGCGATCGTCGGGCGCTGAGCGGCCCTCTCGACGGGGTGCCGTTTTTCACGGATCGAGCAGTTTCGACTCCGCCTTCCGGAGGTGTTCGAGCAGCGTCGTCTTCGAGACGTCGAGGCCCTCCGCGAGCTCGCGGGTCGACGCCTCCCGCGGCCACTCGTAGTAGCCGGCCTCGCGGGCGTGCTCGTACACCTCGCGCTGTGTCGTGGTGAGCGTATCGAGGCGCTGCTCGCGAGGCGACCGCGTCGGATCGCCCGACGACGACATCGACTGGACGCTCACTTCGGCGCCGGACCGGTCCTGGACCGCGTCGAGCGAGTCGCGTATCTCCGTCCGCTCGCCGACGAAGCACACCTGCCACTCCTCGCGGCCGTCTTCGATCCGCACCGGAGCGCTGTGGACGAACCCGTGTTCCAAGAGCGTCGGACACACCATGTCCGCCGGGTCGTACTCCAAGAAGAACTCGCGCACGACGTTGCCGGGCGCGTCCCGAGCGCGGCCGAACCGCTCCTGCAGCTCGAGGAGGTTGCCCGCGCGGTTCGACGCGCGGATGGCGTCGAGGAGTTCCTCGACCTCCTCGTTGGTGTCTCCGAAGGCGGTGAACAGCCCGTTCACCGAGTTCGGCGCGTCGCTGTCCGCCTTCGGGGTATTATAAATGGCGTGGGCGAGGACGCCGCCGTTGGTCTGGTCGGTCGCCTCGATCGCCCAGCAGTTCGGGTGCCACAGATCGAGCGTGAGCCGCGTCCCCGACCAGCCGTCGACGCCGCCCGCGTCAGTTGAAGCCATTGTTGGCTGTTCTGTGGCATTGCATCGCAAAGAGTCTGCCGACCATGGTCGGGAGGGATATTTGGACACATCGGCGACTGTGCTGATCCATGTCGGACACGTACCAACACTACATCGACGGTGAGTGGGTCTCGGGCACTGGCTCGGAGACCTTCGAGAGCGAGAACCCGGCGACCGGCGAGACGCTGGGCACGTTCGAGCGCGGAACGCCCGAAGACGTCGAGTCGGCTGTCGACGCCGCCGACGAGGCGTTCGACGAGTGGCGCGAACTCTCCCGCATCCAGCGCGCCGAGTACCTCTGGGACGTATACCACGAGCTTCGCGAGCGAACCGACGAACTCGGCGAGGTCGTCACCAAGGAGTGCGGCAAAGAGATCTCCGAGGGCAAAGCCGACGTGGTCGAGGCCGCACACATGGTCGAGTGGGCCGCCGGCGACGCCCGCCACCCGTCGGGCGACATCATCCCCTCCGAGATCCCGTCGAAGGACGCCTACATGCGCCGGGCCCCCCGCGGTGTCACCGGCTGTATCACCCCGTGGAACTTCCCGGTCGCGATCCCCTACTGGCACATGGCCATCGCGCTGGTCGAGGGCAACACGGTCGTCTTCAAGCCGGCCGAGCAGACGCCGTGGTGCGCCCAGATCATCGCGGAGATGTTCGACGACGCCGGGATCCCCGACGGCGTGTTCAACATGGTCCAAGGGTTCGGCGACGCCGGGAACGCGATCGTCGAACACGACGACGTCGAGACGGTCCTCTTCACCGGCTCCGCCGAGGTCGGCCACCACATCCAGGACAAGCTCGGCGGCGTTCCCGGCAAGCGCGCGGCCTGCGAGATGGGCGGGAAGAACGCCATCGTCGTCACCGAGGAGGCGGACCTCGACGTCGCGGTCCACTCCGCCGTGATGTCCTCGTTCAAGACGACGGGCCAGCGCTGCGTCTCCTCCGAGCGACTCATCGTCCACACCGACGTGTACGACGAGTTCAAGGAGCGCTTCGTCGAGGTCGCCGCGGACGTCTCCGTCGGCGACCCGCTCAACGAGGAGACGTTCATGGGGCCGGTCATCGAGGGCGAACACTTCGAGAAGATCTCGGAGTACAACGAACTCGCTCGCAAGGAGGACGTGAACGTCCTCGTCGACCGCACCAACCTCGATGACGACGAGATTCCCGACGGCCACGAGGAGGGCCACTGGATCGGGCCGTTCGTCTACGAGGCCGACCCCACCGAGGACCTCCGGTGTACCCACGAGGAAGTGTTCGGCCCCCACGTCGCGCTCTTGGAGTACGACGGCGACATCGAGCGCGCGGTCGAGATCCAAAACGACACCGACTACGGGCTCGCCGGCGCCATCATCTCCGAGGACTACCGGCAGATCAACTACTACCGCGACCACGCCGACCTCGGACTCGCGTACGGAAACCTCCCCTGTATCGGCGCCGAGGTTCAGCTGCCCTTCGGCGGCGTCAAGAAGTCCGGTAACGGCTTCCCCTCGGCGCGGGAGGCCATCGAAGCGGTCACCGACCGCACCGCGTGGACCCTCAACAACTCGAAGGACATCGAGATGGCCCAGGGGCTCTCCGCGGACATCAAGACCAAGGAAGACTGAGCGACGCCGCGTCGCGCTGTTTTGCGTTTTTAAACCGATTCGAGCGCACCGACCGCTTCGAGCGCTTCCGTCGCCGCCGTCGCGTCGGCCAGCGCGCCGCGAGCGACGAGTCGGTGTCGAGGGCGACCCACGGGCTGTGCCACCGGCTCGGTCGCGACGACGCCGGCGTCGAGCAGGGCGCGTTTTATCCGAGTGAACGTCGCCGCGCTGCCGAGCCCGGCGTCCTCACAGGCCCGTCGGAGGTCGCGGTCGAACGCGCCCTCGCGCGCGCCGGCGGCGTACACCCGACGGCGAGCCGCGCCACGGTCGAACGGCTCGGCGTCGTCCCCGGCGTCGAGCAGCCGAATCGCCTCGTCGGCGACCGCGCTCCCGCATCGCCCGGCGAGCGCACCGTAGAGCGCGTGCCGGCTCGGGGTCCGCAGGCGGACGGGCTCGCTCTCCGAGACGAGCGCGTCGTAGCGCTCGCGGAGCGTCGCGTCGGCGCCGACGCGACACCACGGTCCGGCGGCCGCACTGCTCGCCCCGTCCCCGTCCCCGCCCCCGGAAACGAGGACGCAGCCGTCCGACTCGCCCGCGAGAACGGGGTTCGGCTGCGCCGCGTCGAGCGAGCGAAGGTCGACCGCCCCGGCCGCCGCGAGCGCCGCGAGCCGGCTCGCCGGGTGGTAGCGCCCGACGAGCGCGTCGACGACGGCGTCGGCCGCCACGACGGTCAGCGTCGGGAGCGTCGGGTGCGTCGCCCCCGGCGAGAGCGGGTCGCCGTCCGCACCGGCAGCGTCGCGCAGCGCGTCGAGGGAGGGGTCGACCGCGGTCGGTGCGGCGTCTCGGTACGCGTCGACGACCGCCGCCAACAGCGGGCGAGTGGGGTCGACGAGGACCGGATCGGCGAACGAACCGATCGAGAGGGACCCGTCGACGAGCGGGAGCCGCGGCGGTGAGACGCGAGTCACTGACGGATCTCTCCGGCTCGGTCGGCATAAGCGTGGTGACGCGGCCGATTACACCGCGTCCAGCCGCGACCGGAGTTCCGCGTTCGCGCGGTCGACGAGCGAGTCCAGCGGCTCGTCGAGGTGCGTCGTCCACTGGTCGATAAACCCCGACCGACCGAGCATTCGGACCACCTCGTACACGGGGCGGCGCTCGGCGAACCCCGGCGGGAGCCCGCCGGCGCGGTCGCGGTACCCCTTATAAAGAGCAGCGGCGTACCGCGCCGGGCCGCGGGTGTCGAACCCGTTGAGAAGCTGGTCCTCCGCGCGGACGAGGTCGCGCACGGGGTCGCCGACGTGGGCGAGTTCCCAGTCGATCGGCACGATCCCGTCGGGACCGGCCCGGCCCGAGGCGCCCGCTCGCTCCGAGGGCTCGCGGTCGCACACGAAGAGGTTCGGCTTCGCCACGTCGCCGTGGAGCAGGGCGGCGGGCGCCGCTTCGAGCCGGTCGCGGTTCGCTTCCACGCAGTCGAGGACGGCGTCGTAGTGGTGCGCCAGCCGCTCGGAGGTGCCGATCTCGCGAGTGCGCTCGACGGTCGACCGCAGCACGTCCGGCCACGGCGCCGGGTCGCACGGGAGGCCGCGTCCGTCGCCGCGCTCGCCACCCCCACCGCTCCCTCCGATCCTGCCGCGCCCGCCGCCCCCGCCGACGATCTCGCCGTGGCGCTCGAACGGGACCGCGTGGAGCGTCGCGAGGGTCGCGCCGACGCGCCGGAGCAGCGCCTCTCTGGCGGTCGGTCCCGTCGTCTCCCACAGGTCGAACAGTTCATCGCCCGGTGCGGGCGCGGTGACGAGGTAGGGGACCGCCGCGTCCGGGTCCGCCGCCAACACCGCCGGTCCCGAGACCGACCGCGCCGCGTCGAGGTACCGGAGGACGGCCAGCTCGCGGGCGATGCGGCTCCCGTCGCCGCCGGCGGCGACCTTACAGAACGCCCGAGTCCCGTCCGCGAAGGCGACGCCGACCGTCTCGTTGGCGCCGTTCCACGAGGGGCCGACGGCGAACGTGTCGCTGACGGACCGGTTCGGAAACGCCGCACCGAGGGCGGTCGCGACCCGCGATTCCATGCCCGTGTGTCACGGTCGAAGGATGATAATTGTACTGTCACGCTGTGGCACTCCGATGTCCGAACCCGCTCGAAACGCCCCGAATCCTCTACCTTAGCGAAAATCCGACACACTCATACCTATTGGTAAAGTATCATAACACGTGACTGATGATGGGGTAGACGGACGGATCGGGTTCGAAACCGACGGGGAGACCCTCCGGATACGCGACGCGCTGGAGGGCGAGGAGTTCCTGCTCGAACTCGACCGGGAACCGGCGTTGGAACCCGCGCTGGCCGACCTGTTTCTCGTCCCCATCGATCACGCCGTGAGCTTCGAGGCCGAGTCGGTCTCTGTCCCCTCATACTCAGCAGTCTCAGTCCGGGACGACAAGGGGGACCTGGTCGCGCGTCTCAACGAGTCGATGGAGTTCCCGCGGGGGACGTACTTCCTCGTTCTCGACGGCGTGGTGAAGACAATCGTTCGCGTCCCACACACCGCGTTTTCCGCGACGGGAATGGCAGAGTCGGAGACGCTGACACTGACTTTCGATCGCCCGACCACCATCACGGTCGGCGCGCGATCGCTGCACACCAGCCCCGAGGCGACGATCACCGTCACCGAGGACCCGGCCGCCGTCGCCGAGGCGGTGTCGGTGCTCGGCTCCTCGATCAAGGAGTTCACCCCGGAGCGGTCGTGGCCGACGCTCCGCGGGTATCCGCCGCGGATCCGGATCGGCGAGGAGCTCGACATCCCCAGCCCGCTCGTCGCGCCCGACACCGGGGTCGAGGTGGTCGTGAGACCGACGTACGCCGACGTGTACCGCCTCTCGACGCTGTCGTTCTACCTCGGTGCGAGGATGGTCGTGGGGGACGAGCCCGCGATACGGCTCGAAAACGGGTTCGTGGAGCCGCTTCCGAGCGACGGCGTCGCGCTGGAAGAGCGGGCCGAGGAGCTGCTCCGGACGTGGTTCTTCCTCGACACGCTCGCGCGCATAGAGGGGTACATCGAGTCCGACCGCTACGAGTACGAACAGGTGGGTGCGAAGCTACCTTTTTATCCCCCGAATCTGGCCGGCAGTTCGATGAGCGAACGGCTGATGGAGTACCTTGAGGTCGACCCCGAGACCGTCGCGCCGTACACGCCAGCGTGGTCGACCGAAGCGGTGGTACGCCCGGTCCCCGAGGCCGCGGAGCTGCTCCCACACCTCGCACACGTGCTCGCGCCGATCCGTGTCCGGGGAACGAACGATCCGACGGTTGACGCACCCGTCGCGCTGGCGACGTCACCGTGGTTGAACCCGAGAGACAGCGGGTGGGAGTCCGGAACCGTCCCCTCACCAGACGAGACGCCCACACCGGCAGGAACGGCGATACTGACCACGGACGGGTACGAAAACCGACTCTCCAGAACGGACACGGCGCGTGGCGACATCCGACTGAGCGCCGTGACCACGTCGACAGCGCGTGCGACGGAGCTCCGGCGTGCCTTTTCGGATCCGGAAGTAGCGGGTGGAATCGGGTCGTGGGAGGTGCTAGCGAACCCCGACGCGGACACGGTCGCGAAGAGATTCACCGATCCCGACGTCGACATCCTCTACTGCGACCTGCCGATCGAAGACGGCAGTGACGTTACCACCGCTACGGGGAGCGTCTCGCTCGACAAGCTTGACGACGCGCCGGCGCTCGTCGTGTTCGAAGGAGCGACAGACAGGTCGATCGGCATCTCGATGATCGAGTCTGGAGGCCTGTCGGCGGTTCTCACAGAGAGCGCACTCGACCGGGAGTCGTCCAGATCGCTGGTTAGCCTGTTGTCGCTTGGATTTCCCGTCGGTGCAAGCGTCGGCCTGTCGGGAATCGGGGAAGCGAGCGAAACGCGGATTGTCGGCGACCCGAGCAGGGGGATCGCCTCTCAGGTGTATCTGGGAATGCAGATCAATGTCGTACGGTCAGAGTCACCGACGGCGCATCACATCGAACACGGGTCGGTTCCGTCGCTCCCCTCGCTACTCGGGATGGAGTTGGAGATCCTACCAGAGAAATTTCACTCACTGAGCGAGTTGTACGGCAAGACGGGGAGGGATGGACCAACGGTGGACTCCGCAGAACTCCTCGAAATTCTCGAAGAGGGCGACTCCATCGTCCAGTTCAACGGCCGCCTCCTCTTCCCCGAAGATGTCGACACGGAGGCCGACATCGAGCGCTTGGCCGAGGAGTCGCTCGCCGAAGAGGACGACTCACAGGAACAGCGACCGCCCCGTTCCGAGTGACCCGACCCCGGAACGCTACTCCTGATACGCGACTCTGACCTGTTCCCACTTGCCGACCGATTCGAGCTGCGCCTGTAGCTCGGCGGCGTACTCCTGGACGAGCCGCTCGGCCGCTTCGAGCTCTTCGTCGGAGGGGCCGTCGTTCCCGCCGCCGCCACCGAGGCCGAGCGCGCCTTTGATCGAGTCGACGAGCCCGCCGCCGGACCCGCCCCCGCCGCCCGCGCCGCCGCCCGGCGCCCCGCCCATCGCCGCCATCTGCGACCGGACGTTCTCCAGTTCCGGCATGATAGCCGGCAAACTGGAGGTGTCCGCGACGATCCGCGCCTCGTCGGGGTCGTCGGGGTTTTCGATCTCGAACTCCGTCGCCGTCATGATCAGCCCCCACTCCTGGCTGGAGAACTGCGAGGCCGACACGCGGTCGTTGAACTGGTTGTCGACGGTCATGCGGTCGCCGACGATGGCGTCTGTCCACTCGCTCATACGCACACGTTCGGCGGTGGCGGTAAAAGCGTCTTCCCTCGGACCGTCGGGTCGGTAGCCGCCGCGTCGCCGGCGGCCGGCCGCGGCGGTTCGCGAGGGGATTTATACCGTCCGTCGCCTCGATCCGGTATGACCGACCATTCGCGCCGCGAGGCGCTCGCGGCGACGGGGGCGTTCGCCGTGACCGGGCTCGCGGGCTGTGTCGACGCCCTCGTGCCGGGCGGCGGCGAGGAGGGGAGTTCGGAGCCGGTAGACCGGACGGGCGAGGAGCGCGTGACGGTCGCCGTCGGCGCGGGCAGCGGGTTCGCGTTCGCGCCCGCGACCGTCGTGGTCGACGTCGGAACGGAGGTCCGCTGGGAGTGGACGGGCGCCGGAGGCGTCCACAACGTGATCGACAGGGGCGGCGCGTTCGAGTCCGGGCTCACCGCCGAGGCGGGCCACGTCTTCGCGCACACGTTCGCCGAGCCGGGACGCTTCGAGTACGTCTGTACCCCGCACCAGACGCGCGGCATGGTCGGCACGGTCGACGTCGTCGAGTGAGCGGGCGTCCGCGGACCGGATTCCCTTTTAACCCATGGTAGCCGGCGACCCCGCTACGGGAGGTCGGCGAAGGCGTCGCCGGCGAGACCGGGACCGCTCGGCACCGACGCTTCGCCCCCGCCGATCCGGTAGGGGTCGGCCGCGAGGTCCGTATCGAGCAGCGACCCGGTGGCGAGCCCGCAGGCGGCGACGTCGGGGACCGCGGCGGCGACGTGGACCGCCGCCGTGCGCGCGACGACGGCGTCGACGGTGGTGGTGACGACCGGCTCGACCCCGGCCGCTCGCGCGCGGGTCGCCGCCGCCACCGCTCGGTCCGGCCCGCCGAGCGCCATCGGCTTGAGGACGACGGCGTCGGCCGCCGCCGCGTCGAGAACGGCGCCGATCCCGTGGGTCGAAAGCGACTCGTCGAGCGCGATCGGGACCGGCGGGTCGCCGTCTGCGGCCTGCCCGCCCGCTCGCCGGAGCGACCGGAGCGCCGCCGCCCCGTCGAGGTCGTCGGCCGGCAGGGGCTGTTCGAGGTACGCCAGATCGAGCGGCGCGAGGCGGGCGACGGCCTCCCTGGCGGTCGGTCGGTCCCACGCCCCGTTCGCGTCGGCTCGCAGGGCGACGGCGTCGCCGACGGCGCGCCGAACGGCGCTGAGCCGCTCGACGTCGGCGTCGAGCCCGCGCGCACCGACTTTCACTTTTAAACAGTCGAAGCCGCGGGCGACCGCGCGCTCCGCCGCGTCGACGGTCGCCTCGGGGTCGCCGTCACCGATCGTGGCGTTGACCGGGACCGTCGGCGCGGGCGCCGGGAGGGACGCCTCTCGGGCGAGCTGCTCGGCGAGGGAGCGGCCGCCGGCGCGCGCCTCGGCGTCGGCGAGCGCGAGCGAGAGGCCGTGACGCGCCGCGGGCGTCTCGGCGGGGTCGAGCCGCGAGCGCGCGTCCGGCAGGAGGGCGCCCCCGTCTCCGCCCGTCGCCTCGCGGAGCGCGTCCCGGCAGGCCGAGCGGGACTCGGTCCAACCGGGGAGCGGCGTCGCCTCGCCGAGACCGGGCGCGGGGGCGGACTGACCGTCGGCGTCGGGGCTCACGCCGACGAGAAACCCTTCGCGTCGGTCGATGGCGCCGCGGGCGGTTTCGAGGGGGCTCGACAGGTCGAGCGAAAACGGTCGAATCTGCATCGGTCAGACAGCGAGACCGACGGCGAACGCCACCGCGTACGCCCCGAGCAGTTTGCCGGTCGATTCGAGCGCGGGGTTGAGCGCCTCGCCGCCGGTCTCGGTCACCACGGTGCGCGCGATACCGACCGCGAGCGGGAGCGTCACCAACGGGAGGAGCGGGGCGAGACCGCCGCCGGTGGCGAAGAACCACACCGGGGTGAGGTACGCGAGCGCGAGCAGCGCGAGGAACTGGGCTCGGGAGAACCGGTAGCCGAACCGGACCGCGAGGGTGCGTTTCCCCGTCTCGGCGTCCTCGGCCACGTCGCGGACGTTGTTGACGACGAGGATGTTCGTCGAGATGGCGGCGACCGGCAGGCTCGCGATCACGGCCGCGAGCGTCACCGTCCCGTCCGGGACCCACAGGGGGAATCCCCCGCCGACGAGCGCGGCGGCCTGCACGTAGTAGGTCCCCGTGACGGCGATCACGCCGAAGAAGACGAAGACGAACAGGTCGCCGAGCCCGTGGTATCCCAGGGGGTAGGGGCCGCCCGTGTACGCGATCCCGGCCGCGACGGACGCGAGCCCGACGACGAGGATGGGGACGCCGCCCACGTACACGAGGAAGGTCCCGACGAGTATCGCGGCCGCGAAGGTCAGCCACATCGCGCGTTTGACTTCTGCGGGCTCGATGAGGCCGCTGGCGACGACGCGGGTGAACCCCTCGCGGTCGTCGGTGTCGGCGCCCTGGATCGCGTCGTAGTAGTCGTTCGCGAAGTTGGTACCGATCTGTATCAACGCCGCGCCGACGAACGCCGCGAGCGCGGGCAGCGGTGTGAACACCCCGTCTCGGACCGCGAGGCCGACGCCGACGATCACCGGCGCGGCCGCCGCGGGGAGCGTCTGGGGGCGCGCGGCGATCACCCACGCCCGGCGTCGCGACACTTCGGTACTCATTGCCTCCGATAGGGCGGTGTCGTCCCTTAACCTTGCCATCCGTCGGACGGCTGACCGACAGATACGACAGGGGTCGGCCCGTACCGCTCGTATGGACGAGACGGGGTCCGAGCGGAACGGCGTCGAAGCGCGCTACGAGGAGACCGACGGCGAGCGCCGCCTCACCTTCGCGGCCGGCGGCCGGGAGGCGACCGTCGCACAGAACGTCGACGGCTACGCGATGCTGAAGGTCAGGCCGGGGCCGACCGGCGACGAGTTAGAGCGGTACTACGGGTTCGACATGGCGCTCGACCACGCCGCCGAGCTGTTGGGCGTCGCCGTCGCCGACCTGCCGGTTCCGGAGCCCGCCGCCGACATGGGGATGTGAACTTAAATCCCGAACGTCGCGCGCAGCATGTCGCGGCTGCCGGGGCCGAGCCCGACCGCGAGGACCGTGATGAGGAGCAACAGCGTGTACCGCGGTGACTCCTCGTAGAGCTCGCCGTTGAACACCCAGACGACGAACGTCGCCGCCACGAGTTTCACCAGCAGGAACGGCCACGCGTCCCCGGTCACGGAGACGATGGACTGCGGGAGCAGCCGGCCGGTCCAGTCGACGATCAGCGCGTTGACCACGTGTTTCGGGACGAGGTTCGCCGTGCCCGTCAGCGCCGGCATCCAGTTGAGCCCGATCACGTTGGCGACGCCGTCGATGGCGTGCCCCCAGATGATGACGATGCCGGCGACCCCGGTCCCCTTGCGGATGTCGGGCACGTACCTGGTCGCCAGCGCCCACGTGACCGCCGTCGCCACGGTCGAGATGCCGAGCGTCAGCGCGAGGATGATCGGGTAGAAGTCGACGTAGTCGGTCGCGGCCGAGAGGTACGAGAGGTAGCCGAACGACGCCGCGAGCGCGACGGCGCCCATCGCGAACAGCGGGCGCGCGTAGTCGTCGACCACGCCCCGGTCGGCCAGCGAGTACGCCGTGAGCACGCACGCGAGCGTGACCCCGAAGACGGTGAAGTAGATGAACGGGCTGATGAGGAGCGCGCTCGCCGGGAACGGGATGAGCGGCTCCACGCCGGCCCGCATCGCGGCGATGCCCGAGTCCTCGACGGTGCGGAGGGCGCCGCCGAGCAGCATGAACGGGAACAGCGCGTAGAAAAAGCGCATCTCTCGGCCGATGTCCAGCCGGCGCAGGAGGAAGACCACGCCGATAAGCATCGCCAACAGGATGACGACGTAGCTGACGGTCGACACCGTCGTGTATCCGGGGAACGCGACGACACTGCCCGCCTCGACCGCCGTGGTGCAGGCCGCGGAACTCCCGAGCAGTTCGGTGCCGCCCGCGTCGCGAACGGCGCACTGTCCGCCCTGCCCGTCGGCCGCGACCGGCCCCCAGAAGTACTGCCAGAGGAAGCGGTCGTACACGATCCGCGGGAAGACGGCCGATCCGACCGCGAGGAGGGCGGTGACCGCGCCGACGGCCGCGGCCCACGCGCGCTCCGGCGACAGCCCGAACCGCTCTTCGACCGGTGTGCTCATGCTCTCCGATGAGGGAGTCCCCAAATTGAGGGTTCCGGTCCCGCGTCACCCCGCGCCCGACGCGGGCGTTCAGACGGCCGGCCCGTGGGCCTCGTAATCGGTGCCGAGGATGATCATCGTCTGTGACCGCGAGAAGCCGTCCATCTCCGCGATGCGCTCGAACATGAGGTCGCGGAGGCTGTCGGTGTCGCTGGCGACGACCTTGAGCAACACGTCCCACTCGCCGGTGGTGAGGTGGATCTCGCGGACGCCGCTGATCTCGCGGAGCCGCTTCAAGGCGTCTTCCTCGCGGCCCTGCTCGACGCGGAGCCCCACGAACGCGCTGACGCCGTACCCGACCGATCGGGGGTCGATCGACGCGTGGTATCCGTCGATCACTCCCGCCTCTTCCATGCGGCTCACCCGATCGTGGACGGTCGCGCTGGACATGTCGATGCGCCGGGCGACCTCGGAAAACGGCGTCCGGGCGTCCTCCTGGAGGATGCGGAGGATTTCGCGGTCCGTTTCGTCGAGTTCCATGTCGCGTTCACGGCGGCAGCGCTCTTTTGACTTCCGGCGCTCACACCCCAAATCGTCAACGAGCAGACTCGTCGACCGGGTTCTCGCCGTTTTGGGCGGCTCCGTCCGAGACGCCTCCGCCGGCGGGTTCCGTCTCGGCGCCGAACGACCCCTCGCGGATCGCCGCCTCCGCCTTCGCGAGCGCGTCGTCGGCGTCGAACGCGTCGATCGCGTCGCGCTGCGCTCCGGGCCCGGCCTCGGCCAGCGCCCGCGCGTGAGCCGTGACGTTCGGGACCGCGCGGATCAGGTTGTCGACGATCGGGATGTCGGCGGTCCGCGGCGACCGGCTACCGGGGTTTACGTCGATGACAATCTCCGTCTTCCCCATCGCGTCTAACGCCTCCGCGCGGTCGCCGTCTTCGAGCGGGACGACGACCACGTCCGCCGCCTCGATGCCGTCGGCGTCGACGGTCCCGCGAGCGTGGTCGAGACCGGGGATCTCGCCGTCGGCGGCGAGTCCCTTGACCTCCTCGGCGCCGTGGTCGCGGAGGTGGTCGGCGATCCGCCGGACCCGCTCGTCGGTGTGGTTGAACAGGTTCACCTCGATGTCGGCGTCGACCGCCTCGGCGAGTTCGACCGTCTCTTCCGGCGCCAGCGCCGCCACGTTCCCGTTCACCGAGAGGACCGGGTGGTCGGCGAGAAGCAGGGTGGCGGCGGCCGCCCGCGCGGCGGCGTCCGCGCTCGGGAGCGTTCGCTCGCCGAGGAGGTAATCGAAGGACTCGCCGCGCCCCTGCGCGATGAGCCCCTGTTTCGAGGTGATCCCGTTCTCGACGCCCGCCTCGATCCGGTGGCGCGTCACGAGCGACGCGTAGCGCGGGTGATCCTCCGGGATCTCCGTCTCCGTCATACCGGCAGGAGGCGACGGGACGATTAAAATGGACCGCTTGCGGCCGGCAGCGCCGCGGTATCACGGCGCACCAAACAATTAATGGCCAACGCGTCAACTATCGAACGATATGGACCGAACTGGAAAGTACACCATCGTCGATGCGTGCAACGACCACGGGGCGATCACGCTCCGTGAGCATCCGCGCAACGGGACGTTGTACGTCGTCGAGTACGACGGTCCGGACATCGAGTCGACGCTGACGTCGCTGGACGCCGGGTCGGTCGTCGAACTCGACCTCCGGCGCGCGGGCCGACGCGGGAACGCCTGGCGCGCGGAGTCGGCGCGCCCCGTCGAGACGGCGTAACCCCACGGTCCACACCTTTTTAGGCGACCCCGATGCGCTCCCGATAGCTCCCGTGTGCCGCCTCGAAGACGTCCATGATCTCGCCCATCGTCGCGTACGCCTTCACCGCCGTCACGACCGCCGGCATGGTGTTCTCGCCGGCGTCGACCGCCGCACGGAGTTCGTCGAGCGCCGCCTCGACCGCCGCGTCGTCGCGCTCCGCCGTCACCGATTCGAGGCGCGCGAGCTGCCGCTCGCGGGTGGTCTCGTCGACGTGGAGCAGGTCCGGGCGCGTGTCGTCGTCGGTCTCGTAGGCGTTGACGCCGACGACCGTCTCCTCGCCCGAGTCGACCCGCTCTTGGTACTCGTAGGAGGACTCCTGTATCTCGCGGTGGAAGTACCCCTGTTCGATGCCGCGGAGCACGCCGTCGCGGACCGAGCCGTCGCCCATCTCGCGGAGCTCCTCGATGTACGCGGTCGCCTCGGCCTCGATTTCGTCGGTGAGCGCCTCCACCGCGAACGAGCCGCCGAGCGGGTCGACGATGTCGGCCGCGCCGGACTCCTCGGCGATGATCTGCTGGGTGCGGAGCGCGACCCGCACGGCCTGCTCGGAGGGCAGCGCCAGCGCCTCGTCGAAGGAGTTGGTGTGGAGGCTCTGGGTGCCGCCGAGCACGCCCGCCAGCGCCTGCAGCGTCACCCTGACGACGTTATTTAAGGGCTGCTGGGCCGTCAGCGACTGGCCCGCGGTCTGGGTGTGGAACTTCAGCTGCTTCGAGGCGTCGGCCTCGGCGTCGTACCACTCGCCCATGATCCGCGCGTAGATCCGGCGAGCGGCGCGGAACTTCGCCACCTCCTCGAATATCGAGTTGTGCGAGTTGAAGAAAAAGGAGAGCTGCGGGGCGAACTCGTCGACGTCGAGCCCGCGGTCGAGGCAGGCCTCGACGTACGCGAAGCCGTCGGCGAGGGTGAAGGCGAGTTCTTGCACCGCGGTCGACCCGGCCTCGCGGATGTGGTAGCCCGACACCGAGACGGGCTTGAACTTGGGCGTCTCCTCGACCGCGAACTCGATGGTGTCGGTGACGAGATCGAGGGAGGGCTCCGGGGGGATCACCCACTCCTTCTGCGCGATGAACTCCTTCAGCATGTCGTTTTGGAGGGTCCCCCGGAGCGCCTCGCGCGGGACGCCCTGCTGGTCCGCGATGGCGACGTACATCGCGTAGATGACGGGCGCGCTCGGGTTGATCGTGAACGAGGTGGACACCTCGCTCACGTCGATGCCCTCGAAGAGGACCTCCATATCGCGGAGCGTGTCGACGGCGACGCCCTCCTTGCCCACCTCGCCGAGCGACATCGGGTCGTCGGAGTCGAGCCCCATCAGCGAGGGCATGTCGAAGGCGGTCGAGAGTCCGGTCTGTCCCTCGTCGATGAGGTACTGAAACCGCTCGTTCGTCTCCTCGGCGGTGCCGAAGCCGGCGAACTGCCGCATCGTCCACGTTCGCCCGCGGTACATCGTGGGGTAGACGCCGCGCGTGTACGGCTCCTCGCCGGGGAGCCCGAGGTCGGCGTCGTAGTCGAGGTCGGCCACGTCCGCGGGGGTGTACACCCGATCGACCCCGTGGTTCGAGACCGTCGCGAACCGGTCGCGTCGCTCGCCGTGGCGGTCGAGGGTCGGGCCGAGCGTCTCCGCTTTCCACTCCGCGTGGGCCTCGCGGAGCGCGGAGAGGTCCTCGTCGTCGTACATATCGACAGATACCCGCCCGTTGCGTATAAATATTCATTATAGTTATGCCGTGAGGCGCCACGGGCGCAGGCCGCTTGGCGCGGCTCCGCTGCGGGCGGCGCTCTCCGCCGGGTTTCGTCGATCGTCGATGTGCCGGCAGACAGTAGTGGTAGTACCAGTACTTTTTGATACCCGGTGTGTTGGCCCGGACGTGAAAGCCGTTCAATTCGCCGAGCACGGCCGGAGAGACGTTCTCGAATACGACGACTTCGACGACCCGGAGATCGATCGCGACGAGGTGCTGGTCGACGTGAAGGCCGCGGCGTTGAACCACCTCGACGTCTTCACGCGGATGGGTCTCGGCGCGCTCAGCCGCCTCGAGTTGGAGATGCCGCACATCCCCGGCAGCGACGCCGCCGGCGTCGTCGCGGAGGTCGGCGAGGACGTCGAGCGGTTCGAACCGGGAGACGGGGTCGCGGTCTCGGCGGGGCTGTCCTGCGGGCACTGCGAACACTGCCGCGACGGGAACCCGACGATCTGTACCGAGTTCCAGATCATCGGCGAGCACGTCCGCGGCGTCCACAGCGAGCAGGCGGCGGTCCCCGCGGAGAACCTCGTGCCCGTCCCGGAGGGCGTCGACTGGGAGACGGCGGCCGCCGCCCCCCTCGTCTTCCAGACGGCGTGGCGGATGCTCGTCACCCGCGCGGAACTCAGGCCGGGCGAGTCGATCCTCGTGCTCGGCGCGAGCGGTGGCGTCGGGCACGCCGCCGTCCAGATCGCCGACTACATCGGCGCGGAGGTGTACGCGACCGCCAGCACCGAGGAGAAACTGGCGTACGCCGCCGACCTCGGCGCGGACCACACGATCAACTACGACGAGACGAACTTCGCCGACGCGATCGCCGAGGCGACCGACGGCCGCGGCGTCGACGTGGTGGTCGACCACATCGGCAAGGCGACGTGGCGAGACTCGCTCGACAGCCTCGTGAAGGGCGGCCGAGTGGTGACCTGCGGGGCGACGACGGGCCGTGACCCCGAGACGGACCTCAACAGCATCTTCTGGAACCAGTTGGAGATCTACGGCTCGACGATGGGCGCCCCCGGCGAGGTCGACGACGTGCTCGAACTCGTCTGGGAGGGCGCGTTCGAACCGCAGATCCGTGAGACCCTCCCGATGAGCGAAATCGGCCGCGCCCACGAGATCATCGAAGAGCGCGAGGGCTTCGGAAAGGTCGTCGTCGTCCCGGACAGCGAACTATAACTCGGGGTGGCCGCCAACCGACGCGGCCCGCGTTCGAGGGGACTCGGCCCTATCGGCACGCTCACCGGCCGACGGGAGCCGGATACAGAGGAGAGCGGATGCGGTCACGCGAAGACTGCGCGATTTTCCTCCAGACGACTCCCGAACCCCTCGATAGGGCCTGCGCGCTCATCGGCCGTACAGGACGAACGACGAGCCGACGAAGGCGGCGACGGTCCCGGCGACGAACACGCTCAGTAGCACAGCAGGCGACGACGGCAGCACGGAGTCGAGCCCGATCACCGAGAGCGCGCCGGCGACGACGGAGAGGACGACGAAGAACGCCCCTGTCTGCCACGCTTCGATGAACTCCACCGCGCTCTGTTCAGCCATACGTCACGTACGGAAGCGCGTCCAATAACGGTTGTGCCGGTCGGAGCAGTTCCCGTACTGACCGATCCGAGCGCCTTCTATCGTGGGTGGCTGTCCGGGTCTTTTTTCGCAGCGACCATCTCCCTGAGCTCTGCTTTGCTGAGCGGGGTGATCGTGCTCCGGGTCCCGTCCGCCGTATAGAAAATCGACGCGGAGACCGTCCGGTCTGGGTACTGGTCGGCGACGACGTGGTAGTAGACGCTGAGCTGCTTCTGATACTCGGACGCTGCGTGGGTCGTCCGGTCCGTCTTGTAGTCGATTATCGCTGCCTTCTCGGACGTCACGTGGAGCAGGTCGATGATCCCGCCGATCGAGACCGATTCGCCTCCGACCGTCAGCGGCAGGTACGCGTCGATCTCCGCTTTCGTCTCGCCGTGCAGCGAGTCTAAGAACGTCTTCACGTGTCGTTCGTCGGCGTTGTCGGCCGTCGCGGGTTCGCCGAGGGCGTACCGCTCTGCGAACTCGTGGACGGCTGACCCGAACGCCATGCCCCGCCCACCGGTGTCGCCCTCGAAGACGGCGTCGTCGACGAACGTGTGTGGCGAGTAGCTCGCCGGGCCGGCGGGCTCCGGGATGTCGACGACGAAGGGCGCGTGCTCGCTCGGGGACGGCTCGAAAGCGGACAGGTCTGGCTCGACGGTCTCGACGGAGACCGGGAGCGATTCGAGGAACGCGTTCGGGTTGGGGCCGCTCGTGAACACGACGTGGCTCTCGGCCCGCGTGATAGCCACGTAGAGGAGCCGGCGCTCTTCGTCGTACTGCTGGGGGAGACACGCGTTCAACACGTCCGTCTGCCAGTTGTCGTAGACGTACGGCACGTCGTGTGCGTCGTCGCGGTACAGCCTGCGCTGTCGGAGGCCGATCGGGTCGGCGTACTCGATTGTGCTCCCGCCGCCGCCCGTCGACGGGAACTTGTTGGCGTTCATGTTCGCGAGGATGACGATGGGATATTCGAGCCCCTTCGTCGCATGGATCGTCTGTACGGTGACCGCGTCCGTACCGGCGCCGCCCGCGACCTCGTGGGTGCTCCCGTCGGCAATCGCGTCCTCGATGAACTGAATCACCTCTCCGCGAGTGAACGTGGTCGTCCCGTGGACGGATTGGACCGTTTCGAGCACGACGTCGGCGGTCGGGCCGCTCAGGCTGTACCGGTCGAACACGCGGCGGGCGACGCCCCCGAGCGTCGCTAGCTCACGGAGTTCGTCGCGGAACGCCGTCATGGCGTCGGGGTACGACCCGCGGTCGAGGAAGGCGTTCGTCTCGTCGATCGTGTATCCCGCCTCTTCGAGGACGAGCGCCCAGCCACGGGCAGCGTCGCGTTCGAGAATCCGCAGCCACGCCAACAGAAGCTTCGCCGCGTCCGTACGGAACACCTCCATCCCGCCCTCGTACGCCATCGGGAGGTCGTAGTCGGCCGCCGTTTCGAGCAGCTCGCGGCCGAAGTCGCGCGTCCGGGTCAACACCGCGATATCGCCGTACCCTGGCGGTTCGTACGTGCCTTCGTCGCCCTCTACCGCGTACTCGGGATTGCCGACGACCTCGTCGATCTTCGCGAGGATGGCCTCGTGTTCGTCCGCGCTCGCGAGCGCCTCGATGCGGCTCTCGTCTCGGTCCGTCGCCGCGTCGAGTGAGGTCACCGAGCTCGCGATCGCCTCCGCGTCGAGCGACTCGCGTTTCGTCGCCTTGGCCGTGAGCGCGTCCGTCGAGAAATCGAGGATGGATTGGGTTGAGCGGTAGTTGCGAGTGAGCTTCTTCTTCGTGATCGGCGCCGTCGGGAACTGCACCCGGTCGTCGCCGTCGTTGAGCTCCGCAGCGAAGGTCTCCAGCCGGTCGCCGAATTCGCGGATGTTGTCGACGTCGGCGTACTGGAAGCTGTAGATGCTCTGTTTCCAGTCACCCACGACACAGAGGTTGTCCGTGCCGGCCAAAAGCAGCATGAGCTTGAACTGAATCTCACTGGAGTCCTGGAACTCGTCGACCATCACGTACTCGAAACTGAGCCGCTCGCGCAGCTCGTGGTCCTCACACAGCAGCACGAACGCGAACAGCTGGAGGAAGCCGAAGTTCAGGTAGTTGCGCCCCAGCGCAAACTCGAGATACGAGTGATAGAGGTCGTGGACGAACGCTTTGAGCGCCGTTCGATCGCGCTCGAAGGCGCGCTCGGCGGTGTCCGGCGGGACCTGTTTGCCGTCGCCGCGAAGTTCCCGCTTTTCGGGCGCCGCCGGGAGGTACGTCTTGTCTTTGCCGTATCGGTACAGCTTCGACCGGAGTTTCGACTGCTTGCTGCCGCCGTTTCGCGGCTCGTTTAGGTCGTCAAACAGCGACGCGAACGCGTCGAACTCCCCGTCGAGGTGAGATTCGCCGTTCCGGTACCACCCCGTTTCCGTCGGGAAGACGCCCTTGGCCGAGAGCTCCGTGATGAGCGACAGCAGCTCGGTGGGGTCGTCGACCGCCGCGAAGAACGGCTCGTACGCGGGGTGGGCGTCCGTAAACTGGCCGATGAACTCACGGAACAGCGACCGCTCGATGATCTCGTCTTCGACGATTCGCGTCGACCCGGTGATCGGCTCGTCGATCCCGAGATGCGTCGGCGCGTCGTGCCCGTGCTCGGTGAGGATGTCGTGTGCCAGCGAGTGGAAGGTCTGAATCGGCGCGTCCGCGAGCGCTCGCATCCCGTACGCGCTCTGGCGCACGATCCGGTCTCGCATCTCTTCTGCCGCATTGTTGGTGAACGTCACCAACAGGACGTCTGTCGGGTCAATCTCGTCTTGGCCGACGATGTTCGCGTAGCGGCGGGTGACGGTGAACGTCTTCCCGGTGCCCGCCCCGGCGTCGACGAGATACAGGCCATCGAGCGAGGTGATGAGGTCCTGCTGTTCGGGATTGGGAGAGAACTCGCTCATCGCTCGCCCTCCAACAGCAAGTCCCGATTGTCCACGCGTCGGTAGTTTGGCTCGCCGCTCGGGCCGGCGACGGGGAACGGCTCGGCGCCGGTGCGGCGGTGATTGAGCTCCGTCAGTTGCGCGTCGACGAACGACTCGAACGCATCGAGGTCGGATTCGAAAAAGGCGGATCGCTGTCGGTCCGCCATCGAGCGCATCGCCTGTTTGCTGCCCGTCGTCACGTACTTGTAGTCGCCAATTTCGGCTTTGAGCCGGTCGATCATCGTCTGGCCGAACCCCGACTCGATGAGCTCGTCGCTGTCGGTCGTCTCGACGAACGGCGCCGCATCGAACAGTGCGGCGTACGTTGGGTACTCTATCTTCGAGAGGATCTTGCGGCACTTTCCCGACCCGTCCTCGCGGAGGTGTTCGAAGAACGCCTTTCGTTGGACGTGTTCCGTCGGCGATTCCGGATAGTAGCTGACCGTCGTGAGCGCCTCGTCGAGGTCGGCGTCACCGGTGATGACGTCGTCGACGAGTTCGGTCACGTAGAAGAAGGTGAACGAGAGCGCCTCGTCGGGCGTCTGTGAGCGCCAGTAGGTGAGATAAAGCGGGGCTTGGAAGTCGGGCGTGTCGGTCGGGTCGTCGCTCGCGGCGTTTTTCACGATGTCGTTTGCGGTGTCTTTGCTCCCGCTTTTGTAATCGAGGAGGCCGGTGGGCGATTCGACGAGGTCGATCATCCCGTCGATGTGGCGGTCCGTGTCGACGAATCGCCGTTCGGTCACCGGTGAGTCGACGGGCATCTCGAAGTGGTCGGCGATGGCGTTTTCGCCCCCGCTCGACGGTGTCAGGAAGGCGCCGTCTGCGGGCGGGTTCGCGTCGAGATACGCCGTGATCGTCTCCAGGGCGGCGCGGTACTCAGTGCGGCGCGTCTGCTCGTCGGCTGCGCGAACGAGCGGCCGGACGCGCTCGCTCAGCAGCTCCACAATTTCCGTGAGCGCCGCGTCGTCGACGACCTCGGGACGTGTCGCGTAGAACTCGGCGAAATCGTGCAGCAGCGTGCCCTCGGTGAGGTACGATCTCTCTGGGCCGTCCACGACCCGACTGAAGTAGTAGTCGCGAGGCGAGTTGACGTAGGTGTTGAGACTCGATTTGCTGATCGTCTCGATCGGTTTGGCGGGCACGTCCGTTGGGCGTCGCTCGAACCCGGCCGCGTCCTCTCGGGTGGTGGCCGTCCGGTGAGTGGTCGACGGCAGGTCTGTGAACCGGTCGATGTCTGCGTCGAACAGCTCTTCGAAGTACAGCGACGGCGTCACCGGCGACCCACCGGCTGCGTCCTGGACGAGGTAGTGCTGCTGGCTCCCGCTTTGAACCAGCAGTTGGAAGCTGTTGAGATTTCGCTCGAACTGGGCGTCCCGGTCGACCCACGGGCGGCGGGGCGCCGCGTGCGTCCACCCCTCGTCGAGTCCGAGGTGGAACACGACCTCCCGCCCGACGTACGACGCGGACTTCGCGTCGGCGAGCAACACGCCCTCGTTCTCGCGGTCGACCGGCACCTCGTACGTCTGGAGGTAGTACGCGAGTTCGTCGAGGCGGCGCTCGGTGAGTGGCTCGTCGGCGATGCCGAGCGTCGCCAGCTCCGCTTCGAACGCGTCGAGCGTGGTGTCCGTCCGGCGCTCGAAGGCCGCGAGCGCTTCGCCGAAGGTGTACGCAGAGATGTCGTGACAGGCGTCTTTCAGCCACGCGAGGTCGTCCGTTTCGAGCTCGTGGAGGCGTTTGTTCGTGTCGCGGTCCGTGACCGAACAGCCGAGCGCCGTGAGCAACGAGCGAATCTGGGTGAGTCGGGTGTCGGTGCCGCGATACGCGGTCCGGAGGAACTGCAGAAACAGTCGGTGCGCGCTCCGGTCGGTGAATCCGGGACCGCCGAAGAACGGAATCTCCGCCGATTCGAGCGCCGATTCGATGAGTGGAGAGTACTCGCTCCGCTGATCGAGGACGATGCCGACGGTCTCGGCCGTCTCCTTTGAGATCGCGTCGACGACCGTCTCGACGATCGCCGTCGGCGACTCGTGGATCCGGAACGGCGGCAGCGAAAACGCTTCGTCGGTGAAGAGGCTGACCGTGTCGTACGCTGCAGGGAGGTACGACCGTTCGAGGTGCGTGAGCATCGCCGGTTCGACCACGACGACGTCGTGCGTCGGGTCGATCGTCTCGGTTGTGAGCCGCATCGAGGCGGTGTCTAACTGCGCGATGCGCTCCACCGCGCGCGTCGTTGCGTCGTCGACGTACGCGTCGTACTCGAAGATCGCCTCGTGTGACCCCTGATGCTCCCAGCACTGGAGGATGTTCCCGACGGCGTACGCACAGCGCTTCCAGGGGATGTCCTCCTCGGCGATGATGTCGAGAAACGCGAGGCGGTCCTCGGACGCCTGCCGCCGGCCAGCGGCCAGTCGGCGTGGCGGGATGGCGAAGGGGCCGAGATGCGAACGGTCGAGCTGTCGGTTGATCGCGCTTGCGAGGGGGCCGTCCGGGGTTATCACGCGGTCGTACGAGCGGACCTCGCGATAGAGCTGGCGCGGCGATTTCGCACGGGGAAGTGGCACACCTCACGAGGTGGTGGGCGCGAGTTAAACCTTTGTCACGAGGTGTGGGTGGAAAACCGGTCGGCCGCGAACCGATCGATCGGATGGTCGGTCTCGCCGTCGATCGCTAAGTCGGCGAGGATCTCGCCGACGACGCTCGCGAACTTGAACCCGTGTCCGCTGAACCCGCAGGCGACGACGACGTTGTCGTGTGAGGGGTGGTGGTCGATGATGAACTCCTTGTCGGGCGTGTTCGTGTAGAGGCAGGTCGACAGCGACAACGGTGGCCCGTTCGCCGTCGGCAGCCCGGCTGCCAGCCACTCTCGGAGGGCGGCTTCGTCATCGCTCCGGGGCTCGCGTGCCATCTCGTCCGGGGCTGCGTCCTCTCCGAAGTGGTAGTGTTTGCCGACCTTCACGCCCGGTACGTGGAACTGCGGGAAGCCGTAGTAGAGGTCGTCCGCGTCGCGTTCGATGATGTAGACCGGCATCGACTCGGGTTGGAAGTTCGCGGGCTCGGCGGGCTGGAACCAGCCGAGTACCTGCCGCTGTGGCTGCAGGACGGCGGCGAGTTCGGGCAGCACGTTCGGCGCCCACGCCCCCGCGGCGACGACGAGTTTTTCGGCCGTGTAGGTGTCTCGGTCCGTGACGACGCGCACCGACTCGTCGGTGGCCTCCCACTCGGTCACCCGCTCGCGAGCGCGGATCGTCCCGCCCTCGCGATGGGTCGCGTTGACTTGCGCGACGATACACTGCTCTGACCACAGAAAGCCGCCCTCAGGCTGGTAGATGCCAACGAACTCGTCCGGAAGGTCGAACCCCGAGAACCGCTCGTTGATCTGGGCCGCAGCCAACCGCTCGTAGTCGACGTCGTGGCCCCGGCAGGCCGCTTCGGCGCCGGTGACGGTCTCCGAGTCGGGCCGACCGAGGGCGAGCGACCCGTGCGTGTGGAGCAACGCTCGGTCGTGTTGGGCGTCGAGGTCGTCCCAGAGCTCGTACGCCCGGTCGAGCAGCGGGACGTAGTCGGGATGCTCGTGGTACGCTTTTCGGATGATGCGGGTGACGCCGTGCGACGACCCCATCGCGTGCGGGATGTCGTACCGTTCGAGTCCGAGGACGTCAACCCCCCGCGCGGCGAGGTGATGGGTTGCGGCGCTTCCCATTCCGCCAACGCCGACGACGACGGCGTCGTAATCGAACTCGCCTCCTGTGTCCCGTTTACTCATGGTACCCGATCCGAGGACGGTCGCTTGAAATCTGCGGTATGGGCGACCCGCTCGCAGACCACGCCGGCGTCGCGTCCGGAACGGCACCTCGAAGCGGCCGGTCCGTACGACGTGTTTTGCCGAGGGCCGCACCCGGCCTCTCAGCTGGGTATTCGACAGTAATATTACTTAGTGGTACACAGTGCTACTCACCCGTGAACCGACCACTGTCGACGTATCTGGTGACGCAGGGGGACCGAAGCCGCGGCCGAGAGACTGCCGCCGTCGTCCGCGCGGCCATCGCCGGCGGGGTCGACGCCGTGCAGCTGCGCGAGAAACACGCGAGCGCGCACGACCGCTACGAGGTGGGCCGGGAGCTTCGGTCGATAACGAGCGAGGCCGGCGTCCCCCTCCTCGTCAACGACCGGGTCGACCTCGCCGTCGCGCTCGACGCCGACGGCGTCCACCTCGGCGACGACGACCTCCCGGTCGCGACCGCCCGCGAGCAACTCGGCGCGGACGCGATCATCGGGCGGTCGGTGTCGAGCGCGGCGGCCGCACGGCGAGCCGAGGCCGCCGGCGCCGACTACCTCGGCGTCGGCGCCGTGTTCGACACGCAGACGAAGGACACGCGCGAGAAGGAGTCGGAGATCGGCGTCGAGACCGTCGCGGCCGTCGCGGACGCGGTGTCCGTTCCGATCGTCGGCATCGGGGGGATCACGACCGAAAACGCCGAGCGCGTCGCCGCGGCCGGCGCCGACGGCGTCGCAGTCGTGACGGCGATCACCGAGGCAGACGACCCCGCGGCGGCGACCCGGTCGCTGCGCGACGCCGTCGAGAACGGACACGAGGTGACCGCGCGATGACCGACGACGAGCCGCTCGCGGCAGGCGGTTCGGCCGCGGTCGACCCGGCCGGACTCGACCTCGCGGAGGCACGGGCGACGGTGCGGGAGGCGACGCCGCTGGTGAACGCGCTCACGAACGCGGTGACCGTCAACGACGTGGCGAACGCGACCCTCCACTGGGGAGGGCTGCCGGTGATGTCGGACGACGACCGCGAGGTGGCGAGCATGGTGGCCGGCGCGCAGGGACTGCTGCTCAACATGGGGACGGTGAGCGAGACGAGCGAGGCGGCGATGATGACGGCCGGCGAGGCGGCGGCCGACCACGGCGTCCCCGTCGTCGTCGACCCCGTCGGTGCCGGTGCGACGCCGACGCGCGACCGCGTCGCGGAGCGACTCGTGACGGAACTCTCGCCGGCGGTCGTCTGCGGCAACTACGGCGAGATCGCTGCCATCGCGGGTGAGGACGCCGAAGTCCGCGGTGTCGAGTCGGTCGGCGACCACGCCGACATCGCGGGGACGGCCGTCGCCTGCGCCCGTGAGACCGGCGCGGTCGTCGTCGCCAGCGGTGAGACCGACGTGGTCGCCACCGGCGCCCGCGCGTTCCAGGTGCGGTCGGGCGACCCGATGATGGGGCGCGTCGTCGGTACCGGCTGTCTGTTGGGCGTCACGCTCGCGACGTTCGCGGCCGCGATCGACGACCCGCTGGAGGCGTCGCTCGCGGGCACGCTCGCGTTCGGGCTCGCCGGCGAGGCGGCCGCGGCCGAAGCGTTCGGCGCGTACCACGGCCCATCGAGCTACCTGACGGCGTTCCTCGACGCCATCGCCGGTCACGAGCCGACGACGGACCCCGCCGACCGGATCCGGGAGGTGATCGCGTGACAGTCGTCGTCACCGGCGGCGGCAACGGAGGAGGGCCCTTCCGATGACGAACGCCGACCCCGGCTCGCAGGCGGTCCCGTACGCGCTGACGATCGCCGCGAGCGACTCCGGCGGCGGGGCCGGTATCCAAGCCGACCTCAAGACGATGACCCGGCTCGGCGTGTACGGCGGTTCCGTCGTCGTCGCGACGACCGCCCAGAACACGACGGGCGTTCGCTCGACGCACCTCCTGCCGACCGAGGAGGTGCGGGCGCAGTACGAGGCGGTCGTCGACGACGTGGCCGTGGGGGCCATAAAGACCGGGATGCTCGCGACGGCGGCGGGCGTCCGGACCGTTCGCGACTGTCTTCGCTCGTTCGACGGCCCGGTCGTCGTCGACCCGGTGATGGTCGCCACGAGCGGCGACCGGCTCCTCGAGGCCGACGCGGTCAGCGCCTACCGCGACCTGTTCGCCGAGGCGACGCTCGTGACGCCGAACGCCGACGAGACGGCCGAACTCGTCGGCGAGCGCCCCGACTCGGTCGCCGCGCGCGACCGCGCCGCGGACCGGTTCTTCGACTGGGGCGCGGACGCGGTGTTATTTAAAGGCGGCCACGTCGACGACGGCTCCGGGACCGTCACCGACGTGCTCGCCGTCGACGGCGGCGACCCGGAGTCGTTCGCCGCCGAGCGGATCGACACCGACGCGACGCACGGGTCGGGCTGTACGCTTTCGAGCGCGATCGCCGCGGAACTCGCGCGAGGCGCGTCGCTGTCGGCGGCGGTGGCGCGAGGGATCGAGTTCGTTCGGGCCGGCCTTCGAACGTCGGCGCTCGTCGGCGAACGCGGGAGCGTCAACCACCTCGCCTGGCGTCCCGAAGACGAGTAGCCGTCGAGTCGTGCGTCGCTATCGGTCACACGGCGGCTGCGCGCGGGAGAAGTCGCCGGAGGGCGGGGCGGGCGTCAGGCGAACGTCAGCGTCTCGTCCGTGATCGCGATGCTCCCCTGGTTGCCGTTGTAGATCCCGTAGTTGCCCGAGATGTCGATCTGCTCTCGGTAGAGGAGCGAGCCCGACGGCTCGTGTACCATCCGGAGTTGGATCTGGTCCGTCTCGGGGAAGTTGCCCGGGTCGCCGGCCAGCCGACACGCGACGTTGACGTCCCCACAGGAGAGGCCGTCCGGGATCGTATTGTTGTCTTGGTTGTTGTGGACGAGCGTCAGCTCGACGGTCTCGCCTGGGCTGAGCGATCGGTTGAGCGTGCCGGTGACTCGCTGATCGCCGTGGTCTAAGTACACTACGATCTCGTCGGCTCGCGCCGTGTCTCCGGCGATGTTCGTGAGTGTGACATTCCACCGGAACTCCTTGTACTCCGGCTTCGCGGCGGGCGCTTCTTCGAAGGACAGTTCGAGCCCGGCGAACGCCGGTCGCTCCTTGATGTCTGCGGTGAATCCGAACGCGGCCGCGCCGATGAGGGAAGCCAGGATGACGGTGAGCGCGACGAGCAGGATGACTCCGACCACCGACGTGGCGGCGCGATCGTCGAGTCCGCCTTTTTTCATCTACATTACATTATTCGCCGATCACATAATGATTGCGTTTAAAAACCGAGGGGTGCGGTCGAACGACTTCGCCCCCGTGGAGTCGAACTCGCCGAATCGCCGGTCAGGGCTCGCTCGTCGAGCGTGTACGGTACGGAATCTGACAGCGCGTTCGCCGAGAGCGCCGCGATACCGCGAGGCGCTCACGCCGCGGCGCCGCCGGCGCGCTCGCGGCTCCGTCTGACGAGTTACTGATCAACAAACAATAATATGAAATATTTTATCATTCGGCCGGTGTGGTACGTGTCGTATGTCACCTGATTCTCCAGCTAACCTAGAGCCCGAATTCTTCGCGAAGATGGTCGAGTCCGTCGGTGTGGGCGTCGGTATCTACGGCGAAGACGGGCGATACACCTACGTCAACCAGTCGTACGCCGACCTGTTCGGCGTCGCGCCGTCGGCGCTGATCGGACGACCGCTGTGGGAGGTCGTTCCGGCGATCGAGGCGGCCGATTTCGACGAGTACTGGGAGTCGTTCGAGGACGGTGACACGCGGGAGGCGGAGACGAGACACACCCACAACGGGCGCACCGTTCCTGTCGCGACCGTCACGACGCAGCGCTCGATCGGCGGCACGTCGTACCACTTCGGGACGATCAAAGACATCTCGGTCCGGAAGGCCCGCGAACAGGAGATCGAGCGCCAGAACGAACGGCTCGAAAACTTCGCGAGCATCGTCTCGCACGACCTCCGGAACCCGCTGAACGTCGCGCAAGGGTACATCGAGATGCTCCAAGAGGACATCAGTCGGGACGAGCTACGGCTCGTCGACAACGCGCTCGACCGGATGGGAGTGTTGATAACCGAACTCCTGGAGCTCGCACAGAGCGACCGCGAGATCGGCGAGGTGACCTCGGTCGCGTTGACGGCGCTCGCGGAGGACGCGTGGCGCAACGTGAGTACCCCGGAGGCGGAACTCGACATCCCGTTCGGGGATCGGCGCGTGATGGCCGACGAGTCGCGTCTCCAGCAGCTCTTCGAGAACCTGTTCCGGAACGCGGTCGAACACGGGGGCTCGGACGTCCGCGTGACCGTCGAGGCGACCGACGACGGGTTCTCCGTGGCCGATGACGGGCCGGGGATCCCGCGCGGCAAGCGCGACCGCGTCTTCGAGACCGGGTACACGACCGAGGGCACGGGCACCGGGTTCGGGCTGAGCATCGTCCAACAGATCGTCGCCGGACACAACTGGGAGGTACGGATTGCGGAGAGCGCCGACGGCGGAGCGCGGTTCGAGATAGCGGGCGTCGAATTCGACGAGTAGCGGTCTCGGTTCGTCGTACACTCTAC
>Ga0209965_1000027_pt1 | contig 47682 bp, 50 predicted proteins | sample SalPon2_B_H2O_MG_FD_185707 | JGI IMG/M metagenome (GOLD analysis project Ga0209965, IMG submission 185707) | Salt pond water microbial communities from South San Francisco under conditions of wetland restoration - Salt Pond MetaG R2_B_H2O_MG... | ecosystem: Environmental > Aquatic > Non-marine...
GTGGTCCTGCTGACAGTCGTGAGCGACTGAAGGTAATGACCGTCGAGTACAATGTTCACGAACGTGGCTATAGTCGGCCTGAGCCGATTGTTCACGTCTTTGCACGCACAGAGCAAGGCGAGAAACGCCACTTGATGGTCGAAGGTTTCTATCCGCACTTCTACATTCGACAGAGTGATTTCTGTGAGCGGTATCAAGAGCTTATCAACGATGGGAGAATCCGCACTATTGAGACGCCTCCCGGTACTATCGAAGAGATTGACGACAACGACTTGAAGTTTCAAGAACACGTTGGTGAGTCTGATAGCTTGAACCAGACACTTCACGATGAGCCGCTGGTCAAGATAACGTGTGGCATCCCCAAAGATGTTGGAAAGCTGCGAGAAGCATTTGAAGAGACGTGGGAGGCTGACGTTCTCTTCCCGCAGCGTTTCCTTATCAGCACGGGAGTGTACACAGGCGTCGAGGCTCCTGTTACTGACGGAAGCCAGACAAAGGTTGATGTTTCCAAGCTGGAGCCACTTTCAGAAGAAGAGACACCAGACGTTGACCCTCGGATGATTGTGCTGGACATTGAGGTTCAGTCTGATGGTGGTGTTCCTGATACTGAGAAAGTTACACAGCCTGTCACTGCTATCTCTGCATACGATAATTACGACGACGAGTACCGAGAGTGGGTGTTAGAGAATGACGAGTGGGACGAGCGACCAGACTTTGAAGGAGAACTTCCGTATTGGATGGATAAAGCTCGTGTTGACGTGTACAGTGACGAAGCTGTGATGCTCGATGATTTCCATAGCTACATCACAGAGCGTCGTGTCGACCTTATGAGCGGCTGGAACGCAGACGGGTTCGACTTTCCGTATCTTATTAACCGTTCGCAAGCGATTAATGCTCACAACATCTATGACTGGTCCCCGGTCGGTGAGATTTACACTACGAAGGGCAACCAAGCTGTCGTCAAGGGCATTGAGCTATTCGATATGCTTGAGGCCTACAGGGAGACGCAGTTCCACGAGAAGAAGAGCTACAGCCTTGAGTACATCGCTAACGACGAGCTTGGATTCGGTAAGGAAGATATTGAAGATATTGACGAAGCGTGGAAGCACGACCCGACACAGTTTGTGAAGTACAACCTCCGTGACAGCGAGGCTGTGGTCAAAATTGAGGAAGCCGGACAGATTCTCAATCAATATGACCACTACCGTGAGGTGACTGGACAGTTGTACACGGAGTGTCACCACGCTATCAGTCTTATTGATATGTTGTTCTTGCGTGACGCCCGGACTGCTGGTGTTGCTCTTCCGACAAGTACGAAGCCTGATGTGGACCACTATCACGGTGCCAAGGTTTTCGACCCTGCTCCGGGTAAACACAAGAACGTCTTCTACCCCGACCTTGCGAGCCTTTATCCGAACTTGTTCTACGCAACGAATATGTCACCGGAAACGCTCGTCGGGACGGAAGAAGACCTACAGGCGTCCGAGTACAGCAAGGACCAGTGCTTCCGTGTGTTTTTCGACCCACGCGAAGACACTGTGAAGGACGAAAGTGACGATGACCCGGAAGAACACGAGATACCCATTTACGTCCTCAAGCCGGAGGTCCAGACAGCCTTCGTCCGCAACAGTATTCAGTCCCTCATTGATATGAAGTACGAATACAAGGGGACAGATAAATACGAGGCAGTGAAGCGTGTAACTAACGCGGTATACGGCGTTATGGGCGATAAGGACACCTATGGCCGTGGTTTCAGGCTCTTCAACGTTCGAATTGCCGAGGGTATCACACTCGCAGGACGCAAGGTTCTGGAACACACTGCGACAACTATTGTGGACTGGCTCCAGAACAACGGCTACCCCGACACGGAGCTTATTGGCGGTGACACTGACTCTGCAATGCTCTCGTGTCCGTCGATGGAGGTTGACCCACACGACCTACAGAAAGCGTTCACAGGAGAGGGCAGCCACCCTGTCTTCGAGGCTGCGGAGTACACGAACCAGACCTTTGACGAGTTTATGGAAGAGCAGTTCTGGATTCACGACGACCACCGTATGGAGGTCGAGATTGAGTCCTACGCAGATGCGTGCTTCTTCCTGTACGACTTCGACAAGGACGACGGCTCTGGAATCAAGAAGCGGTACAGTCAGCTAATTACGTGGGACGATAGCAACGGAGTTATCGTAGACCCTGACCCCAAGACGAAGGGCTTCGAGCTTGTCCGTAGTGACTCCTCCACGATTACAGAGTGGGCACAGGGTCGCGTCCTCCAACTTGTCTTAGAGCGCGACGATGCGAAGGACGCTGTGTTCACCTTCCTCGAAGAGCTTAACGACGCAATGGAGTCTGGAGACTTAGTGAAGCTCAGTGAGATGAGAGGTGCTGAAACTGACCTCTCAGACATCGGCATCCCGTCAGCTATCAGTGGTCGTCCGATTGACGAGTACGGCACCGATGACGAAACTGGAGAGCTTACAAAGACCCCTGACCCCCACGTTCGAGGCGCAAAGTATGCCAACCAGAACTTCGATGGGGAAGATATATCACAAGGAGACAAGCCGCTGCTGTTCAAAGTCGATAGAGTCAGCGGAGACTATCCTGAGACGTACACAGCAGACACGCTTGAAGACGGGGCTGTCGTAGACTCGATTGCTGTGAACGACCCTCGTAACATCCCTGAGAGCTTCGAAGTGAACTGGAGCGGCGACAAGAACGACCGTGGAATGATTGAAAAGACTGCGAAGAGTCCGATTGAGCCTATTATCAAGACGATGGGATGGCAGTGGGAAGACGTTACCGGGACTGGTCGGCAAGCTGGTCTCGGGTCATTCGCCTGACCGAAACCTTTTTACGTACTGCTCTCCAATATGTAATCACAATGTTTGAAGACACAGGAGAGCTTATGGACGCAGTGACGCAGAACGGAGAGCTTCACGTCGTGCTTGACAGTGACCGAGAGTATGTACTCCACACTCACGACACGGAAGCTGTGAACGAAGAGCTTGTTCGGACAGAAGGAATCGAAGAGGACAGCCACGAATACCTTGTCGTTCAGTTCCCTGTCGGGGCAGTTGAACACACCTTCGTCCACCGGGAAGCATAATGATTTTTGACGACTTCGAAGAAGTCTTTGTAGAGATAGGCTTCGAAGTCGTCTTAGCAGAAGAAGTAGAGTTGACAAAAGAAGCAGACATAGCGCGGACTCAAAAGATGGGGTTAAACTCACCGTCAGCCGGTCAAGTCGTTACAAAATCTGTGACATATGATGTTTCAATAACATCCAAGCAGCCAGTTGACGTATCTTCATTCTGTGGTGAGAAAGGTCCACAGATTGTAGATGTGAAGCTAACGGGAATTACAGAACCACAGTTTGTGGTGCTGAAAAACTGTGCGACCACGGCTTCGAGCTATCCAAAGGCACGGAAAATACAGATGATGGCGGAAGATATGGTCATCGAAGCACCATACTAACCAGAAGCTTTTTATGCGTGCAGAGACAACACTTTTATATGGATAGCTTTAGTATTGAGTCGAAAGAATACCAAGTCACAGAGTCAGAAAATCTACCAGATGGGTGGGAAGATATGTCCCTCGATGAACGAATTGAACTGTTGTTCGAGGACTGACAATGACAAGTCAGAAACGAGGACTCCAGTACGAACACGAGCTTGCCGCTGATGTGTTCGAGTTAACAGACGGACGTGTAATACCTGTGAGAGCCGGTTGGTCAGGCAATCAAGGCCCACCGATGCCCGACTTACTAATTCCCTTTGGCGGCGCGCTCATCGCCCTTGAGGTCAAGTCCACGAAGAACCCCGACAGCATCATTGTCGAGCCTGAAGACCTTGAAGATATTCGATACTGGACACTTAAAATGAGCGAGGTGCCAGTGTATCCAGCACTCGGAATCAAGTTCCGTGGGCGACAGAATAGGCTACTCTACGCGACTGTTCTGGAAAGAGTCGGAAACCTTGATGTATCCTTCGAGCGCGAGGTAGAGCAATGTCCGTTTGACGCAAAGGTGACGCGCTCTGGAAACATCAGCTTCCGGCACCCTGATACAGACCAGTGGCCGGGGACTGCTGGTGGCGATGGACCGAAGGGGCAGCGTGACGCATACAGACTCCTTCGGACGCTTGAAAATGAAGACTACGAGCAGCCACCAGTCAGTGAGATTCTTAAGCAAAAAGACGAGTACATTGACTCGCTTCCCGACGACACAATTGAGAGCGAGTACAGCTTCAAGTAGCCTCTCTGTAAGGCTTCAGATTGGCTTGTGAGCGGTTCTATTTCTTGACGGTGTGTGGGACATAGAAGAGAGAAAACCATCTGAGCGAGTACAGTGGCCGTCCAGAAATCATCGCACTGTGTTTACCCGTCATTGAATATCTCTTCACCGTGATGTTCGCTTATGTATGCGCCGGGTAACACAATCTTGCCGGACCCGTTGTATGTCGGCAAGTCGTCCCGGCTATTCAGAAAATCTGAAAACTCGTCTTCCCCTTTTCGTACTACCCCGCCGCAATTGTCACAAACAAGTTCAAATGAGTTGACCCATAATTCTCCGTCTTCACAGAACGAACATTCAGTATTCGTTGGTTCATACCCATCAGAGCGTAAATTGTTCATCGTTAACCACTTTCCTTCCATATTCTACATAGTCGTGACAATCTGGACATAAAGTTATTAGATTGTATAGTTGGTGTGCTTTATCAACATTTTCGAAATTTGTTATAGATATTTTATGGTGTACGTGAAGGTCTATGTCATATTTTCTCTTACACTCACTCCTTTTTAATCTACACATTCTACATCTTTCGAAGTCTCTTTTAATAGCCTCTCTTCTTTTTCTCATCCATATTCCGTTATATGGATAATCATAACCACCATCATAATTTGGATGGTCTTCTCCGTTTCTATTTTCACTTAGCCAATCGGCATAACATTCTCTCGAACAAAAGTCCATATCTCTGTTTTTGTAATTATCTTTTGATGTTCTAAATTTTGAAGAACACTTTTTACATACTGTTTCTACCCCGGCTATGCTTTCATTATGTTTGTGACTATGGTGTATCCTCATAGCGTGTTCGCTTTTAAAACCATTATCACAAGTTGGGCAATTAACTGTCATCGACTCCGTGTTCCTTGATTCGGGAGAGGTCTTCATTCATACTTTCACGAAGCTCAACAAACTCTGCATAGAGGTCATCAGGGTCTTCGAGCCAATCACTATCGTGGGACGTTTCTGCTGTCTCTGAATCAGGGTGTAGTCGAATTACTTCAAGCTTGTCAATCTTGAGTGGGACTGCGCCCCTGTAGGCAGACAGTTGCATCTTGTGCTTGTCATATACCCTTGCAGAAGTCTTGAGGTCAGATAGCACTACGTCTCCATCGTCGTCAATATACAGTAAGTCGAATTGGCCTGCGAAGCCAACGTCAGTGTTTTGAACAAAACACTCGACGTTCAACACAGATTCTTGAGTGATACCACGCTGGTTTGCGATGCGCTCAAATGCTCCAGTCGCCCACTCATTAGCAGGCTCGTAGTCATCCCAATCTCCGTATCCTGTTCCGTCTTTTAGCTCTTCTTCTGCCTCTTCTTCGTTGTGTCCACCAATATCTTCCTCGGCAAACTGGTTGAGAATATTGTAGTGGATTAGCGTTCCTCTGTACGATTTAAAGTTCATAATATCTCTCCAGTGGTCATTATCACCTTCCCCATCGTTGTTCTTTTTCCATTGCTTCAGTGCTTCTGGAGTGGGTCGCTGGTCAAGAACAGTTGTCACAGATGGGAGGAACATATCGTGGTCCTCCGAGAAGTAGACTCGACCAACTCCCTCAAGTGTTCTCCGTTGTAGCTCTACCATATTAACTCACTTATAAGAAGATAGACTCTCTACACTCTTAAAGGTTTCGGTAAGTATCGAATAGACTATAGGGGGGTAAACACAGTGCTGCCTCCGCGTCCCAACAACCGAAACCTTTATAAAGACAGAGATGCAACTACGAAGTATGACAGAACTAAGTGACGTAAAAGGCGTTAGCGATACCAGAGAAGAGAATCTTTCTGAAGAAGGCTACGAAACCGTTGAGGACGTTGCAGCAGCCGACGTTGGTGGCCTCGAAGGTGTGACAGGCGTTGGTGAAGCGACTGCCGAGACGCTTATTGAGAGCGCACAGACTCTACTCCAAGAGCAGCACGGCGTTGAAGAAGAAAGTGAACCGGAGCCAGAGCCGGAGGAAGAGACTGGTGAAGTATCCATCGAAGAGCTTGAAGAGATTAACTCTGACGAGCCTGATGGCTATAATGAGCCTCGTGACGAAGAAGAAGTGACTGCTGAAGATGATGACCCTGACGATATGCGCGTCGTTGATACCTCTCCTGACATTTTTGATGTGGAAATTACTATTTCAGAAGGGCAACAGTACGACTATCTTGTCTCTGCACTTGTGCAGCTACAGACACAGCGTATTAGTGGGAGCAATGAACAGGCTCAGATGGCTGCTGATATTCTTGATGAAGTCCGACAGGTCTCTGGAACGGGAACCATCACACTCTCTGTTGACAGTGGTGAAATGAACACGCTACACTCGGCAATCAAGCAGGTAACTACGTCATACCAAGGTCGTTCCCGAACAGCACACCGCTCGCTCAACAATATCTTAGAGCAGGTTCAAGAAGCCCGACGAGAACATCTTTTCTAAACGTCGTCGTCTTCTTTTTCGCTTTCGTAATCATCAATCTCTTTTTCAAGAGCTTGTAAACGGTCAAACAGCTTTTCTTTTTCGTCTTCTAACTTTTTCTGCTTTTTTTCGTAATCTTCGAAATCTTCCTTAAGTGATTTTATTTCTTTCACGAGTCCAAGGTTAAGTGGGTTATTTTCCCCACCGTATACTACTTGTTCTCGCGTTCTGCTTTCTTCTTCTAATTTTGATAAACGCTTGTGTATTCTCCTCATTACTTCAACAACAAACCCCAAAAGTGGAACAAGTATTCCAGCAATAACAGCAACAGCCACCGATGGCTCTAATCCTACGACCAGCACAACACCAGCAAGTACACTGAATATTCCCATTTAGATTCGCGCCTGTGTTCACTTCTCTTCGTTTTTTACATTTCTTTGTGGATTCTGAATTAGTTTTCCACCTGCGTCCTTTGCAGCTTTCAATACACCTTTTCCGTATAACTTAGTCGCGGACATAAGCAGTAAGAAGGAATAAATACCGAGAGCAAAACCACCGACTGCGCTGAATGTTGCTCCGGCGAATCCTACTACTACCAGTCCGACATACAGGACCATCGAGAGGATGGCTGTTGCAGCAACGCCCTCTGCAATCCTGCTGTGTCGTCTTTCGTTTTGTTTTTCGTCACTCATTGGTATCACCGTCTGTTAATTCTTCAATCGTCTCTTGGCTGGTCTCAGCCACTTCTGAGGTATACTCACTTGCGCTATCGAGAAGCACTTCAGCGAGCAGCCACAATAGCGTGACTACAATTGCAGCTATCGTGAAGTACATCACACTCGTCGTGATGAACACACCTGATGCCGCATATGCAGCGACAGATGTTTTGACAGCTTCCCCTATAAACAGAATAGGGAAAAACGGATTCTTTAGAATTTTTGATGTTAGTTCTTTCCGTCGTGTCACGATGCTGCGACAGCCACCATACGCCTCTTGTAAGCGTTGTTTTGTTCTGTCGAGCATAGTAGCAAGCCCCAATGTAGAGAGATAGCTGTCTCTACTGGTCAGTAAGCTTGTAATAAGAGAGAGTGGTTAAAGGAAATAAACTACTTTTCGGAAATCTCTATGCGCTCGACAAGCTTGTTGCGCCGCTGGTGAGAGACTTTGTAGTATTCGTCTCCTGTCAGTTTTCCGAGGTAGCCGGAGACTTCGCCGAGCTTCGGATACAGCCACTTACGGAATCGTTCGTGCCAGTGGTGTTCGTGTCCCATTTATCTTATTTTCCTCGTGCTTTGTTAACTGCTTCGAGCGTCTCCTTTCCGAAGGGCCACATCGCTGCCATCATCGTGACCAAGAAGTAGAGGCCGAACCACGCTTGGCTAATACCGGAGAGCGCAAATGTGCCAATCGCGGTTCCGATAACGATTACCGGCAGTGACGCGACCATTAGTCCGGCAAGGACCGTCGCAATGTATTTTCATCTCGTTCTCGTACTTGTGGTGGTGTCGGGGTCGCCATCTTCGGCGACTGCTGAGTCGTCTTCGGGCATAGCAACCGCTATGCGTGTATAGGTGCTGGAGCTATAAAAGGTTTCGGTTAGCTACAGGTCAAGCCCACCAACAGCATTTATTCTTGGAGACTCGAAATTCATTTGGTACGAGTAATCTGAAAGAGTACCTGATTTTTGAGTGATATTTAGGTTAAGGTCTGTCTTAAAGATTGTTCCATTGTCCGCGTAGGTTGACCAGAATATTTCATCTGAACCCGGCTCGTGTAGCACTCCCTGTATCTCTGTAGACGACCCATAGTCTCCATCGTTACTAACATCATAGTCAGTTTGGATGCTCATTGTGTCAGGGTCAACTCGATGGATGAAATTATTCTTACTGACAAATAATTCCCCTCCAGAGTATATTACACTGCTATTGTTAGTGCTACCGCTTATACCAACTTGACTATCTTCTGTAAGGTCACTTCTATTTACCTTTCTCAATGTTCCATCATCCATCGAGATATAGACAAAACCATTACGGTCAACACTGACACCCAGTCCTACTGTTCCATCAAATGCAGTATTTACACGCGACATATCTGATGGGTCAAATTTCTGTAGCCCCGGTCCCGTAGCACTTGCCGCATAAATGTAGTCATCTTCTGCGTACATCATTTCTGTTGTTGGACCGAAACTGTTGAAATGTAAGTCGCTGAATGTGCCCGTTCGGTCATCTATACTCAAATCACTTCCATTGAGTTTAACAATCTCTGACTCACCAGAGCTGTGTCCAATCATCACATAGACCTTATCATTTGGTCCATATACGATTTGGCCAGTGTAGTCACCGTTGTCGCTACTCCCGATTAGGTCTTGCGAGTTTTGGAGAACACTGAAGTCTGAAGTATCTATCTTATAGACCTCGCCGTCGTCGAATGAGGCAAAAATATTTCCAGATGTGTCTGAATCGACCCCCAAACATCGACCCGTACTTGATGGTGTATCAGATGTTTGTGTTTGTAATACACTCAGGTCACTCTTGTCGGTTTCTGCAACAACTCCGGGGTTATCAGTTATATCATTGTATGACTGATGAGTTGTAAATAGACGGTTAGTAGCTAAACCAGTAAAGACAACATCACCGTCTTGTGTAATCTCTTGGACTTCAGTCCCGTCAATCGTGATGCCACTTACGTCAGTGCCGTCGATACTTGTCGGAGCCATTAGTTAGTCTTGAAGTTGATGACACCGCTCGTATCAGAGCCATCTTTCTGAATTTCATATCCATCGACACTATTAGCATCCCCACTAATGTTGATACCAGCCGTACCAGTACCCTCGTGGATAGCCGTGTTTCCACCGATGGTCGTCCCACTTGCGAGAGTCGCACCTGTCGCCTCGACAGAGGTGTGAACGCTTGCTGGATGAACGTCGTGGGCCTGCTCGTAGTGCTGGTGAACTGCGTCCACCAGTTCGTCCCACGATGCTCCATCCTCGAAGGAGCCGGTTACATCGCCTTCTGTAGCGTGTGTCACGTCAGCATCAGTCACCGACTCGTTAACACACTGCTGACAGACGACACGCTTCCCCTCACCGAATAGGTCGTGGAAGTTGGTGTATCCGTATGCGCCTTCGTACTCGTGGAAGTCTACGACTCCGACGAGCTTCTCACCATCTTGTGTAACTTGAATCACTGGGTCAACAGTGTCAGCGACAAGTTGTGATAGTACGTCACTTGCGAGTCGCTCGGAAATATCACATTCTTCTTGGAAGAGGTCGATAGCTTCCGATTGTGTGAAAAATTCACCTTCTCGTTCGTGGAGTAGTTTTGCACACTCCCGAAGGTACTCGGCGGTCTGTTCGTGTACTGTCTGCGCTTCTGAAAGTAGTTCGTCGGCGTTTGTTGTCATAGTGAAGAGTTCTCCGTTATTTGTCCGTTGATGTTGAGGTCTCCTGTACTTCTATCAAGTTCGAGTCTATCAACATTATTAGTCTCGTCTTGGATTCTGAATGAGTCCGAAGATGTGCTATACCGAACACTCATATCACCGTCTGTACCGAATACGAGTGTTTCATCATCGGTAATATCTACGTTAATTGTAGAGCCATCTTTCGATAGATTTACTCCGGCAGTAATCTCACCAGCGCGTGCGAATAGCGAGAAGTTCAGTGGGTCAGTCCCAAGTACGGGGTCTTGTGTCGTCTGGACGTATGCCTCGTCCGAGTGAGTTCCGTTCTCGACAAACGTGAACGCACCAGAGTGGGCTTCCTCACTCGTGTCTATATCGGACGACCGAACCCACGTCGTCGGGTCAGTTGCCGTCACCGCATCGTAAATACCGTTCTCCGTCGCATCGTCCTGATGCTTCAGCAAAATACGCTCACCGTCCGACAGTGTGTACCCGTCAACCGGATTGGGGTCAGTCGAGCTACTTAAGTCGATGTTAGCGTCGTGGTTTGACACAGCGACCGACTCTTTCACATCAAGACCTTGTTCAAGTGCATCCACATACTGCTTTCGAGCAGCATCACTATCAGCAGTCGGTTCGGGGAGACCAGTAATACCACCGCTGAATGTTTGCTCGTTATCCCACGTAATCGTTGCTGTTTCGTCTATCTCACTGGAACCAACTGAGTCAGTGGACAAGTCTTCTGAAACAAGTGGATAACCAGAGAACGAGTCACCAGCAGAGAACGCAGAGAGTGCTGCAATGTCTGCGTTAAGTAGCGGGTAGCCACCAAGAACATCACCAGATGTGAAGTTGGCAAGAGCAGCCACATCCGCGTTGAGAAGTGGGTATGCTCCGAACGAATCGTCTGTGTTAAATGCGGAGAGTGCTGCAATATCTTCATTTGTGAGCGGATACCCACCGAAAGAAACACCATCACCAATTGCAGTCAGTGCATTAACAGACGAGTTTGAGAACGCCCCACTATCTGAACTGAGTACATCTATTCCACCGACTGAAAAGTTATCTCCAGTTACAGAAACATCACTCAATTCGGCAGGTCCACTAACAGAGAGATTCTCAACTTCTGAGCTTGTCCCAACAGTTCGAAGGTCAGAAACACTCTTAACACCTGTATCATTCGTCTGGAACTCCCACAGTGGGATTTTCATATCGGTGTTACCTGAAGAGTTGTTGAACGTCTCAGGTCGTCCGATAATTACGTCATCTGTGCCGTCTTTGTTCCAACCGACATAGACTACTTCATCTTTTGCGTTGGAAGGAAGAGTTACGGTAGTTTGTGTGTCAATACACACCCACGACCCGAAGATAAATGACTCTCCGGGGTCGATAGTCACTTCAAGAGAGTCACTCGTGTGAATCTCCTGAAACTCGTTAAGGTTTTCCTCACTGATACCAGCATCTTGGACGGCGATTTCGGTAGGATTGTCACCACTAACAACAAATCCACTGTCTCCGTAGCCGCCATATGCAATTGCACCAGCAGTTTTGAACGCTTCAGCCGGTCGATTAATAGAAGGATTAACTTTGTTTGTCATAGTTTATTACACGTCGCTGAATGTAAGAGTCACGTCGAACGTGATTGTCTTACTGTTATCTTTCTCCACACCAGAAAACGTAGCGTGGTTAATAAGGAATACTTCTTCTTGGTCCAAGTCGGCAGGGTCTCCAGTATACAGACCAATTTCATCGAAGGTGTTATTATTACCTTCTGTGGAGTCCACAAATGTACTTGCAAGAAGCTCCTTCCCGTTGTCTGCGTGGTCTGTTACTGGTTCGTAGTATTCACGCTGGTTGAGGTCTGTGTCGCTTGTTGCAGTACCACTTGCGCCGTCAACTCCAAGTGCCATATACTCAGAGGTGACATTTGCTTCTACGCTCGCATTTGCAGGGTCGAGGTTGTCTACAAAGTATTCGTGAAGCCGGTCAGTTGTAACATTATACACAACATCCTCGTTTTCTGGCTCTGTGTTATGAACGGCTTCTAACTTTTCCTGCTTTGAAAATTCATCCCAGTTGGGATACTTCGATTGTAAGTCTGACACGGTGTGTGTCATACGATTGATACGTCCCGTAAGAGTAAGACTCTCTTGATTACTTTTAGACTTCATTCTTATTATGTCCTTGTTTCCGCACCTACTTAAATGTTTCGGTCATCTACACCGACCAAGCCATAAAGCTCCAGCTATCTCCTGCTGTTGACTGGTTGATTGATGGCTGGTCAGCCCACTCGATACTTCCCCAATCTCCACCCCACTCTGCACCTTGTGTTTCCGGCTCCTGTACTGTTGTTTGTTGTTCTCCCCACTCAAAACTATTTCTGCTTCTCTCAGTAGTATTCGGTGTGTCATTGACACCTTCTACTGATGCAATTGTTTCTCTGTATCCTTGTGCTATCTCGTCAGACGATTTGCTTACTGTTCCAAAGCTGTATTTGTTGTCATTAAACACTACATCGTCCGAAGATTTACCATTTGTGGATGCACTTCGGAAAAGGTTCTCCAGTTCTGTCCACGAGAAGAAGCTCCACTGTTCACCGTTATCTGGCTCTTCTTCCACCGGAGAGGTTGACCAGCTTCCAGCATCCCAACTAAACTCGTTCCAGTTAGGGCCATCTGAATCCACAACATTTCTGTCTGGTTCGACCCATCTAAACTCGTAATTGTTAGATTGGTCAGATACCTCTCCAATATCTCCAGACTTGGATACTGTATCAATAATTTCTCTATCTCCTCGTGTTATCTCATCAGATGACCTACTTACTGTTGGTATAATGTACTTGTTGTCATCCAACACAACACTGTCTGAAGATTTACCATCTGTTGCGACTGTCTGGAACAAGTCTTGTAGTTCTGTCCACGAGAAGAAGCTCCAGTTTGTATCGTTACTTAGCTCCTCATTTGTTGGGGAATTTGACCAACTTCCATCATCCCAACTAAATTCATTCCATTTTGGGCCATCTGGACTCTCAATAGGAGTATTAGACTCTATCCATCTAAATTCATAATTATTAGATTCATCAGACACTTCTCCAGTATCATCAGATTTAGACACTGACTCAATCACATTTTCATCACCAAATGTGATTATATCTGTTGCACCGCTTTGAGATTGAACAAGTAGACTGTCTCCTAAGCTTGTAACATCAGATATTTTCTGCTTTGTTGGAACAATATATTTATTTTCATCAAGCAATACACCATCATTAGGACCCATACGGTCAGATGTATCTCGGAAGAGGTCCTGAAGCTCTGTCCACGAGAAGAAGTTCCACGTAACTTCTGTGTCTTCTTGTCCTTCTTCTTCCCACCGAGTCTGATAGATACTGCTCTCTACAAAATTAGAGCTTGAATCAATTACAATGTCCTCTTTTGCTTTCCCATCGTTTAGAACATAGTTAACCAAATCAGAAAGCGTAATGTCTTCGTCAAAGTCGAAGTTATCTCTGTCAGCAAATGCTTCATCATCAAGAGAAATTTCACCTTCTTCAATCCGTGTAGAGATGGTAGCATTAACAGTATCGCCAACCTCCGCACGTTCTTCATCAACGTTGTATGATATTTTATCAAGTTCTACACCCGATGGGTCAGCTAACTCAAGTAACTCTACAACTGTGAAGACTTTGTGAGGCGGCCAATCATCAAGCTCAATAGTGTATTCCACCTCTTCAAAGTTTTCGTTGATTCTGAAAGACGCAGCACCGCTACCGAAGGCCGATGCTACTGCGAACTTTAGGTCTTCTTTCCGTCCCCGACCAGAGAACGATTGCACAAGAGACTTAAGGTAAATACGATACTCGTTATCGTCTCGACCACGCCTCTCACCGAGGCTACCGAAGAGTGAACCAATTTCTTCAAGCTCTGTGCCGGTTGCTCTGTCAACAAATCTACTGTCGATGGATTCTTGTCGCTTATCTGCTACTGTTTCTATCTCTTCTTCGTGGCCCTCGATGTATCTGTCTAAGATAGACTGTGAAACATATGTCACGTAAAAATCTGTGTCAGTATCAGGACTTTGGCCGCCTACACTGAAGTCGATAAACTCTCTTTCATCAAGCTCATAATCTTGGCCTGACTTAAATTCATAGGTCCCACCGTTAACCTCACCTTCAACTTTTTGAACTTCATCAATAGGAGCCTTGTCAAGCTGATACCTCTGTTGGGTAAACACAGAACCGTCCGGGCGCTCTTGCGAGACGTATCTATGCGCTTCGTCTTCCACTAAAATGTCGTCAGTTGGAAGGATTGATGGAAGAATATCTCTATAGATGCTCGTCATTCTGTGTTCACCCCAACAGATAGTGGGTCAATCTTGTATCGTTCCGGTGCTTCTACAACTTCTCCGTTCCTATACGTCACGTAGAACACAACACCGTCAGAAGGCTTTGAGCCTCCGACAGACCAATCTATCGAATCGGTGAGGCCATCACCGTCTGTATCTACGAAGTCGTAGTCTTGGCCCTGCTGATACGTATTGCCGTTATCATCTTCTATTGTGTCATCTTCATCGGAAGACTGGACAGTATATTCAAGCTCATAGACATTTTTTGTGTCATCAAATACTATACTTTCTTCGCTAACTAAGGTAATTTCTTGTTCTTCTCCGTACTTGACGAAGAACGGTGATGTGTCTGAAATAACTGAAGTATTTGTCCACTCTATTTCATCGTTGTAGCCGTCACCATCAGTATCATTGAACGTATATGCAGAAGCATCGTACTCGTTTCCATCCACGTCTGTCACAACGGAACTGGATGTAGGGCTTCCGTTAGTTGTGTACTTTGCGCTCGAATCAGTAAACGTGAAACGCTCGCTCATATAGTAATCTACAAGGAACTCTACTCCCTGTTGTGGTGAATCTCCACCGACGCTCCAATCAATTCCGTTGAGGTTTCCAGACGGCGTAACAGAGGTCTCTACGTAGTCTACACCCTTCTGATAGGTGTTATCTTCTTCATCTGTTATTTCTCTCGATAGGCCTCCTTCTCCGTAAGAGTATCGTACACGGTATATATCTTCTTGTCCGTACTGCTTAAACTCATTTAACACTGTTGCAACTGTCGTATCTAAGTAAGTTATATTATCGACAGAAACATCAGCATTAAATACTCTCTGAATAATCTTATCTTGGAGGAAGTTTTCACCTAACTGCAAAGACAGAATATATTCCTCAATCTCGTTCTTTATACGACCAGTATTGATACTGCTGGAGCCTGAAACACGGCTGTTTACTCGTAACTGATAGATTGCAGGTCTAACAAGGTTGTGCTGTATTCCAACAGGTCGGGCTTGGTCAATCGCATCTAACACCTCTTGGTCAGAGCCACCGTCAACAACGACGTTCGCAAACGGTGGGTTTTGCTCAACAAATTCTTGAACAAGAACGCTGTCGTTATTTACACCATCTACGTTGTTTGAAATGAAACCTGCTACACCTGCCACAGTCCCACCTCCAGATGTTCGTGTAACAGCAGTCTTTATATCTTCGCGGAAATCTGCGTCGGATTGAACGTCTAATCCTCCTGACGTTGCTGTCTCGTTCGCAGCACCAAGTACACCAACTGGCGGGCTTGGGAGGAATGTTATCTGTCCTGCTCCAACGTTATACTCTGTCCCAACTTCTTCAGCAACAATGTCAACAGTTACTTCACTTTCTCCGGGGTCAGGACTGACTGAAGCATCTGAGTCTTCGTCTATCTCTCCGTCTCCGTTAGCATCAACCCTGAACGAAAGAAATTCACCGTTTGCATCAGGCGTTGTTCCGATTGTAACACCCTCAAATATCTGAACATTGTCTCCAGATACCTGAAACGTCACTTTTCCTTTGGCCTTCTGTCCTTCAAACCTACTCTCCCCGACGAGTTTTGCCAATTCATCGAGGTGCTGGCTGTCCATATACTCGTTGATTTCATCAGGGTCATATTCGATGCCAAGAGCTTCCATATCGTCTTCTGTAAGCTCTTTACCAGCATAATCTGGCCACGCAGCTAATAGAGCAGCAAGTGTTTGTTCTTCTTGCTCCTGAATGTCTCTTGACCAACCGCGAGTCCACACATAGTTGAAACTGGTCTCTGCAAAGTTTGTAAGCTTTGCTGTTTTTCCTGTTATTCTGTCGCGTAGACTCTCGTAAATTTCGTCTACATCTCTTGGTTGGATAGTCATTCAAATTCACCTACTGGAAAGATAAATGATTTCTGTGAACCATCAGTCACCACTTGTGATGTGAGGTCAAACCCATAGTCAGTCTCTTGTATTGAAATACCAACAACGCTGTCTATTCTTGGTTCTGCGTCAAACACATCTTCTGCTGCGTTTTTCAATTTTTGCCTCACAGTCGGTGTCAATGGTTTACCGATAAATTCTTGTAGCTGCACTGAAGTAGCGAACGCTAAGTCTTTTTCAAGCTCACCAATTCCATCAGCGTTTTTGAGGTCTCCAGAAGGACCGACGATGAAGTCAAAGTTCTTGTCTAACGATGGACCACTTCCGTATTTTTTGTCTCTTGTCATAGTAGTGTCTCCTCGTACTTAAGTGTTTCGGCTGTGTTTACCACGATATTGTTGTGCCGTCAGTTACTTCACTGACTGAGTTACCATAGATAGTTATATTACCGTTGCCATCACTCACGATACCATATCCTGACCCATCACCGAGCTTAAACTCTCCTGTCGAGAGGTTTAGCTCTAAGCCCATTTCATCAACTTCGTCTTGTCCCTTGATTTTGATGATTGTGTCTTCTCCGTCTGTATCATCAATCTCGATTGTCGCAGCGAGTCCATCGTACTTGTCGTCGGCTGCTTTCTTCGCAAGACGAAGCCACTCTGCTGGCTCTTCGGCTTCATCAAGACCTGATTGAAACTCAAAGTAAAGGTCTCCCTTCTTGTAGCGTGTCATATTCTCCGTAGCGAACGGGGCACGCTGTTTTGTGTTGTAGAGCTTCCCAAAGACGAGAGGAGCTTCTGACGACGATTTACGAAATCCGATAAGTACCAAGTCGTCTACCTCTGGAACTTCCATCATACTACCAGAGCTTCCTAACACTGGCACGTTTCGCCGTGGCTTCTCTTCTCCACGAAGAGTTACGTCTACTTCCACGTTGCCCGGAATGTCTTCATCAGGGACGTGTTCTTTAATATCAATCACTCTGCCAATTTGTGGTTGGCTAACTTGGTCGCTAATCTTATTCTCGACGTAACTCTGTTCTGTTTTGTCAAATCGTGCCATAGTTATACGTTATCCTCCGGTACTGCTCCTTCAAGTTTTATTTCTGTTAAGAAACCATCTGAATCGTTCATTTTGTGTTTTATCTCTCCAACAAAATAGCGTCTATTGTAGAGAAAGTCTGGAAGCTCTATCACGTCTCGCTCGTCAATTGTTGCATCACCAATGATGACAAGCTTACCACCTTGAACCTGTCGAAGCAACTCTCTGGCAAACTTCTCTGCGACTGCTTCGGCTGTCTCGAACGTCTTTATTTGTTCGTCTTCGTGAACATATGTTGGGTCATTTGTGTAGTATTCATTTATTTCCCACACACTTGTTTCATCATCGAAGCTTAATGCTCTTTTTGGTGTGGTTGGCATATAGTTCACGAGCCTGTATGCGCTCTGCTGTCCGAGGTTCGAGACGGCACCGTCTGGAATGACTTTCACACCCCTATATGGTGGCTCTACAGGTCCAAACTTAGATGTAGACTTAATGTACTCTACTTCTTTTACTTCAGCATCAGGCATCCCGAACCGCAAAAGATTGTAGTTGTCTATGAACCAGTCAGCATTTGCACGTTCAGCAAGCTTATCGAGAGCTTCCGAGGCCATCATATTGCTGAAGTCCACTGTGATAAGAGCATCACGGGCAGGGCTTTGTTGCCACGTTAAGTCTGTCAAACACAGTAAATTGGCTTCTCCACAGACTTGCTGTACAAGTTCTGAAATTGGAGTTGGTTCTTCAACAGCAATTGAGAGTTCTGTGTTTTTAGCCTTGTGCAAGTCGTTCATTAACTTCACTTCGAACTTTCCAGTATCTTCTTTGGCCTTCTTTTCCTTTTCGTTGGCATCATACACGTTTCCAGTGAACACACGCCTGCCGTCAATATCCAGAGACGCGAAATCTCCGATAGTGGGTTCTTCAGAAAAGTCAGGGTCTATGACAGTAGCGTTGACCAAATCTGTCTCGTTGTAGCGGCTGGTTGTTGCCTCTAACTCAGTGACTTCCCAACCAGTATATGACATATTAAGGTCAACTTCTACATCGTCAGCAATAACTTCTGTCATTGTCTCACCTTAGAACCCGAAGAAACTAAAGCCTGTCGCTTCAAAGTCTGTGTCAGTAACTTCGACAAGCTCGATGGTGTATCTGTAGATGAAATCACCATCTGTGTCCTTCCCACCACCGTCTGTGATAGGCCGAGTGCTTGTCGAAGCGACGTGTGCTTCGCCGTTCCATCGGTTACTGACAACCTCTACCGTCTCTTCATCGGTGAGAGCATCCACATCGTTCGCCTCGCTTTCTGTACATACACCTTCGACACTTATCTCGTCAGCTTCTTCGCCAATCTTCTGACGGACAGTTGTGTCACCGATGACTTTGTGAGACGCATATCGCGCGGATGTGTCCACACTTACACTTGGTTGTTCGTACTTGAACGCCACGTTTCCGACGCTCGCATCAGGTCGTTCGTCTTCGTATACCATTATTAATTACCTCCATCTCTGAACCGCTTCTCACGGTTCGCTTCGTTAATAGCATCTTGGACAAGCCCCTTGACACGAGCCTTCTCCTCGGGGTTCATATTGAAGTCCCCAAAGTTGTATTCGTTGTTTTCGTAGTTGTTTGTTTCGTGATTTGGCGCTGGTGCTTGGTCGTCTTGTGCCTCTTGGTTGTCTTCTTCGGTCATACTGGCTGCGTTTTCTCTTGCTTCTTCAGCAGAAGCATCAGCAGAAGCAAGCCTTCCAGAAGCACCACCACTACCACCCATCTCAAACTCATCAACATTGTCAATTTCAAATCTATCAGGTAGAGCCTTATTTGCGTTGTCAATTATTGAGTTAAGTGCATCAATGACTGTGTTAGCCATCCCTTCAATCATTCTTTCTACGAAAGCCACAGAACCAGCAATAATTTCTTTCAGACCGTCGAAGGCATCCTTAATTAGTTCAACACCTTGACCTATCTTTGATAGTGTGCTTTGGACTATCGACAAGCTCATAAAGGCGTCTATTAGCGCATCAATTGCATCAACAACAAATAATATAATTGAGACAAGAGCGTTGAGAGGAATAAACACAGCAGCGTAGATGATGTCAGCAATGACATTAAACGGACCTTGGAACAGTCCAATGACGAATCCAATAGCATCACCGAGCGCACTGAACGCTTTGCCAATAATATCGAATACTCCACCCATCGCGCTTCCTTCTTCATTAGCAAAGCCTAATCCTTGTGCGAGTCTATCAAAGGCATCCTTGACAGCGAACACAGGAGCGAGAATTGCTTCGAGAATATCTACAAATAGGTTCCACGTCGGGACACCTATTGCCAACAAGAAGTTGAAGATAGACTCTAATACTCCCTTCAGGAAGTCAATTGTTCCTCCGACAGCGTTCGATACACCACCAATGTTGGACAAGGCTCCAGCAAGGATTGCTGAAACAGCAATCAGTGCTACGAACGCCTTGATTATCAGACCGATACCGATGGCGTCAAGAGCAAAGCTTAGTGCAGCGACCGCTCCTGTGGCTACCCCGGCGGAGGCTGATACTCCCAAGAACGTGAGAGCTACAGCAGCCATCTGTGAGATAACGGGGATTCCCATTGCTGAAACAGACGCAAGGGATGTAGCAAGGGAACTGTTCATTAGCGCGCTGAACAGGGCAGCACTCCCTTGTGAAAAGAGTGTTGCGGTAAGCGTTGCAAGACCAGCGATAGCTTTAAACGGTGCCAGAGCCAATTTCTTCATTGAAGTAAGAAGACTCTTTGTACCGAGATTTGCTGGAATAAGTCCGCCTGCGTAATCACGTACAGCGTTAGTAGCGCCACTGAAGCTGCTTGATAGTCTATCAAATGTGCCGCTTGCGAGAGATGTAATTCTTCCCTTAACTCGGTTAGACACATCTCCAACAAGCTGCATTGCGTCGTCGTAGTTTTCAATATCAGCGATAGCAGAAGCAAAGTTGTCGGCGGATGAGCGCACTGCGCCACCTGCACTACGTAGTGGACTTACAACAGTACCAAGTGCGCTCTTTATATCTTCTACACTCGGAATAAATCCTGTAAGTGTCCGTTTAAACCGGCTAAATACTGACTCGTTTTCTGATGCAGCATCAGCGAGAACCGGAAGGCTTCTGGAAGCCCCATCAGCATTTTCGGCTAACACAGGTAAGTTGTCTGCCGTTTCTTTGATGCTCTCAGAAGCAGCAGGCAACGCGCCAGCAACTTCATCAGAGCCAGATGCCAGTGCAGGTAGCTTATCACTCACTTCATTGACGCTTGGGATAAGGTCTGTAAGTCCCCCGAGGAATCCTCTCGCTCTTGAAGCTGCATCTCCGAAACGTGAGCGTAATCTACTGAGAGCTTCTCTCGCCCCGGAAGCTGATGGAGCAAGAGAGAAGAGTCTGTTTTTGAGACGTGTGAAGAATCCAAGGTCTGAATCTGTCGTATCGTCTATGGCAGATGATAGTACCGGAAGATTGCTTGCTGCATCTTCAGCAGCCTCGGATGCAGGCGGTAATGCTCCAGCAATCTCATCTGAACCTGATGCGAGAGCAGGCATCATATTCTCAAAGGCAGTTGCACCCGGAAGAGCGCCGCTAATCCGAGTACCGAAGCCTTGAACAGCATCAGTAGCTTGGTTGAAGGATGTTGGGATTTTGTCTAACGCACCATCAACGAGCGATGCAAGCTCCGGGCTGATGATTTGTAGACCAGACTTAATGTTCCCAATAGCTCTGTCGAAGCTTCCGAGTCCGGGGACTGCGCTCACAAACGCTTCACCGACACCCGTTACTACGCTTACGACACCGATACCACGCGCAGCGAGAGACTGTAGGCCGGTGGACACAGCGGAGAGACCTCTTGAAGCGAACTGCCGTGCCTTACCTGTGACAGAACCGAACGCCTCTGACACCGTACTCAGCCGGTCTGAGAAGGCCGAGGTGATGCGGTTCTTTGTGTTAACTGCGGTTTCGCCAATCTCGTTTAGCCGCTCACGCGCTTGTTGTGTGCGTGTTGTGACATTAACTTCCTTTTCTGTTCGTGAGCTAAAGTCACCTTCCAAGAGTTCTTCTTGAGCCTCTTTGACCTCTTTGAAAGCCTCTGCTGAACCTCCTTGGTCGGGGTGGACTTCTGTTACAATGTCACGGTATGCTTGGTTGATTTGGTCCTTTGTAGCATCAGCATCGTCAATGTTGAGCTTTTCCAGCGCACCCATCCTAACTTCTGGTGCTGGAATAGTAGTCTGTTGAACTGTTTCTACTCTGTTAAGGTCAGCAAACTTCTGCGAAACTGCTTCTGTTACTCCACCGATACCTTCAGAGACAGCACCGCCAATATTTGTATTAGCTACTTTCTGCCTCAAGTCTCCGACGAAAGAAGTTATAAGGCTGAGAATACTGTCTGTTCGGTCGGCTACTCGTTGTCTTACAGAATCAAATGCAGACCCAATAGGACCTGTAATTACACTTGCTTTGTTTCTAATGTTTGAAGCTATTTCTCCAAGGTTAACGTCAACAATCCTTTGTGTAGTGCTAATATCGGCGCTAACAGCGTTGCTTAGTCTGCTGAAAGCATTTCTAATCGGCTGCGTACTTGGTGTTGGGATACTACTAAGCTTGTTTCCGATAACTGTTCGGACACTGCTTAGTCGGCTACGGATACCGCTCCGAAGATTACCGAATTTACTTCTTATATTGTCGAAGTACGCATCACTAACACTTTGGTCGTCACCGAGGATACTTTCGTCAAGCGACTTCTCAGGGTCGGGCAAGTCAAATTCATCAAATCGCTGCATTGCGGTCTGTGCAGCACCCGAAGAGTTAAGTAAGACTGGTTCGAGGAGTTTAAACTCATCTAAGATACGTCCTAATGCACGTTGTGTTCCTGTAAGCTGGAGACCACCCAAGACGCTGTTAAATGTTCCAAGTGCGCCAGTTGCACCCGAAACGGAGCCTCCAAAGTTGGCGAAGAACATTCCAATCGAGATACCTTTTGCTAACACACCGTCAAATACTCTCGATAGGAACAGGAAGGCAAATGCTGCTGAACGAACATCATCAGGTATGAAAGATATTACATCTGCTACCAACTCAAACGCGACTAACACACCAGAAAGTGCAGTTATGGCTCCTTCTAAGAGAGGTATACCTACCTCAGTAAATGTCTTAAAGAAGCTAACTATTCTCTTTCCAAATTCACCAAGCGACTGAGTAAATGAAACACCTTCTTGTTGGAAGAATTGAAGAGCGTTTGGGAGGCCTTCAGCGAAGTATACTAACAAATCAACAATAAGTGGTAAGAAGGCCTCTACAGTTTCTTCCATTTCTGTTAAAATAGATACAGCATTGTCTCCAAACGCATTAGATACTTCTTGACCTGCTGCTATGAGGTCGTCTTGCAAATTATCAGCAAGCTGTGCAAGAAGGTTGACTGCTGTTGCAAGTGATGTAAGTGTCCCTTCAAATATAGCTACAGACTGGCTATCAATTAACGGCTCAAGTGCCCGTATAAACATATCTCGGACATTTCCTGCAATCTCTTGGAGAGCCTCAAGTCGTCCTTCAATATCTGATGACGATGCTGCAACACGGTCTGCTTTAGCGATAAGGCCACCAGCAAAGATGCCTGCAAGCGCACCGCCAGCAATGACGGCTGCGCTCGCAAGACCAAGCAGAGAGGTTGCAAGGGCACCAGTCGTAATCACAAGCTGTGGAATTTGCACAGCAGCACGCCGAAGTGCGAAGTTGAACGGACCAATGTTAAGACTTGTGGAAGAGAACGCTCCCCCGAGACCAGCGATAGAGAGCGCAGCTTGTTGTGCGTCGTCTCCGACTTCTTCCAGTTCATCGGCTACACGGTCGAGTGACTCAGCGTGAATTTGTGAAATAGCTGCATCAGCAAGCTGTGCAGAAGAAAGGTCTTCTATCTGTTCTTCTGTAAAGCTTACTGTTTGAGCTAATGTTAGGTTACTGTTCCGTAGGCTATCAACAAACTCTTCGCTTGTAGCAGCACTGTTCGCCATACGGAACATTGCGCCTACTTCTTCGTTGATTTTATCCTTCGTTCTTTTCGCTGTTGCTGAAAGCTTTGTGTTAGCTACAGACGCAGCGTTCTTCGCTTCAGCTAATGTCTCAGCAGACGCAAATGCTTCTTTAAATGTTGTTGCTTCTTGCTCAAGCTCTTGTGTTGTCTTTGTCGTAGCTGCTGAAAGCTTTGTTTGAGAAACAGCAAGATTATCTACTTCTTCTGAACCGGCTGCCATAAGAATCTCATTAGCAGCCATTTCTGCGTTCATTCCAGATATATCTTTTTCAACTTTTGATATGGCTCCAGAGAGTGCAAGCTCACTGTTTCGTAGCTTATCTACAAGCTCGGCACCTGTGCCTGAAGACTTAGCCATTGCGACCATCGCACGCATTTCTTCATTGAGTGAACGCTTGGTAGCTTCTGCTGTTTCATCAAGAACTTTATTAGCTTGTGAAGCAGCTTTCTTCGCTTCTTCAAGAGACTCAGCAGAGGCAAATGCTTCCTTAAATGAGTTTGACTCTTCATCAATAGCTTGTGCAGTGTTTTTCGCTGACGTAGCAGCCATCGTGTTTGAGTCACGAACATTTTGTGCTGCTTCAGAAGCAGCATCCATACCGATGGCAGCTTGGCGCGCACTTAGGTCAACACCATCAAACTCCTCTTGTGTAGTAGCAAGTGTTGCCGATGTTTGAGCCATCGCGTTTCTGGTACTGTCTGCGGCATTAGAAACGCTATCCATCGTTTCAGATGTGACTCCTGCGTCTTCAGCAACATCTTCCAGAGCTTCCGCTACTGCGACAAGCTCCGAAGCGATTGTTTGCTGTGCGTCAAGTACCGCAGTAAGTACCTTCTCTACCATATATTAGTAGTCCAACATTATAGTTGGTTCTTCATCTGCTGTTTGTTGCGTTCGGCCTCAGCTTTCTCTTGTTTCATACGCTCCCGTTCATTTTCAGCGTGGAACAGGAATTTTAGTTGCCCATCTGTTAGCTCGTCTGCGAACAGTTCCCGCTTTCTTGTCGGGTGCGGGCAATCGTTATCTGGTGGACCGGGAGTATCATAGCAGTTACATTGATACTCTTCTGTTGAAAACCCGTGCCCCTTCTCTATCGCAGAGAGAAGTTGCTGTCCTAATCCTGTACGTGAAAAGCTTGGACATCACCTGCTTCTTCAAGCGAGTATGTCATAATCTCGCTGCCAAGCTCGAACAGCATCTCGAAACCGAACTCGTCAATAATCTTTTGCATCTGGACACCCGAGAACTCCTCGTGAGCCAGAGACTCTTGACAGAGGTACTCGAACGCATCAACCATTTCAGGATTCACGTTTGCGCCGCCGCCTTCCGCTTCTCGTGCCATTTCCTCGGCTTCCTCAGCCGATACATCCTCTTCATTATCCACGGCCTCGAAAAGCTCATCAGGCATCGAGTTAATCGCAAATGCGAGGTCTTGCTTCTCTACAGTGTGCATTTCGAACGCCGGAAGCTGTCGTCCATCCGCGCGTTCAAATGTCACGTTTTTTGATGCGCCGCTGCCCTTAATCGTCCGCTGATACCATTCTTGTGCGTCAATTTCTTCAGCCATTGTTGTATTCCGTTGGGTTGTGTGTTGCTATCTTGTTCTTTGCGGTGAACACAGACCGCGCGCGTCTTATACAGACGAAGTACGCCTCGCTGCCACGAGAGGCGCGCTGTGTTTACTTGTTTACGAAATCAGCATCTCTTCTGCAACGAAGTCATAGCTCTCGCTCGTTCGGTCGTCCGAAGGAATGTCCTTCGAACGTGACTCGCAGATAACACCAGTGAACGTTACTGTTCGCTCGTGTTCGTTAACTGTAATTTCAATGTCCTTCGGAGCCTTCGGAAGCCCTTCATCCGTTCGGAGGGCTTCTTGGAGCGCAACGTTGGAACCAGTATGCTCGAACGAGCCGGAATACGTCATTCCAGTCGTTACAATTGACATACCCATTCCAGTCCCGAACTGTGTCTCGGACGTTTCTGCGTCAACGGAGTAGCTGATATTCGTAAGCGGTACATCGTCCTGACCAGCAATTGTGATTACTGCGTCGTGGCCGATTTCCTTCTGTGGGTCGTCACGAAGGTTTCCGTCTACCGTTGGTGTCTTAGCCATAATGTATCACCTCTATGTGTTAATCGTGACAGTTTGGTCAATCCGCTTCACGATTCCGAGCGGTGTAACTCCAACGTCGATGTTCACTTGGTCAGTGTTTGCCGGGTCCTCGTAAACATTGACGGTGAGGTTCTGTTCTCCATCCTCGTTCGGCTTGAGAAGCCGGTCACTGACCAGCCCACGAAGCTGAACGAAGAGTGTCGTTTGTGCCTGATTCCGTGTCCGCTCGTCGTTGATACGGCCAATGATGGCCTCACCAACGAGCTTGGAGAGCAGTACAACACGGTCTACAATCCGACGCCGCCAGAAGTCCCGCTCCCAGTCCGATTCCTCGGACGTGGAGAGGTTGTCCTTGATTCGCACCGTGCCAGCCTGCCGAATAGGAATCACGTATGCGTCACGGAACTTCTGTGCGTCAGACCGAGACACGTCGTATGCAACGTCTGTGTAGCCCGATACTGCGTCGTTGTACACAGGCTCGTTGATTGCGTGTCCAGCGAACACACCAGCGACACCGGGGATGATTGTGCGGTTGTAATTTTCTCCGTTTCGAGACGGAGCAATCACGAACAGCGCATCATCAGCGAGTGCGTCACTGTAGTCTCCAGCGTCGTAGCCGGGTGCGAGTGGGTCGTTAGTCGGAACAGTGTCGTCAACGTTCGGTTGTGCGCCGACAAGACCTTTCGCCATCTTGTACTCACCACGTAGTGTGGTGATGTGTCCGCTCAGTGTAGCTGCAACTGACTCTGCATCAGTGAGCGGTGCAAGAACACCAGTGTCACCCTCTGCGAGAGCATCGTTAGCAGCAGCGATAAGCGTGTTATCCCACTCCTGATAGCTGTAGGAAACCGAAACGTCAGTCACATCATCGTTCCCGACAATAAATTCACCCTCGTAAGGGTTGATGTACGCTACACCACCATCTGATGGCTTATCAGGAGCGTCACCAGCATACCAGAACTCTACCTCTGCATCAGTACCATCAATGGTAACTGTCACCTCTTCCTCGTTGTGGAGAATTGGTGTGTTTGATAGTGTTCCGCTTGCGTTCGTATAGTCTTCTGTAGCCTGTACCTTCGGGACGGGAACACCGTAGAGGTAATTGATGTTAGCACCGTTAGCCAGTGCTTCCTTCATCGCGTCTGCCAACTCAGAGCCAGCACCGAACTTCTTATCTGCTTCGGTAGTGGCACCAACTTGAGTTGGATTACCTTCTACGGCGGTTCCGTTAGATGTGTCAGCGTTGCCGTAGAGAATCAGTGTCTCTTCAGCGCCAACCTGAACACCGGAAATTCCGCCCCCTTGCGTCTGAATCCGTACTCCGGGGAATCCTCCAAATGTTGTCATAGTTTAATCACCTTGTATTGTTTGCATTGTCATCGTCCGACGTGTCTCCATCAACCAACATATTAATTCACGAACTCCTCTGGAAGATTGAAGTCTGTCACGTAGTCTTCAGTTGTGTTTATCTCCATAACTGACCACACGACAGTATCAATCCGCCACCGTCGAAGAGATGGTGTTGTCTCAAGCTCGTGTGCTGGTTCGCTGTCTTCGACATTGAACCGCCACGTAAGTGCCAACTCTCCGCCATCCTCTGCTGGAAGCGGAAGGTTTGGTCCGTGGCTATCGTGTCGATAAAGCGCACGGTATAGCTCGTTTCCGAGAGTGCGTGCGTCATAGCTACTGCCCTCAGCAGTATACAGGTCAAACTGTATACGCAGTCGGTACTCTGACTGGAATCGACGGCCAATGCGGTTGCCGTCTTCGTCTGTGACAAAACTCACACGGTCTGTGTTAAAGTCCTGAATGTCAATTTTGTCAACAGGCTGCACTTCCAGCAGAGGTAGCTTGACATTACCATTAGCGCCAGTTCGTGACGCCTCATATGGGAGGTACGACATTTCTGATGGCATTGTGTCTGTCTCTTTGACAGAGCGAATCATCCCATCAATTATTTGTTGTGGTCGAACCATTAGCTGAACACCTCTTCGAACATCTCTTCGACCTCATTAACTACGTTCCGTGGTAGTAGTTCCTCTTCCTCAATCTGGTCAACTGCATTTCGGAAGAACGGTCGTGGGCGCATCCCTTCTGCTGATGCAACCACAACTTGTTCTCCACCTTGTGTCTCAAAGGCCAGTGCTTGCGCGCTGTTGGGAGTAATCGGGTCTCCGCCACCCAACTTCCCTGTGCCGTACTCGATGTACACAGCGTGGTCTGCGGTCGGTCCAACAGTGTAGGTCGCTGTGTCCACCTGCGTAAACTCGATTGAGTTAACAAGCTCTCCTGTGTCAACAGCATCGAGCCGGTACACGTTCTTTTTCATCTCTTTGTTGAGAATCCGAGCAGTTGATTCGACACCATCATCCATCGCTGGCTCGATGCGAGATGCAGCTTCGCGTGCCTGAGCAGCAAACTCGTTCATCTCGTCCGCAAGTTCATCGAAGCCAGATATGTCAGTCATACGTCGTAAGTGTCGTCTACGTCGAGGTCGTAGTCTGTGTCGTCAAAGTACCTATCCCAGTCGTGCCAATTCTCCGATGCTGTCGTGTTCCGCACGTACACACCTGTCGATTGGCTGTTGATAGCTTTCTTGAGTCTCTCTACAATATCCTCGTACCGAGCTTTGAACGAATCTCGGGAGTATTGAGACTTTGTACTACCGCCGTCTTCGAGGTCTTGTAGCGCAACATCATCGTTGTCTTCTGCTCCTTTTGCAAGCTCACTCGTAGCCAACTGCTTGATAGCAGCGATATGATACGGTGTCACATCTCTGTCTTTGATTTCAGTCGCATCATTAATATCAAGCTCTAACATTGCTTCCGCAAATTCAATAGCGTCCCGCTTTTCAGACTCATTGTAGTCGTCGGGGACTTGAACCGGAATCTCAGTTAGCTCGATATATTTTGGCTGGTAAGTCATTGTATGCTGTGTCGATTAGGGAGCGTCGGACGATGACATTTCTATGCAGTGAAATTTGTGAACACGTTAGCCTGTAATGGCGACTGCGGCATCCTCGAAGATGGCCTTCCACGAACGCCGTGTGTAGACCTGAACGTTGTCCGACATACGCTCGTCGTCTTCGTACTCCCGCGAGTCCATACCCGTCCGGGTAAGCTCGTAGCCGAAGTATTCTGTGTCCACAATGAACGCACCGGGACCTGATTCGTCACCGAACTCGCTACCGATAGCGTGAGCGTTGTCAACGACAACGTTGAGGCCAGCAATCTGACCAATCTCACCGGACGCAACAACGTCGTCACCAGACTCCGTGGCTCGGTTGAAGTTGTCGTCAGTGAGTAGGTCGCCGTATGCCTCAAGGTCGAGGACAAGCATATCCGGCGAGTATTCTCCACGACGGACCTCAATCATCCCGTCACGGATGTCACCGAACGTCATCGTCCCGTCGTCGTCACCAGCGTAGCCGGTGTCTCCGTTCGGGTTGTTAGTTGCGTCAGGCTTGACGTTATCTCGAAGCGTCTTGAACGCCTCGAAGTTAAGCCGCTCGTCCATCGCGCGAGCAAGCTGGTCAACCTCTCGGGCCTTCATATCAAGAAGACCGTCCTGCTGTGCCTCCATCGAAATGGAAATCTCGCCAGCGTACTTGTCGAACGTGACGAGAACCTCCTTCACTGTGGTCTGGTGTCGTGGAACCTCTGCACCCTCGGGGACAACCTGCACACGTCCCATATCGTCTTGGGCGATGTTGAATTGGTACGCATTGCTACCAATCGAGGAAGCGTCAATCTGCGCGAAGGCATCTCGGTAAACGAGGTCCTCCTCGACGTACTCCTCAACTGTGTCACGAACGAAATCCTCAGTGATTACGTCTTGAACTTTTAGTGTCATAATTATTCACCTCTTAAGGTCGCTGTGCGACCAGTCCGTACTTTTGTCCATCCTCGGTGCGAGTTTTGAGTACGACGTACTCGTCACCTTCGTCTCCAAGCTCTCCTGCACTTGCACCACTACCGTCGTGACTGCCGACTGAAGAGCCAACACCAGCGTCGTCACCGAGAGCAGCTACAACAGGGCCGTTAGTCTTGATAGTAAGCCGCTCACCAGCAGCAACGTCGATGTATGCTACTCCAGCAACATCGTCGCCAGAAGCGGCGAGTGAAGCTTCACCATCTCCATTAACGGCAACAGCTTGGCCTGACTCAACTGCTTCAGCAGCAGTCAAGTAGATGTAGTGTCCGTACCGATTTGCTTCGTCTCCGGGGTCAAGGTCTTCAAATTGCATATCTTGTCACCTCTTTAGTTACCCATAACTCGCTGACGGATTTCTTGCTGCTTGGCCTGAACATCTTCGGAAAGCTCCTCGGCAGAGCCACCGAAGTCGCCCTCAGCGTTCTCCTCAGCGGTTTCCTCATCGGGGTCAGCACTCTGCGGGTCAGGAGTGATTTCACCCTCAAGCTCGGCGTCGTCGCCAAGCTCGTCTTCGAGGTCCTCTCGCATCTCTTCGAGAGTCCACTTGTCTTCGATTCGCTCTTGTGGCACACCAGTGTGTGCGGAGAGTTGCTCTGCGTATGCGGAGCGAACGGTCTCTACTTCCTCTTCAAGCTCTTCGAAGTCGTCTCGCTCCATAATGTGAGGCTCGTCAGTCTCCTGAAGTGCCTCTACGTCAGAACGATTAACTTCATCCAGAAGGGCAGTCCGCTCCTTAAGCTCCTCAAGGTCGGACTGGAACTCCTCTCGAAGCTCCTCAACAGCACTCTCGGTGCCGTCGTTGCCCTCAAGCTCGTCATAGGCGCTTGCCTTCTGACGAAGCTCCGAAAGCTCTTCCTCTGTAATTTCATCTGTCATAGTTGAATCACCATTGTTGATGGTAACAGATTCCGAAGGCTCGTTACCAGTGCCATCAGCCGATACGACCGAAACCGAGCGGTCAGCGGAAAGGACCTCTACCGTACCAGAATCCTTTCCTGCCTTGCCGCCCGCATCAGCCGATGAATCGGCATCATTTGCGGAGCCGCAACTAACACAGCCGCTCATTTCTTCCTCATCCTCTTTATCTCCGTGGTACGAATTGGATGAGACCATATCCATATACTCTTCGTGCGTCTCACACGGCATATACACCGTGTCTCCGTCCATCTCGTGTTCGTGAACAGTGTCGCAGCCGATTTCTTCGGCTCGTCCCATCGCTGCGCCACTATTCATATACACGTCGTCGTGGTCTTTCGTAATCTCTGCCATATTTTCTGAGTCACCCCAGTCTTTGTCAAATACCTTCTTGGCTGTCCCGTCAACCCATCCTCGGATTTTATCTTCCATCTCGTCGGAGAGTCCGTCAACAGCCGACACGCCACGCCCGCCCTTCACAGCACGCAATGCGCTCAGTGAAAGGCGTCCGTCTGGTTCGACAACAGGAAGCTTTAAGTCACTGTATGTCTCACCGGGGAAGCCACCTTGCGCCACAAGGAAGTGGTTCGCAATTTGCTCCTTCTCTGATTCTGACAGGTCACTGAATGACCCGTCAAGGAAGCCATACTCAGACTCGAAATCCTCCAAGTCTGGCCGATTCCAGTCTGCTTCCGGTTCGTCGTCATCCCAGTTTGGCTTGTGCATCTCGTAGTCAGCAAGTTCTGCAATCCGAGATGCGACGGGAATCATCCGTCTATCGGAAGCTCGTTCTTCTTCGTACTCGTGCATACCTTCACGGTCGTCTTCAGGCGTGTCTTCGCCTTCGGGATACCGCTCGTGTTCCTCGTCGTACTTACTTGGATTTCCGTCAAATTCAGCACCTTCAGGAACATCGTAACTGTTAAGTTCAACGCCCTCAACAGCGCCCATATCCTCGGGAACATCAGGCATCGAGTCGAACGGATTGTATGCCCAGTTCAGCAAGCTAATGTCGCGCTTACTTGGACACCCGTTCGGCCCGCCATCCATATCAGCATCATCAGCACCACGCATCCGACTCACGAACGAGATAGTTCGCTTGGCATCCTCAACATCGTTCTCCGTCCACTCGTCTTTGTTCCGTTCGAGTAGACGTAGGTTGCGCTTGATTACCTTTGCCGGTTCAAGTGATGCTTCACGACTGCACGGATGCTCCGACCAGTCACGAAGCTCTGAAGCGGACATATTGACTGTATCGTTCCAGTCAGAGTACACTTCGTCAAGCTCCTCCTGAAGCTCTGCCGCAGACATTTCTTCCATATCCTTTTCGGCGGAAGCGTCTGTGTTCATCGGCATCAAGTCACTGTATCCTGCGCTGACAGTAAATCCAGTTGACTCAAGCTGGCCGTTGTTCATCTCGTGAACCTCGACCATAACCTTATGCGTCTTTTCATCGACGTGAACAATCTGGCCGAAGAAGTCTGGCTTCGCCTGCCATCGAACAAGCTGTCCTTCTTCCCACTCAGGGGCCATATCAGACTCAGCTTGTTCAGTGACACTCCACTTCTGGAGAGCGGAGAATGGCTCTGCCATCAGTGTGTTAGTCGCTACCCAGTCACCGCTCTCGTAGTTGTAAATACGGAGCAGCGCAGCAGGGTTCATCTCAGTGCCACTAACAGGCTGTGAGTTGCTGATTTTCTCAGGCTTGATGATACCGTCTGTGACAACCTCTTCAATACGGGCGTGTGTTGCGTTCTCCAAGTTATTTCTTGGATTATCGTTCAATCCTGCAAGCACGTAGTCTCCTTCTTCGTACTCTTGTGCTTCAGCGATGAACTGTGCGTTCTCCTCTTCGTCTTCGTCTCCATCAGGAGCGTCAGGGTCGTACTTCGGGTGGTCTTCAGGAAGTAAGTCGTTATCCTGAACGTATGCGTCGTTCTCAGGGTTGCCGTTTCGAACAAGGTATAAAAAGGCGTTAACACGAGCATAACTCCACTGCTGCTGTGTCATACCCTCACGATGGGAGTCGTTGTACGCCCCCATCCCGCGCTTGTAGACGTTCTTCAGCATCCGGTAGGTAACACGCTTGCTCTCGTCGTCACCGTGTTTCTCGTTGTGTTCCTCAACCTTGTTCTTGAGACCACTCTCAACGGAGTCACTGATAAGCTCTTCTACTTCAGCGTTTTCTGCCTGACCATCAGGCTTGACCTCTCGCCGTGGGTCTTCTCCATCAGCGAAGTCGCCACGCTCTCTCGGGAAATTGCCCCACGGCTCAATCTTGTCATCAAAGGCCTTGGTGACAGTGCCATCACCTTCTTCCCACTCTCCGTCGCTGTTCTGTGTCCACACCTGTGCTGTGACCTCTTCGTCGTCGTTGTTCACAGACGTTACCTTGCCGTGGCGCTCGCCGTCGTCAGTATACCACTGAACCCAATCGTCTTCACTGAAATCAGTGTAATCTTCTGCGTTCGAGCGACCAAGCTCGACTGCGCTCTCAGATACGTCAGAAGGCTCCTCAGCGCCGCGCACAGAGTCTTCATAGTGACCAATGGGTTTCCCTTCGATTGGATGGAAAGAGCCGTCACGCTCCTTGTACATCCGTAGAGTGTAAAGCACATCATCACCCGAAGGTGAGAGGCCTCGGTCGCCACGGATGTCAGGGATGTCGTCCCCCTCTGTGTAAGAGCCGACGACCTTTCCAATCTCTGTCGAGTTTCGAGTGTCCCATCGGACCCAATCTCCTTGGGAGAACTTCATATCTGAGGCCATTTCTTCCATATGGCCTGAATGTTCCCACTCTCCGTCAGAAATCTTTCGAATAATGTTGTCAGTCTCTTCTTTCCACTGTGAATCTCCGTCAACTGACTCAACAGTAGCGATATTACCATCAATCTCTTTGATGAAAACCTCGCTATCATTAACCGTCGAAAAGAACATCATTCCTTCCTCGATAATCGAGGCATTACTTTCGACGGTTATTACATCGTCAACCTTTGTCGCGTTCTCAGAAACGTCTGCACCCATCATCTCAGCACACTCAGCGGCAGTTAGCTCGGATGATGGACCAAACTCTGCTGTATTGCTCGGTGCTGCTCCAGAAGGAACAATGCTCAGATTATCAAAGCGAACCCGAGAGACCTTCTTTGCTCCTTCTTCTGTCTCGCTCATCTGGTCAACGTCATCGTGATACCCACGAATAGACACTTCCAACAGACCACTCTTCACTCTCTTTGCGAGGCTCCGGTCGTGAAGTTCAGCCTCGTACAGCACACCAACGCCATCCTTATAGTCAGCACTAAGGACAGTACCTACAACACCGCGTGAGGTATTGTCGTGGTCTTCGACTAAAGAACGACCTTCCAAGGTTTCTGCTGCGGGCTTGAGCGCATCTTTCGGCCACTTCTTTTTGATACCACTTTGGCCGCGAGTAACGTCGCCCTCGCCAATGGCAATACCGTGAATAGTCCACGGGCCTTCCTCGTCAAGTTCTGTGGAGAGGTGCGCCGCATTTTGCTCAAACACGACAGCTTCCTGCTGTACACTCATATGTTAGAAGTCCAGTAACAGTCAACTGCGATACTCTTCGTCTCACCATACTTGTAATCAGAGTGGGTACTTAAAAGGGGCATTAAAATCTGTTCCTCCAACGCTCTGTTTGGAATACTTCGTCCTTTAAAGCCGCACAGAAACGTGTCGGGCTTCGTATCTCTCCGACCATATCTGCTCGGCAGGTTCTAAAGCTCGCCCCAAGAGAAGTCCACGCATCAAGCACAGACGCACGGTTCCACCCTTCTGGAAGGCTATCAAATCCAACTCCGGGGTCATCAACACCGGGGATGTTAACTAATTCTTCAACATTATCTACTCCGTGCCGTGAACACAGAAGTCGCTCCTTTGCCGCTTGGAGTTCCTCCATATCATATGGTTTATCTGTGAAGGAGTACACTTCTGCCATCTCTGCCTTTCCTGCGAGGTCTCCGGGGTCAGCGTCTTCTTTATCAGAGAACGTTCCCTCATACGAGGAAACTTGCTCCTCGTCGTATGCTGCGTTCCCACCTTCCAAGAGACCGACAATATATACAGGTGTGTCGCTTGATGCTTCTACTTCTTCGGTAACTGTTTCTCCCTCGTCATCAACATCAACTGGCATCTCGAAGTTTGATGTTTTTGTATCTAAGACCAATGCAGGCCCATCAGGGGTTTCTACTCTGTCCGATTCTGAAAATTTAGGCATTGTTTTTCACTCTCATTCCGTATTTTTCTTCAAGGTCTTCAATCGTAAACTCTTCATCTTCTTGCGGCGGCGCGTGTGTTAACGAGGTGCCGCTATCTCCTTCAACAACAGGTACAAGCTCTGTGTTGCAGTTAAAGTGCCACGGTGGAGAATCTGGAAGCGGGTCAAATCCTATGTGAAGATATGATTCATCCGTCTGCTCCATCCACTGTTCGCTAAGTGTTTGTTCACTATCAAAGTACGCCACTGCTGGCTCTCCATTACATCCTGCAAGGTCGTCACAAAGAGGTGTGGTACTTTGTTCACAAGAATTAATGGCTTTTACACCAACTACATCGCTGTGTGATTCAAATTCTGTGAGCTTTGTCACATTCACAGCACGTTGAATCTCCATATGTGCGATAATCTTTGCACGCTGCCGGAGCCTACTTCGAGTGAATGTTCCACGGACACGCTCGATAACGTTCTGCATATCTTCACCGCCCTGTACAGCGTTTGTGACCTGCTGTTCAATACGCTTTCCGAGGTCATCAACAGCATTTTCCACAGCACGGCGCACGTTGCGTGTGAACTGTCGCTTGTTGTTTCTGTGTGTAGAGTTGTATGTTGCTCCGTAGTCCATACTCGTGTTAGACTCTAACGTCTGTAGTGAGTCTCGTACAACAGTTTCTAACACTGCCTCAGATGTTTGGTCAAGTGACGCACGACGGAACGCTTGTCGCTCCGAGCTTGCTAATACACTCGGTAGCTGTGTCATCGCGCTACGCGGAGCGTCACGGAACTCAGAGCGGAGACGGGACACGGTTGTGTCAACATACTCTTTGAATACGTCGTTTATCTCACCGTATACGTCTCGCTGCTCTGATGTGGTACTCACAAACCGGGGGTCAGCAAGCTCGGCTGTCCAGATGTTTTCTTCCTCAGAGTCCTGTTGAGCGCCATCCGGCTGCGGCTCGCTGTTGCTCGGCTGACCCCAGTTCGCGTTTCCCGAATCACCACTTTCTCCGGGTTCTTGTTCGTTGTCCTGCTTGCCACGATAGTCGATAATGTTCTGGTCTGGCCCGACTATATCATTTTCTTCTTCGTTTGGTCGTCCCATCTTGAATTTCACCTTCGTAGAGTCTTCTTCTGAGATACCGAACATTTCTTGTGCTTTCTCTTGCACAATCTCGGAAAATTCTTCTTCCATCTCTCGACGTGCCTCTTTTAGTTGTCGCTGTACGTCACGCTCTTGGGACCGAGATACGAACTGGTTAATCTGATTCTCGAACGCGCCGAGCGTGTACTTCGGCATCGGCATCGAAGACATAATGTAGTCGAGGTCGTACTGAAGATACTCGGCAATATCTGCCACATCTCCAGAGATAGTCCGAACGTCCACGTCACCACGGACACCTTGCTTAAGTCCGGGCTGGAAGTTGTCCATATCGTGAGCGTTCATAAACCTATCAATGTCGTCTCGCTCCCACGGACTCTCCTCAGAGCCGAACATAAAGAGCCAGAGCGGATATGCCTTCGACGCGATGGCCTCGTCGTTATCTTGCAGCTTTTTCTTGAGACCTTCGATACGCGCGCTTGCAGCCTCCAAACGAGACGTTCCGTACACTTCCCCAACGTCAGCGTCACGGGTAAGTGGAATAATCTCGTCAGCAGTCCAGTACCGCCGGTAGTCGTCGTCGTTTCTCCAGCGGTTTGTGGTCATATCCTGCTCATAGGCTGCCGCAAGTCCATCTTCGGTTGTCGGAACATCATTAATACTCACACCATCATCGTTGTCAAAGATTTCCTCTGGCCGCTGTGGTGGTAGCAGGAGTGCCTGACGAGGCATTGTGTGTACCTCGATAGACTCGGGATTGATGAGCTTAACGCCGTACAGAATATCGTTGTCTTCTTTTGCTGGAACCTTTTCGACAAGGACAGTACCACGGACTTCACGCTGCACTGCCGCTTTCTTAAGAAGCTTTCGGATGTCACGGTCTCGCTTGCCACCGATAATCGCAGCATTGGCAAGCCAACGCATCAACCGCTCATTCTCTTGTTCATCAAGAATGTCCGACTTAACGTAGTATCCGGGTTCCACGACTTGTCGGGCAAATGACGTGATTGGCTCTCGCACAATCGGTGTCGTCTCAAACTGTCTCCAGTATCGCCGCATCCTATCTTTCGGCGGCTTCGTTCGCTCAACGTCACCACCTGATAGGTGCGGTCTGTTAGCGAATTGGTCTTGACTCTTCGGGTCCGGTGGGCCTGTCTCGTTTACAAGCTCTTCTGTGTTGTTCGAATCTGAAGAGCCTGAATCTGACCCACCAAGAACTTTACTCCGTAGGTTTGCTGTGTTTCGTGCCACGTTACATCACCTCTGTATCTGTGTTAATCATTGTATTTACCTCAGTGAGCCGAGATTGAACGGCTGCATACTTGCTTTGTCTGTCAGTGCTGTTCGCTTCTTGTCCTTTGCCCACGCAGCGAGTGCGAGCGCGTCACAGAAGTCATCGTGTTCGCCGGATGGGTGGAATATCTTCAGCTTACCAGAGCTTGTGTAGTCGTACTCAAGCGCCGTTAGCTGTTGTTTCATCGTGTTCGTATCCTCACCAGCGTTTGGCTCAAACCGGAACGTAAGTCGCTGGTCTTGGAAGTTGTTCTTCAGGTTAGAGTAAATAGACTGCTTTTTATCGAGCGTAAACTTCATACCCTCGACCTTGTTCCCAAGGTCTTCCTGAACTTGGTCTACGACACCGGCACCGAGACCAGTCTGGTCAATGAGAATCTTGTCGTAGCTGTTGTATTTATCAAGCTCTCGAATACGTCCCATTGCGTCCGTAAGCTCCTTATTCGATGTGTGTTCTATGTCAAACAAGTTTCCGTTCTGGTCGAGAGAGATGTACACAGACTCGTCATCACCTGTGTGAGCAAGGTCTACGCCGAGGTATGCTGCATCTGTCTCTCGCTGCACAGGTCGTCCAACGGCGACATCCTCGTGTGTGACCTCTTCCTCAGTGAAGTAGGCATCGGCGTTCTCGTCAAACTCACCTTTAATCTCACGCTTGAACTGCATCGGCGTAAGGTTGTTCCGCTGTCGCTCAACCCACTCGTCGTCAACTCTCGGATTCATCCACGTCGGAACCTGCTGAACGAAGTAATCATTCTCACCACGGTTTGACTCGTCGTATCGGTCCCAAAAGAAACCACGCTTTCCTCGCGGTGTCGAAATCATTATGAATTGGTTCTGACCGACAGCGAGGAACGGCATTAAGACTTCTTGGAAAATTCCTTCAGGGACATAGGCCGCCTCATCTACGATAAGGAGGTCAGCACCGTATCCACGAATATTCGAGCCATCCCGACCGAGGGGTAAACACACGATGCGCGACCCGTTGGAGAAGTTCACTTCGGTGCGTGTTTCACGGCTAATTCCCCACTCTTCGCTTTCGGCTTCGCTCTGTCGAATCTCCGCCTTAATCTGACGGAATAGCTCCATCGACTGCCGCTGTGTCTTCGCTGTGAGAAGCACTTCCGCTTCGGCGTGTGTGATGGCGTACCAAAGCGCCTTCCACGATGCAGAGCGTGACTTTCCAACACGACGACCAGCAACGAAGAGCTTTCTGTTGGCTTCGTTGTCGAGAAACTCTTTTTGATACTCGAACGGCTCGACACCGATAAACTCTTCGACAAAGTATGACGGTTCCGTGACGAGCCGCTTTAGGTCTAATGATTCATCGAGCATTGTCCGTCACCAGTCAATCTCCGTGTCTTCTAACTGCTCTTCGAGATTCTCGCCCACGGAAAGCATATACGCATAGCCGGGCTTCACGAGCATAATCCAGTGTGTGTGTCCGTTGTCAAGCACTTCGTACTTTCGGATGAAGTCTTCTGGCATCCCGAGAACATTTCCGGGGATGCCCGGCTCACCACTAAGTTGGAAGTATGGAGACTCGTTCATCCCAACGCGCGCCCACGGTGGTGAATCTGTCTGTTCGTAGATATTTGCCTCGATGTAATCAAAGAGTGATTGTTCAATCACAGGCCCGTCGTCATAGGCTTGGACCTGAAATCGCGCACCGTAGTATCCACCACTAAACGGTTCAAGTGGTGTGTTCTCGAATATATTATCACTCATTATCATCACTTCCTTGTCGAAGCTCTGCAAGCTGCTCTGCGATAGACTGGCCGCTCTCTGCCTTTTGAGTCTCGGGGTCATCAAGGAGACCTAACTCCTTCATCTTCCGCGTCATCGTTCTGTCAAGGCGGTCATAGGCCATATTCACAGGATTCTCCTCTGTGTCCGTGACAAGCTCCCCATCGCGCATCATTGGGTCGCCTTCGTCATCACGAACGACGTTTTCTTTGATAAGACCTTCATCCGCTGTGTAGTCGTTGGACTGCCGCTTCTTGTGCATATCAATCGCAATCTCTCGAAGCATCTGGAACTTCTGGAAGTTGTTAGCCGTAAACGGCGCATCTTCCAGCATCGAGCGCACAAGCTCGTCCATCCACAACTGCTCTTCAGCAGAGCGAGTCTCATAGTAGTTTGACCGCTGTGTGTAGAGATGGTGCTTTGCGGCGTTTGTATTCTTTTCTGGAGCGCCCGCAGACCCACCGTGATACGTACACCGGCCTGCGCCAACGTGGTCAGTCTTGAAGCCAGCACGATTGTTACAGAAACCATCGAATAGCTGCTGGTCGCGCTGCTCGTCGTCTTCCCAACTCCACTTGCGAGCATTGCAGTGGTAGTCAGACTCAATCTGCTCCACGTCGTCAAGCGGCTCCCCGTGTAGCTCTTCGTGTCCGTCTGGTCGTGGTCCATCTGTCATAGTATATCACCCTTGCGGGAGCCAATAATGTCGGTCCTCATATAGCTTGTAATCATTATTGTCGTTTAAAAGTCCATTAGTTCTTTATAAGTCTCTATGGAGTTAGCGCGATGCTGTGTTTACCCATCAAAAATATTCAGTCCTATCGCGTATCGCTTGTCGAATCTGTTGGTGGTCGTTCGACCCCATATCAAATGAGGTCAGCATTTCTCGGAACTCGTCTTGTAAAATGATTCTGTTATCGTAGACCGTTGTATTCTCGTCAGAAATCAGTGAGGCACACGCGAGCAATACTTGTTCGCTACGATACGAGCCAAACCGATTAAAGTTTACCGAGTCAGCCATTCGTTTGAGCTTATCACGCTCAGGTCGAGTTAGTTCGAGTCTATCAGCAATTAGCTTTGCGTCGTTCAACTTTCCTGCCCTCCAGTTATGTTTACTTCTGTCCTTGTCCTGTACACCGTCATTCAGTTGGTTGAGCCATTTCCACTTGTCAATCCATTCTCCCTGCCGATAGACCTTATCACTTCGGGCATCGTGCGGGTCGAATCCTGTGACGGTTTGCGAACGTCCATCATTCTCTTGTGGCGTTTCTTGGTCAATGAAGCGTTCTTCTGCTCCGTTCCCGCCACCGGATTGTTGGGGGCGTAGATTTTTCTCTTGCAACTTTGTCGTTGCATAGTTGAGACGTTCACCCTTCGTATGGTCAGATTCAGTGGATGAAGTAGAAAGGGTGGGTGTAGTATCGTCGTCAGTAGACATATATGGTACAGTTGCACAGCCATCCATAAAAAGGTTTCGGTGATAAAATCGCAGGACTCGCGCGTGCGTGTGGGCGCGCGCATTATTTAGAGTATAGTATATTGTGTTATTATACTGTTTGTAGCTACTATCCTCTGCGGGGTGAACACAGCGGCTTCCCGACAGTGTAGCAGCGATGGCTTTTTATACTACTACATCATACTGTTTGTATGGTCAATGATTCAGTGTGTCTTCTATACTTATGCGGGCTATGTCAGTTTCCTGACAGGGGGGTAAACTCTACCCCACATTGGGTATATTTTCAGTCGCGGGTGGGTTGTTTGCGAAACACAAAGATTTCTTTGCGATATAAAAAAAGTTCTTGGTGTTTCAACAAAGAAATTTTTGTGATTCGCAAAACTGTTTTTGCTTTTCCAAAAAATTTCTTTGCGCTACGAAAAGCATTTTTTGCTTTGACAAAACAATTCTTTCGGAATCGCAAAAATCGCGCGTGCGACACAGAGCGACGAGCGACGCGCACACAGAGCGACACAGAGCGACGAGCGACGCGCACACAGAGCGACACAGAGCGACGAGCGACGCGCACACAGAGCGACACAGAGCGACGAGCGACGCGCACACAGAGCGACGCAGAGCGACGAGCGACGCGCACACAGAGCGACACAGAGCGACGAGCGACGCGCACACAGAGCGACGCAGCTATCTTTTATAAGGGCTATCGCTCGCACCTGCTGAAATCCTGCGACGCAGCGCCTAATGCGCCGATATAGAGCATTAGCCCTATTTGCTTTAAGTGGGGGTAAGTATATCGGCGCATATCCGGCGCATATCCGGCGCAAATATGGGTATATTCTTTAAGTGGGGGTAGATAATCAGCGAAAGTCTTTTTACTATCCCCCGGTAAGTCAGGGTGTAGTCAGATGGGAAAGGCACACAGGCCCTCCGGGGCACTATGACCTTTCGACGTAAGCTCTTCCGGCCTTAAAACGCCTCGGCTTAGGTGACTACGACCGAAAGCCAAAACAGGAATCGGGCAGCTTAACCACCTTAGCGGACGACTAACCCGATATGTCACACGACATTAGCTTCGACGACGCTGGACGTATTGCCCGACACAAGATTCCTGACGCACGTAGCCGTCTTTCGGACGATATAGACGGTGTGCCTTACCTCGGCAGCATAGAACGGGATATGGCACAAAGCAACGCTGGAAGCCTCGCAAAACAGGATGTCTGGCTTCTTGACCTCTGGCAGCGCGCTGGAGGCGATGAAGCCGAATACCGCCGTCTTCTGATGGAAGAGGGCGGCAGCGAGATGGAAGAGGCTTACGAGCGTTCTTACAACGCTCTGAAGGAGTTAGAAGCCTTCTTCTCCCAAAACGACCTCGCAGCGGTCGCAAAAGAAATCATCGACAACAAGATGATTGAAGAGGTCGCACAAGGCGGTGAGATGGAGCGACTGGCAGCGCACAAGGTCGCAGACCACTGGGAAGCCGACGAAGTGCTTCTGACTCAGACCGAAATCGCAGCGGAAACGGGCGTCAGAGACCCTGAGACCGCTGGAATCGACGCAGTGATTCTGGTGGACGACGACGTGCGAACCCTTCAGGTGAAGATGGACGACGGGGGCGACAACCCCGACGACCACGACGCAGACTACTTAGTCCGGGCTTTCACTGAGACCGGACGAGTTCGGTTCAAGAAGGACGACTAAGGGGGACACCCCCCTTCCCCGGTTAAGGGGTGTGAGACACAGTATTTCAAGTCTCCACCCCGCCGAGGGAAACGATGTACGCCAAGTGCGAACACTGTACGGAGCGAGCGGCAAAGGCGATTGAATACGAAGACGCGCTCGGTGTGATGGTCACAGAGACAGTCTGTGATGACCACGCAGAGCAACAAGAGCAAGTGCGAGACCGATTCATCAGTAAGGACATCCACGACGTGGAGGTCTTCTTCTGATGAACCACACCCTTATCCGGGTGATGGCAGTGATGTGGTCACTGACGGTCATATTCGGGTGGGGCATAGTCCTCACCCACGCAGTCTAACCCACCCCTAACGGGGTGGGCCTTTTTTTTTGACCCCCACCCCAACCTTTATGTATCTTGAATAGACCCCTGCGTTGGCAGGGGTATTACCCTATATAAAGGTTAGGGTGTAGGCAACAGTCCACGCAGGGGTATTACACTACATAAGTGTTTGGGTAGCGGAGGTCTCTGTGTTCACCCCCACGCAGGGGTATTCCCCTACATAAAGGTATCGAATACCGGGGGTTTATATTCCTCCCGACCCAAGGGGGTGTATGGCGCGAGACTACCACCGGCAAATTGGCTTTCCTGACGTGGATAAGCCGACCGGCAAATTCGAGGTCTCACCCACCTCACACGCCCGTGAAGAGTCGAATAACGACCGTTACGGCGGGTTCACTCTCCCGACGCGAGTGAACCTTACCGAAGCGATGTACACGCGCGACCCACAAGACGCGACCGGAACCGAGACCGGCGAGACTACGCTCCCGCACGTTTTCGAGATTACGGTCGAAAACGGCAAAGTCGTGAAGCTTGGCGCACGCACGGAATACGACGACGAGCGCGATATTGTCCTCATTCTTGACCCACACGCGGGAATCCTCATTACTGCGTGGATTAACGTCAAGGGAGACTACCACGCGACCCTAAACCGCGACAAGTACACTTCGCCGTAAGTGGTTAGCTTACCATAGCAGGGGTATTCTTTACTTAAAGGTTAGGGTGGGGGCAATCCTTCTGGCAGGGGTATTCCCCTACATAAAGGTTAGGGTAAGGGCACACGGGGGGGGGGTATTCCTTACCTTTATATAGTATGATACCCCTGCGCCGAGGGGGGGGGGTGCCCCTATTCGATAATTATGTAATAATTGATACCCTTTCCGCCGACCGGCGAAATTGTAGCCGGATAATCACTAATTGCGTCAAGTATTTCTGGAGTGATACTATCGTATTCTCCATTCCGAATTTCTGCTTTAACGACTCCTTCAGTGACTCCCGGTTTTGCGCGCGCCACGTCCCGGCACCGTTCCAAGTCGTCCGCTAATTGGGTTTTGTCTCCCATTGCGTATAGACACAAGGGAGGGATAAGTAAAAGGCTTTCGAAACTATATCCATAGGGGTAAGTCTCCACGCAGGGGTATTCCCCTACATAAAGGCACCGATTCGGTGGGTTTATATGTGATAACACCCCTGCGCCGAGGGGGGGGGGTGGGGTGCCCCTTAAATTAGGCCCGCCGAAAGCATCGGGGACTTGTGACCGTTCGGACACTTTCCGTCGTCTTCTATGCGATGACCGCACGGGCAGACAATAACCCCGTCTGCGCCAACCATCCAATCACCGTCTTGTGATTCCACGAAGTCGCGCTTCATACTGTCGTACATCGCATTTGGATACAAGGGAGGGATAGGTAAAAGGCTTTCGAAGTCCGCCGAGCAGCCGCGCAGGGGTATTCTTTACTTAAAGGTTAGGGTGTAGGGGGTAAACACAGAGGCCCCTACCTTTATATGTGATGATACCCCTGCGAAGAGGGGTGGAGTCCCTAAACCTCGTCCCAATCGTGTTTGCCGTCGCGCGTCTCGTCGCACGTCCGCTCGCGGTCGGCAATGTATGCGTCTGCGTAGGTGGTACAACTCCCGCACGCGCAGCACAGTAGGTCGGACATTGCGATTAGACACAAGAGAGGGATAGGTAAAAGGCTTTCGAAGTCCGCCGAGCAGCCGCGCAGGGGTATTCCCCTACATAAAGGCACCGATTCGGTGGGTTTATATATGATAACACCCCTGCGGTGCCGATGCGCGCGCGAGTTTATTCCACCCGTTCGAGGCTTGTATTTACGACCGAGTTTTGAGAAACGACAAAGAGATTTGGTGATTCCCAAAGCGGACTTTGCGAAACCCAAAGAGCTACCAATATAGTGACCAAAGAGTTATAAGTATGGCTCTCCTGTGTCTAATCGCAATGTCGGACTACCACGACGCGGACGGCGAGGCAACGACGAAAGAACACCTGCGAATCGGAGACCGCGTTGCGTTGCGCGTTAGCTGGTTCGGGGACTTCGAGGAAGCTATCGCCCGCCCGACGTTCTTCACGGTGGTCGAAGCTCCGACCCACATAGCCGACCGCAAGCTCGAAGGGGACGACGGAGAGACCTACCGAATCTTCGACTCGCGCGCCACGGTCGAGTGTACCACGGACGACAAAGAGGGATACCACCGGGGGAACCTCTGCGGACGAATCAAGAAGCTCAACTAAGGGGGAAACTCCTCGTGCGCGGCACCGCGCCGCGCAGGGGTAACATCCTACATAAAGGTAACGGTCGGTACTTTTTTATAGGATAACACCGCTGCCGCAGGGGTATCACTTACTTAAAGGTTAGGGTTTGGGGGTAAACACAGCGACGCCCCAACATTTATGTAGGGTTTTACCCCTGCGGGGGCGGTTGCCCCTCCCCCGGCTATCCTGTCAGTAGGGGTAAGCTCCCTCTTCGAGCCGTTCGTTCGGGGGGGCGTCGTCCGGCACGACCGCGCTCATCATCTCGTCCAGTTCTCGCTGGTAGGTGGCTTTGTCGTATGCCATTGCGATTAGACACAAGAGGGGGATAGGTAAAAGGCTTTCGAAGTCCGCCGAGCAGCCGCGCAGGGGTCTTCCCCTACATAAAGGCACCGATTCGGTGGGTTTATATAGGATGTTACCCCTGCGTTGCGATTCTGAGCCGATTCCGAAAGCCTTATACCTAAGCCGACCGTGGGTACACACGCAATGCGCCAAGTCCACGCCGAAGGCACGCGCGAGCGGAACCGTATGCGGAACCACACGCCGGACAAGACCCTTGCGGGAACCACGTTCGTCCACGAGTGCCGTATCTGCGGAGCCGACCACGGCACCGAGCGGCACACGCGGTGCCCCGAGTGCGGCGCGCAGCCCTACGACTTCTACAACGGCCCGTGGGGGAACACGGGCGAACACGGCGACGCCAAGCCCGAGCGCGCGAGCTTCCCCTTCCGTACTGACACGTCGTGGTCATCTAAGCGGATTGACACGCGGGAGTAGGGGACGGCCCCTCTCCGCGCAGGGGTATTACCCTACATAAAGGTATCGGTCGGAACTTTTTTATACGATAACACCGCTGCCGCAGGGGTATTCTACACATAAAGGTTGGGGTAGCGGAGGTCTCTGTGTTCACCCCACGCAGGGGTATTCCCCTACATAAAGGCACCGATTCGATGGGTTTATATATGATAACACCCCTGCTGTGCCGACACCCACCCTTATGGATATAGTTTCGAAACCCTTATCCGTGAGCCTCCCTTGTATTCAATCGCAATGGCGCAAGAGACCATCCCGGTTCCGGCAGAGTCGATTCGGCGTATGACTGAGAACGCGACGCAGGAAGTGCGCGAGGCTCGCGCGGACGGACGCAGGCACACGGCGGACGACCTACAGCGGTCTATCTCGGAGGCTCTCGAAGCCGCCGAGGGGAACGACGGGGAGTTCGTTTCCATCCGTGCCAGCACCGCCGCGACGCTCGCAGCCTTCGGCCAGTCGCTCGATGTGCCGGACTCTCGGCGTCACTGCGACGCCGTGAGCCACTACCTCGAACAGTACGGTCACTGGTAAGTAGGCCGACACGACGGCCTTAGCCGAGCGGCGCGGAGCCGCTCCGCAGGGGTATTCCCCTACATAAAGGCACCGATTCGGTACTTTTTTATAGGGGTCTACCCCTGCGGCAGCGGTATCATTTACTTAAAGGTATCGGTCGGTAGCTTTATATAGGGGTTTACCCCTGCGGTGCTGACGAGACAGTTTCGTAAGCCTTATACCTACGGCACCCTTGTATTCAATCGCAATGGCGAAGCAGGTAATTTCCGTCGAGACCGAGGAACCGCGATTCAGCCAGAAGACCGTCTACACGCTCCGCACGGACGCGGGCGAGGCGTACATCTTCGAGTCGTGGCCCAACAACCCGCGCGTGCGGTTCGTGCGCCGGGGCGAGGGCGAGGACGCGCGCGAGGACTTCACGACGGTCAACTACACGCTCCCGCGCAACGTGCGCCGCGTGGCTAACTCCCTCTTCGGAGACGTGCGCGAGGCGTGCGGAGCCGACGCGGAGCCGCGCAAGGCCGAGCCGGTCGGCTGGTACAAGGACTGAGACCGTCCCCCGACTTTTTTTCGCTCCGCACCGCAGGGGTATTCCCCTACATAAAGGTTAGGGTGTAGGGGGTAAACACAGAGACCCCTACCTTTATATGGGATGATACCCCTGAGTGGAGAACGAAAGCCTTATGTGTGTCACACCGTTACTATAGGGTGTAGTATGACTATGTGCTACTGTCGGACGTGCGGGCGAGACGTACATATCACACACAAAGAAGAAGACTGCGACGGGGAGCCGAACCTGTCAACACCCGACAGTCTCAAGCCCGAGCCTCGGGAGACCCGAGACGAGCCAGCCCGAGACCCGCCGGACGTGTTCTAAGTAGCCGGGCGGTCTCTTTTCGCAGGGGTATTCCCCTACATAAGTGTATCGGTCGATGGCTTTATATAGGATGATACCCCTGCGCCGAAGGGCGCGAGTCCCTTCAGCTATCTATCACTTCATAGTCCCGCCATTCGAGTTGGTCGTGTAGGTCTTCGAGTGTGATACTTCGGGGACTGTCTGGCGAGTCTGGCGCGGTCTCTTCAATCCTAAGCTGGATGACACCATCCTCGTCCGCGTACATAGACTTCACGATGACCTTATCTTCGACTGGCGCACCGTCCGCAGGGCGCGACCATTCGATAACGGTTCCGCGTTCGATGATGGGGTATTCCACCATATCAGTAAACAAGAGGGGGATAGGTAAAAGGCTTTCGATATGGGACGGCGAGCCACGCAGGGGTATTCCCCTACATAAAGGCACCGATTAGATAGCTTTATATAGGATGATACCCCTGCGGTGCCGTACCCCACCCTTATGGATATAGAATCGAAGGCCTTTTACGTATGCCTCTCTTGTGTTTAATCGCAATGGCACAGAAGGCCACCACCCGACAGCAGCGAGCCGAACAGTTGTCGAACGTCGAAGTGTACGAACTGCGCGACGGAGTGTATGCGCTACACTGCGAAAACGAGGACGGGGAGCCGCGTAAGCGGATTCTGGAGCCGGGAGAGATGTACAGCAGCAGCCCCGATATGAAGTACCGCCCGCACGTCATCGGGAAGTATATGCGACGGCTGGCGATGGAAAACGCGGACGCCCGCGAGACGCTGCGAAAGGCCGCCCGCGAGCGGATTCAAGAGTACGATACGCGAGCGAACGACGCCCGCGAGAAAGCCGACAGCCTCAATACGAGCCTCCTAACGCTCCGATAAGGCCCGGCCCCGACTTTTTTTTTCGCTCCGCTCCGCAGGGGTATTCCCCTACATAAAGGTATCGGTCGGTAGCTTTATATAGGATGATACCCCTGCGGTGCTGGCGAGTCCATATCGAAGGCCTTTTACGT
>Ga0209965_1000031_pt1 | contig 45130 bp, 56 predicted proteins | sample SalPon2_B_H2O_MG_FD_185707 | JGI IMG/M metagenome (GOLD analysis project Ga0209965, IMG submission 185707) | Salt pond water microbial communities from South San Francisco under conditions of wetland restoration - Salt Pond MetaG R2_B_H2O_MG... | ecosystem: Environmental > Aquatic > Non-marine...
TACATGTCCGAGGAGCACAGTACTGAATGGGACAATACTACAGTTACATGCTTGGGTTCATTTGAGACTGAAGTTCATAATCTCATTAAAGACTCAATCATGTTCAATGCTGGAACAACTAACAAACAAAAGCTCAATGAGTACATGAGCGAGATGTTTGATAAAGATGTATGTGAGCTAGATACATGTCATATTCATCTTATGGGCTCTACCCTAATGATGAGAGACATGGCACAAGCTAATGAAGTAATGAAAAACGATACATCAAAGAATCCAAATGGTGTACTCACGGATATAATAGATCCTAACCCACACGGGGCAGACATTAACGAAGAGTAGCTATATCCAGTTGGATTAACTAAGGTTCGACTCCTTAGCTGGACTTGCGGTTGCGGTATATTGTAGTTGATACCATGAGAACTCATAACAGTAACCACGTCGAGGAGCGTAGCGAGGAGTACTTTGATGGAGAAACAATGGACAAAGTCAAGCAACAGTACGAGGCAATAAGAAGTTCAGGCATGACTAACATGTTCGATGTGTCTACTGTTCAGGACATTGCCATCCAGATGAACTCAAATGAGCTTGCTGAGTATATCGAGTTCAGCGATGCTAATGAATTCTTCGATATGGCAGAGCAAGCTGCAGAAGAATACAGGTAGAAGGATGGGGTTAGATGAATTTCTTGATGATGATTCAAGTAATTCTTCATCAAGTAGTTCAACAACAAAGACAAAGCAAGTAGATCGTAGTGACTTTGGGGCTTCAAAGTTCAATATCATACAAGCATTCGATAAAACTGGAAAAGTGACTCCACAACAGATAAAATACCAAGTAAGAAGCATAGATGCTGGCTGGAAATCCCAGTTTAGTCTCGAACGGATGGAAAAAGGCGAGTTAGTGTTGTATAGTTCCGGTTTCCATGCGAGTAGTGGTGGGGAAGTTGTAATGATTTTCACCACTATACAATCTGTTACCGAAGATGAGTACAATGGAGATAGTAAAGACATATGGGTTGTGTTCTGGGACCTTGATGAAGGAGAAAACATCGATGAAGGGGCATACATAAACAGAGATGAAGGTTGGGAGGAAGTGCTGTTTAATGAAGTAGATAAAAGAATTAAATCTTTATCTAACTGATTTACGTATTCATAATATTTCCCTATTGGAGCAATGGGGTTCGACTCCTCATTAGGGCATAGCTGGCAACTTACTGCCATTGGGAGACTGATAATGAGTAAGCGAACATATACTAAGTTCAATAAGCAGGATTTCGAGAACTGTCTCGATAAAACTGATGAGAACTTCAGAGAGGTGGAGCATGGCTGGACAGAAGAACTAGTGTACGAGTCACGTTCTGATGATGGTAGATTCATCATGAGAGTGTACTCGTCACTTGACAAAAGAACTGGTCGAGCAAGAGACAAAGGTACAGACGCTATTAGACTGGTTGTACTTGATGATGAAACTGAACGACCAGTGCTTAAAGAAAAGCGAACTAATAGGATCCAGACGTGGTGTAAGAATCTAAGATCCAAAATAGAAAACATTGGCAATAGACGTGATGAGTTAGTGTTTTGCTCTCGCTGTGATAGTGTGATGGTTATCCGAAAGAACAAAAGCAGTGGTAACGAATTTTACGGATGCTCGTCTTATCCAGATTGCAAAAACACAGAGCCTCTGTGATTAAAGTAGTGAATACTTCCACAGGTCGGCAGCGTTTGCTGCCGACAGTACAGTTCACTACTTTAATTAAAGAGAAGCTACCCCACGACAGCCCATCAACAGCTGTTAATAAAGGGTTTATTATATTAAAGCTTTCGATCACAGTTAACCTATCTCTGTGATTTTCTCCGTTTCAGCACCGATGTGTGGGAAAGCCTGAAGGTAAAATATGAAAAGTGGACACATTGATAAGTTTGACTTGGAAAGAATAATAAAATCAATAGAACATGAATACACCATAGAACCCATCGAAAAACCTAGAGTCGCCGTAGGCGACGAGAGTACAGACAGAGATGATTCATACATAGTGAACATAGATGAATTAACATGCACTTGTGAAGACTTCAAGTATAACTGTAACGAGGACCAGTACTGTAAGCACATATACAGAACAGTATTTGAAAAGCATCGAATGGTATAGATCAATCCGAAAACAGAAAGTATTTAATGAAGAATATAAATATCTTATTATGCACCTTGAAACGAAACTTGCCTTTTTTCACGACTATAGCGACTGTAACCGTCCGTTATCGAAGCATTTATACCCGTACACGCCGTACAAGCAATCACCCACCGACGCTCGGGCCATCTGCGTTTGGCCCTGAAGTTTCGGTGTATAAATAGAAGATGACAACTTCAAAAATCCAGTCTCATAGATCTTTGGCCCACATGGAGGTTCGAGACCTCAGTGAGAACTTGGGTTATGTCACTACAGTGACCGCTATCCCAACTGCTTCCGGGTCAAGAGGCACACAATGCTCTGAAGTCTCGTCAGCTTCAGTTAGTCCCATTGGAAAGTCAGTAGGTTGGCTTCATACCTGTGTCCAAGAAGGTATTGGAACTAAGCACTGTCACACGCTGCTTAGAGGGTTCGATTCCCTACCTTCTCTTTGCCGGACTGAAGTACTCCGGCACGAAGTGCGAAGTACTTCCAGCGGAAAGCCATTCGCTGTAAACAAAAATGGTGAAACAAAGAACCACAATGGCTCTTGACAACTTTACCGGCGAATCAGAAGAATCGAGCGGCGGCCCGCCACGAACCACCTACTACCAGTTCGAGAACCCGGATCACGAGAACTCGAAGGAGTTCGACGACCCGGAGACCGCTAAGGAGCACTTCCAGGCGGCACGATATGTTCAGAACCGTCTCGGAACCCAGCGCCACGATCTAGTTGGTAAGTTCCTCGTTGCTGTCTACGAGGTCGAGGAGAACGAAAACGACGAGGAACTGCAGCAGCTCGTCGAAGCCGTTCGCTCGTAAAGACTTACAACACCTTCCACACCCAAACTTTATACAAAATACTAAGAGTCAGAGGAAACATAGTTCTTAACCAGCATTGATGGCTCATGGTTGTGCCCAAGCATTGGTAGATAACACACCTCATCTTCGCTAAAGAACTATGAGGTTCAAACCCTCCCTCTGACACATATATTATTTAAGCAGGGCCTATAGCTCAATCGGTAGAGCACCTCGCTCATAACGAGGCGGTTTTCGGTTCGAGTCCGGATAGGCCCATCAAGCCCACCTAGCTCAGTTGGTAGAGTGCTTCGCTGTTAACGAAGCGGTCCTAGGTTCGAGTCCTAGGGTGGGCGCTTCGGTCTTATAGACCGAGATACAGCGTTGGACTGATAGCTCAAAAGGAAGAGCTCCACAGCAAAGCCATGCATGTATCACAGGAGTATCACGAGAGATAGACAGGATGCGTTCCAGCTAGTCTGAGCTAGTGCTGCTGAATGTCGTCGGTCTTGGGGAACGCTGTGGGAAAGTCTAGGTTCAAATCCTAGTCAGTCCATTCAGCCTAGCGGATAATGGCTGATGAGGTTGTAGAAACTAATGGCACGAGTACGCCGAGTTGACGACGAACGGGAGATGGAAAAAGTTACTGAAGATTTCCTTACACGAGGTTATAAAATCAAAACTGAAGGACAAAGAAGCACTATGATGAAGAACAATACCTGGGGTTCTGGAACAGGACACATCGTAGTCGCTGTACTAACTATCTGGTGGACTTTGGGAATCGGTAATGTGGTCTACGCGATCTACAAGAACCGAACCGCCGAAGAAGTCCAGATCAAAGTAGAAGAATAGAAGCAACCGAAATAAAATATTTGCAGAGATAGCCAAGCTAGGTCAAAGGCGGAGCACTTAAGATGCTCTCCCGCAGGGGTCCGTGGGTTCGAATCCTACTCTCTGCATGATGGATGAAGAAAATATTATGACAGCTGAAACAGTTACAACATACTCAGTTGTAGATTGCTCTGAATGCGATAGAGAAGAAAAATTCAAATACAGAGAAAAAGCAATATCATGGATGGTTCTTCACTATGAAAAGCATCATTCAGATGTTCTACCTGAAATATAAAAGAAAACAAAACATTTATTATTGTACCCTACGTACAAACTGATAAGAACACAAGCTAAAATGGGTATGTAGTCTAGTGGTTATGACGCAGCCTTTACAAGGCTGAGATCGGAGGTTCAAATCCTCCCTTACCCACTCGTGCTGAGCATCACATTAAACTGCTCAAAGCACAGCTGCTGAGACCACCAACTCCCAACACAGTCTCGACTGGTATGGAACCTGAATACAGTGTTCACTTTTATAGTGGACCTGTATTCACCCCTACCTGCTAAGGACACATGGCCTAACCCGGATAAGGCGATTGGCTTCTAACCAATAGACTGAGGGTTCAAATCCCTCTGTGTCCGTTGCGGTTTGGACAGGTGACAGAGTCTGGCCTATTGTGCTCGCTTTGAGAGCGAGTGGCGTAATGCCTCAGGGGTTCAAATCCTCTCCTGTCCGCTGGAGAAAACAAAGAATAATGGCAGACAAAATTTGTAACGATACAGACGAATCTATTACTATTGAACCTGGTGAAACAATCAAGGTTCAAAGTGAAACTGAACACAAACGAACACTATCAAGTAGACCCAAAAAGCATACTATTAAAAAAGTATTTAAAAACTGGGAAGGATAATATAACATGGGATTAGAGCAATTCGAGTCAGAAGGTCCAAGGACATACAAAAAAGGCGGTAAAAGAGATCCTGATGGATACAATAAAGACGGTTCTATACCTGAATACTGTGTCCATTATTTGAAGGGGTCGGACATAGATCTAGAGTTTGTCCCCGATAAATATGAAAGACACGAGGTTATCATCAGAAAAGAGCTGTATGCAATCTCGATGCCTAATGAGCCTCCGTATTATGTTTGCCCCACGTGCCGGTCTGTTTCATCAGACTTCAATGTTATCCCTAAAGCAGATAGCATTGATATGCCCGATGAAGATTGGGTAGATGAATACAAAGACGCTTCTATCAATTCATCTAAACAAGTTAAGTCTGATGATGCTCGTTGGGAGTTCGAAACGATGGACAAAGATCTTGAAGAACCACAAGAAGACGATGATGAGGGACTCTCATCGGGTTTAGAGAGTTTCCTCAAAAGCTGAGCTGCTTTTTTGCGATAGCTTTTTGTTCCTGTGAGTTTTAATGCCAATCAATAGGGTCTATATAGGCCCTATTTCAAAATGGAGGTGTAAACAATGGGACTTGAACAATTCACTGACGATAGTTCTACTTCCAATACTTCTACAAACGGTAATACTACCACAACTAAACAAAAATCATCTAAGAGTGAACCGAAAAACTCTGATAATGATCCGTTTAAGGTAGTTGGTTCAGGAAGTGGAAAGAAAAAGGTTTTTGAAACAAAAGAAGACTGGAAGTCAGCCGTTGACTTCATTCAGAATGAAATGGATATGTCTGTCAATCAGGTCATGTCCATGAACAATGAAAAGCGGCATACTGTTTTACACAAAGCTATAATGAAGAGTATGGGTGCTGAACCCGAGTCATTTCACCCAAAAAGGGAGTGTGCAATCTGCGATAATGTATTCATATTCCCTAATTACTGGAGATTTGTGAAATACCGAGGCGAGACATTTTGCCCTACTCATACGCTTGAAGAGTGCAAAGAAGAAGTTGAAGAAATAAACGACATACACTAATATGGGACTTGAACAGTTTGAATCTGATACTTCAACGAATAGAAGTGGTTCAAAAAGTAGATCTACAAGTAAATCCCAATGGTATATTTGCTTGTGGAACGGAAAAGAATCTCTATCAGATGGATACGAAGAAATAACCATAACAGATAAGCAGTTATGGAACGACATTATTGAGTTCATCGAGGAAAATTTTGACCTAACCAAAGATGAACTCATGGAATTACCAAAGATTAACAGGTATGAAATAGTTAAGAATACAAGAAAGCGACTGATGGATACAGAATATGTAAAACGAGAGTTAACAGAAGAATGCTTTGTTTGTGGCAAAGAGTTCGAGTTTCCACATAATTGGGACTTTATTGAGTTCAAATCAAAACCAAGTTGCCCTAGACATACTATGGGAGAACTTCAAAACAAACATGAAGAAGTAGAAGAATGGGCTTAGAACAGTTCGCAGAAGATAAAAGCGACGACTATGATTTTCCGAGTGGAATAAGCGAAAAGATAAAGAAACGAAAGATGTTTGATGAAACCTTGTGCCCCACGTGTGGGCAAGATGGCGAAGTGCTGGATCATTGGTACAATAGATGTACTAATGAAGATTGTGATACAATCACGTATATACCGACAAATAGATAATAACCATGCCAGAATGCACTAGATGTGGAAATAGAGTCAGCGAACAGTTTGCTAAAGTAATGTGGTCAGATGCAGAAACAATACCTGCTTGCCCTGAATGTGAAGATGCTAAAATAATGGATGGAGATCTTCATATATACAGAGGCTAGTGCTCGATTATTCATACAGCAATCAATCATAAGATAAACATCGAGCATACAAGAGTAAAGATCCTAACAATCGTCACATTTATTTTAAATCCCCCACAATATCACATGTGGTCAAAAAGGATTACAAAAGATACACATTATAGACCGAGACTTGATGAAGTACAGACTTACGAACCAAAATAGAGATAACAACTGCAATGGGACTAGAAGAATTCCTTGACGACGGGGATAGTAGCACAAATGAAACTGAAGATGATGAAGAAAACTCATATCAAGTTACGCTAAATAAGAACACAAAAGCAGAATTTGAAGAAGAATGGGGTATGTCGCCCCTTTCCGCGAAGAAAGATAATTCTTGGATAAGTGAACGTGTCGATGAAGGGTGGGATGTGAATGACTTTGCTTCCGCCTGGAATGCAACACTAAAGACTGTTCTTGAAAACTTCAAAGATCATATCGAGAAGGATAACTTCACTATATCAGATGTTCCTGATGTTAATTCACCAAACTTTGAAAAGCAACATGCTAGGTGGTACATAGAACAAAACCTAAAGCACAGAGCTGGACCCGGAATCTTAGGAGATAACACGATTCTGGTAGAAAGTAGATTTGATGAACTCCCCGATGAGTTCATTGATGGAATAGACGCTTGGGACAGATACAGAGAAAGAAAACAGAACTAACAAAATGGTAACACCTAAAGACTGTGTTTGGGGAAAGGAGTTCTTCGACACTTATATGAAGCATGCAAAGAAGACTTCATATAATAATGAAGAACTTCATCAAGTTGCTTCCCTATCGTTGATAGGACAGTCAATACGTAACGTGAGATTGAGAGCAGATCAAACATGGATTGACTGTAGAATACATCCGTTCATTATACAGTCTTCCGGTACTGGTAAAAACTCTGCTTTCAACTTCATGGGAACTGTATCCAAAGCAGCTGGATACTCGTTTGAGGAGCACGGTAAAGACTCTACAGCCGGTATTATGGGTACAGTTCGACGCAATGGAGAAGTAGATAAGGGTGATCTTGCTGGTAGTGGTTTTGTTGCTTGGAAAGAATCACAGCAGCTTTTGAAAGCCGCAAAATCAGAACACTCGTCTGATCTACTTGAAGTCATTAATCAAGCACTTGACCCATCTGGTAAGGTATCACGTAGTCTTTCAGGTGGAAAACTTGAATATAACTCCAGAACATCGTTGTTCTGCACAACTTATCCACCGCAGCCTAATGGACAGTTAGAGTTGGTTCATCAAGGTTTCCTCCCACGGACTGTGTTCCTATACCGTAGGCTTGACGAAGACTTTTATGACTTCGTTAATGAAAAGCGAGACAACAATCTACCGAAGGTTGGCAAAAGCAATACCAACTACATCGGAGAATATGAGGACGATGTGCAAAAGTTGGCAAATACCCTCAAATACATAGAAGATACTGTTTGGGAATACGGAGATGTCATGCGTGAAAAAGACTCTCATTATGCCCAAGGCAGAGAACACATAATGTACTTCGAGGGTGTTGATGAAGGTGTTAGTCTTAATCCATCGCCTGTGATTGATGATATACTTAGTGATTATCCGTATAAGATACGGAATATAGCTAAGCCATTCAAGACACGCATGTTCGACATGACGTACAAAATAGCTGCTTGCCTTGCAGCTGTTGATTATGATGAAGAGACTGACGTATATGTCTCTCGCATAATCAGAGAGCGACATGCGAAACAGGCGAAAAAGCTTGTCGGTAAATCCTTCGAGAATATCGTAAGGTTCATTCAAGATTACATGGTTGAGACTGGCGATGAAGATCTCAATAGGCTTGAAAGCACAATCGAAGAAATATGCCGTAATGACAGCGGCCAAGCCACCGTGAGGGAACTCATGATTGAAACCACACGGAAGAAGCGGGATATTAAAGACGATATTGCTACACTACAAGAAATGGGTAAAATAGAAGCTGAAAAGAATCCACATACTCTTGAAGTTGATGATAAAGTTCAGTACATCGATAATCCCGATGTACTTAGATACTGAATGAATCCGTTATCCAAATCGCAGTTCATGGATAAAATGGAGCTAGCAGAAAATGCTCCTGATTATTCTGAGAAAGCGAATAAACGGTTCTATCAGTGGATGTATCGTAGAACAGAAGGGCTAGTGCAAGTGTGCGCTTTCCCTGTCCCATCGAAAGATCAGGATAAGTCTGAAACTGGTAATGGTAAATGGATACATGCCAGAAAGTACAAAGAATTCGCTGAATTCTGTAAAACCCATTCTGGACTGTGGAGATATCACGTGTACTCCGGTGTGAATACACTTGATACTTCTCCTGATAACGGACGAGGTGGTCTTAAGTACATAGACCGCGTCGATCATCTGTCCTTCGACATAGAAACAAAGCGCGATTCGTACTCAGGGGCACCAAAAGATCATGTGTGGTGGTGCTATAAGTACGGACTTGCTCAAGCTAAGTATATGGTGGAGGAGTATAGTGTTCTTCCACTTGTAGTTATGTCCGAAAACGGAATACATCTACATTATAACGTAGATTTTGAAGTTAAATCGGATAAACTGATTGGAAAGCAGCACAAATACACTAAGTATCTGACACACAAAGCAAAAAATAGCAAGTGGGCTAAGAAAATAAAGGAAAGTGCGCCTGACGAAGTAAAGTTCGACCAAGATGACGTTAGTGATGTTCCAAGAGTTATGAAAGTACCCGGAACAAAGGGAATAAAGAGCGATAACGGTCGCTTATGCGGCATTATTCATGAGCCTTCATCAAAAGAAGCCGGAGTGATACAATCTGATGACATTAATGTGGGAGATGATGAATTAGAACCCGTGGTTGACGAAACTGTATCCAGTACTGGCTCAAAAACTGGTGTTGATGCTACATGGTCGGAGCTATCTGACTCCACAATGGACAAAGTTCATAGCTTAGCCAAAAATGATAGTACATTCAGAGACTATTGGAACGGCGACTTAGATAATTACAAATCACGATCTGAGTCTGAGTTCGCTTTCGTAATAAAAATGCTCAATCACAACTTCTCTCCTGATGAGATAATCGAGGTCATGTGGGCTAGTGGAATGACAAAGTGGGACGAGGAGTCTGAACATTATAGAGAGCGAACAATTGAGAACGCTGTTGACTACTTTGACGGTGACGTAGTAAGAACCAGCAGAGATGCGTCTATAAATTTTAAAAGACGTTCAAGTTAAACGAAACATTAATAAGGGCTCAGTTCGTACACTCACATAAAGATAACAGCTAATGACGAGAGTATATATATCAGCAAAGCCCGATAAGTACCTGTACGTCAAATCATTAAGAGATGAGCTATGGCGTATAGTTGATGCTAGATATGATTACATGAAGAAAGATCCACATTTAACTGTGGTTCCTCCATTCAGCATTGACGATGATAAGACTGATGAAGTCGATGAAATCGTATCTAACATGAGACTGAAAGGTAAAGAAATAGAAGTTAATGGCCTTTCAGTCTACAAAAATATCCACAGGCCCAGAGTAGTGATGCTGGATATAAACGTGGATATTGAAAATGAAAGAGAACAGTTGAAAAATGAACTTAAGGGAATCACAAACTCAAAGATAAGAGATCCAGTTGAACCTCACATAACGCTGTTTAAGACCAGTGTTAACTCATCTGATGTTAGTGACAAATTGAAGCAGAGTCTCCAGAATGAAATACACAGAAGAAGCAGTTTCATGGATATGACCATTGAATCTGTTTCTGCTGAGTACAAGAGAACATAAGTCAATGTCACTGGATACTTTTGCAACTACTGACGATACAGTACGTGACAGTTGCAATGATAAAGTGTCCAGTGACAATATTGACAGTCAAAAGCCAAAGTCTCAGTCAAAAGTATTCTGGCATGACACAGACACCAGATTCTATGGCGAGGGAACTCCTAATGATTTCCCTATAATAGCAGTTAGCGAACTGTTAGCCGCAAGAATGGAGATAATTGAAGATAAAGAATGGGCACATGAAATTGCTCAATTCTGGAACATCGAAGATACTGAGAACATCAGTGAGTTGATGAAGATAACCTTCAATGATCTCAGAACCTGGCACTGGCCTCTCAGACCGTGGGACAAAGATCCTACGAAAACTAGACAGCATTTAGTTGAAAAATACGTACCTGAAGTTATACGCTGGGAAGCTATAATGGAAGGCGAAGATCCAGATGAAGCTGTTCTGGAGTGGGAAAATAGATACGAAGATGATTCGGTTGACTTTATACAGTTGATCGAAGAAACTGATGTGTCTGATGAAGATAGAAAGTGGTTCAACAACAATGCTGACTGGATGCCTCTGTTAAAGAGAAAAGTTGAGAAGAATGATGATGTGGACATAGATATAGCGGAAGATGACAGCTGGATGGATGAAGAATGGTAAAGAATTCGTAGCACTATGTTTCAAAATACCGAACACAAGGGGTTACGTGAAAACAACAATTCTGAATCCAGAACCGGCGTCACAGGCCCTGAAACGTCCGTTATCGGGTGTTTCAAAATGGGTGGAAATATTGAAACCACACGCGCGTAAACAACATAACGAAATATGGGAAACTTCATAAAAGTAGTCCAAGAACCATCGTATAAAACAGTTGAAGAGTACAAAGATTACCTCAAACGGAACTCTCCAAATCCAAACTTAAAGTATGAGTTAATGGATGCTGATATTAAGTGCACTTGTTGCACTCAAAAAGCTCCACATGCAGCAGCTGCATATTTGAAGATCCTTGATGAGACTCCATATGGTGACAAATTTGGAGTCAATGCTGGGATACCTTCATCAGATCACGGTGAAACTTTGTGGATATGTGCTGACTGCTTTACAAATGGAGTAAGGCCAAAGTACAAGTACTTCGGTAATATTAAGTGGAATAATACCGGAAGAAGAATTAAGAAAAGAGCTGAAGAAAAAGGACGCCATCCTTGGTAGTTTAAATAGATTACATGAAAGTAGTAATAGCTGAAGACATGCCTAATGAATTGTTTGCTATGTGCGACAAAGAGTTTACAGTAGTAACTAATACTCCTGAATGTGGTGAGATAGCGATATACGATTCACGTTCAGAAGAAGAAATACTCCAAACCATAAAACAGATGTATAGTTCAATGAGGAGTACACCAAACCTATAAAATATGGAAGCAAACTTTAACGACATACAACCTGATAAGAACAGAGAATACCTAACTGAATCCATAGATAGAGACGATTATAAGGTATTCTTCCAATCATGTGAAGGAATGCCTGAAATACCGGATAACAATATTCATCTATGGTTCACATCGCCTCCGTATGCTACAATGAGGGGAACTATGGCGTACCCTTCATATGTAGAATATCTAGAGACGATGTATGGTATCTTGAAAGAAATGTATAGAACTTTGAAGCCCGGAAGGTGCATGATAATCAATATATCAGATTATCAGATATCGTCCGAACTCGATAAAGAAGTAATCAAAGGAACTGACTTCAAGCTTGGGGAAAAGTACGATTGTCCGTCACACTTCTCGTACTTGCTCTATAAGCTAAACAAACATGAAGCAGAGCACCATGAACTAATATATGAAGATACAATCACGTGGAAGAAAGCAGGTTCCACATCACAAAGAGCCGGAACATTTGTATCTTCAGGTAATCCGTTAAAGTACAGACCGGAGCAAGTGACTGAACGAATACTTGTGTTCCGGAAAGGAAAGATCGACTACAAGAAGATATGGCGCGAAAAGCGCAATAGTGAAGTGTATTCAGACATTGATATGCCCACATATGAAGCATTCGAGGAGTGGGCTAGTGTTGATCCAGAAAGATACCGTGAGTACATTCAGGACGTGTGGGAAATAAGTCCTGAAACTCAGTCTGATCATCCTGCACCGTTCCCTATTGAGCTACCAAAAACAGCAATTGAACTATACTCTCTCCCACGGGAGATTGTCGGAGATCCATTCCTTGGTTCTGCTACAACTCACCGTGCAGCTCAAGAAACTGACCGGAGAGCTATAGGGTATGAAAACTTCGACGCTGAAAGTGAAGATACTGGTAGCTTTAGAACCATGATTGAGGAGCGTATAGGTGCTAACAATCAAGGTCTGGATACCTTCATGTAAAAATGGATAGAGACAAGCTTCCTGATTCACTACCCACAGACGTAGTACACGCAAAAAACTCCGATAAGTATCACATATTGTTTAGTAAAGAAGTTACAGAAAAAGAAAGATACGATACAATATGTGATACATTCAAAGTAAAATCTCACCCTACAAAGACTGAACTTATTACAATCGAAGAAGCAAACAAATCAAGTAATAGGATGTGTAAAAACTGTGTAAATAAGTTATCTCTAATATACGGCATTGAGTCTAAAACATGCTCAATATGTCATAGAGATAATCTGAGTGATAACGTAGAACTCAAAAATATAGAGTCTCCAAACACAATAAGAGATGTTCGAGAACAATACATATGTTTAGAATGCATTGATTACATACGAGAGTTTGAATAGCTGATATTTTTTTCGGGTAAAATATGCACAAGGGTAAACCTCCACCACTAGCAATTAGGTTCATTATGATAGTTATACTGTTGAAAGACAAACGCATGACGTAACATTTATAACAACGTAAACCAAATATACACCCGGAGATGAAATGGCCGCTGTAAATGTATCTGAAGACGTGATGGAAGACATTGAACTCATCATCGAAGAAAGTAAATGGAGTCCATCAAAGAAAGAGATAGTTGAAAAGGCAATCAAAGAGTTCAAAAAGAGCGAAGGCATTGAGCAGTAACTCAACTGAATACAATACAAAACTACAACAATGGGAAAACTAGGCGACATATTCGGAGACGAATTTGAAGAAAAGTACAATGACAAAGCCGAGCGGAGAATGGAACAGCAAAAGAAGGTTGATAAAAAGACCCTGTTAGAGATCTGCTATCAAGCCGTACACGGAGGTGGCTTTGACGGCGAAGAACCTCGGTTCACGTTCGATGCTGGAGAAGTTGAGCACGATGTTGTTCTGATGGAGTCACCAAAGAACGACATTAACAAGTTCAAATACAAGTTCGATGATACAGGGAATATCAGTCTTGGTATGTTCCACGTTGGAGATCTGTGGTCTTGTATCTTCAATGAGGAAACTATGCCACTCGTTGATAGGATCCAGACTGATGAACTATATCTCGTTGTTGGTAGATACCAAGAGAATGTGAAAGACAAAGGTACTGCCGATGAAACAGTCTACCAAAACATATCTCCAGTTCGAGGGATCCTTCCTGTTGCAAAGGTAAAGCAGTACGCTGACAAGTACCGTGACGAGATGCAAGGTACATCAAAGCAGGAACAGGCACAAAAACAGAAGCAGCAACTTGAAGAAGAAGATGATGATATTGATCTCGGAGGTGCAGACGACGATGAGATCGATAAGTCCAAAATAGTTCAGGTGTTCGGTGCAATTGGGGATCAGAAGCCTGAAATCCTAAAGAAAACTGTTAGTGGTGATTCCGATGCTATCGATAAGCTAGTTACTGTCACCAATAACAACTTAGACTCACATGCGGATGAGGAGCGAATCCTCGATATATTTGAGGATGAAGTTGAGGAGATCGACGGACGTGGGGAAGAAGATAACGACGACGATGATGGCTTAGACCTCGGTGGTCTTGATGATGAAGAAGATGAAGATGAACCAGAGCCTGAACCAGATGATGAACCTGAACCCGAAGAAAGTTCATCTGATTCTGACGATGATAGTGTAGACGACTGGTTCTGAACAGCTAGCTAAACAACACACCTGCTATAGGTATTATTGGGAGTCGAGCCCCAAAGCAGGCTTGAAATGAGCGGTATTGACCTTGGCGGCATTGATGAAGAAGAACAGCAATCCGTCCTGATAAAGGACGTGATAGACTTCTGTCAAGGACCGGATCTCATAGAAGTATTCGGTCCTAGCGGAAGTGGAAAAAGTGTGTTTTCGAGAGAAATAATGCGTTCTCTCTCGAACAAGACTGATAAGAGAGCATTATTCATTGATACTGAGCGCAATATCGGTGAAGTTGATGAATTAGAGGGAGCAGATTACATATACATTCCTGATTGGCATGATCTCTATGCTTATATAGTCGGGAATGAAGGTGGACTCAGTGAAGATCCATTTGGAACTAACACCACTGGGCAAAGAACACTAAAGCAAGGTTACGATATGGTCGTCCTAGATTCGATTGGTTTTCCTGCTCTAATACAGTATGGAAAATACAGAGTCGCTGATGACTCAGACCAGTTCAAAGTGTTCAATGAACTTCAGGTTATAACTGGTGAATTGAAAAAGTATGCTCAGCATAATGATTCACTAGTTGTAGTTACCAATCAACCAAAGTCAGACTTGTCTGGTAGCGATGATCCTGATCCATTCGGAGATAAAAGTATATTCGGGTTCAAAGAGGTGTGGAAAACCATAAAAAAGAGTACGAATGAGATTAAAACGACTTGTGGCATCGAGACTTTCCGTTCACGCCAAGCCGGAAAGGGTAAAGAGATATTCACTGTTGAAGTATCTGACGAAGGAGTCGAAGTTATAGATCGATTTGATGAAGAAGCTGAAGATGAGTGGTCAGTATAAACATTGATATATGTTGAACACATAGTGTACTCATGGTAATCTTTGATAAGGACATAGTAGAGGATCCACTTGATGATATGAGTGGTATCCATAAGCCTAACAGGGAACGCGAAGGTCCAGTTGTAAAAACCCTGAACGGCTTAATGCGTAAAGAAAAAGGCAGTTCATATCATAATCAAGATCCTAAAACGGGTCACTTATCTACTTCGGATGGGTGCAAAAGAAAGTCATATCTGAACTACGTTCATAAGTTAGATGATGACTTAGATGTACCTCCGAACGATGATAATACCAATTGGACCTTTAGTCATGGAGATGCAGTCCATGAAATGATACAAGACATGCTTCTACATGAAATAGGTAGAGAGTATGTTACAATCGAGGAAACTGTCGAGTATGAACTAAATCCTGAGTATGAGATCTACGGACACGCTGACATTGTGGTCCGTGGGTTAGACTCAGCAGAACCAGTTGAAGATATACTGGAGGGATACAAAGATATTCTTCCTGAATCATTCAGTGGTTTTCCGAGTCCGTTTGTAATAGACATTAAGACCAAAAGTGAGTTCACCTATTACAATTACGGAAAAAGTGGTCATGCAAGAACTGTTCCAAGTGAAAAGAATGTCATGCAGCTTAACGGCTACATGGGTATCCTTGGAGCAAAGTACGGATGCTTACTGTACTACTCCAAACGTAATGATCACCTAGAAGAATACTGGGTAGAATACGATGATGAACTGTTCCAAAAAGCACAGCGCAATATTGGGAATGTTCTAGACTCGGTAAACTCTGGTGAGCCTGCCACACGTGACCCTGACGGTGAGTACATGTGCCGAAAATTCTGTAAGTGGTACAAAAACGGCGACTGTCCGGGCATGGAAGGTGTAGAGCCACATGAGAACTGGGAAGGAGATGATGATGCCCACGTTTACGACCATCCAGAATGGGCCTAGACGATTTCAAACAGAATAACGATACCGAAGAACCAGATGAATCTGATGAAAAATCAGATGATGGTAGTGATAATGAAGAAGAGTCTACAAGTTTATTTGAAAGACTTGAGAATGAAGACACATACACTGACGATACTGTAGATGACAATACCGATAATACAGTATTCGGTATCTCAGGTAGTCAGTGGAACTCAATGTCCAAAGATAAGAGGGTGAAACACGTAAGAGAAAACTTCATAGAAGATTACTATCCAGAATACCAGATTGATGAAAGATGGTCATATGAAAAAGTGAATGAAGTCAGTTGCGTGTGTGGAAACGACTTCATATTCCGACAGTCTGGTATGTGCTTAGAGTGTGGTAGAACATACAAAGATGCTGGACGTACAGTCATAAAGACACATGAAGTAGAAGATGAAAATGAGCAAGACTGACAATATGGCTAAGACAAAAGAAGAATCGGTTAGTATTAGTACTGAAGTTGGATACTTCCGGACTGTTCTTGATGCACTCGATTCAGTTCGGGATGAAGGTAAGTTAATCATCAAAGATGATGGAATCTACAGTAAAGTTGTAGATCCAAGTAATGTTATGATGTGCATATGCCGGATAAAAGGCAGAGCACTAAATGGAATTGATCTCTCAAATACAGATCAAGTCACTATAGGAACTGAGTTTGGTTCAGTATATGGTCTACTCAGTGGAACATCTAAGAATAGTGAACTTCAGTTGAACTTCCCGGTGATGGATAATGGTACTGAAAACATCCAACTAAATATCTTGGATGATGATCTTCAGTTTCAAAAACCTGCACTTAATCCAGATACAGTGCCAAAAGTTCCAGAGAACGATCCACTTTCACATTCAACACGTGTAGTGGTATCTGGTTCTGACCTAAAGAAATCAATAAAGCACGCTGAGAAGACTATTGATAAAGAAGCTGGTTCAGTGATTTTTGGAACTGAAGATGAAACGTTCTATGTTGAGAGTAGTGATCATGTTGAAGGCAGCTTCAGAAAAGAGTTCCATCAATCAGGTCCAGCAGATGGTGAACTTGGTGAAAAAGATACTGAAATAGGATTTGGCTTCTTAGATGATATTAAGGGTTCATTAGGTAGAAGTGATAATGTTACGATTCACATTAAGCAAGATAACCCGCTAAGGTTAGATGTGAATCTAGATGATGAAGGCAACGCACAGATTATATATATTATAGCTCCAAGAATCGAGACATAAAACACACATGAGTAAGCAAGAATTTAATATGTCACTTGATCCTCTCAAGCCATATTATAAAAATAGATCTGATAGAATAAAAATAGCGAATGACATAGCATCTGAAGTTATACTAGGAGATGCACAAAAGATAAACGTAAAATTGTGTGAGCTACTGAGAGATGTGCATCAAAAAGGCATGAGTGTTGTAGAAATATATGACTTTTTAGATACATACTCGGTGAGTCAAATAGAGAAGCATGTAAAGCATGAATGTAGACATAGTGACCTTGGTGATGTAAGTTATACAGAATGTGGGTTCATGAAGCATAAGTATAGACATGGAATGACTCTTGATGAGCTTGCTAGTGAATATGATGTACCAAGTACTGATATAGTGGTTAAGCACTTGAAAAATGAGTGTGACCACGATACTGGTCTAGATCCAGTAAACCTGTAGTGGTCTAGGCCCGGTTCGATTCCGGGTACAGGCTTGGCTGGCATCCTACTGCTGATAAATAGCAATGTTCAGATCAGGAGAATTCATATCCCAGTACATAACCGCAAAAGGTAATGAAGAACTGGATAATGGACAAATACAACCGAATGGTGTGGACCTGAAAATTGGTTCTATCAAAAGAGCTTCCGGTGAAGCCCTGATAGAAGATGATGAATACGATAAAGGTCAATATATTCAGGAAATTCCAAATGAAGATGGCATATATGTACTAGATGACGGGTTTTATCGAGTCATATATAATGAAATAATAGAGATACCTGAAAATCACATAGGGTTTGTTTACCCACGGAGTCGCTTGATGAGATCCGGAGGTGATTTACGAACTGCCGTGTGGGACTCCGGTTACAAAGGTAAAGGCGAGGGTGGCCTTGTAATAGATAGAAAGATGGGTATCGAAGATGGAATGAGAATAGGTCAAATGGTAATGTGCAGAACTGAAGAATTAGAAGAATCATACGATGGTACACATCAAGGTGAGAAACTGTAGGTAAAAACAACGTCTGTCCGTAGTATCTTGGAAAATCGAAAACATTTTACATTCATACAACATACCTAACAACCATAACAACCATTTTCACCATAATACTATGAGCCAATCACTACAAAACTCCAAAGCTCCAGTGGATATAAAGCATGTGGAGTATACTATTGGTTTCGATAACAGACAACCAATACCAATAGTTCACATCATTGGAAGAACGCGGGGTGGTACTAGAGTAGAACTAACTTACGATAAACAACGTTCATACTTCTATGTACCATCAGATGAGTTTGACAATGAAATGGAGAATCAAGATGAAGTACTGCGCGTTGAACGAGGGTATGAATCTATATACGGTGATACCTTAGTAAAAGTTTACACCCGAATACCTCCTGAAGTGCCACGTCTGCGAGATGATTATGAGCACTATGAAGCAGACATTCCATTCCCTCTCCGATTTATGATAGATAATGGAATTACAGATGGGATGATGATACCTGAGTCTTATATTGATGGAAAAACTGGTTCACTTCCGATGGATCTATGTGAACCATCTACTGTCAATATAGAAAGCCGTGTCTGCTTTTGTGATATTGAGGTTGATGATAAAGGTGGTTTCCCAGATCCAGAAGATGGTGAAAAGGAAATTATCTCCATAACTGTATATGATAACTATCTTGAGCGATATGAAGTGTTTCTGTATCATCCAGAACTGCCCATAATTGAGTCCGATGAGGCTCGGATTAGAGTATGGGACGATGAGCGTGAGATGATGAAGGCTTTCATTGAGTATCTTAATACAACTAAGCCGGACTTTCTCACGGGATGGAACTTTGAACACTTCGATGCAAGATACTTATACAACAGACTAGAGACGCTTTTCGGTGGGGATGATGAACCAGAAGGTAATGATCTATCGCCACTCGGCAACGTGAGGGCAAGCGGCTGGGGAGTTGATTACAAAGGGCTTGAGGTATTTGATATGCTTGAAGCCTACAAACGGATGAAGTTTAGCGAACTTGATTCGTACTCCTTAGAAGATGTTACCCAAGAAGAACTTGGCGAGGGTAAAATAAAAGATGAAAGAACATTCCACGAGCAGTGGATGAACGATCCTCAGCAGCTGATAGACTACAATATAAGGGACGTTGAACTCCTCGTAAGACTTGAACAAGCTGAAGGTATCATTAAGTTTTACGAGGAGATGTCTGACTTTGTAGGTTGGACAGCATCAAATGTAACAAGATCAGCTTCATCTGTAGATTGTTATATTCTTCGTAAGTCACATGGTAAATACGTTCTACCTTCAAAAGCTAGTTCAAAGTCTGAAGCGTTTGAAGGTGCAACTGTATTTGATCCATCATCCGGTCTTAAGTCTAATGTGATTGTACTGGACCTTAAGTCTCTGTATCCCATGACTATTAAGACAATCAATGCAGGTCCAGAGACCAAAAAAGAAGATGGACACTTTAGAGCTCCAAATGGAGTGAGGTTCCAAAAAGAGCCACGTTCGATAGTGGCTGAAATGATTGATGAGCTCTTAGAGCGACGAGAGCAGAAAAAAGCAGAGCGTGATAGCTACCCCGCTGATAGTAAAAAGTATGAAGTCCTTGACCGTCAGCAGACGGCAGTCAAGATAGTGATGAATACTATATACGGCGTTATGGGGAGCGATACATCTAGGGTTGGAGACAAAGATACTGGAGCTGCAGTAACTGCTGCAGCCCGTGGTGTGATAGCGCATACTAAAGAAACAGCTGAAGAACAAGGTTTCGATGTAATATACGGAGATACTGACTCCGTAATGATAGAGCTTGGAGATGAATACACACGGAATGAATGTCTTGAAATAGGGAATGAACTAGAAGTAATAATAAATGAGGCGTACAGTGAATTTGCCAAAGAAGAACTTAACGCCGATGAACACTGGTTTCAAGTTGAGTTCGAAAAGCTATACGAAAAGTTCCTTCAAGCAGGCAAAAAGAAACGATATGCTGGTAAAATAACATGGAAGGAAGGTAAAGATACTGAGTATATCGATATAACAGGATTCGAATACCAGCGTTCGGACTACTGTGAAGTCGCTAAGGAAATACAAAAAAGTGTATTCGACATTATTCTGAACGAAGGAACTCTTGAAGAACTTAGCGAATACGTTAATACTGAGATCGATAAAATCAAAAGCGGAGAGTATAACTTAGATAATGTTGGTATACCGGGGAAGTATAGTGGTCCTCCAGATGATTACGATGCTCCTACCATTCACTCACGGGGCTCTCACTACACTAATCAACATCTAGATGAAGAAATAACCATTGGAAGCAGGCCGAAGGGGATGTACGTTGATAAGATTATGAGTAATGGTGAAGGAGATTCACCTCCGTGGCCTCGTGAGTGGAATAATAAGACTCCATTTATATGCTGGATGAATCCAAAGATGGTTCCCGATGAGATTGTCATGGACTGGGATCAGTTGATTGATAAGCAGATAAAAGGTCCTATTCAGCGTCTACTTCAAGGGACACCGTGGTCATGGGCTGAAGTGAAAACTGGAGTTCGACAGCGCGGGATAGGCGAATTTGATGCTCAAAGAGTTGATGATGCTAATGAAGTTACCTTCAGTGAGGAACCAGATGAATATGAAGATGACTTTGAAGTAGATAGTATCGATGATGTAGACAAACCAGTCAGAGAACTAAATGAGATGCAAAATGTTCTTGGTTCGTTTGAGAACAATGGTAGCGATGAAACAGAAGTTGTAGCTACAATGACCAAAGAAGATGACGATGACTCAAATCCTGACTTAGATTCATACCTATGAGCGAAAAAGAACATTACGACTTCATCAAAAATGAAGCATCGAGATTTATAAACCAAATAGTTAGATCTGATGAGCAAACAAAGGGAATTGTAAACATAGAAGTAAAGGATGATTCTTACAGTGTTATCATACACAAAGGTACTGAAGCAGAAGCTACGGAAATCAATGATTTATCGAAGGAAAAACTGATGGAGTTGATTGATGAGAATCTGTGAACCGTGTTTGGAAAATTGAAACCCCATATTCTGGAGTTACTTTGGTGGCTAATGTAAAAATAACATAACACAAAACCGCATGAAGGCGGCGTGATAACCTTTAATAATATGCTGTCAAAGTAGCCCAATAACCGACAGAACTGTTCCCACACATGACCCATGTGGGGCAAACGTTTTTTGTTTATTTTTCTCCATTGCTATCTTCATTATCTCTCCATTTTCCATGTTTGCCATTTATTCTTTTGTCCCTTGATACGACTCTTTCGTTTTGTTCTTCTTTTAGTCTGCTTATAGTTTCATCTATATTTTCTATATCTTTCATCATTATTTCTTGCTCAGATACAATATCTCCTTGTTTCTCCATCATATCTTCCTGATTTTCCTGAAGCTCACTAATATCTTCTTCATGCTGTGAAACAATATCAACTAATCCCTGCATTCCTTCTACAGTTTTTAATCCAAAAACAGTAACTGATAGCTTATTTATTTTCCGTATCCTTACTGCTATATATCCTACTAAAAATGTCACAAGTGCTCCTAAAATTATCAAAGATATCTCCATTGCAAACTGACCACTTCCTACTTGCATTTGTATCATTCTTTATCACTCAATAGTTATTACGGCTTCATAGTATGAAAAGTGTTCTGTGTTAGAGGTACAAACAATTTCTCTAATACAAAGAGTATTGGTAAATAGTGCGCTGGTATTTATCAAGTACGGGCGTTTTCTTTAAAAAGTGTATTTAAAGAGCAGCTCCTTCAGTTAATTCCCCATCAATGCTAAGGTTTCCATTCAAGTCTAAGTTTGCTCTTCTTATGCCTGCAGCACTGAAGTCCAGATCTTGGGCATTAAGTGATATTTTGGTGTTCTGTATCCCTCCTGAACCATCCGACTCTGCATCTATTTCTATGAAAGATTGATTATCTAGGCTGAAGGTGTATCCGACTCTGGTTCCTGAACCTAATGCACCAGTAACTGGAGCATTTAATATCTGAGTGAATGAGTCTTCAGGTGCAGATATTGGCCCTGCGTCTATGCCTTGTAGGAACTGTGTTACTCCACTTTTAGCCTGTCTTATAAGCTCTACTCCATTAAGATCAGTCAACACTAACTCATCGGTTACAGCATCGAACTCAAATGCAAAGTCTTGGTTACTTCCGAAGTAATTTTTAACATTATCTCCAAGTTCAAACCCAGCATCAGGTAGTGATATTGGAGTTGAACCATCGAAAGGAATTATTTGAGATATATTTATATTTCCTACATCGAGGTCGCCATTTGGTATACTTACGTTCTGGGCTCCATCAAACGATAAAACATCTACTCCAGCATCTTGTATGCTTGATGAAGCACTCATATTCAACACTCCGCCAAATTCTCCAGAACCATTGAAAATAGCGTTACCAGTTGAAGCATCAAATTCTATAACACTTGTTCCGGAGAATCCAGAATCACGTATGTTTACGCTTCCATTACTGAATATGGTTAACTCAGAGGTGTTTACACCAAATCCGTAGTCCCCACCGTACAGATCTATCTTGCTTTCTTCAACAGTTTGGAATCCTATTGGAGCTGCTAAGTTATCTCCAAGTGATATAGGTCCAGCGAAAAGATCTGATAGCTGGGTGAAAGGCAAATCAAGTTCGCCAGTACCAATGGAAGAGCCTCCTATTTCAATCTCGAATGGATTATCACCTACTGCAAGCCCGTTACCGGCTACTGATGAAGCATCTACAGCTATAGATGCTACGTTACCAAGTGGAGTTGATCCTCCTCCAGTTATACCTCCACCTGCACTAATATCTATTGAGTCATTCTGAAGTCTCCCCTGTGGGATATAGGAGTTACTGTCATCCCATATAACCTCGCTTGCAGATGAAATTATGTCAGCTGCAAGATTCAACTGTCCACCCACGCTGATTGGAGTGCCAAATAGACTACTTAGGTCAGTAAATGGTATATTTAGTTCAGCAACATCTACACCCGAGTCTGCAATGTTTAGCGTTACAGACTCACCTAGCGAAGGAATTGCAGTTCCAATGAGCCCATTTCCAGCATTGATTGTTATGCTTGAGTTTTCAAGCGTTGCATTAGCTATAGATCCTAATGCTGCATCTGGTATCTCGCCGTTTGCTGAGTCCCATATTGTAACTGCATTACCTGAGTCTTCTATGTCACCCGTAGTATCAAATCCACTTGCAAAGTCTATTGCAGATGTAAATGAGTAAGCAACATCTTCATCGAACTGCAATAGTCCAGTTCCACTATCTTCAAGTCCAGTTCCGAGATCTAGGGTTAAGTCTCCGTCTACATCAGTGCTGATGAATGTTCCTGCAAAGTCAGCAGCTGCTACACTAAGTGTTGACGAAGACCCTAGAGCAGTTGCACCTCCACCAGTCAAACCATTACCGGGTGATATAGTGAGTGAGCTGTTTTGTAAGTCAGAGTTTGCGATAACATCTACATCAATAGTAATACTACTACCAAGTTGAACTGTTCCACCAGTGGTTAGTCCGTTTCCGGCTGTAACTGTCACTTGGTTCTCATCAAGTATTGTATTGGATATAGTCCCAAGGGCTGCATCAGGAACTTCACCAATACCTGAATCCCAAACTGTTGTAGTGTTATCTACAATATCCCCACGTGTGTCAAGACCTGACTGGAAATCTATGAGAGAAGTGAATGAGTATCCAACGTCTTCATCTACCGATATATTCCCTGATCCATCTCCTTCTATCCCTCTCCCAATATTAAGAGTTAAATCAGATAAACTATCTCCACCAGTTTCAGTTGATATAAATGTCCCAGCAAAGTCTCCTGGATTTATGTTTAGATCGATTGATGAACCAAGACTCACAGATCCACCATCTGAAAGGCCATCAGATGCATTAACAATAACTGAGTTTTCTGTTAGCTCTAAATTATTAGAACCATCTGGGCTTATTCCAGATCCTGCTATTTCTGAAGCTACAATATCAATGACTGATCCACTTGCTCCAGATAGTCCATCTCCAATGATTTCAGACGAGACTCTAAATTCACTATCTGAGTTTGCTCCTTCAATTCCAAACCCACTTAATATAGGAACATCAATACTCAGTTCAAGGCCATCTTTTATTATTCCGTTTGCACCTACAATCTCACCAGCTGTAGCAAACTGAGAGAAATTAATCTCATCAGTTCCAACAGTTATCGGATCTTGATCTGTAACAGTGAAACTCACTGATCCATTTACATCACCATTAGCAACGAATGTAAATGCACCACTGACAACTTCGCTATCTTCATTAAAGTCAGACGATCTTACCCATGTACTCGTGTCAGTAGTATCTACTGCATCATAGACTCCATTTTCTGTTTTATCTGTTTGGTCTTTCAGCAGTAATCTATCTCCATTACTGATACTGACCCCATCGACAGTACTGACAGACGTTGATGTGTCTAAATCTATATTCGTTCCATTAGTAGCTGCCACACATGACGCCTTGACTGTAAGACCTTCAGCCACTGAATCGACATAGCTCTTGTTAGCCGAATCCAACGCACTAGTTGGATCAGGCAGATTTATAACTTTATTAGAGCTTTGCATGTCGATTCTGTCTCCGGCATCCAAGCCAGAATCAAACACGTGCGTACCAGTCCACGTGGGGACTATTGACTGATCTAGTTCTGGAACCTGAATAGCATCAGTTGCAATTCCTAATGTTATAGAGCTCCCAAGATCAACTTGACCTCCTCCAGTCAATGCATTACCTGGAGATACTGTTACATTAGAATTGCGTATGGTACTGTTATCTATTAACCCTAATGCACTATCTGGTATTTCACCAGTACCAGTATCCCATATAGTTTGTGCTCCATCAGTTATGTCACCTGCTGTGTCAAAACCATTTGTAAAGTCAATAGCTGTAGAAGTAAATGTAAAGTCTGTACCCTCATCAACTATAATATTGTCGGACCCATCTCCTTCAAGCCCCCTGTCTATGTTTACGCTAATAAGATCAGATGACTCAGATATGTACGTTCCAATGAAGTCTGCTGGCTCTACATCAAGTGAGAATGATCCTCCAAGAGCTGCTGTACTTCCATTCTTGAGACCGTTGCCCCCTACTATCTGTATTGAATCATTCTCAAGGACATTTTGCTCTATTTGTTCTAAATCACTGTTCCAAATCAGAGTTCCATTGTTGTATATATCATTTCCAGTTACATCTAAGTTGACAAGAGATCTCAACTCTGGATTTTGGACTGATCCAGATCCGTCTGATTCAGCGTATGCTTTTATTATTGAGGTATCACCCACGTCAAACGTGTAACTTCTTTCAGCGCCGACAGATGATGAAGCTGTGACTGGGTATGAAACTAACGTCTGTGGAACAGCATCTTGGGGAATATTTACACTAGTTCCAGATGATAGTCTTATACCTGAGTCAAAATCAATTAGGTTTGTGAAGTCAAAGCTAGTGTCTTCATTAAGCCGTATATTATTTGCCCCGTCACCTTCAAGCCCTCTTCCTATGTTAACAGAAATCTGATGTGGACCTGAATCACTCTGGCTAAGGAATGTATCGGAAATCGAATCTGCATCTATAGCAATCTTATCTCCATTATTCTGATCAGCTCGGATTCCAGACCCTATGTTAACTGCTATTAGATCAGATCCTTCATCGATTATGTATGACCCAACAAAGTCTGCTGGTTCTATATCTAACCCGAATGCTCCACCCAGCTCTGCAGTAGAACCATTCTTCAATCCATTACCTGCATTGAGGGTTATTACAGAGTTTTCAAGAGCATCCTGATTTACATAACCTTCTGAACTGTCCCATATTACTGTAGTCCCATCGGTTATATCGTCGCTAACATCTAATCCCGATATGAAATCTATTACGTTCTCAAAGTTAAACTCAGTCGCTTCATTAACTGATATATTATTATCCCCATCTCCAGTAATACCTCTGCCAATGTTAACTGATAACTGGTGTGGGTTATTACCTTCTGAAAGGAACACATCTGCTATTTGACCTCCACTTGGCCGAAGTGAATTAGCCCCATCAGATTCTAATCCGTTAGTTATATTTACACCTATCTGATGTGGGGAAGGGCCTTGAGATAGGAATGAATCGGCAAAGTCTGTTACATTGATAGCGTCTACTCTGATCTGATTATTGAAGACACCTGTTACCTCTACACCTCCCGCAAGCATTGATTGAATATTTCTAACTTGCGTTCCTGCAAAGTCTATAAACGGAGTACCTCCTGTATTATCGAATGAAAATAGATCATTACCTTCGCTATCCTGAAGTGCAATTTTGCCTACTGCAGTTAGTACTCCGGGTACATTTGCTGAAGCATCTTCAATACCTCCATCGCCGTCTGTTATTGCACTCAGTTCAAATATAGGTTCACTGTTTATCTCGAATGAGTATGACTGAGTTAAGCCTGCTGCAGCTTCATCATTAATACCAAAGTCAACTAGAGTAACCTCACCAGCATTGTTTGGATAAAGTATAGATCTAGTTACTGGAAGATTTATATTTCTGTCTCCGAAACTGAAAGTGTTATCTTGATCAACTACAGTTCCGTTACCAACTGCCAATGAGTTTATGCCGTTTGCCTCGGCACTAACACCAACAGCAGTTGAATTCTCAGCTGTTGCAGATGAATTTCTTCCAATAGCAGTAGCCCGAAAACCAGATACATCAACTTCTGTACCTACAGATGTAGCCTCGTCGGCCATCACAGAAACGTCTTGACCCACGATGGTCGTTCCTGATCCCATAGATACAGACCCTTGGCCGAATACAGATGAATTATCGGCAAAAGCCTGTGTACCTCTTCCTACTGCAGTAGAGTTATCACCGTTAGCTCTTGAAATCTCACCTATAGCTACGCCATTATCTCCACTTGCTTGAGACTCCCTGCCAACAAGTACAACATTGTCGCCGTTTGGCTCAAGTCCTACAGTTTCCTCATCAGCCCCAGCATCATAGCCAATAACTGTATTCCATCTAGACGGAGCTGTTGCTTCATTTCCTAAAGCTGTAGCATCTCCGCCAGTAGCTTCGGATTCTTTTCCGAATGCAGTTGTATTCTGATTTGTTGCCTTAGAAGCAAAACCTATAGCAGTTGCATCTTCATCACCTACTTCTGCATTAACACCTATTACGGTCGCACCTTCTAGACCTATAGCATTTTTACCGAATATGATGGGATCCTGATCTAGTATACCCTGTATTTCTATATCTCCTGAAATAACCCCTCCTCCAGTAATGAAGGAAGAAGGATTTTGGACACTAGCCATGTTGACATATAGTAATTCACGCAGGGTTTTAAAACTTCCGAGAAAGAATGTATGCTTCTGCTCTAAGCCGCCTGCGATAGGTTATGAATTGAGTTTTCTACTAACCTATCAACATCTATTTCATCAGTATCCTGCAGCATTTTGATAAGTCTAGCTATAAGTTCATTGATTTCATCGCCTTCATCCATCTGCTGCATTTCATATACAAGTGTTTGCTCAACGAGGTTGAACAGATCTTGTTTTAGCTCGTCTTCAGTTTCGTAATCGTTTTTAAGATTGTCCCATAGAACATCATATCCAGGTCCTATATCAGCAATAATATCTTCGTCCTCTTCTTCTTCTGACGTGTATAGGGTTAGCTGTCCCATGTGTACGTATTGTACGACAGACCTTATAAAATTTTCGAGGTTGTTATGCTATATCTAAATCAACCCAGTTGAATCTTATCGTATACACTGAGTCACTACCTGAATTTTCATCTATAGTTAAATGCCATCGGTTTTCATTATCTGAATTCTTGAAAAGAATACCACTTCTATTGTTAAAGACAAATGTTTGTACATCATCAGATGAAGAAAGTTCATTTATCCTTAGTGCTTCATCGATGTTATCTCTGGATGATCCTTCGTACAGTTTAAGGTCACTATCAGTTGACCCTGAATCAACTATAATTCTTGTAGATATTATCAAAGCAGCATTTGGGAGTTCTGTATTTTCAGGGGCAAATGATAAGTCATCCACTTTAATATCATTTTGATCTATTTCTATATCTGTTGAACTATTCGCAGGTATCGTACCCGTCGTGAGTGTTAACTGATTAGTCCTCGTGTCCTCACGTATCCCGTTGAGTATCGTATCAACTCCAACCATTTATAACTCCACTCCTAGTGCCAGATAACTGTATTCATCTCCTTCAACTTCCGATACAATCTCAATCTCCTGTCTTGCTACATCAAATGGGAGTACTTTGATTTCGCCAGGCTCAATTCTGAATCCGCTAGTTTCTGAGACTGACTCCTCACCCAAGAACAAGTCTCCGTTGTTATTTGCGTTAGATTTGAGTATAATTGTGCTGGTTCTAATTGTTTCATCTTCAACTAATCTCCTTGGTCTGTTAGACGATCTGAATGTTATTGATTCTGCTTCCTTAATGATCAAAGAAGCTCCTCTTTTGTTAACCTCTACGTTTTCTTCAATAAGTGACTGAACAGATGCTAATGTTGCATTTAACTCAGCCATACTTCTTGCTATTCTTTGAAGTAGAATGCCTGCATCTGCAACATCTTCAATCTCTTGAAGCTGTTGTTGAAGAACTTGTTCTCTTCTTTGCTGAGCTATTTGTCTAGCTTGGTCTATTCCCTGAGAAATTACCGCTTCATCTTCAGGGGCATCAGGAGCTACACCTTCTATATCGCCGGTATCCTCAATTGCCGTCTTTATCTTTTCAAGCTCGCTCGGTGAAAGCTCACTTAAGTCACCTACTTCTAATTCAGTTAGTATGCTTTCTGCTGAAGTTATTTTATCGAGCTTATCATCTTCTTCAGTATATCCCGTTATTCCAGATAAATTATTATCTGACATCTTTGTTACCTCTTTTAAATTTTCTTTTCATTCTTGTTCTTGATGTATCTTGTATTGTTAGCGTATTAAAAATTGTGGTATTCTGTATTACTATTACTACGCTATTTAACTTATCTATCTTCTCCTAAGTTCTTCCACTTCGACATTAACTGCAAACTCAGAGTCTGAAAGTTCTGTGTTGTTAACCACAGCTATCTCCTTTTGAGCACCTATATCTCTTACAATAGGGAACTCAAAGTCTCCTACAGTTAACTCCTGAACTGCAAAACTTTTTATTGTCTCTGAGCCAGTCCCGTCTTGGTTTCTTGTCTCCAAACTGTAAACATTTCTTTCTGTTCCAGAAATGTGCAGTCTGCTGACCTGAGCTTTGTGATCTACTTCTATCACAATCAGATTGGTTCCTGCATCAGTTACACCATCGCCTGTTTCATTTCTAAAGTTGCCTACTTTAGTTACGTATCTGTCTTCTTCATCAATCCCAGGCATTATCTACCACCTCCTTGGACGCTATCAGAAGCATTGTCTGTAGACTCGATAGCTTTTTCAATATCTTCTGGTAAGTTTGCTCTTTCAACAGTAAGAGTGTTCTGTGCATCTTTCCACTCCTCGGGTACAGTATAGCTGAACGTTCTAAGAGCCGAACGAGAGAAGTCTACAGTGTGTATCTTATTATCTTGATCTCCCATTGGCTTACCCATGTCTGCTAAGAGATTAAGCATTGCATCTCTATCATACACAGGTCGGAGCTGATAAGCAGCCCCCACAACGGATATGAGTGGATCGATACGGACTTCAGCATCATTATAGAATCCGTACTGATGAACACTCAGATCTCCATTTCTCCAAGCCAACGATTCGAGCTTGGTAGATGGATTAACGAAGTCAGTCTCATCTCCAGGGATATACCCAAATCTATCGCCATCAAACGGATCAGGCTCACTACCAGTCAAGTAGGTAAAGCCTCCTCCGTTCTGATTTTCAGGGATACGTGGGTAAATCCTGAGATCATCCTGTTTTACTCCTATACTGTAGTGATAGACTGTAAAGTCATCATCATCGTTTCTTAGTGTATCATCACCATTGGAGTCGTAAAGCTGATTATATCCTATACCGCTGTCTGGATTTATTGGTCCTCTCGAACTGCCAGTTTCATCGAAAAGCCTTATGGGCGTTTCCGATAACTCAGCTACATCAGCTACTTGGAAGAACCAAATTTCAGAATCTTTGGTTCTAATAGTGTCGTTACTTACTGTCTTACTAGACTCTGAATCACCAATGTGCAAAGCCAAGAACTGCTCTGACTCTAGCGTGGCTTCAGAGATCGTTTGTGGTCTATTGTGTACCATTATGTTTGTCTTATGTATTATTTGCTAAGCGAGTTTCAGCTCTTTTCCCACTATTGATTACATCAGGGAATCATATAAATGTTTGGTAATAACTCTTTCCTCATTGCTCTAGACATGCATCTACTGAAGTTCAAAATAAATAGAATTATGTTTATCCAGAAGCTCTACGCCGACGTGCTTCTCAGGTCGCGGATGTTCGCAGCCGTGTTGAAGTCCACACCGAACGGATAAAGGTCGGTAGTGGCAGCCTGCGTAGCACTCCCGTTAATGTCGAAGGAGTCATCGTCGTTGATGTACTCAATCGAAGGGAGATCCTGGGCCTGAAGCGTGCCGAGGTTCTGATGGCCGTAAACATCGAACGGAGTTCTAGTCTCACCATCATCGACATAGATCTGAGCCTGCTCAACCACACGTGGGTTGGTGCTTGCGTAGAACCCGAGGATGAAAACGCTCTGGGTGTCCTCGTCAAGGCTCGTAGTTCCGTCATCATTGGAACCTACGTCATTCCCGGTATCGTTAGCGGGATCTCTCGTTTCCGAAGTCCCGACAGCCGGAGCGATATTGAACTCACCCGTTACAGTATCGTACACTCTGTACTGGGAATTATCCTCTGCGCTATCGGCTTCGAGAGAATTGACATTGATCTGCTGAATGTCCCACTGGCTACCACCCGAAGCATTCTGACCACGGAAGGAACCAGTTCGGTCGCCCTCGTTGAGCTGACGGAGAACACCAGCCGAGATAATGTCCTGTGCTGTCTCGTAACCATCGAGAGCGAACGGACCTAGCTGAGAGGAGATGTTTGATGCAATTGAGACAAGTTCCTTATCGAAAAGGAACTTCTCATTAATCCCCTCCTGCTTGTCGAATGACTCTCTCTCACTTGCTCTGATGAGATCCTGAAGCTTCGTATCAGGCATCGAGGGTGAGAGATTTCGGATAGTTGATTCGGTGATACTTACGCTCGCTGATGAGGAGAACGGATCTCCAAGTATATCGAGTGCCATTTTCTAAACCTCGTGCAGTTCTACTGCACATATACAATAACGGTTTCCCGATACATAAAATTTATGCGCTCACGTGTACAGATGTACATATAGCCATGAGCGATGATAACTATAGCGACTCAATAAAAAGACCAGCCATAGATAAGTATGTATATTACGTAGCTAATGATGCTTCAAGATATACAAATGATAATACTAAAGATATAATAGAAAAATCAGTGCTTAAGCTTTACACGGACAAAGGTTTTAAGCATGAGTTTCATGAACGTGTGGAAATGTACGCAGAGGAAAATGATATATCTGATGTAGATGCATTTAATATGATTATAAAGAGCATAGTTGATGATGAAGGAGAGATACGACTTCCAGCGAAGAAACTAATCAAAGAAGAATATAAGTAAAAAACTTCTTTTCAATCTTTTCTACGACATGTAGCCGCGTTCCATCGCTCTTTTCTTTGTCCCACGGTCTACGTCAGACATGGATGGGATTGATGATTTACTGCTTGAAGTGGTCGGCGTTGTAGTAGTTCTAGTCGTTGTGCTACTAGACCCTACCCTACCTGAAGTGGTAGATGTCGTAGTACTGGTTCCCGAATCACTATCCCCACCCATCATGCTAGACATGTTCAGGAGCTCCATCCGATTTTCCCTGATTGCTTGTCTACGCTGGATAGGGTTCATTGATCTCTGCCCTGTACCTCCCATGAGCATATCACGGGCACTCTGAATACGGAAATTCAGATTTTCTCTTACTTTGGACATTGCTCCTTGACTGCTTATTACATTTCCGGAGATGAATCCAAGCCCAAAGCTTCTTGCCGATGTTCGTGGTCTGTCGTAGTCCATAGTTTTAATCACTGGAGAAATCTTATTTCCCCTGTTTGTTCACGCCTCTAGTACGACGCCCTAGTATTAAAAAGTGGTGGAAAAAGAAGTTCATTGGTTCTGATACTCTACGTACCAGATTTCAAAATACTTATGTGGCGTGAATGTGTAGTAAAAGCTAAGTCATGCCGACAAAACAAGAACTAGAAACCAGAATAAACGATAGGCTAAAGCTCGACATGGAGTGGAGTAAAATGCCCAAAGAAGATCTAGAAAAGTTTAGCGAAGGGCTGAATGATGAAGACTTTGTAAAAAGATTTGTAGCACAGCTTGCAAATGAAAAAGCTGGGGATAAAGTAGAAGATCAAATCATGGGATGGAAACCTGGCATGTTTTTACAGATGGCAGGTCAAATGCAGAATGGAGGAGCTAATCCAGCCGACTTTTTGATGGGTGGTTCTCCTATAATGGATGAAGACGAATTTTAGACTAGGATTGCCTTAGAGGTGCATCTTCAAGAACTTCTTCAAATATTTTATCTAGTAGCGAGAGATAGTTAACAACATCCTTCCCCCATATGTCGGCTTTACCTAGCTGTACAGCTTTAACCAATCCATATGGGTCATGGTCCATGTACTCATCCTCATACAGTGAACTAGTTGAATCCATCACTAAACGTTTGCCCTCAAGTGCAAACTTTAGTTCTTGACTAGATATTTCAACCCCACCGTACACCTCATCGGGATTTCTTACAGGGCTCAATCCATTGTCTATTTTTAAGTGAATCTTACTTGGTAACATCCACTTCCCTTGAGCATCTGTAAGTTTTATAGATATAATCTTTGGATTATCAGGGTTTCCGAATTGTTCCTGTAACCTATTAACATCTAAACTACTATTTACAGTTTGTATTGCAGACTTGAGCGATTGGAGAACATTCTTATAGAATCCCTTATCGCCTTCATTGAGGTCTGGATAATCAGGCTGGTCGCCATCCTTAATAGCTATGCTGATTCTTTTAATTGTATTTTTAGCAGCTTCCTTTATTTCTCTAGTATCATTACACAGTGGAATTGATCCTAAGAACTTACCATCAAGTGTATCTGCTAGTTGCTCTATTTTACCCTTCCCAAATGGAGCTACATACTGACTTGACTTGTTTGATGTAACAAGCTCGCCATCCATGTATACCCCAGACATATTCTCAACAAAGCCGATAATGGGAACAAAGTTATAGTCACACACTTTCACCATACGCCCCACGTCATCGATGCTGGCTGACTGTCCAATAACTATGGCTCCAAGAAGATCATCGCGTAGAACTTTAACAAGTTCATCAAATATATCTTTAGTACCCGGAGGACAGTCGACTATGAGATAATCGGGATCTTCCCATTCAGTCCCCCTAACCATACTTCTGATTACTGTTCTCATAAATTTGCCGCTTTGTGAGAACGATGAGTCAGCAAATGCCGATTCCATAGAATAGATCTTTATTCCATCCTTAACAATCGGCTTTATTTTATCATCATCAGTATGATCAACTCTCCCTTCCGCACCCATACGTGTGGCTAAGTTTGAAGAGTCGATATCTGCATCCATCATAGCTACATCATAATCATCTCTTTTAAGTTGATATGCTGTAAGCTTAGCTATTTCAGACTTTCCAACTCCGCCTTTGCTTGATGCACTTAATATAACTTCCATTTTATTCCTCTGGCAGCTTATCCTGTATCTTTTCCATTGTATCCTGCAACTCCTTCATATCTGACTTCATGTTTTCAGTAGTATCATTTAGCCTATTTACCTCTCTTCCTAACTTTTCTGTTGATTTTGCTATTTCTACACTAGCCTCTGCCATATCCGTACTAGAGGCGTTAAGTTTCTTAGCACTTGAGTTGACTTCAACTAGTTTGGACTGTATGTCGTTGAACCTTTCGTTCGCTTCGTTCATAGTCTTCATGACTTGTTTAATGTTTTCATTTACTTCGCCTGGATCTAAGTCTGTTCTCTCTATGATTGCCTCTACAGCATCCTGTATGATCTCTTTTCTATCAAACATTGTTATGTCATGTCCCCGAATATCTCATCGAAGCCTTCTTCTTCATTATCATCATCACTTTTGCTTTCGAACTGCTCTTTTCGCTTTTTTGATTCTTCAGCTGATGGACCCTTAGGCTTTGCTCCAGGTGTTGGAGCAATTTGTTCTTGCTGAGATTCAGACTCTTTTTCCTGTTCATCATTCGATGCAGATTCACTACTGTTTTGATTATCAGATGACTCACTCACTCCTTTTTCCCTAGATTGCTCCATCTTTTTTCTGGTTTCCTCAGCAGGGGTAAAACCATTTCCTTGATTTTGGGTGTTAGCATTCATTGACTGATTAGATGGAGCCTGTTGCTGTTGTGGAGGAGGTGACTGAAAATTCTGCTGTGGTTGAGTCTGCTGTTGGAAATTACTGGGATCTGGAGAATTATCTATAGCTGATATAGCATCATCAATTTGTGAATCTCTAGTTTCCTCCTCTTCTTCACCCTCTGGACCATCAACTATTCCAGTAACTTTCTTAAGAACACCCATGTTCTCAATTACCCATTCTGGATTATCACTAGCATACTGAACAAGAGCTTCGTCCACAACTTTTTGGAACGTTCCAGCAAGTCCTCCTACGTTACTTGCCATCTCTCTCAATGCTTCATCAGTAGCATCTGATAGACCGCTAACTAATGCATTTCTTTCCTCCTCTTCCATATCGCCCATCATTTCTTGCTGAAGGGCGTATTCTAGCTCTCGCTCTCTTTCAGTGTACTCGTTCCCTTGGCGATACTGACCTTGCGGCTGTCCCATCTGCTGTTGACCCTGTGAATAGCCACCTTGCTGTCTCATTCCTCCTTGGCTATTTTGGTATCCCATACCTCCCTGATTCATTCCCATCCCCCCTTGATTCATGCCCATTCCTCCTTGGCCGAATCCCATCTGTGTAGATGGCTGAGATGTTCCGCTTCTTCTGAACCAAGGTGTGTATCCTTGATTACTAAGAACATCTTCATGTTCTCTTTCAGGTGCAAATATATCCTCAACCATAGTATTGATATAAGAGGCGCTAGCATTCAGTTCATCGTCTAGTAGATTATAAAGAACATGTGGACTACTATGAACACTTTCATTTCTTTCAAAAACCATCAATATACGGCTTTCAGTCTGTCCACCCACGCCATGCGTATTGTCGAGCCAGTTTTGGAGCCGGTCTTTTTTAATTTGCTTTAAGCCTTCAGTTCCGCTCTGGAATATCAGCTCTCGCTCCGTTAAACTTTGCTCTTGTCCACCCTGAGGATTTTCTGGCTGTCCCTGGGGTTGTTGTGGCTGTTGTGGTGGTTCACTCTTTGGTGGTTCTTGCTTCTGCTGGGGTTGGCTTTGTCCACCCCCACCCCCATTATTGCTCTCCTTGTGTTTTGCACTCCAATGAGCCCCGTACTGCCTTTTGGCTTGATCTAATGCCTTCTTGGGACTGTCGTGATCATCTACGTCAACGTCGCTGTGGTATTCATTACATAGTGGGCACCTTATAAGAATCTTATTTTTGTCTTCATCCTTTTTGAACGCTTTCTGTTGTATGTCCTCTGGTACAGCCATTTTTATCTTGCTCTTAAGACAAGGTGTATTTCACTTGTTTCGGCACGTTAATCAATGTTTCGGTATTGTTGTTTTTCTGCGATCAAGATCTTCTACCGAAAATCTCGAAAAACGCCATACGGTGTAAGTGTGTTCAACACTTAAGTGTTTCATAAGATTTAAATCAGAAAAGCACCATTGTTCAACTAGGTGTTCAACATGGGATTAGATGAATTGGACATAGATTCAGAAGTAAAACAGGAAAAAGTTGAGAGAGAACAAGTGTACACATCGCTTGCGCCTTCGGATAAAATGTGGTTAAAGAATACAGCTAATCGAATGGGATGCTCAATGTCTGAAGCCATGCGTAGACTAGTGTACAACGCAAGAATGAGAGACACGTTTGATGAGGAGAAGTTAATTTAAGAAAGGGCTTTTCTTCTGACTATACTACGAACGGACTGAGCCACAGACTTCGTGAATATTCCTTTGTCCTTTTTGAAGCAGTGCCACATCATCCTTGGTATCTGATAGTCTGGATTAATTCCAGTCACCTCAAAGCCCTGGAATGACTTAATGAACCTATCATACTCATCATTATCCATATTATGAATCAGATCTCGGAGGACAAATCTATTCTGCAGTGTTTCCAAAAGATCATCTTTCCAATACTGATCATACAAGGATAGATTTCTTTTGGTTATAGCTTTAGCAACTTGATTAGAAGCCCGTGTTGCAAACAACATTCCACCTCCATGCAATGAATCACAGTGATGAGCTGTATCTCCAACAAGAGCTACATTATCGCTTACACATGTATCAAGAGGTGTAGCAGTTGGGATGATAGCATTTGTGGTCTTCCGTGTGGTTTCCTCCATCATCTCCATTTTACCTTTGTCCTCGAAGAAGTCGTGAAGTCCCTTTTTCACACTTGCATCTTCAGACATTGGAATACCAGCTCCCCACTTTGTATATCCATCACCTGCAGCAAAGGACCAAGTGTATCCATTAGGAGCGTAATCTCTGTCGAAGTACAGATAAATCGTTTCATCATCATACTTGTCAAAGAACTCTGGATCCTCAAACTCATACTGAAGACCCATGTGTAACTCCGACTTTGGAGGCTGAAGTTCATCAGGATCGAACCCAGCTTCTTCAGCTAGCTTCCAGTTAACTCCATTGCAAAGAACTGTGTAGTCAGCTTCTATATTAATTTCTTCATTCTCCTCTCGATCAAGTACTTCAAGGTTAACATGTCCATTTTGATCGAGTGACTTAACAGTATGCTTTGTTCTAATGTCAACACCTTCTTCATCAGCCATGTCAAGCTGGTACTGATCCCACTTATCTCTATCAACAACCCACCCCATTTCCTCATCTTCATCTACCCAATCAACTTCAGATGTGTAAACGTCATCTGAACTAATTGATGCTTCTTCATTCGGAGAGGCTACAACTACATTGTTGATTTTAGATTTAATGCAACTCTCGGGTGGCTTAAATCCCATGAACTTCTTGAAAGGAATCCCTAATCCACCAGCACAGTTTGCAGTAGGAGATTCATTTCTTTCGAAAACTGCTACGTCAAGATCAGGATTTTTCTCCTTAACTAACCTTGCCGAGTTACTACCTCCTGGTCCACCGCCTACTACAGCTACGTCGTATTTTTCAGTCTTCATAATTGAAACTGTTTTCTTTGTTTGATTTGATAGCTTCTCTGACTTTCTCGATTTTTTCGGACATATTCTTCATCCCTCGCTTGTATCCCTTCTTGTAAGCGTATAGGCAAGCGAGTGATGAAATTGTAATGATTACCATGTATTTGATTACAGACTTTAGTCTGCTCATTGGATATACACCGTCCGTGGGTTAAATATTTTACTATTCATCTACTGTGATAAGATTTTGAGGAAGTGGGTAGTCTTTAGACTCCAAACCTCTTTCCATTAAGTATCTATATGCCTGTGGCATCGTCAGTCCTTTTTCCTCGGCAACCTTAGCTACAATGCCTCTGAAAGACTGATCCATATTTATCTCAACTCTCATTGTACTCATGATACCACCACTTTGTATCTAGTGTTTCGACAGTACATTTGTTCTCATATTCGTAGAAGGCGATGATTGTTATTAAAACTTGTTATTTAAGTAATTCTAATGCTTAGACCCACATCCGGCGTCCCATCCAAGCCGGATGTGGTCGGTCTGCGGTTGAGCCTCGCGCGCGCGATAGCTAGACTATGGAGTATAGTTAGACTATGGCTCGGCGCTAGGGCGCCTCGCCTAGAAGAGTAAAGTGCTGTAGCTGTTTTTTCTCTTTATAATACTCTTTTTCTAAGAAAGAACGCGCACGCGGGCGCACGCGCGTATGGCCCGAAAAATCGCATTTTGAATTTCTGAAAATATGGACCAGATTTTCTTTTCATCTAATCCACCAGCTTTATATATATTCACAGTTAACTAATGTACATGGCAGAACGCCAAATGACGGACGAGGAAAGAGAAATGCTTCAGTCCCAGTACAGCGAGAATTCCCAGTATAGCGAACTTAATCTCCCATCATACCCAGGACCCGCAGCTCTTGGTCATACTCCGCTTCTTGGGAGTGCAAGAAGAGGAATGGGCATCCCTGTTGCACGGGATAGAGCAGTTCAGGAGCTCGATCAGCTTAATGGGGTAGATCTCCCTGATAAGCCTGTTCTGCCAATCCTGAACCTTCGGTAAAAGAATAACTTATTAAATATTTTTCAGTCCATCAGTTACATCTATAAGGGTAGTTTTATGAACGTCAAAATCGTACTAAATGATAACGCACATGACCATAAGAGATAATTTAGCAAGGACGTTCAGCGGTGGACCTGAATTTAGAATCAGACCCGAGAAACTTTTGATAGAGGTAGATAACGGCAATCCCGTGAGTGAACTCGTAGATAAAACACCCGAAGAAATCAAACAAGCTTTTGATGGTAAACTCATACCAGAAGATGATGTTTTTGGGCTTCGGACTAAATTAGAAGACATTGGGTTCAATGTAAAACAATTAGATAATATTGGGATGCTTGTAGCTGAGCTTGATAGTATAGATGACATTGTAGGTAACATCACACAAACAAGTGGGATGTTTAGTAGAGAAGCTATCCAAACTCTACGTGAAGCAAGAGAAAAAGCAGTTCGTTCATCCGAAAGGACTACTGTAGGATTGGGTATATTTAGCGGTATGGAGTTTGGTGAAGATCTATCCGTTTCAAGAGAGGCTAAAATACGTAGATCGTTCACAAGCCTAGACATGCATAATCCTCTTACTGATGCATTAGAGGATCTTGATGGTGTACTCAATGTAGAGATGACATTCACTAAAAATACATTTGGCCCTCGTAATCTTAATGTAGATATTTTATCTAGGCCTTCAGTGAATGATTTACTAAATGAAGATAAAGATACATCAGGTTTGACGACACTCGCAGATTCTAATGAAAAGCTGAACATGCCAGAAGCTTGGGAATACAATAGAGGTGAAGGAGCAGTTGTAGCTATATTCGATACATCATTCAGCTCTAAGTTCCTCGAAAGTGATAGAGTGCTTGATACATTCAGTGGTGAAGATGTTGATAGTGTATACTCATCACCTGAAGAGGGTCATGGTACTATGACTGCTTATGCAGCTGCTGGTGATAAAGGAACCAGTGGGCTAGAGTATGATGGAATGGCTCCTGAGTCTGACTTGTTGTTAATAAGAACAACTGACTCAAGTGGTGCATTGACATATACTGAAGAAGGATGGGACTGGCTAGTTGGTAAAATTCGAGAACTCGATAGGCCAGTAATATCTAATCACTCCTACGGCGTTCCTTTGTGTAGTGCTGTTGGAATGAATAGCTGTGAGTCATCAACTGCTGACTTAGTTAGGTCAATGAACAAAAGAGATGATCACCAAGCATTCTATGCTGCAGGAAATGAGGCTACATACTGTGGTCATAGGCTGTCAGGCATAACTAATGGGATTAGCGGGATTAATTCAGATCCAACCTGCATAACCGTAGCAGCTTTGAGGTTTGACTTATTAGATGCTCAGACCTATTCCTCACATGGGTTTGGTACGTGTTCCAGTAGAGATGAAGATCCAAAGCCTGATGTTGGATGTTTGCTTCCAAGCTTAATCCCATATGGTTCGGAAGTTAAAGACATGAGTTCGGGTCAAGGGGGTTCAAGTGGAGGTACATCTTTGGCATCTCCCATGACGTGTGGTTTAGCCGCTTTGATCGCAAGCGAAACCGGAACTGCAAAAACTGATGAACTTCAGGATATTCTCGAAAGCACAGCAAACCAAGTAAGAACTACACAGGTGAATGCAGTGACTGGTTACGATGCTCGATTTGGTAGAGGTCAGATAGACCCTGTTGCTGCATTAGAAAAAGCAACTCAGTAACATGTCTCAAAGAGATAGGCGTCGAGTTCGGAATACTGAACAAAGGGTAGCTGATGATAAACCTGTAGTTGAACCTAAAATACTCAAGACTTTCTGTCAAATGAATCTCCCATTCAGAGGTCCATTCAGAAATGAAGTGATGCTCAGCGTAACCCAGCAGGTTGCCGAAAGAAGAAAAGCTAGTAATCTTAGTTCTAGGGCTGTGTCTGAAGTAGTAGGCCCAATATCTAGAGCTGTTCAGGCTCAAGCTGAGAACCGTATACAACGTAGAGTTCAAGGAACAATGCAAGAAGTAGTAGAGGAAAGCGAAGCTGAAGATGTTCAGAAACCTATAAGTATCGGTCCCGGCATACTAATAGGTGGTGAAGAATAAAATGGATAGATGCCAGATGTCGCTTAGTAAACATAGATCTAAAATAGAAGAAATTGTCAAAACGCAAGTTATGGAGGGACGTGAAGCTATATTTTTTATATATGCTGATGGAAGTACTAGTAAAATAATCAAAGGAGATAACACAAGTATAAGTCTTTCTTCGGAGGAGGAAAAGAGATTACGCAGTAATGGGGAAATTGTTTCATCTGTTCACTCTCATCCATCAGGATTTGATCCATCTACAATAGACATTATGACTGGAATAATGACAAATCAAGACTTTATGTGTGTTGTTACTCCAGCCATGACTCCAGATGGCCAGGATGACTTTGTTTTAACATGTGTAGAAATGGATCAAATGAGCGATATTGAGGCACAAAGGCTTCTGAGAGCTATGAGGAGATCATCAGTTGGAGTTACAGATGTTGGAAGAATGTTTAGGAAATACGGCAATCTCACTAGATTCAATATCAATGGTTGCAGAAGTCAGCAAATAAGATAATATCTATTCATTTTGCGGCATTAAATTTATAATCCGTGGTTACTTAAAGATACACATACAAAACTATGGCAAACTTCCTAGAAAAACTAATGATGAGGGATGATGAGATGACTCCTCGTCTCAATGCCCTTCGGCAGGACATTGACCTAGATGAACTAAACTATCAGCCAGCTGTCGCCCGTAGACCTGAGCTTCCCCACGTCCGTGACTTGAGAGTCAGAGAAGCGGTGAGTCAGGAATTTACAGCTGAAGCCGATGAAAGCTTAGTACCTGAAACTAAGTCGGGTGTAGCTGAGTCTAGTAGTTCAGCTGGGTGGCATCGTGTAGACTTTAATCAGCCTTTTGCAGCTGATACAACGCCACAGGTTATAGCAACTGTTGAAAACAGAGAAGGAGATCTTCAAAACGAAGGCCCAGAGCAGGAATCACCACAGCATGATGCTGCTCAGTCGGACGATACTTCATTCCCGCAGTTCAGTACTGAATCCCCATCATTAGACGGGATTAGCGCAGAGGAAGTTTCGCCCGCTGACATATCACCAGTTGACAAGCCGATTTCTGAGAAGAGTTTCGATGATATATCTATCAGTGGCTTAGAAGCAGCTGCAGATGCAATTTCAATACGAGATGTACGTCCATCTGAGCCACCTAATGTATCTTCCGCTGATGTGTCGTGGGGGGAAATATCAGCACAGCTTGACCAGAAAACATTCTCATTCGAGGAGGAGTTTAAGGAGCAAGTAAGACAGATAGGTGTTGATAATGGTGATGTTGTTAGAAACTTAGCTACTGATTATCTAGACTTCCCTGTAGTGGACATAGGTGACGACTTTGCTGATATGTGGGACGAGCTTATGACTATAATATGGGGAGCAAACTCTCAAACTGATAATGCCAGTGGCGAGTCAACAGCTGAATCAGCCTTTGGTGGAGTCGGAGCAGTCATCGATCAATCTATAAAGGTAGCATTTGATGAAAGAGCTGAAGAAGTACTGAATGGATTTCAGGGTACTAACGATGAGTTAGAGGCATTCGTTGATGATAACCTTACTCCAGCAGTAAATGATTTAGGTCAGCAGACTGATTCAGCTATAACTACTCTTAATACTGGAGTTCAAGATGAACTGGTTCCTGCACTGACTGAAAGTCAGGATAAGATCAATGAGATGAAAACTAGGATCGAAGACGAAATAAATAATAACTTCGGTCTCATTGAGGAACAAACGCAAGGTAATGCAGAGAAGATTCAAGATCCAGTAAATGAATTAGTTGCTGAACTTCAGGATGCGTTAGATTCAACCAATGAAGATCTGATAACCCTATCAGAAAACTTTAATGGCTCTATTAGTGAGATCAACACTGCACTTGAAGATATAAGTACAAGACAGAATGAAGCAATCCAAGCTGCATTAGATGATTTCGGAGATAATGTAGGCACTGCTTTAGAGGATATATCAGATGAAAATGATGCAGCACTCAATGAAGTCATAACTCTGCTTCAAGAAGCCATTGACGCTGAGAATGAAGTCATCAATCAATCGTATCAAGACTTAGCTGCATTGTCGCAGAATGCAATCGATCAAGCTCCTGCTAGACTGTATGAGGAGATTGGTGCTCCTGATGGACAGCTCATCACTCCAGTCCAAGTTAGAAACATAGACAACACTGGATTCGAGTTCCTAGGATATGAAGGCGGAACAAAGATTAACTGGACTGCTACTGGATTAGTCCAAGGTGAAACTGGAGATGTTACTCCACAGCCACAGCCGGAAGGTATAGCTATTAGTGGTCCAAACTCCGTGACAGTAGATCAGTCTAATACATGGAGTGCAGTTAATATTCCAGAGGAAGCTGATAATGTAGAATGGGCATTTGGAGACGGGACTACTGGAACTGGTGAATCAGTATCTAAAACATACGGTCAAGCAGGAAACTATACTATACAAGCAAATGCAATAACAGGTGGAACCGTTTCATCGTCTGATACATTACAGATATCAGTTCAATCTGAAGGTGACGGAGAAGAACTTCCACAGCCACCGGGTGGAATAGAACTTCCTGGAATAATATATCCGATATTCCAGAATGGGTCCAGATCTGAGGAGTAAACAATGGCTACGTTAAGAAAAGGAGTTAAAATCCAGAACCCCACGTATCCTGATAAGGTACAACCAGATATTCATCAAGGAAGCATAAAAATACGTAATTATTCAGACGAAACAGTAGACTTTAGGGTTTCAGGAACGGTTTTGAATGAAAACGGTACGGTGATAGCCAATGGGACCACAGTTCTAAACCATAGCTATTCCGTTGGCACTCAAAATAAGGATATATCCATCAAAATAACCGATAGAGAATCCGGAAAAGTGCTTGATGAATACAGTAAAACAGTAAAACCATACGGTTACGTTGATATTGACACATCCCGTGGGGAAGTGGAGACTGTAGGTGGGTTTGATGAAGAAGTTAAAATTGAATCTAAAATAATAGGTCTTGATATAGCAAGTATCGGAGCGCTTCAAGATGATCGTCCTATACCGACATACGAATCATACTCATTAGACTTGGATCTCGATGATACTCTGGACCCAAGAGATGCATTAGACTTTAATAGGCTTGAAATGCTTGATGCTGTTGCATCTAAGAAAATGGTATGGTTTGTAGATGGGGATAACAAAGGTCGGACTACGACATTCAGATATACGTCATATGTGTTCAATACATACTCTGTTCTGAAAAATCTAAATATACCCACAGAAAGGTATATGCTAAGCCGAGATCCAAATATCAATGTAGTAGCTGGTCCAACAAAGCGAGTTGGTTCAGTTAGAAGTCGACTTGGCATAGGTGGCCGTATCTTGGGTTTCAGCTCATTATCTGAAAAGCTGAACTGAAGAGTACGGCTAACACAACATTTATGAGTGTTGTGATGTAATTAAACGGCATGGTTAAGAAGGGTTTGGGAGATAGTTATAATAATACTATTGTCCCTCAAAAAATTAGGGCTTATGTAGATATAACTAAGCCAGCATCATCAATAGGCGTGATGGCTACAGTGATATTCTCAGGTATATTCTATGGTCACTTATACCACGGTAATGGAATACAGTTTTTCTTTACTAATGTTCAGACTATAATATTTGCTTCAGTTACAATGTTTTTGCTTCATGGAGCATCACAAGCTCTTAATATGGCGGAAGATGCACATATAGATAAACAAACTGATCACAAGCAAAATAGACCCATTCCATCAGGTGTTATATCAGAAGAAGAAGCAAGATCATTAGGATGGATATTCATGTTCATCGGGCTAGCAAGAGCCTTCACAATAAGCAATGAGTTCGGGATGTTTGCCATAGCTCTTTCATTCCTAGGGATATTTTACAATCTAGATCCGATACGGGCCAAGAAAAGACTGTGGATAAATTTAGGTTGGCAAGCAGCTTCAAGAGGATTACTATTATATCCAGCCACGTTCGCCGTGTGGGGAGAAATGTGGAATCCTGTAGCATGGATAATGGGCATTATAGCCTTCATGTTAGTACTGAGTATGCAAAATACAGCTGACTTTGCTGATGTAGACATTGATGCAGAATACAATATAATAACACCTGCTGTGTATCATGGGCTTAACTCTTTAACAGTAATTATGGGAGCCATAGTTACAGTAATGTTTGCTTTTATAACTGCAATGAACTTGTTAGGTTACTTGCCAAATCTGTGGTCACTGTACCTAATAGCTATACCAATTGGA